>JAESGY010000255.1_pt1 | contig 34098 bp, 29 predicted proteins | sample 9269841 | NCBI WGS metagenome assembly JAESGY01 (sample SAMN17022865, study PRJNA683097) | algae metagenome | isolation source: Spirirestis rafaelensis WJT71-NPBG6 and co-occurring heterotrophs from... | place: USA: Pinto Wells, Joshua Tree National Park, Colorado Desert, CA | collected 2006-08-15
CTTTTGCAAGCTCAAGCACTTCCGCCGGATCGCCACCCGCTTCGACAAGCTCGCCCGCAACTTCCTCTCAGCCCTCGCCCTCGCCGCAGCACGCCTCTGGACCAGACATTATGAGTCCACAACCTAGAACAGGAAGTCGGATGCGCCCACGAGGGAGGCCTTCAGGTTCAGGAGCGCGATCGACCCGCCGTCGGCCTTGATCACCACGTCGTCCGCCCGGCCATCGCCGTCAGCGTCGCGCTGGGCGATGGAGAGTTCATTGAAGCTCAGGCCCGTGCCCCGCAGGTCGATGCGGTCGCTGCCGTTCTCGAAGTCAGTGACCCTGTCGGAGCCCCAGGCCCCAATGAAGCGGAAGCTATCCGCGCCTGCGCCGCCCCTGAGGGCATCGTTGCCCGCGCCGCCCACAAGAACGTCCTTCCCGTCCTGGCCGTAGAGGCGGTCGTTGCCGCCTCCGCCATAGAGCCTGTCGACGCCGCTGCCGCCGAACAGCGCGTCCGCCCCCGCATGGCCCTTGATCGTGTCGGCGCCCGCCGTGCCGGTCAGGGTATTGGCCCCCGAGGTGCCGCTGATCGCCTGCGCGGCCGCCGGGCCCGTGGCGGGATCGACGAGATCGAGCTTCACGTTCTTCGCGCCGATGGTCACGGTCTTGGTCACCGGCGTGATGCCGGCGCCTGAGAAGGTGACCTTGTAGGTGCCCGCCGAGAGGGCGAGGCTGTAGCCGCCCGCGGTTCCCGTGGTGGCCGTGCGCGCGCCGCCTGCCCCCACCGCCGTGACAAGCAGGCCGCCCAGGCCTTCGCCCACGTCGTAGAGGCGGTCGCCGTCCCGGTCGTCGAGGGCCACGCCGGTGAGGAAGATATTGGAGCCGGACCTGGCGAAGTTCTCCGTCACGAAGGCCGCGTTCCAGCCCTGGAAGGCGCCGGTGTCGAAGCCGATGCCGATCTCCCGGAAGTCCCCGTTGAGGATGTTGGCCTTGTGACTGGGGCTGTTCATCAGGTTCTTGTGCAGGAGCCGCACCTCGTCCTGGTAGCCCGACGGCGCGCGGGTGCTCACCCAGGCGATGTTCTCCGCCGAGGCCCAGGTGCCGGAAAACGTGTAGCCCGCCGTCGTCATGCGCTGGGTCGGCGACGAGCCCGCCGATCCCGTATGGGAGAAGACGTCGGCGGCGATCATCCAGTCGCTGTGCCGATCGGCCGAGGTGTTGAGAGCGCTGTTGAAGGCGAGAGGCTGCGCGCCGGTCTTGGCGCGCGCAGCATTCACCAGTTCGAGCATGAGCTGCTCGAAGGCGGTAGCCTGAGACATGAAAGTACCCCTTGGACTTTTATGGTTATGGTCCCGGTGGCCGGGATCTTGTTCGCGCCGACAGGACTAGGAGCCGAATAAGAAGAAGTTGTGGCGCGCCAAAACGGCGGCCGCTCCGGGGCCCGCCGACCTCCAGGGCCGCGGCGGCATCGGGGATGCGGCGCTCATCCGCCTTGAAGAACCTGCCCTGTCGTCCAAGTCAGCGGCGGCCCCCAAGGGCGCTTGGTTGTGGACCCGGCGCCCGCGGGACGGCGGCGGTGCGATCCCCATGCTAGGATGCGCCGAATCTCACGGCTCGGTTCACGATAGGAGCCCCCATGGCCGAACGGGTCATCAAGGACGACCAGCCTCGCGTCTACTTCGACTGCAACAAATGCCCCGCCTTCTGCTGCTCGATCTACGAGCGGGTGGTGGTGACCAAGCGCGACATCAACCGGCTGGCGAAGCATTTCGGCCTGTCCTTCGACGAGGCCCGCGAGCGCTACACGGCGGATTTCGAGGGCGAGCGCGTGCTCAAGCGCGTCAAGGACGTGATCTTCGAGAGAACCTGCACCTTCCTCGACCAGAAGACCCGCGGCTGCACCATCTATCATGCCCGCCCGGCCGTCTGCCGCTCCTATCCCGGCCGGTCGCGCTGCGCCTATTACGACGTTTTGCGCTTCGAGCGCATCCAGCAGGGCGACGAGAACGTGGTGCCGGTGGTCAAGATCACCTTCCGCGAGGTCGAGGAGGAGGTGGTCGACAACGCGGAGGGGCCCGAGCGGATCTACGAATGGGACGAGAAGGAGGAGTGACCCGCCCGGCGGGCTTCCCTAGGCCTCCCCTGGCGCTGCTGGCCGCAGGGCTTCGACGGGGCGGGGGAATGCCGGGCCGTCAACCCTGGTTTGCAGGATGAGATGAGGCCAAGGAAAGGATTCTGGTCTATAGCGGGATGGGAAACGCCACAGAAAGGCCCGGCGCAGGCCAAAACCCGCCCGGCCGTCGACAGAAGAACGCTCATGGACACGAAGTCGCCCGCCATCGCCGCCGCTCCCGTTCGCACCGCGGCGGAAAGCGTGGCCGTTCCGATCCTGGCGGCCATCAGCGTCTCCCACCTGCTGAACGACCTGATCCAGTCGCTGCTTCCGGCGATCTATCCGATCCTCAAGAGCAGCTTCCATCTGGATTTCGGCCAGATCGGCCTGCTGACCCTCACCTTCCAGCTCACCGCCTCCCTGCTGCAGCCGCTGGTCGGCATGTACACGGACAGGAAGCCGCAGCCGTTCTCCCTGGTGGTCGGCATGGGCTTCACCCTGGTGGGGCTGATCACCCTGTCGCGGGCGGGCTCCTACCCGCTGCTGCTCCTGGGCGCGGCCCTCGTGGGCATGGGCTCGTCCGTGTTCCACCCGGAATCCTCCCGGGTCGCCCGCATGGCCTCCGGCGGACGGCACGGCCTCGCCCAGTCGATCTTCCAGGTCGGCGGCAACGCGGGCTCGGCCCTGGGGCCGCTCCTTGCGGCCTTCATCGTCGTGCCCTTCGGGCAGTCGAGCATCGCCTGGTTCTCCGTGGTGGCGCTCCTGGCCATGATCATCCTGTTCCGGGTGGGGCGCTGGTACGGGGACAGGCTTGTCGATCTCAAGGCCCGGCCCCGGGCCCCGGAGGCGAAGCCGGCTCACACGCGAAAGCACATCGCCCTGTCGATCACGATCCTGATGCTGCTCGTGTTCTCCAAGAACTTCTACATGGCGAGCCTCACCAGCTACTTCACCTTCTACCTGATGGCCAAGTTCCAGCTGTCGGAGCAGGACGCGCTGGTCTACCTCTTCGTCTTCCTGGGGGCCGTTGCGGCCGGCACGGTTCTCGGCGGCCCCATCGGCGACCGGATCGGGCGGCGATACGTGATCTGGATCTCGATCCTGGGCGTGCTGCCGTTCACGCTGCTCCTGCCCTATGTGGGCCTGTTCTGGACCGCCGTTCTGAGCATGATCATCGGCGCGGTGCTGGCCTCCGCCTTCACGGCGATCCTCGTCTACGCCACGGAGCTGGTGCCCGGGCAGGTCGGGATGATCGCAGGCCTGTTCTTCGGCTTCTCCTTCGGCATGGGAGGCCTGGGCGCGGCTTTCCTGGGACAGCTTGCGGACCTCACCAGCATCGAGACCGTCTACAAGATCGTCTCCTTCCTGCCGGCGGTGGGGCTTCTGGCGTATTTCCTGCCGAAGATCGAACGGGGCGGCACGCGGTAGGACGGCGGGGGCCTGCTCCCGTCCGGCCTACTGCCAGGCGTAGTTGAAGCTCACGCTGATGCGCTCGCTCTCGGCCTCGTTGAGGGGCACCTCGTGCCGCAGCCAGCTTTCCCACAGCAGCACCGTGCCGGGGGCGGGTTTCACGTAGGCGAATTGCCGGTTCTCCGGCCTGGCTTTGGCCTTGCGGGGCGGGGCCGCCATCATGAAGCCGAGGCGCGGGTCCTCGAGCTTGAGCGCGCTCGCCCCTTCGGGAATCGTCACGTAGAACGTGCCGCTCACCACGGAATGCGGGTGGATGTGGGAGGTGTGGATGCCCCCCGGCGGCAGGATGTTGATCCACAGGCTGTCCATGACGAGCTTGCGGCCCTGAAGGTCGAATTCCAGCTCCTTGGCGAAGGCCGCCACATGACGGTCGAGCTCCTTCAGCAGCTCCCCGAACACCGGAACCCGCCAGGGCAGGTCGTTGAGGGACGCGTAGGAGGTGTAGCCCGGATAGCCGTTCTTGGCGCACCAGCGCTGGCCGGCCTCGTCGTCCTCGGCGATGGACAGGCAGGCGGCCTCCAGCTCGGCGGTGAGCCCCTCGGCCCTGGCGCCGGCGAGTTCGGCCCGGTAGATCTTGGTGACGAAAAGCGCATCGATGCTTGCCATGATCTGGCTCTAGAGCGGCGGGCCGCCCCTGTCAAAACCATTGCGCCGGAGGCGCAAACCCGCCGCTCCACGCCTTGCAGGATGCGCCTGGAGGGCACACCTTGACCTTATGACCTCTCCTTCCGCCTCACCCGACCCGTCCGGAGACCTCCTGGCCATGGCCCGCAGCCTCGATTCAGAGAGCCTCTCCCGGGTCGTCGCCCTGCGCGACTGGCTCGTGACGGTCGCCGCCCGCATGGAGGACCCGAACGAGGTTCTGATCGGGTTCATCCAGCGCCTGATCGAGCTTGGCCTGCCCCTCGACCGGGTCGCCTCGGCCATCGAGACCCTGCATTCCGAATATGCGGGGATCGGGCGGTTCTGGACCCGGGAGGAGGGGGCCGTCGTGCGCTACCTGCCCCACGGGACGCGCCGGGAGGCCGTCTACCAGCAGAGCCCCTTCGCCCATGTGAACCGGACCGGCGAGTGGCTCATGCTCGACCTGGCGGAGACGCCCGACGATCTCTTCGCCATCGTTCCGGAGCTGAAGGAGGCGGGCCTTCGCCACTACCTCACCATCCCGATCCGCTTCACCAACGGGGCCGAGAACGGCATCTCGTTCGCCACCCGCTCACCCGAGGGCTTCGGCGAGCGCGGGCTGACCATCCTGCGCCTCGTCATGCCCTCCTTCGCCCTGGTGACGGAGCTGCGCGCCACCAGCAACCGCCTCGACCAGGTGCTGCGCATCTATGTGGGAGACGACCCGCACCGGGCCATCCTGTCGGGCGCGATCCAGCGCGGGCAGGTGACGCGCATCCGCTCGGCCATCCTGTTCGCCGACATGCGCGACTATACCCGCATCTCGTCCACCCTGAGCCCCGAGAGCGCGGTGGAGCTCCTGAACACCTATTTCGACTGCCTGGTGCCGCCCATCGAGGACGAGGGCGGCGAGGTGCTGAAATACCTGGGCGACGGGCTCCTGGCCATCGTGCGCGACCAGGGCGACGATACGGGCGGCGCGCCGCAATCGGCCCTGACCGCCGCCACCAACGCCCTGCGCCGGGTCCAGACCGCCAATGACGAGGGCCGCTTTCCCGCGCCCATCCAGGTGGGCATCGCCCTCCACCATGGGGACGCCGCCTACGGCAATGTGGGCTCGGGCCAGCGCCTGGACTTCACCGTGATCGGCCGGGACGTGAACCTCGCAAGCCGCATCGCCAACCTGAACAAGCGCCTGGGCGAGCCCCTCCTCATGTCCAAGCCCTTCGTGGAGCACCTGTGGGGCAATCCCAAGGCCCTTGGAATGCACAGGGTCGACGGCTTCGCGGAGGAGATCGAGGTGTTCAAGCCGTGAAGCGGCTCCGCCTCTAGCGTCCTTGCAGCCGCTCGCGCCCGTGCGGCGCATCGAGGTCCAGGATCGGCCCGAGGGGCACGATGCCCGTGGGATTGATGGTCCCGTGGCTCTCGTAGTAGTGGCCCTTGGTATGGGCCATGTTCACGGTCTCGGCGACGCCGGGGATCTGGTAGAGGTCGCGCAGGTAGCCCGAGAGGTGCGGGTAATCGGCGATCCGGCGCAGGTTGCATTTGAAATGCCCCACATAGACCGGATCGAAGCGCACCAGGGTCGTGAAGAGCCGCAGGTCCGCTTCCGTCAATCGGTCGCCGCAGAGATAGCGGCGCGACGACAGGCGTTCGTCCAGGACATCCAGGGTGTCGAAGAGCGGGCGCACCGCCTCCTCGTAGGCGTCCTGCGCCGTAGCGAAGCCCGCCTTGTAGACACCGTTGTTGACGGTGTCGTAGATGCGCGCGTTGAGGGCGTCGATCTCGGGCCTCAGAGCCTCCGGATAATAATCGCCGGGCCTGGCCCCGATATCGTCGAAGGCGGCGTTCATCATGCGGATGATGTCGGAGGATTCGTTGTTCACGATCGCGCCCGTGGCCCTGTCCCGGAGCACCGGAACCGTCACCCGGCCTGTATAATCGGGCTTTGCCGCCGTATAGACCTGGTGCAGGTAGCGCGCCCCGTCGATCGGGTCCGGCACCACGCCCGGCCCCTCCTCGAAGGTCCAGCCGTTCTCCAGCATGCGCCAATGCACCACGGAGACGCCGATCATCTCCTCCAGTCCTTTCAGCCCCCGCATGATCAGGGTGCGATGCGCCCAGGGGCAGGCGAGCGACACATAGAGATGATAGCGCCCCGGCTCCGCCCGGAACCCGCCGTCACCCGTCGGCCCGGGGGACCCGTCCCGGGTGATCCAATGCCGGAAGGCGGAATCCTTGCGCACGAAGCGCCCGCCCGTGCTCTTGGTGTCGTACCACTGGTCCCGCCACACGCCCTCCACAAGCATTCCCATCGCCATCCTCCCGGAGCCGAAAACGGCATCAGCCCTTGCTGCGGCAGGAACCGGCCGCAGTCCAAGGGATAAAGGGCGCCCGCCGCGGGAGTCCACGCCTTCATGGGGGATCCCGCCATGCGGCCATGGTTCGCAGGCAGGATCGGACGCTGTTCCGCGGCAGGAAGGCGACCCACCGGCCCTGATGCCGCCCCTTCGGGGATTCGGCACAAGTCTGGGCCGGCCGCCGGGAATTCGAAACCGACTTGACGGAGTCTCCGATGTCCGACAGGAAAAGGAGCCCTCGGGAGCAGTCCCGGTTCCCTACCGAACCGCGCCTTCCCGGGAAGGGCCTGTAGCTCAATGGTTAGAGCCGGCCGCTCATAACGGTCTGGTTGCAGGTTCGAGTCCTGCCGGGCCCACCACTCCCCTCTGCCGTCGCGGCGAATCCGACCATGGCTGATTCCTGAGCGGAGCCGCGCCTAGAGGGTGAACTTCTGCCTGGCCGTTTCGTGCGCCCGGATGTAGTCCCAATCGTAGGTCACGCCCAGGCCGGGGCCGTCCGGGACGGGGAAGCATCCATCCCTGCCGACGCCGTCGAGCTGGTCGCTGTATCCGCAGGCGTAGACGGGAGGGACCGCGTTCGGGCAGTCCGGCCCGACAAGGGCGATCTCGTAGAAGTTCGTGTTGCGCGTCGCAGCCATGCAGTGCCGATGGGCGGGCCCGCAGGCGTGGATCTCCACGTCGATGCCGAACGCCTCGGCAAGGTGAGCGATCTTCATGGCGCCGGTGATCCCGAGATCGTATTCGGGGTCCGAGCGCAGCATGTCCGTGCCGCCGTTGATCAGGAAGTCGGCCTTGGGCTCGAAGCCCCGCAGGTATTCCGTCTGAAGGATTGGCGTCTTGAGCATCTCGCGCAGGCGCTTGTGGGCAAAGGCCGAGACGCCGCAATCGCGCATGGGATCTTCGTACCAGAAATACCCCGCCTCGTCGCAGGCCTTGCCGACGTAGAGCGCGTCGGCGAAGGTCCTGAGTTCGTTGGCCGGATCGAGCATCAGCGCCATGCGGTCGCCCACCGCCCCCGCCACGTGGAGAACGTTTGCGGCCTCCTCGCGGGGGTCCCCGTCATGCCAGCCGTGAACCTTGAAGGCGCGGTATCCCATGTCGTAGCAGACCTGAGCAAAATCCGCGAAGGCCTCTGGGCTGTCGAGGCCGCCGTTCCGATCCCCATGGTAGGTGGACGCATAGGCCTTGAGGCGCTGCCGGAACCCGCCGAGAAGCTGCGAGACCGAAGCGCCGAAGCGCTTGCCGGCGAGGTCCCAGAGGGCGATGTCGATGGGCCCGATCCCCATCCCGTCGTGCTGCCTCAGCTCGCGCTTCATGTCGTTCCAGATCATCTCGCGCTGGTCCGGATTCCGCCCGAGGAGGTTCGGCGCGAGGGAGGTCGTCTGGGCCATGGTGGCGCGGGTGCCGCCCCAATGGGTGACGTACTGGCCCTCGGCGCCGTCGTCGGTGCGGATGACCACGGCGAATTTCGTCAGCTCCAGCGTCGAGTCGGGCTTGTATCCGATGTTGTACACGGCCTGCGCGTTCTCCGCCGAACGACCCAGGTTCCTGGCCTTGAAGGCGAACTCGACCATCTCGACTTCGGTGATCTTTGTCATGGGCGTCCTCTTAGAAGCCTGCGGCGTAGGGGAGCCAGAGGCTCAGTCCCGGCACGTAGGTGATGATGGCGAGCGCAACGACGAGGGCGATGAGGAAGGGCCAAAGCTCCCGCAGCAGGGGCCCCAGCCGCACCCGCGTGATCGCCATGGCGACGAAGCACAGGACGCCGACCGGCGGACTCACCTGGCCGATCACAAGGTTCACCAGCAGGACGATGCCGAAATGCACCAGGTCGATCTGAAGCGAGGTCAGAAGCGGCATCAGGATCGGCACCAGGATGATCATGATGGCGATCGTCTCCATGAACATGCCCGCGATGAGGAGCGCGACGTTCAGGATCAGCAGGACCACGAGGGGATCCGTCGAGATCGAGCTCATGTATTCGGTGACGATCTGCGGAGCCTGCCCGATCGTCAGGATCCAGCTGAACGGCGCCGCCGCCGCGACGATCGCCAGGATCACGGCGGTTTCACGGGCGGTGCCGATGAAGATCGCCGGAAGATCCCCCATGCGGATCGAACGGTAGATGAACATGCCGACCACGAGGGAATACGCGGCGGCGACGCCGGCGATCTCGGTGGCGGTGAACACGCCGGCCCTGAAGCCCACGATGATGATCACAGGCATCAGCAGGGCGAGCGACGAGTATTTGAACTCGCTCCAGAGCCTTGGCCAGGAAAACGCGCCCGCCGGCCTGAAGTCCCGCGTCCTGGCCATGATGCCGATGGTCGCCATGATGCAGCCGGCCATGACGAGGCCGGGAACGATCCCGGCCACGAACAGCTTTCCCAGGGAGATGTTGGCCTGCCACGCATAGACCACCATCAGGATCGACGGAGGAATGATGGGCCCGAGGGTGCCGGCCACCGCCGAGAGGGCCGCCCCGAAGGCCCGGGGGTAGCCCATACGCTCGAGCTGGGGCACGAAGACCCGAGCGGCCGCGGCGGTGTCGGCCACGGACGAGCCCGAGATCCCCGACAGGAACACCTCCCCGACGACCAGCGTATGGGCGGGCCCGCCGCGGATATGTCCGACCAGCGCCTTGGTGAAGCTGAACAGGCGCTCGGAGATTCCGGAAGCGTTCATGAGCGATCCGGCCAGGGTGAAAAGAGGGATCGCCAGCAGGGGAAAGGACTGGACGCCCGCGACCACGCGCTGCGCCGCGACCGTGAGGGGAATGCCCTCCACCGCAATGGACAGCATGGCGGAGGCCGCCATGGCGATCCAGATCGGCGTGCCGATCACCAGCAGGACCGCGAACGAGACCAGGAGGATCGCCACCATGCGCCGTCTCACTCACGCGTTGTGATGTCGGACCAGAGCGCCCCGGTGACGCCTTGGTCCATCAGGTTGCGAAGGAGATGCAGGATGGACAGGGCGCTGCCGACGACGAGGGGCGCGATGGCCCAGGCGGCCGACACCCCGAGCATCGGCGTCAGGTTCGGCATCTCGCGAACCATGTAGCGCCACGCGTACCAGGCGAGGACGCCGAGAACCAGAGCCGTCACGGCCGTCGCAACGACGCCAAAGGCGATGGACACGGCCCGGGGCGCAAAGAGCACGACCACATCGATGATGATGTGGGAGCGCACGCGGAACGCGTTCGCGATGCCCAAAAAAATCATCCATCCGAACAGGACGATGACGAGCTCTTCGGACCAGGTCAGCGGGTCGTTGAGGATGTAGCGGAACACGACGGCCGCCAGGACGAGGCCGGCGATGAGCGCGTGAAGCCCAGCAAGGCAGAGGTCCTCCGCGCGGCTCGACCAATCGTCGAGCCGCCGGACGGCGTTTGCGAGCGGCATCGATCCCGTCACCGCTTGCGGGTGGTCTCGATCGCCGCGAGCAGACGGTCGAGATTGGCCTTGCCCCACCGGCCTTCCATCGCCTGCGTGGCGGCGCGGGCGCGCTCCGCGAAGGCGTTCCTGTCGATGTCCTCGATGATCTTCGACCGGCCGGACTTGCGGATCTCCTCGAGCATGGAGGCCTCCCGCTTCTGCTGCAGGTAGGTGTTCATGGCCGATGCGCGCGCCGCCTCCGCGAAGACGATCTCCCGGTGTTCCGGCTTGAGCCGGGACAGGCTGTCGCGGTTGATCACGATCATGTTGTTCTGAAGCATGTGGCGGGTCATGGCGACCACGCCCTGCACCTCATAGAACTTGCGGGCGTAGATCGTCGGGATCGGGTTCTCCTGGCCGTCCACGGTTCGCTGCTGGAGCGCCGTATACACTTCGCCGAACGGCACGGGGGTCGGCGAGGCGCCGAAAGCCTTGATCATCTCGACCCAGATCGGGCTTTCCGGCACGCGGATCTTGAGGCCCTGCAGATCCTCCGGCTTCCTGACCTCCCGGTCTAGGGTCGTCATGTTGCGCCAGCCCCAGTACCAGATGCGGGAGAGGGGCACGATGGAGTGCTTGTCGCGCAGCTCGTCGAACACGGGGTCGAAGGCGGTCGAGCGGATGATCGCCTCCGCTTCGTTCCAATCCCGCCAGAGGAACGGCGCGCTTGCCATTTCGAGCGCCGGAACAAGGGCCGATGCCGCCGCCATGGAGGGAGCCGATATGTCGAGGGCTCCCTCCTTGACCTGCTTGATGAGATCGATTTCCTTTCCGAGCTGCTCGGCCGGGAAGACGCGGATCGTGACGGCTCCCCCGGTGGCCTTGTTGACCCTATCGGAGAACTCCTGGAACAGCTCTCCGGCGATCTCGGCCGTCGTGTTGGCGTGGCCGAACCGCAGGGTCTGCGCTTGGGCCTGTCCGGCGAGCACTCCTCCGGCGACCACGGCCGCCGCTAGCAGATGTCGGATAAACATAGTGTCCTCCCTTTGTGGGGTTCTGGGTTGATGGGGCAACGGCAGGGCGCGGCTATTGGATGAGCCTTTCATATGAGCCGTCGAGATGATGCCGCATGGCGGTTGCGGCGGCGTCCGGATCGCCGACTTCGATGGCGTCAACGATCCGCACATGCTCGGCGTGGATCACCGCCACCTCCTGCTCGCGGCTGATGTAGAGACGCGAGATATGCAGGTGGAAGTGGAGATCCTCGAAGCTTTTCAGGGCGACGCCGTTTTCCGCCGCCGCCATGATGGTGTTGTGAAAGCGATCATCCGCCTCGGTGAAGGCGCGGTGGCCCCGGTACTCCCGCGAGGGCGGGTCGGCCATCATGGCGTTGACCGCCTCCCGAAGCGTCCTGAGGACCTCCGGCTTCAGGGGGCGCCGGGCGGCCTCGGCCGCCGCCCAGGGCTCGACGAGGCGGCGGAACGCATAGAGGTCCTCATAATAGCGCCGGTCAGGCAGGGCAGCGGTGGCAAAGCCCACGAAGGGCGCTGCGCTCACAAGCCCCTCGGCGACAAGCCGGGTCAGCGCTTCGCGAATCGGCGTCGAGCTGACCTCGAACTCGCGCACGAGCCCGTCGATGTTCAGCTTCTCCCCGGGCGCATAGGCCTGATCGAGGATCCGCTCCTTGATGGCCTCGTAGACCTGGTCGCCAAGCACCACCCGCCCGATCTTCGTCGCCTTGTTCAATCCCGGCATCCTGCATCGTATATCGTGCACGATCTTATGCGCGACGGGAGGGAAGTCAACCGGCTGGTCCCCGAGGAAGGGGTCCTCATGGATCATGAGGCCGAACCGTGATTGTTCAGCCGGGCGTTCGACGTTATGCCTTCGGACGGGGTTCCGGCCTCCGGCTGACCCCCTCCGCCGGAGATCAAGCCGGGCGCGGTGTCGCGGGTCAGACGGCCTGCCCGGGAGCCTTTGCAAGATAGCAGCCGCTGATGCGCCATGTCCCGTCGGGTTGCTGCTCCAAGGTGTAGATGGCCACCCAGTCCACCCCCTCCTGATCCTGGATCTGGACCGCCACGCTCGTGCCGTCGGGGGTGTCCTTGAACTCCCCCATGGTGTAGCTGCGCGGGCGGTAGACCGGCGTGTAGCCCTCCTTGACCATGGCCATGAAGCGCTCCTGCGATCCGAACCGGTTCTGGAGGGTGGGGCTCGCATAGGAATAGGCGCGCCCCGCGTCGTCCCGTTTGAACGCTTCGATCTGATCCTGGATGATGCCGCGAATGGCCGAGCGGTCGGCGTCCGATGCGGCGAGGGTTTGTCCAAGGGCGCAGACCAGGAAGAGAACGGCAAAGAGGGCACGCATGGCAAACCTCCAGGGTGATCGGCAACGACGGGCGAGGCCTGAGCATCATCCGCAGGCGGCACGTCTGACGAAGCTACATGGAAAGCGGCGGCCTATGAACGGAATTTTTTGAGAGCCGGGGAAAGCTCGGGCCCGGAAAGGGCGGCGTGACTGCCAGCGCTGCACCCATGAACCTTCCAGCCAAGCTGTGTTTTCTCCTCTGGCGGTGTCGAAATCCGAAGACGCCATCGCCCCTCTGTGGGGTGTGCCGCTCGTAACGGCCTGGATGCAGGTTCGAGTCCTGCCGACTCCGCCCCCTCTCCTCAAGATGGATTGTTGCTCCCGGTATGAGAGCGTTCACATTGTTTGAAGGGCATACGACGATAAGCTTTCCACACGATTACAAAGGCTCTCAACTGGAGCACAACCGTATGTTAGTAACTCACATGCGCCCAATGTAATTGGGCCTTTTTTCTCTTGAGGGATGTCTACTGAGGGATTGTCTTGGTTTTTGAAGATCTTAAGCCGGGAGCTAGGCTTCGCGGACTTGCTTCGTCAGGGGTTGCGGAGATTATTCACGTCGCCAGATTTGGACCGAACGCTCTGAACATCGTCTTCCGTGTTGATGGACGAGTCAGCGAGCGCCCCGTTTTCCGAGGCGAGGAGGCTGCTTTTGAGATCGTCAAACCTGGAAACAGCTATAGGTTTGATGCGGATGGTGAGCTGCTTCGACTCGCATCAGAGGCCTACCGCATCAGGCTGGCACACTTATTCGATCCTTACCTTGCGATCAGCGCTTCCCAGATCGAGGCGCTCCCGCACCAGATCACTGCGGTCTACGGCGAGATGTTGCCCCGCCAGCCGCTGCGGTTCCTGCTTGCTGATGATCCAGGTGCGGGCAAAACCGTTATGGCCGGTCTCCTGATCAAGGAGCTGTTGATCCGCGGGGTCTGGAGCGCTGTCTCATCGTAGCTCCCGGTAGCTTGGTCGAGCAGTGGCAGGAGGAGATGGCCGAGAAATTCGGTTTAGGGTTCAATCTTCTCACGCGAGACCAAGTGGAAGCCTCGTTGACCGGAAATCCGTTCGTAGAGCGCAACCGCCTCATCGTTCGACTGGATATGGCGGCGCGTTCGGAGGAGTTGAAGGCAAAATTGGGAGCCGCTCCCGAGTGGGACCTCGTCATCTGCGACGAAGCACACCGGATGGCGGCATCCTATTTCGGCGGCGAGGTGAAGGAAACCCAGCGACATAAGCTCGGGAAGCTGCTGGGTTCGCAGACCCGCAATCTCCTCCTGATGTCGGCGACCCCTCACAATGGCAAGGAAGCGGATTTCCAGCTGTTTATGGGACTGCTCGACGCCGACCGCTTCGAGGGACGGTTCCGGGAAGGGGTCCATAAGGCAGACGTCTCCGACATGATGCGCCGCCTGACGAAGGAGGAACTGTATCGCTTTGACGGTACTCGACTTTTTCCTGCCCGCTTGGCCTATACGGCAAGCTACGCCCTCTCTCCCGAGGAGGTTGACCTCTATCAGGCGGTGACGACCTATGTCCGTGAGGAGATGAACCGCGCGGATCGCAGCGGCGATGGCAGCCGACGCAACAGCGTGGGCTTCGCCCTGCAGATCCTGCAACGGCGTTTGGCGTCCTCCCCGGCCGCGATTCACCGCTCACTTGAGCGCCGCCGCAAGCGCCTTGAGGAGCGCTTGAGGGAGGAGCGCCTGTTCCGGGGCGGCGGGAGCCAGCTCGCGCCGGGCCCGGCTCTGCCGAACTACGATCCTGATGATTTCGAGGAGGCCCCTGGCGACGAGCTGGAGGCTGCCGAGGAGCAGATCGTCGACTCCGCGACCGCGGCGCAGACCCTGGCCGAGCTTGGGGCTGAGATCACGATCCTCCAGGACCTCGAGGACCGCGCGCTCCGGCTGAAGCTCTCCGGGCGCGACACCAAGTGGCGGGAGCTGGAATCGATCCTGGACGACCCGATCATGCTCGATCCGGCAACCGGAACCCGGCGCAAGATCCTGATCTTCACGGAGCCGAAGGACACGCTGGAATATCTGGCTCAGAAGATCGTAGCACGGACCGGCGATCCGGCTTCTGTGGTTGTCATCCATGGCGGGGTGGCGCGCGAGGCGCGGCGGGCGGCCATCGCCGCCTTCAACAGCGACCCGGTGGTTCGCGTCATGATTGCCAATGATGCGGCCGGCGAGGGCGTCAATCTGCAGCGCGGCGCTCACCTGATGGTGAATTACGACCTTCCATGGAACCCGAACCGCCTTGAGCAGCGCTTCGGCCGCATCCATCGCATCGGGCAGACCGAGGTATGCCACCTTTGGAATCTCTGCGCCGCCAACACCCGTGAGGGCGAAGTCTATCGTCGGCTCCTTGACAAGCTCGAAGAGGCCAGAGCGGCACTGGGCGGCAAGGTCTACGACGTCTTGGGCGAGCTTTTCGAGGGCCAGGCGTTGCGGACGCTCCTCGTGGATGCCATTCGCTATGGGGATCGGCCGGACGTGAAGGCGGAGCTCTTTCGCAAGGTCGATGGAGCTGTCGATGTCTCGACCATCGAGTCGCTCGTGTCGGAAAGGAAGCTGACGTCCGAAGGTTTGGACCCCGCCATTGTGTCCGCCATTCGTGAGGAGATGGAGCGGGCGCAGGCCCGACGTCTTCAGCCCCATTTCATCGGTGCGTTCTTCCGCGAAGCCTTCGGCCTCCTCGGAGGACGAATCATCGAGCGGGAGAAGGGCCGCTACGAGATCACCCGTGTGCCGGGAGCCCTGAAGGAGCGCGACCGGCTGATCGGACGCACGGATCCGGTTCTGGATCGCTATGCGCGAGTGACCTTCGAGAAGTCGCTGATGGCCGGCCAACCTCAGGCAGAGCTGATCGCACCCGGTCACCCTCTGCTCGATGCTGCCGTGGATCTCATTCTGGAACGCTTCCAGCCCCTGCTCGGGCAGGGCGGAATGCTCGTGGACGAGACGGACGGAGGAACCGAGCCTCGCCTCCTGGCCTACCTGGAGCACGCCGTTCGCGATGGGCGCAGCAGCCGCGGCGGCGAGCCCAGGATGATCTCCCAACGGCTCCAGTTCATCTATCTGAAGGAGGACGGATCAGCCATGGACGGCGGCTCCGCCCCTTATCTGGATTGTCGGCCGATCAGCTCCGAGGAGCGCGCGCTCGTCACGGACGTGATCACGGCTCCCTGGCTGTCGGACAAGGTCGAGGAGCGGGCACTGGGCTATGCGATCTCCACCCTCGTCCCAGATCACCTCGTGGAGGTGAAGCGGCGCAAGCTTGCCGAGATCGATAAGGTCGAGCGAGAGGTGCGAGCCCGCCTGACGCGGGAAATCAACTATTGGGATGCGCGCGCGGCGCGACTGCGCGAGGAGGAGCGAGCCGGCAAGGACCAGCGGGTCAATGCCGCCAATGCGGAAGCCACAGCGCAGCGCATGGTGGAGCGCTGGTGATGGTGGTCAACCTGCTCATCGGGACCTTGACCCCACCCTTCGGGGTCTTGCTCTTCGTCATGGCTGATGTGGCAAAGGTGAAGCTTCCGGCCCTGGTCCAGGCTGTTGCGCCGTTCTACATCCCGCTTTTCGTCGGGCTGATGATCCTGACCTACTGGCCCGACCTGTCCCTCTTCCTGCCCCGCCTGATTTTCGGACAGTGAGGCCGGTCGCGATCTCCTGGCGTATAGCGGCCCCTGGGCCCAAGGCCGCGGATGCGCCGAGCGGATCGGGAACATGGCCCTTGGAGGACATGATGGCCCCGCACGCCCGGATCGCTCAGCCCGTCGGGGCACGGTCCTGAGGGCGTGCGATGGCGTGGCGGCTTCCGGGCTCGGCTTGGAGCCCTAGACCTTCGCGCCGGGGTTGCCTTCCATCGTTCCCGCCACGAACTGATCGAGGTCGATCACGGCCCCGGTCATCATTCTTGCGTCCTCGGACACCAGAAAGGCGCAGACTCCGGCGGGGTCCTCCGGCAGGAGCAGGCGGCCCATCGGTTGCTTGGGGGCGAGATCCTCGGCCCATGTTTCCGGAAGGCCATGAATGCGGGTCTGAACCAGGTGCTCGGTCGGGGTCACCGTCCATCCGAGATTGATCGCGAAGATGCGGACCCGATCCCATTTGAGCTCGTTGGCGGATGCCCGCGTCAGGGTGGACAGGGCCGCCTTCGAGGCCGAATAGGCCACCAGGTAAGGGGGACCGCCGTAGGCCAACATGCTGGAAACGTTGATAATGACCCCGCCGCCCCGGGCCTTCATATCCCGGTGAGCGGATTGCATGATGAAGAAAGGGGCTCGCACGTTGATGTCGAACAGCCTCTGGAAGACCTCCGGCGACGTATCGGCGACCCCGCCCCGGTCGGTGCATCCGGCGGCATTGCAGACCACGTCCAGACCGCCGAAGGCCCTGGCCGCCTGCTCCACGCAGGACGTGCAGGCATTCACGTCCGCCAGATCGGCGACGATGGGCAGAGCCTCGCAGCCTCCCTCGGAAAGGCGCTGCGCCGCTTCTTCGAGGCGGTCCCGGTTCCGGTCGACAAGGGCGATCCGGCGGAATCCCTCCCGAAAGAGGCGCCTTGCGATGGCCTCGCCGACCCCTTGCGCTGCGCCTGTCACCAATGCAGTTTGAGTCGAACTCTGGTCCACCGCAGCCTCCTCCGTCACCCTCTGTAACAGCCCGATGAAAGCTGTTACAGTGTGGTTACATGAGCGTTTCATCAGAGGCGAGTCAACAGGATTTTGCTGAGCCCTCCCGCCGGAAAGGGGGACGGCTTCACAAAACCCAAGTTGCCGGATGACCATCAGGTAGAAGCAGGAGTCCATGTCCGAGAAGATTGCCGAGGGCGAAGCCCGACCCTCAATCCGAAAGGTGGCCCAGGTTGCGGGCGTGTCGATCGCCACGGTGTCCCGCGTTCTGGGAGATCCCGACAAGGTCGCCGACGACACCCGCCTGCGGGTGATGGAGGCGGTCACCAAGCTCAACTATAAGCCGAACGAGGTGGGCAGGGCCCTGCGAACCCCGAAATCCGGGCCCGTCGCGCTCATCATCTCGAACATCCAGAACAGCTTCTATGCCGCCATCGCGCACGAGATCGAAAGCCGGATCAACGCGATCGGCCAGGTGATGCTGTTGTGCGCGACGAACGAGGACCCGATCATCCAGGACAAGTATCTCGAGGTGCTCTCGGCCCGGAACGTCTCGGGCGTGCTGATGCTCTGTGCCGTTTCGAGCCGGCAGCTGGCGCGAACCATGCGGGACAACAACGTCATCTTCATCAACAGGATGCTGCGGGACCTCAAGGACTATTCTTTCGTCGGCATCGACGACTACCTGGCGGCCCGCGACCTCGCCGCCGCGATGCTGAAGGGCAGCCCCGGCCCCTATGCGGTCATCCATGGGCCGCTCTACTCGGTGGCGAGTTCCGACCGCCTTCGCGGCTTCATGGATGTGTTCAGGGAGAACGGCCTGAAGGGCGGGGACTTCGACGTCATCGAAGGGCGGCTCACCATGGAGAGCGGCTACCAGGGGGCCGCGCGCCTTTTCCAGGGGGGCAAGAGCTATTCGGGCCTGTTCTGCGGCTCCGACCAGATCGCCTATGGGGCGTTCCGGCGCTGCCGCGAACTCGGCATTCGCGTTCCCGAGGACCTCAGGATCTACGGCTTCGACGACAACCCCTTGAACGATTGGCTCGCCCCCTGGCTCAACACGGTGCGGGTCCCTCACGTGACATACGCGAGCGAGACGATCGGGCTTCTGCGGGAGCTTTGGGCAGGGGGAACCGGCCGCTCCGTCCTGGTCCCGTACGATGTGGTGATCAGGGCCTAGGGCAGGCCCCGGCAAGCCCTGGGGCGGGGTGCGATCTCTTGATTGACAGCTCCGCCGTTCTCTGTGTAACGTTCTGAAAACGGTTACATAGGGAGATGCAGATGCTCAAGACTCTACTGGCCGCCGGGCTGACCGTTGCTGCGCTGACCACGTCCGCCCTTGCCCAGGTGAAGGTCGGCATGAGCTGGGCCAACTACCAGGAAGAGCGATGGAAGATCGACGAGGAGGGGTTGAAGCAGCGCCTGGGAGAGCTTGGCGCAACCCTTTTCACATCCGACGCCCAGAGCTCCAACGAGCGCCAGGCCGCGGATATCGAGGGCCTCATCGGCCGGGGCATCAACGTTCTGCTCATCGTGGCGTGGGATTCCGAGGCCATCCTGCCCTCCGTCGAGAAGGCGCTCGCCGAAGGCATTCCGGTCATCGCCTACGAGCGCCAGATCGAGCATCCCAAGGTGTTCTACACGGCCTTCGATCCCATTGAGGTGGGGCGCATCCAGGCCAGGGAAATCGTCAAGGCCAAGCCCAAGGGCAATTATGTCCTCATCAAGGGGAGCCCGACCGATCAATACGCCCACTACGTGCTGCAAGGCCAGCAGGAGATCCTGAAGCCGAAGATCGACGCCGGGGACATCAAGATCGTCGGCGAGCAGTGGACCCCCGGCTGGGTGCCCGACACCGCTCAGCGCAACATGGAGAACATCCTCACCGCCGTGAGCGACAAGGTGGATGCGGTCGTGGCGTCCAACGACGGCACGGCAGGCGGCGTCGTGGCGGCCCTGCAATCGGCCGGGCTCGCCGGCGTGCCGGTCAGCGGACAGGACGGCGACATCGCCGCATTGAACCGCATCGCCCGCGGCACCCAGACCGTGACCGCCTGGAAGAACGCAAGATCCCTCGGCCGAACGGCTGCGGACGTGGCGACGCAGCTGGCGTCCGGCAAGAAGCCCGACCAGGTCTCGAACGCCATCGTGTGGGACAAGGGGCCCAAGAAGGCGAAACAGAACGCGGTCGTGCTCGCGCCCGTCACGGTCACCAAGGACAACCTCGATGTGGTCGTCAAGGCCGGCTGGGCCACGACCGCTCAAATCTGCCAGGGCGCCGCAAACCCGCCCCCGGCCGCCTGCCGCTAGATTAAATCCAGGGACCGGCTCGCGGCCGGTCCCTGCTTCAGCTATAGGTCTTCAGCTCTAGGTCTCTCGTCGAGCCGGATCTCGTTTCGCGGAGGGTGCATGTCCTTGGTCGCAGATGGCCGATCGCCCGTGTCACGGCTGCTTGGGGTTCTGGACATCGACCTTCGCACTCTTGCGCTCGTTCTCGTTCTCATCGCCTCGTGGCTGGTGTTCGACCTCTGGACCGGCGGGCTGTTTCTGACGCCTCGGAACCTCTACAACCTTGCCGTCCAGTCCAGCGTCGTGGCCATCCTGGCGACGGGCATGGTTCTCGTCATCGTGTCGCGGCACATCGACCTCTCCGTCGGCTCCGTGCTCGGCTTCGTCGGGATGGTGATCGCGCTCCTGCAGATCGAGGTCTTCCCGCGGGAGGCCTGGTGGAACTGGCCGCTGACGATCGTCGTGGGGCTTGCCCTGGGGGCCTTGATCGGGCTGTGGCACGGGGTCTGGATCGCATATCTCGGGGTGCCCTCGTTCGTCGTCACCCTTGGCGGGCTGCTCATCTTCCGGGGAGCGGCGTTCGAGGTCGCCCAGGGCCGGACGCTGGCTCCCTTTCATCCGACCTACCAACTGCTCGGCGGCGGCGCACAGGGCTCGATCGGTCCGTTCTGGAGCTGGTGCTTTGCGGGCGTCGCGATCACGATCCTGGGCTTCCTGATCTGGCACGCCCGGGTTCAGCGGAGCCGCTATGCCAGCCTCGGCACCCCCATCCTGGTCGATGCATTGCGATTTGCGGTGATTGCCGCCGTTCTCATGGCGTTCGTCGCAACCCTGAATGCCTATCCAGTCCCCCAAAGCACCGTGGGCCGAGGCATCCCGGTGCCTGTTCTCATTCTCGTGGCAGCCGTCGTCCTGATGGAGTTCGCCGCCCGCGAGACCCGCTTCGGCCGGTATGTCTATGCGATCGGCGGCGGGAAGGAAGCGGCGGAGCTTGCGGGCATCAAGGTCAAGCGGACCGTCGTGGCTGTTTTCGTGCTCACGGGCGTGCTCGCCGGCATTGCGGCGGTCATCACCACGGCTCGCCTCAATGCGGGCACGAATTCGCTGGGCAGCCTGCTGGAGCTCAATGTCATTGCGGCGGCCGTCATCGGCGGCGCGTCGCTTTCGGGGGGCCGGGGATCGGTCTCCGGGGCGATCCTCGGGGCAGTGGTCATCCAGAGCCTGGAAACAGGCCTCGTGCTCGTCGGAAGCACGAGTTCCGTCAGGATGATCGTGATCGGCCTGGTTCTCATGCTCGCAGCGCGCTTCGACCGGGTGCTGACCCGGCGGGATGGAGATGCCGCATGACCCCGCTCGTTCGGCTTCGCGGGATCAGCAAGCGCTTCGGCGGCGTTCACGCGGTCGAGGCGGTCGACCTCGATCTCTACCCAGGAGAGGTCGTCGGGCTGCTCGGCCATAACGGAGCTGGCAAGTCGACCCTCACCAAGATCCTTTCGGGAGCCCTCGGGAGGGATGAGGGATCGATCGAGATCGCGGGGCAGCCCGTCGAGATCGCCAGCCCGAGGGACGCCCACCGCCTCGGGATAGAGACGATCTACCAGAATCTGGCCCTCGCCGAGAACCTGGACGGGGCCGCCAATTTTTTCCTCGGGCGGGAGATCCGCACCTCGTACGGCACCTTGGACAAGCCCGCCATGGAATACCATGCCCGGCAGGTCATCGCGCGCCTGAACCCCCATTTCACCAATATCTCGGTTCCCGTCCGGTCCCTGTCCGGAGGCCAGCGCCAGGCCATCGCCATCGGACGCGCGCTCCACTTCAATGCCCGGATCCTCATCATGGATGAGCCGACCGCGGCTCTGGGTCCTCAGGAGACGGCGGCGGTGGGCAATCTCGTGCGGCAGCTCAAGAGCGAGGGGCTCGGCATCCTCCTCGTGAGCCACGATCTCCACGGCGTTTTTGAACTCTCCGACCGCATCGCGGTCATGAAGAACGGACGGCTCGTGGGAACGGCGTCCACCTCGGACGTCACCGACAACGACGTTCTTGCCATGATCATCATGGGAACCTGTCCCGCCGCCGCCACCCCGGGGCCGGGAGCTCTCGCCCGCGGGGCCGTCCTGCAGCCGGCGGGCGGCGGTCTCGCCCCCTGATTCAGGCCCTCCGCAAAGCCTCGGCTTGCGATGATCCGGCCGACGGGTTGCGGCAGGCCGCTCAAGCAACCGCGCGGCCCATGGCCAGGGTCAGGCCTCCGGCGGGCGGCTCACCTGAACCTCGATCGAATAGGTTCGAGCTTCGCCCGCCTCGAGGATGTCAGGCGCTTCGCTGGGGCCGGGCCCAACGAGCGGTTCGATGCCCAGGGCGTAAATGCCGGACTGGAAGCAGCGCCAAAGCCCGAGCTTCGGCAGGGCTGCGGAATCGTAGTTCAAGGTGACGCTGAGCCCGCCATCGAGATCCGGGTTGACCAGGCCGACCCGCACACGCCCGTCGCTGCCTGACGGCTGCCATACGTGCACGATCTCGACGGCATCGTCCGCCGGCACGGGAGGCGCCTGGTGCAGGGCGTCGGCGAGGTCGCCGAAATCGCCGACGAGGCGGGCGCCTTCGTCCAGGAACGGATAGCCGAAATTGAAATGGTAGAGAATTCCGTGCGGGGTGGGCCGGTAGCCAAGGTTGACCACTTCATCCTGGATAGTGAAGCCGTCCCCCTCGAGCGGCAGCTCGATCTGCCGCCGCAGCTCCAAGACTTCGCCGAACACCGCCGCCTGGCGGATTGTGCCTTCCGCCCAGATGGCGGGGCGATCCGTCCACCTGATCCCATAGCCGTTGAGGCGGGCCGGGACGGAAGCGATCCGCCCATGAAGCGGGTGAACCAGGGTCTCACGCAGGGGATAGCGGAACCTCTCTGCCGACCCTTCCCGGCCAACGCCGTGGTGGTCCAGGCCGCAGGTGGCCAGGAAGCCGTCGAAGTTGCGCAGGAACCCCAGCCCGTGCTCCAGGTCATGGGGGAAGGCAGGGTAGGGGTGCTGGACCGCGCTGTTCCAGCCGAGGTTCTGCCCGCGATGCCGCAGCGAGAGAATGTCGAAGCCGCGGTCGACCGCAACCTCCAGGAACAAGCCCTGCGGGGTCCGCGCCTGAAGAAGGCGCTGGCCCCGGCCCGGGCCGTCCTCGAGGCGGACAAGGCGGATATCGGCTAAGCCCCGCAGGTCGATGGATTTACGCCGGATGTCGCTGATGTCGAGCATGGCCGCCTGGGTACCTTCGAGGGTCCGGAGGGCGGGAGCCCTCCGGGTCGTTGACGGGAGCATCCTTCGGCGAAGTGATCCGACTCGCTTAAAAGATGCGGCCCAGCAAACGCTGGAGCTGATCCCATGTGAAGGGAAACGGCCCTAGATGTCCAGCGACGCGGGCACCCAAACGCCGCCCTGGCGGCTCGACTCGGCGCAGGCTTCGATGAACCGGAGTCCGCGTGCGCCGTCCTCGACCGTGGGAAGGCCGGCCGACCCCGGATCGGGCGCGTTGCCCTCCTTGGCCGACCAGATCAGCTGCGCGGCATCCGAGTAGAGGTTCGCGAAGCCTTCGATATACCCCTCCGGATGCCCGGCCGGCATCCGGGTGGCGCTTGCGGCAACCGCATTCGCTCCAGGGCCGCCGCGGGTGATGATGCGGGGAGGTTCGCCGAGCGGGGCGAAGCGGAGGTAGTCGTTCTCCTCGCCGCACCATTCGAGGCCGCCCCGCTCGCCATAGACGCCGATGGACAGCTTGTTGTTGTTGCCCGGCGCAACCTGGCTCGTCCACAACGTGCCCGTTGCGCCGTTCCTGTAGCGGAGCAGAACATTCGCGTTGTCGTCGAGCTGGCGGCCCGGCACATAGGTTCTCAGGTCGGCGCACACGCTGTCGAGTTCCAGCCCCGATATGAACGCCGCCAGGTTGAACGCGTGCACGCCGATGTCGCCGATGCTTCCGCCCGCGCCCGCCTGCTTTGGATCGGTGCGCCAGACGGCTTGCTTCATCCCCTGCTGATCGAGCGCGGTTGCGAGCCAGTCCTGCACGTAGGAAGCCCGGATCACCCTGATCTCGCCGATCTGACCCTCCTGGACCATGGAGCGGGCCTGCCGGACCATGGGGTAGCCCGTGTTGTTCTGGGTGAGAACGAAGACAAGGCCCGACCGCCGGGCGATCTGAACGAGATCGAGGGATTCCTGCAGGGTCAGGGTCATCGGCTTGTCGCAGATGACGTGAATGCCGGCCTCCAGGAATGCTTTTGCGGCAGAGAAGTGGAGATGGTTGGGCGTCACGATCGAAACGACGTCGATGCCGTCGTCGCGCTGGCCCTCCCGCTCCGCCATTTCCTCGAAGCTGGCATAGGCGCGGTCCTCGGCGATGCCGAGGTCGCCCGCGGAGGCTTTTGCGTTCTCCGGGCTGGAGGAGAGCGCTCCGGCGACGAGGGTATAGCGGTCGTCGAGGCGGGCGGCCATGCGGTGGACCGCACCGATGAACGCGCCGCGGCCGCCGCCGACCATCCCAAGCCGCAATTTGCGGCTTGCTGCTTCGGTGGAACTACCTTTGATCGACATGGGGCTGCCTCCGCTTATGCCGCGACACCGATCATCTTCCGGTTCGTCTCTTTGTCGGCCTTCACCCCGGCGAAGTCGTCAAAGACCTTGTCCGTCACCCGGATGATATGACGCTTGATGAACTCGGCGCCCTGACGGGCGCCGTCCTCCGGGTGCTTGAGGCAGCATTCCCATTCGTACACGGCCCAGCCGTCGAAGTCGTATTCGGTGAACTTGGAGAAGATCGCCCCGAAGTTCACCTGCCCGTCGCCGAGGGAGCGGTCGCGCGCAGCCCGCTTGAGCCAGGGCTTGTAGCCGCTGTAGATCCCCTGCTTGCCGGACGGGTTGAACTCGGCGTCCTTCACGTGGAACATCTTGATCCGCTCGTGGTAGATGTCGATGAAGGCGAGATAATCCAGGGCCTGCTTGATGAAGTGGCTCGGGTCGTAGTTGATCTGGCAGCGCGGGTGGTTGTTGACCCGCTCAAGGAACATCTCGAATGTCTCGCCGTCGAAGAGATCCTCCATCGGATGAAGTTCGAAGCACAGGTCGACCCCGTTCTCCTCGTAATGGTCGAGGACCGGGCCCCAGATCCGGGCGAGCTCGTCGAAGGCCTCGTCGACGAGGCCTTCCGGCCTTTGAGGGAAGGGGTAGCAGAACGGCCATGCCAAAGCTCCGCTGAACGTGGCGTGCGCGTTGATGCCTAGGCGCCTGGATGCCTCCGCGCAATCCTTCAATTGCTGGATGGCCCATTGCTGACGGGCTTTGGGATTGCCTCTCACCTCCGGCGGGCACAGCCCGTCCATGAGCGTGTCATAGGCGGGATGGACGGCGCAGAGCTGGCCCTGGATGTGGCTCGCCATGTCGGTCAGCGCAATGCCGGCATCGGCCAGAGTTCCCTTGATCTCATCGCAATAGGCGTCGCTTTTCGCGGCCTTTGCGATGTCGATGAACCTCATGTCCCACGTCGGGAGCTGGACGCCCTCGAAACCGCAATCCTTCGCCCATCGGGCGATGTCCGCGAGATTGTTGAAGGGCGGCTTGTCATCGGCGAATTGGCCAAGAAACAGGCCCGGACCTTTGATCGTGCGCATGATTCCTCCCGATCGTTCCTCGAAGTATGTTCTTTGTAACACGCGTTTCGTTTCGTGAAACAGCCTGTATGTTTCAGTTAATGCGAACTGAGAATGAGTGTCAAGGTGGGGGCGGGAGCCGTCAACTTCCGGCCTTGATCATCCTGATGTTGGGCGGCAATTCCCTTCGAAATTTCGGGTTTTCTTCGGATGCTTCAGGAGCCCGCGAATTGCAGCGCGTCGGCCTGCACCTGGCGAGTTGACAACTGCAAACGTTTACATACCCTCGGTGAGAAGGGCACGTCAGCAGGCGCGACTTCGCAGCCCAAGGGCGAGGGCGCCTCCACCATCTGGAGTCCGGGATGAGAAAGATCGCTGTGGTCGGATCCGGGTTCGTCGGTCGAGCGTGGGCGATCAGCTTCGCAAGGGGCGGCTACGCCGTTTCGCTGTTCGACGATGACGCCGGGGCGACCGGGCGAGCTTTGTCGTATCTTGGGGAGGTGGTTCGGGATCTGGAGCTGAACGATCTCCTGAACGGAAGCCGGTCCGAACAGGTGCTCGCGCGCATCGCTGCGTCCTCCTCGCTGGAAGATGCCCTCGATGGGGCCATTCACGTTCAGGAGAACATCCCTGAGGATGTCGAGGTCAAACGCGGGATCTTCGCCAGATTGGATGCTCTCGCGGCTCCCGGGACAATCCTTGCCAGTTCATCGTCAGGTATACTCCCATCGGCGTTCACGGCGGATCTCAAGGGCCGGGAGCGATGCCTCGTCCTGCATCCGCTCAATCCTCCCTACCTGATTCCGGCGGCGGAACTCGTTCCGGCGCCCTGGACCTCTCCCGAGGCGATCGAGAGGACAGCGTCGCTGATGATCGAAGTCGGCCAGAAGCCGATCCGCATGGCCCGGGAGATCGACGGCTTCGTCATGAACCGGCTGCAAGGAGCCCTGCTGGAAGAAGCCTTCCGTCTGGTCGGCGACGGATACGCGTCGGTCGAGGACGTGGATGTCGCCATCCGCGACGGGCTGGCGCTGCGGTGGTCCTTCATGGGGCCGTTCGAAACCATCGACTTGAACGCGCCCGCCGGCATCTGCGATTACGTCGCCCGGTATGGTGCTCTGTACCGAAGCCTTTTCGAGAGCATGCAGCGGCGTGTGGAGTGGGATGGGCCGGTGCTCTCGCGGATCGAAGCAGAGCGCCGCCAACGGGTTCCGGCCGGTAAACTGCACGAGCGGCAGCAATGGCGCGACAGACGGCTCATGTCGCTGGCTGCTCATAAGAGGCGGGCCGCGGTCGAGATCGGCGACTAGGCTCGATGATAGCGGAGGCACGGGTGATCGTCCCCCGCACATCCTATGCGCCCGCGATGGCCCCGTCTCTTGATGGATCCAGGAGAGGTTCGAGCATCATTCAGCGCAGGTCCGCGAGATATTGCTGCTCGGGCGGGGTCAAAGCCCCACGGAAAAGTATTCGTCCGGCAGCACCGGTGGGCGGCGGGGACGGGTCTTGATGTCCACATGCGATCCGCTCTGCGCTGAACTCATGATCCCCTCGAGCACCTCAAGGGTGTGGAGAGCGAGGGCGCCGTCAGCCCGGTGCGGCTGGCCGCGCCGGATTGCAAGAGCAAGATCCGCCACTCCGATCATCCGGTAGTCGTCCTCATGGAAAGGCCGATCGATCGGGACGTCGTGCCACTGGGTGCGGTTCCTGCCGATCTGGACGCTTCCCCCGAAACGATGGGGGTCCGGCACCAGCAGGCTTGCTTCCGTTCCATAGATCTCGATCGGGGGGTGTTGGTGAGCCTGCACGTCGAAACTCAGGCTCATGCTGACGACGGCTCCGGATGCGAACTGAAGGGAGCTTGAGACGTGGGTTTGCACCTGAACGGGAATCGACGTCCCGCGGCCGGGCCCGGAAGGAATCCTTCGATTGTCGAAGCCTCGCGTCGCAAGGCCGGTCACCCTTGCGACAGGGCCAAGAAGATGGACGAGGATCGTGACATGATAAGGTCCCATGTCGAGGATGGGACCGCCTCCGGGCGCGTAGTAGAAGCCGGGGTTCGGATGCCACCGCTCGTGGCCGGGGCAGAGAAAGAAAGCCGTTCCGCCGATGGGCCGTCCCAGGGCGCCTTCGTCCACCAATCGACGGCAGACCTGGTGGGCCCCGCCGAGAAACGTGTCCGGCGCGCAGCCGACGCGCAGTTTCCGGGCCGTGGCCTCCTCAAGGATGAGGGCGGCCGCTTCGAAACTCGCCGCAAGCGGCTTCTCCGAATAGAGATGCTTGCCGGCCCTTAGAACGGCCAGCCCGACCCGGGCATGTTCGGCCGGAGGCGTCAGATTGACGATGATCTCGATGCCGGGATCGGACAGCAATTCCTCCGGCGTGACCGCCTGCAGGCCGAAGCCGTGAGCGCGCTCCCTTGCGCTTGCGCCTCCGGCGCTCGCGATTCCTCTGATGTCGAGGAACGGGAAGTGACGTGATGCCCTGAGATAGGCGTCACTGATGTTGCCCGCGCCCAGCAGGCCTATCCCGACACGTCTCATCGCCAAAACTCGCCTGCCCTTATCCCCATCATCCAGCCTGGCGTCGCCGTGAGGTCTATTCTCCTGGGAGAATGCCGCATCGGGACCGTCAGGCCTGTCGAGCCGCCTTCGGGTCGTCGCGTCCGCACCCATCGACCACGCCGCCTCCTCGTCCCTTGAAGAAGGTCAGTATCGCATCGAAGCGGAGTCGTAACCAAGTTTCAATGTTTGGCCTGTAACTCAGGAATAGTTTCTGTACCCGAGTTGCCCATGCCTGCTGTCACGCGTCGTCTGTTCTGCACTGCCGGTGTTGCCGCTACGGCCGCCGGCCTTTCCGGATGCAGCCGGTCGTTGGGCGGCTTTCCGTCGCTCGGCGGCCTGTTCGGAGCGTCGCGGTCGAGCCGCAGCGGGCGAACCATCGGTCGCCCGGACTACCGCGTGGCCTATGGCCCCGTCCAGGGCGAGCCGTACCCCCTGCCTGCCCTGAGCTACACCCGGATCAATCCGGCCTTCCTGCGCCAGGACGTGGTTTATCTGGGGCCGGAAGAGCCGGGCTCCATCGTGGTCGATCCGCAGGCCCGCCAGTTGTTCTTCGTGCAGTCGGAAGGCCGGGCCACCCGCTACGGCGTTGGGGTCGGGCGGGCCGGATTCGGGTAGTCGGGGGTGGCCCAGATCAACATGAAGCGGGCTTGGCCCGACTGGATCCCGCCTCAGGAGATGGTGGCGCGGGAGCCGGCCATCCGCTCGCAGCTCGTCATGACCGAGCGCGGCCTCGGCGTTCCCGGCGGCCCCGACAGCCCGTTGGGCGCCCGCGCTATGTATCTGTTCGCCCGCGGAGGCGACACGGGCTACCGCATTCACGGGACCACGGAGCCGGAGACCATCGGCACGCGCATCTCCTCCGGCTGCATCCGCCTGATCAATCAGGACATCATCCACCTTTATGCCCGCGCCACCGAAGGCACCCGGGTCATCGTGCTGGCCTGAATCTGCCGGGGATTGCTCCCCTCTCACGTCTTCTTGCTGAGGGCTGCGGTGACGCCGGTCACGAGAACCTGGGCAAGGCAAGTTTGCGCCACGATGGAGCGAACCCGTACCAGTCCGGATCCCGCACCTGGAGCACCACCGCCGGGCGGGTTCCGATAGGGCTGAACGGCCGGTCAGCGCCACCACCCGAAGGGCGGCGCCCCTCGCGGCGCTTGCTACAATATCCTCTGCCCTGGCGAGAGCCGGGATCCTGCCCCCCGTTCGAGCTTTGCTTATGCGGGCGTTCGGGCTAAGGTGAAGGGGCTTGTTCTGGCGCGGCGAACCCATCCCGCCGCAGCCACGCCTTGTGTGCACGGTCTCACAGGGAGCGTTCGGGACAGACGACCAGATCGCGGAAGGCTCGGATGTGAGCGCCGCCCGTCTCTGCCATTCGCCCCTCTACTCTCCAGCAGGGGGATACGCCGTTGCTCATGCCTGAAAAAGCAGCCCGGGAGGAAGCCGCCGAGGTCATCTCATTCGGCTCATTCACGCTCGACAGCCGAGCCAGGCTCCTGCGAAAAGGCGGAAAGCCGCTCGACCTGGGGGCCCGCGCCTTCGATATTCTCTGCGTTCTCGTGCAGCACGCCGGAGAGCTTGTGACCAAGCGCGAGCTGCTCGCGCGGGTGTGGCAGGATGTTTCCGTGGACGAAGGCAGCCTCCGGTTCCACGTCTCGGCCCTGCGCCGGGCGCTTGGCGACGGCGGCTCCAGCGGCCGCTACGTGGCCACCCTCGCGGGTCAAGGCTATTGCTTCGTGGCGCCGGTGTCCCGCGCCGTGGCGATGCCCGATGAGACGACCGCGCGGCAGGACCCGCGCGCCGCCTCCGGAACGCCGGCGCGACTGGCCCGGATGGTCGGGCGCCAGGAGGCGGTCGAGGACGTCTCGGCGCTGCTGCGGGACAAGCGGTTCGTAACGGTGGTCGGGCCGGGCGGCATCGGCAAGACCACGGTGGCCGTCGCGGTCGCCAACAGGATGGCTGCGGCATTCGACGGATCGGTCTGCTTCCTCGATCTCGGGTCGCTCCACGATTCCGTTCTTGTGCCAACCGCCATATCGGCGGCGCTCGGCCTCACCGTCCAGTCCAGCAACCCTACCGCCGAACTGATCACGTTCCTGCGGGACAAGCGGATGCTCCTGCTTTTCGACAGCTGCGAGCCCGTCATCGAAGCAGCGGCAGCCCTGGCCGAGCTCCTTTATCAGGAAGCCCCAAGGGTGCATCTGCTTGCGACCAGTCGCGAGGCGCTGCGTGTCGAAGGCGAGCACGTCTATCGCATATCGCCCCTCGAAATTCCTCCTGAGCAAAACCCTCTTCGCATCGAAGACGTGCTCGGCTTCTCGGCGGCGCAGCTCTTTGTCGAGCGGGTCGTCGCAAGCGGACTGCAGCTCGACTGGACCGATGCCGACGCGCCCGTCCTGGCCGAGATCTGCCGGAAGCTGGACGGCATCCCCCTCGCCATCGAGCTTGCCGCAAGCCTGGTCAATGCCTATGGGCTTCGCGGCACGGCCTCCATGCTCAGCGACCGGTTCGAGGTTCTCCATCAGGGCCGTCGCACGGCCGTGCCCCGGCATCACACATTGGCGGCCACGCTGGACTGGAGCTACGAGCTTCTCCCGCAGAACGAACGGGTCGTGTTCCGGCAGCTTTCCGTGTTCGTCGGCATGTTCACCCTGGAGGCGGTCCGCTCCGTCGTCGCGGGCGACGCCGGAAACGGGATCGAGGCTGCCCTGGCAAGCCTCATCGCCAAGTCCCTGGTGACGGCCGACGCCGGATCCCCCGTCGCGCGCTACCGGCTCCTGGATACGACGCGCGCCTACAGCCTCCGAAAGCTGGCCGACAGCGGAGATGCGGGAGCGGTCGCTCGGCGTCATGCCGAGTTCTTCGCGGATTTCCTCCAGAATCTCGACTTCGACATAGAGAAGGCGTCCGACGCCTTTGCGGCTCACGGGGAGCATCTCGGGAACGTGCGGGCCGCATTGGAATGGGCCTTCTCCGAGGCGGGCGAACTCCGGCTCGGCATCGCCCTTGCGGCCGCCGCCGCTCCGTTCTTCCTGGAATTGTCGCTGCTGATCGAGTGCCGGCATTGGTGCGGCCGGGCGATCGCGTCGCTGGACGACACCATGCGCGGCGGGCGCTGGGAGATCGAGCTGCAGGCAGCCCTCGGGCTGTCGCTGATGTTCACGGAGAGCAACAGCGAGGAGGCCAGGGTCGCCTTGGAGAGAGGCCTTGCTCTGGCTGAAGAGCTCGAGGACCTCCCGAACCAGCTCCGCCTCGTCGGGCGTCTCCATCTCTTTCACTATCGGACGGGCGACTTTCGAACGGCGCTCGGTTTCGCCCGGCGGAGCGAAGCCATCGCGGAGCAGATAGCCGATCCGGTCGGGATCGCGGCGGCGCATTCCCTTCTCGGAATCTCCCATCACCTCATGCAGGATTCGAAGCAGGCCTACGAATACCTGGACGCGGCTCTGGTGTCGCTGCCCACCTCCCGAAGGATCAATACGGTTCATTTCGGCGTCGATTACCGCAACCGAGCAGGAATCTGCATGGCGCGGACTCTCTGGCTCCTCGGCTACCCGGATCGCGCCGCCCATGTTGCGCGGCGCACCGTGGACGAGGCGGCCGACCTCGACCACCCCGTGACCTTGTGCATTGCTCTGATCTGGGCCGTGACGGTCTTCCTCTGGATCGGCGACTGGGAGGCCGCCGAGGACTACATCGAAAGGCTCGTGGCTCACGCGCGCAGCCGCTCGATCATACCGTACCCGGCTGCGGGAGCCGGGGTGCAGGGATACCTGGCGATCATGCGCGGGGACGCCGAACGGGGCGTTCCGCTGGTTCAGAGCTCCCTGGAGGAGTTGAATCGTCACCGCTACGCGCTGCTGACGACGGCCCTGCACAGCGCCCTGGCCGAAGGTCTCTCTGCGCTCGGGGCGCGGGACCGGGCGTTGGACACCGTTGGCAAAGCCCTCTTGCTGGTCGAGCGCAACGGCGACATGTTCAACCTGCCGGAACTGCTGCGGATCAAGGGGGACATCCTTGGCTCCGGCGCCCGGCCCGACATGCGGCAGGCTGAGGCCTGCTACCTGCACGCTCGCGAACTGGCGTCCCGCCAATCGGCTCTGAGCTGGGAGCTTCGCACGGGGATCAGCCTTGCCCGCCTGTGGTCGGGACAAGGGCGCACCGCCGAAGCGGTTCGCATGGTCGATTCCCTCTGCGCCAGATTCACCGAAGGATTCGACAGCCCGGATTTCCGGCGCGCCAGACGCCTGATGGACGAACTGCGTGAGCCCGCAACGGGCTAGCCCTTGGCGTGCCTGCCCACGCCTGTACCCATGGGGTTCCCGAGTTCCGGCGAATTCGGCCTCTCGGCTCGATGGACGGGGAAGCGTCAGCTCTCGGGAGAGTGCCTCGCTGTTGCGGTGCGGATCCCATCGGCGAGGATGATCGGCTGCTGTCCCGGCCCTGCTCTCACAAGTCCTCACGCTTCCTCACGCCATCTCACTCCGCGGGGGCGACGGACAGGGATAACAATCATCGTGCACATAAGCCGACGGGACCTGACGAACAGCGTCCCCGTTTCGCAGGGATCGAGAGACCGCAGCCACTTCCCTCAGACCTGAAAGGCCGAAGCGATGACCCGAACGGATCATGTTTCCAGATTCACCGCGTCGCGACGCACGATCCTGGCGGGGGCCACCGGGGCAGCGGCGTCTTCGATCCTCGGACTCCCCCCGCTGCTGGGATCAAGCCGGGCTGCGGCACAGACCTCCCCCACAACCTCCCGGAAAGGCCAGACGATGAACGCGTTCACCACGAAGGACGGCACGCAGATCTACTTCAAGGATTGGGGCCGGGGACAGCCGGTCGTGTTCAGCCACGGCTGGCCGCTCACCGCCGATGCCTGGGAGGACCAGATGTTCTTCCTGGCCAGCAACGGCTATCGCGCCATCGGCCATGACCGCCGCGGCCACGGCCGCTCCAGCCAGACCTGGCACGGCAACGACCTCGACACCTATGCGGACGATCTCGCGGAGCTGGTGCAGGCCCTCGATCTGAGGGATGTGATCCATGTGGGCCATTCCACGGGCGGCGGCGAGGTCACTCGGTACCTCGGCCGGCACGGCACCTCCCGGGTCGCCAAGGCGGTGCTGGTCAGCGCCATCCCGCCCTTCATGCTCAAGACGGAGTCCAATCCCACAGGCCAGCCTCGGGAGAACTTCGACAAGGTCCGCGCCGGCGTGCTTGCCGACCGGACGCAGTTCTGGAAGGATCTCAGCCTGCCCTTCTTCGGCTATAACCGGCCAGGGGCGAAGATCTCGGAGGGCGTGCGCGAGCAGTTCGTGCACCAGAGCATGATGGCCGGCTTTCCGGCATCATATTTTGGGATCACGGCGTGGTCGGAAACCGACCTCACCGAGGACCTGAAGAGGATCGATGTTCCGACGCTGGTCGTTCATGGCGACGACGATCAGATCGTGCCCATCGCCAACTCGGCCCTGCGGTCTGCAAAGATCATACCGAATGCAACGCTCAAGATCTACGAGGGCGGGCCGCACGGGATTGCAGCAACCCACAAGGACCGGCTCAACCAGGATCTGCTCGCCTTCATCAGGGGATGAAGCGAGCCATCTTGCCGGTCGCGCCGGTCGCGCCGGTCGCGCCGGTCGCACTGGTCGCCCACGCGGCCTTGTCCCCTGCGAAATGTCGGAGGTTCCCATGACCCTTGCTCGCCAACCCCATCTCTCGCGCCGCGGCTTCTGCCTGTGCTGCCTCGGGGCCACAACCTTCGCGGCCGCGGGCGGCTGGCTGACGCCACGCGAGGTCTTCGCGCAGTCCCGCAACGTGGTCGACACCATGCGGGCTGCGGCTGCCGATGCGCCGATCAAGGTCCACAGGCTGCGCAACGGCATCAGCATGCTCGAGGGCTCGGGCGGCAATATCGGCGTGCTTACGGGACCGGACGGCGCGGTGCTGGTGGATGCCGGGATCACCGCTTCGCGTCGGGCGATCATGGAGGCCCTGTCGGGCCTCGGCAAGGGCCCGGTCCGGCACGTGATCAACACCCACTGGCACTTCGATCATGCCGACGGCAACGAGTGGCTGCACGAGGAAGGGGCGGTCATTGTCGCCCACGAGAACACCCGGCGGCACTTGGCCATGGCCACCCGGGTGGAGGACTGGGACTTCAACTTCCCGCCTTCGCCCGCCGGCGCCGTTCCGGGCGAGGTTTTCGCCACGGACAAGACCCTGAAGGCGAACGGAGCGACGCTGGCCCTGAAGTACTACGGGCCGTCGCATACGGACGGCGACATCTCCGTGACCTTCGCCGAGACCGATATCCTGCAGACCGGCGACACCTACTGGAACGGCTTCTACCCGTTCATCGACTACTCGACCGGCGGCAGCCTCGACGGAACGATCCGGGCCGCCGAGGCCAATCTGGCGGCCGCCACGGACAGGACGATCGTTATTCCGGGCCATGGCCCTGTCAGCAACAAGGCGGAGCTCAAGGAGTACCGCGACATGCTGGTGGACCTTCGCGGCAAGGTGGCAGCCTTGAAGAAGCAGGGCCGCTCCCTCGACGAGACCATCGCGGCGGCGCCGACCGCCGCCTATGACGCCAAATGGGGCCGGTTCGCCGTGAACCCCACCGGGTTCACCAAGCTGCTCTATGCAGGCGTCTGAGCCGCGTCATGAGCGGCTCATGTTC
>JAESGY010000256.1_pt1 | contig 34083 bp, 27 predicted proteins | sample 9269841 | NCBI WGS metagenome assembly JAESGY01 (sample SAMN17022865, study PRJNA683097) | algae metagenome | isolation source: Spirirestis rafaelensis WJT71-NPBG6 and co-occurring heterotrophs from... | place: USA: Pinto Wells, Joshua Tree National Park, Colorado Desert, CA | collected 2006-08-15
GCAGATCGGGCACTCGAAGCCCTCCGGCCAGCGCCAGTGGAACAGCGCCTCGCGGCACGCCGCTTCCGTGCCGTACCGCTGCTCGAACTCCGTTTCGCTGAGGCCCTTCTGGAACTGCACTGAGTTGCGGGCCACAGCCATCCCTTTGCAAACACACCGATGTTCCCGATTTGTACCCGATCGTGGTTAGCTGAGAAAGCTACGTAACCAGAATGATTATTTATCGCACAAAACCACCAGAAACGCCGGGGCGCGCTCAGCGATCCTGGTGCTGACGTTCAATATGGGCACCAAGAGTCCCTGGGTCGGATTTGAGTAAAACCTATAGAATGCAGCCCTTTGTGGATTCTATTCTCCATAACAAATCTTATGCGGCAAGCTCCGCAGCAGCGGCTATGATGCGCCCTCCGCTTTGAGAAGCGTTATGACAAGCACGGCGTCAGCCCGGCTGCCGCTCCCCGCGCCTTGCCGTCCGCTCCCTGCTCGCGCGGATGAACCCGCGCAGCTCCTCGCGGCTGGTCAGCGTGACGTAGTCGCCAGTTGCCTGCGCGGCTTCGCCCTCGTCCCCCAGCTTGCGAAGATATGCCAAATAGGCGGCCTCCCGCTCGAGGTCGGCCTCGTAGCGCCTGAGGGCCTCGCGCACGACCTCGCTGCCGCTCGCGTGCCGCCCGTTGGCAACCTGCTCGTCGACGAACCGGCTGTGCCGGTCGGTTAGGCTGATATTTCGCCCTGCGTTAGCCATTTTGCAACTCCTCGCGCCCACTTAGGGCTCGAGGGGAAATAACTGCTCCAGGTTCTCCATTCTCGCCAAGGTACAAATCTCTCGGTCGGCGGCCGCGGCAGACGCTCACTGCTGACCGCCGAAGTCATTCCGAGAGCCAAAATTGAAGCATTTAATTCGCCTCGCATCCTTATAGTCCGATTGTCAGTCTCTGACAAGGTTGACCCTGGCTCCGGAAGGCTACGGCTTCGTGGGTGCTGTTTTACAATGCCGGAAAAGAGCGCAGACGTTCGCACGGCCTTCTGAACCTTTCGGCCAACCGTTGAGTCGGCGAGGCACTCGCCAACACCCTCTTATTCCTTGCCCGGCCCGGCGCGTGAAAAGTCGAACTGATGAGCCTCAGATGTCTTCATGTGCTGCGCCATCAACTGCTCGGCTCGGCGCAGCACTGCCGGCGGCAGGCCAGCCAAGGCCGCCACCTCCAGGCCGTAGGACCGCCCCGCCCGCCCTGGCACGACGCGGTAGCTGAACACGGCGCCATGCCGGCCGGCAGAGGCGTCCATCGCCATACAGACCGCGTGCGGCATCGCTTCTGCCGCGTCCGCCAGCTCGTGGTAGTGCGTCGAAAACAGGGTGCGGCAGCCAAGGTCGTGCAGGTGCTCCATCGCCGCCTGTGCGATTGCCAGCCCATCATGCGTCGAGGTGCCGCGCCCGACCTCGTCCAGGATGACTAGCGAGCGTGAGGTCGCCTGGTTCAGGATCGCTGCTGTCTCAAGCATCTCCACCATGAACGTGCTGCGCCCCGCCGCGAGGTCGTCCGAGGCACCGATCCGGCTGAAGAGCTTGTCGATGATGCCGATCCGGGCGCACCGGGCCGGCACGAAGGAGCCAATCTGGGCCATGAGCACGATCAGGGCCACTTGGCGCAGGAAGGTGCTCTTGCCCGCCATGTTCGGGCCGGTGAGCAGCCATAGCCGGCTGCCCTCGTCCATGTGGCAGCCATTCGCCTCGAAGCTGCGACGCTGCGCCTCCAACAGCGGCTCGGCCACGGGGTGGCGGCCATCCTCGATGCCAAGGCCGGTGCCCTCGTCCAGCTCTGGCTCGCACCAGAGGTACTCGGCCGCTGCCTGGGCTAGGCCGCAGGCGAGATCGAGGGCTGCGGCGGCGTGGCAGGTCCGCGCCACCTCGGGCCGCGCCGCCAGCACGCGGCGGCGAAGGTCCTCGAAGGCGACCCGCTCGAGGCGGAGTGCCTGCTCCCTCGCCGAGTCCAGTGCCGAAGCCAAGCGGTCCAGCTCGGCTGTGCTGAAGCGTGTCGTCGAGGCGAGCCCCTGGCGCAAGGCGAATGTGCTCCCGAGCGCCCCCGCCTGCCCGGCTGGTACTTCAACGTGCCAGCCGATGGCGTTGTTGGCTCGGACGCGGAGTGCCTTGACGCCGGTCTCGGCTGCATAGCGGGGCTGCAGCGCCTCAATAGCGGCGCTGTGCGAGGCGACCTCACGGCGCACTTCATCAAGGTCGCGGCTGTGCCCCTCGGCGATGAAGCCGCCGGCCTCGGCTGAGGCCGGCAGCACAGGCAAGAGGGCGCGCTCAAGCGTGGTGGCGAGATCGCCGCAGGCTCCCTGCCCCGCTGCCGCGAGCTCGCGGGCTGTGGCTGCAAGCGGGGCCGGCGCATCTTTTGCTCCAGTCAGCACCGCGGCGGCGGCCGCGGCCTTCCGCAGAGCGTCTCGGACCGCCGCGAGGTCGCGCGGCCCGCCACTGCCCATGGCGAGCCGGCCACAGGCGCGCAGGGCATCCGGCAGGCCAGACAGCTCCTCGCGGCAGCCGACCCGCACCTTTGGTGTCGCGAACAGGAAACGCACCATGACCAGGCGGCGCCGGATCGTGTCGGAGTTGGTCAGCGGAGCAGCCAACTGCCGTACCAGCAGGCGAGCGCCGGCGGCAGTGACAGTACGGTCAATAACCGACAGAAGGGTCCCGTCGGGACCTGAGGCGGAAGAGAGCACCTCAAGGCCACGCAGGGTCGCGGCATCGACCTCCATCGTGTCGCCGAGCGGTGCCCGGCGTGGCGGCAGCGGCGCCTCGGGGAGCCGGCCTGTGGTTGACTGAATGTGGAGGAGCAGGGCGGCGAGCGCGGTCAATTCTGGTGGCGAGAAGCCCTGCAGCGCCTCCTGCCACCGTTCGCCGTAGGCAGCGGCGAGGGCCCCAGTGATGGCCATGGCATCAGGCGGTCCAGTCGGCAGATCGGAGAAGGGCGCGCCCTGGCTGCGCAGTGCCACCGCGAGAGCGTCCGAGGTCTCCGGCCAGCGGGCAACCAGCACCTCGGCGGGACCGATGCGGGCGAGCGCCGGGCCACAGCCGTCTAAGGAGGCCATCAGAGTGCCGGTCTCGCCTGTGGAGAGATCAATGAAGGCGAAGCCGACCGCCTGCCCTGCCGTCAGCGCGATCGCCAGGGTGTTGGGCCGGCTCGCGGCGAGCACGGCATCGTCGACCGAGGTGCCCGGCGTGAGCAGGCGCAAGGACCGTTCGCCGCCAGGCTCGGGTGGTTGCTCGGAGATAGCGACCTTGTGGCCGGCCGAGAGGAGGCGGGCGACCATGCCGTCGGCTGAACCGGCTGGAATGCCGCACATCGGCACGTCGGGCGCGTCCTTCTGCCGCCGACGCGTGAGTTGCAGGCCGAGAGCGCGCGAGACCACGGGCGCATCATCCCCGAGGACCTCGTAGAACTCGCCGACCCGGAACAGGACGAGGTGGCCCGGCGCAGCCGCACGGGCTGCGGCATGAGCTTGCATCATCGGGCTCGGTCCCGATGCGGTCACAGCGTTCATGGCACAGTGACCGCGAAGCCGGGCCAACTGAACATTGGTAGGAGACCCAGCCTCACTCTCGACCTCCGACCATCTCGCTCACCCGGCCCCAAAAGCCGGTTTTCCGGCCGTGCCCGGCGCGCAGGCGGGCGACAAACGCATCGTGCGTCTCGAATGGTGCGAAGTCCCGGATGTCGGCCGCGAGTGAGCGACATTCCAGGAGATGCCGCGCGGCGTGCTTGTAGCGGGTGGCCTTCGCGCCATCGAGCGTGTCCGCGATCATTGCGCGCCGGAGTAGGGTCGCGGCCAGTGGGTGCTTGCCCTCAATCAGCCGCGCTGCCGGATCGAGCAGGTGATACAGGTTCCCGTCGATCTCCGGAGCCCGCGCGAGCACGAGTTGGGCAGCCCGGGCCTGATCCGGCCAGTGCGTGAAAAAGTCGAGCGCGGCGGAGAAGCTCCTGAAGCCGAGGACATGTTGCATGGCCCGCTCCTCGGCTTCGACATCCTCGAAGTCTGGTAGCCGCTTTAGATAGGCGCGCAGCTGGTCGGCCGAGAGCCGCAGCTCGAAGGCTGCCCAGCGGAGCCGTTGCGCGTCGTCCTTCTTCCCAGTGACCTCGAGCGCCTCGATGTACGTCTCCTCCCAGGCATTGTCAGAGGGAAAACCGGTGGCAAAAAGGTCGTCGTCACGCGCGGTCTTGGCCGCGCTTCGCTTCGGTCTCGCCTGTTCCAGCATGGCAAGCGCTTCGGCTGCCCGGCCAGCGGCGAGCAGGCGACGGCCGATCTCCGTGCCTCGGTGAGGCATACGCCGCTCCTCCAGCGGCACCAAGGCAACGTAGGCATCCACATCCCCCTGGCCGTCCGCCAGGGTCTGGAGCGCAGAGCGCAGCACAAGCGCCTGGTAGTCCCGTTCACTTGGCTTCTTGGATCGCTCCGCGAGCGCCCGCGTTAGTCGATCCTTCAGATGGGCTGCACCCACATCACCGAGCGCCGGGAGCATAATCCTCACCAAGCCGTCGAAGACGCCGTAGTCGTTGGCGGCCATGGCAGCGAACACCTGGTCTGCAAGGCTTACCGGATCGGGTTTAGCCTTGACCGCAATCACGCCGAGATCCTCGCAGGCCGTCCTGAAGACATCCCCGACCGAGCCGTTGCTGTCGTCGACGCGGTTGAGCACCGGCTCGGCGAGATCCATAAAACGCCACATTAGATCCAGCGCCAGGTCGGCGCGGGTCTGGGCCACCCGGTCGACGATCATCGCCCGCTGCAGGTCGAGGTCCTTGACGAAGTCACGTCGCTTCTGCCAGTCGATGAAGGATCGCGCGGACCTCAGGGCAGTGATGCGCTTGCCGATTTCGGTAGCAATGGTATCGTCGCCGGATTGCGCAGCGAGTTCCAGGCGCAGGCGCCGCTTGACCTCGGCGCTGCCCTCCGCGAGTTCGATGAGGATCGCGGCGAGACGCTCCGCACCCAGCGCCGTCAGGTTATCCGAGGTAACGGTCTTCCTCGACGCCATGCTTCTCAAGGTCTCCAAAGCTCTTCGGACTGACTGCCTGCAGCCCGGGTATAGTGGACGACTTCTTTGGGATCGCGGCGGCTGAGGTCGTCCTGGATGAGGCGGAGGTCGCGGCCTTTGCTGGCAAGCGCGAAGCAGCAAGAGCGGTGAAGCGTGCGAGACCTCGAGAAGGGGCCGCAATGCTCTCCTGGTCCTCAGAAATCCTCCGCGGCGAAAGCGTCGAGGTCGACCTGCTGTATCGAGAACCAGATCGGCTCGGAGCTGCGTGCTGCCGAGCGGAGGATCGGCTTCGAGGCGGACAGCAACTCCTCGAGCGAACGGAAGGGATGAGCGGTCTCCTCGCCATCGGACGTCCGCATCAGCAGCGCAACCCCAGTACCGTTCCCGCTCCTTGCCCCACCACGCGGGACCCGAGCGGCGGTCGGGGTCTCCGTGCTGGCTCGGCTCGATGGAGCGCTCGCCGGGGCAGGAGTAGGCGGAGCGGCCACCCGTCCCTCCCCCCTGGTCTCAGGCGCCGGGGCCTCGGCCATCGAGGCATGCTCGACAGAGGCTGCCGGCTCCCTTGAGGTTGGAAAATCATCGGTTCCAACGAGATCTGTCTGCCTCGGGGCGGCCTGCTCGGGCAGGTCGGCAAACAGATCAGCAGGAGGGGCGCGGTCCGAGCAGGTGACCACGGCCAGGGGTGTTTCCAGCGGCGCTTCGGCCTTGTCCAGAACCGGCGCAACGGGCGACTGCAGGTCAGCCTGCGTGCTTGCCTCGCCGCCCAAACGGCGAGTCTTGTTGAGGATGGCGTAGATGTTCGCGGGGGTGCAGCCGTAGCTGGCGGCCACCTCGGCCACCTTCTTGCCCTCCACATTCACCAGGTGCTGGATCCTCGGGTACTCGTCGCGAGAGATCCTGGCCATGGTTCCTGCCCCTTGAGGCGCCTGCGAACATTATAAGAACTTGGCTTCAAATTTGAAGCCACTCTGGCGGATTCGAACTTGAACGCTGGGCCGGAGCTGTAGGGCTCTGGTTGGCTGACACCGAGAGCCGCACCGTCCGCCTGGACGCCGGCTGAGAGGCGATGACGGGCCAGCCGCCCGGCACAGTGGTGGGCAACGGGGCTGCGGAAGCCCTTCCCCAGAGGGAGCACCGTGCCATCGCCCGACTCCTGCCGAGGGCGATGCCGGGTGGGGAGCAGCGCCCCTGACGCACGCTCACCGCCGTGCCGCTGCACGTTAGCGCGACAGCCACGCCCCGGTACGTCCTGCCTGCGCGCCGCCGCTCGCGGGCCATCACCGCCGGTGGCAGGTTTACCGCATGACCACTGACAGCAATCCCTTCAGCCCCGCCGAGCGCGAGTTCATCCGCCGCGAGTTCGGCCAGCGCTTCGGCCAGTATCCCTCGCTCGCCGAGGGCATCTTCCTGCGCACCTGGCGCACCGGGCCACAAGCTCGCCAGCCGAAGATCCCGAAAGTCGTCGCCGACCTGCTCGCGCGCGGGCTGGTGGAGCTGTCCGCCGAGGCGCCCTCGATTCTGGGCACGCGCGCGCACTTTACCCCGGCTGGTCTGGCCGCCTTGCGGCAGCTCCTGCAGGACCGGCGTGCCATGGACCCGGAACGCTTCGGCCACCTCCGCCGCGAACTCGGCCTCGACCCGACCGAGAATTCCTCGTCCAGCCGTGTCATCGGGTAAGGGCGCAGAGGCTGGCTGCGTGCACCCGCGTCTTGACGGCACGCGAAACGTCGATTCTATGAGCCCTGCGGACGAATGATGCTGCGGAGAGTTGAGGGGACCACAACCGTGTCGAAGAAGTTCCTCACCGCGCCATCGTCGAGTCCACCGGCATGCCGGCCAGCCGGGCAGGCGTCCTCGCGGCCGACATCATCGACGCGATCCGCGACGAGATCGTCAGCACCGGCCGCTTCACCCTGCCGGAGTTTGGCTCGTTTGCAGTCCGCGAGACCAAGGCCCGCGCTGCGTTGAACCCGCGGACCGGCGAGCAGGTCAAGGCGAAGGCGGGCGTCACGGAGAAGTTCAAGGCCAGCCCGAACCTGAAGCAGGACGCCCTGGCCGACCTGAAGAAGGCGAAGCGGAAAGCCGCGCCGGGCAGACTACCGTCTGGCCGCCCAGCCCCGACCGCGTCGCCCGCCCGGTTTGCGAAGACCCGGCCGGGTGGATGACCATCTCGCCCACCTTCGAAAGGCAGGACAAATGCTTTGCACGGAGCCAGTTGCTGAAGAACGTCGTAACCCCGATCATGTGAGATCATGATGCGTGATGTAAGCCGGCACTGGTCGTCGCGCCTGCCCTTCTACTACGGTTGGCTGATCGTGGCTGTCGCCTTTATCACGATGGCGCTCAGCGTGAGTGCGCGCACAGCCTTTTCCCTGCTGCTGCCGCCACTGATCGATGAGTTCGGCTGGGACCGCGGCTTGGTCGCCGGTGCCTTTTCCTTCGGCTTTCTCGTCTCGGCAGTACTGAGTCCCTTCGCCGGCCGTGTCATGGACCGGCATGGCCCGCGCGCTGTGATCGGAGGCGGTGTGTGCCTGATGGCTGCCGGCTTGCTCACAGCCCCGGCGATTGCCGAGCCGTGGCAGCTCTACGGGACGCTCGGTGTGCTGGTGGGCACCGGGGCGAACCTGATGAGCTTCACTGCACAGTCTCTCTACCTGCCCAACTGGTTCGTCCGCCGCCGTGGTCTCGCCATCAGCCTCGCTTTCTCCGGCGTCGGCGCCGGCGCGATCCTGCTGCTGCCCTGGCTGCAGGCGGTCATCGACCGTGACGGCTGGCGCAGCGCCTGCTGGGCGATGGGGCTGCTGGTGTTGCTCATCGCCGGGCCACTGACCCTGCTCGTTCGCCGGCGACCAGAAGATCTTGGCTTGCTGCCCGACGGTGCTCCGCACGGGCGCGCGGCATCCGGCACGTCGCGTGTGTCGAACATCGCCGATCCCGCCTGGACGTCGGCCGAGTGGACGCTGGCCCGGGCGGTGCAGACCGGCCGCTTCTGGTGGATCGCCCTCGGCTACTTCTGTGCGCTCTTCGCCTGGTACGCCGTTCAGGTCCACCAGACCAGATACCTCACCGAGGTCGGATTCAGCCCAGCCGTGGCCGCCTGGGCCTTGGGGACCGTCGCCGTCGTTGCTATTCCGGGGCAGATCGGTTTCGGGGCGCTGTCGGATCGCGTCGGGCGCGAATGGGTGTGGTCAGCCGGCTGCCTGGGCTTCGCGGTCTGCTACGCCGCGCTGATCGGGCTCGAGCGTGCCCCCTCCCCTGTGCTGCTCTGGCTCATGGTCGGGTCGCAGGGCCTGCTCGGCTATGCGCTGACCTCGGTCATGGCGCCGATCGTTGCGGAGATTTTCGAGGGACCGCACTACGGCAGCATCTTCGGGACGATCAACGTCGCCATGATCGGCGGCGGTGCCGCTGGGCCCTGGGTTGCGGGCGCCGTTCACGATGCGACCGGCAGCTACTGCCCCGCCTTTGTCATGGCGATCGGATGTTGTGCCATTTCCGCAGTGGCCATTTGGGTCGCGTCGCCCCGGAAGGTCCGGCTTGTGCCCGACAGGCTGCCGAGCCAGTGACGGCGCGACAGCCATCTTACCGTTGGTGAAAACCGTATCCAGCGTATCAGGCTGAGGTATGGTTCGGCGGGCCAACAGCAGCCCCGCCTTGCGTTGGGGTGGTAGGGGTCCTCTCCGGTCGGGGTGATCGGCACACCCGCCCGGGCCCGGCCCTTACGGGCCGCCCCCTGCCACCAGGTCCCAACGCCGACCGCGCGGTGCGTACGGCGGCTCTTGCCGCCTCCCGCGCAGGCCATGGCTTCACGCCCCGCCATCGGGACGGCACATGCCTCGGCAGGCTCCTTCCAGGGCCGCCAAGGGTGCCGCCGTCCATGCAGACGAGACGCTCACCAAATCCCAGTGCCCGGCGGCCGATCACCAGGGCGGCCGCATGATGGCGGGTGAACCCCCGCCAGGGCGCATACTTCTTTCCGCCAATCACAGATGTAAAGGCAGGGTTCACCTGATGCAGGTCGATGCCCTCACGCGCACAGCGTGCCGAGAGCACCTGATAGAAGGAGGCATAAGCCATGCCCGACAGGCGCCGGGCATGGCGTTTCCCGAACGCCTTCAGGGCGGCCTTCTTTTTCGAGAAGTCCAGCTTCTCGACGGCGATGCCGAAGCGGTTTGCCCTGGTCCAGACGCAGAGCATCCGGACGGCTTCGCCGATCATCGCCTCGGCAACATGCTCATCCGTCCCAGCCGCCGGGAACGGCAGAGCTTCCCGGTAGAGCGGGTTGCCCATGCGGTCGACCAAGGTGACCGCCAAGTGGTCTTCGTTGAGGTCCACCGCGATGACGCCGACCCGGAGGTCGGTCACCATCTCAGCCGGTGGCTCGTCAATGGTCGCCCGCGCCTGCCAGCGGCCAGCGTCGTCCCTGAACAGCAGCCAGGTGATGGCATCGCCGCGCTCCAGCGCGGCTTCCAACTGGGCCTGGCCGTACCTAAAAGTGACGCCTTTCAGGACGGCCCGCGCACCGCGGGCCGAACCCGGCAGCTTCAGGGTCAGGCTCTCGCCGTCCCACTGGCAGGTCTGGTTGCCAGCGGTCTCATCCCTCGAGCCGACCAGGAAGATCCGGCCGGAGCGCCTGGCCTGCCAGCGCCAGATCTCGCCGCCGGCCTGGGCTTCGCGGAGCAGCGCGCGGCCACCGAAGCACAACCGCGGCCGCCCGGCCTTCAGTTCAGCCAAGGCTGACGCCTTGCGGTCCCGGCAGGTCTGCAAATGCCGCCGCTTCTGATGAAGCTCGAACTCCAGGCGCTCTTTGAGCCGCTTTGTGAGGGGCCGCTTCGGATGTGGATCGCTCAGGCGCCGCTGGATGGCGGCGATCTTCTCCGCAACCTTCTCGATCCGGTCGGTCAGCGTCGAAATCCGGTGCTCCAGCGTGCCGCGCCACGCCCCGACCGCCTGATCAAGATCGAAGCGCACACCGTTGAACTGGCGGGCGGTGATACCGAAGCGCCGCTGCGCTTCCTTCTTCACGGCCGCGACCGGCCGTCCCTTGATGTGGATCTCACGGAACGCCCAGCGGGTCGCCTGACCAAAGACGTCGCCAAACGGCGACAGCAGCGCATCCGCGCTCTCGTCCCAGATCTCGGTGCAAAATGTGCGCTGGCTCAATCCCGCATCGCTTCCAGCGCCCGACGGGCACGGTTGCGGGCGGAGCGGCGGCCATAAAGCTTGGCCGAGAAGCAGGTCATAAGATCAATCATGTCCTGCACGAGATCGTCCTTCACCTCGCCCGGGTCGATGATGACCAACCGGCGACCGGACGCCTCCAGCGCGCCCTCAAGCTGCGCCACGCCAAACCGCGCCAGCCTGTCCCGGTGCTCAGCGATGATGGTGTGAACGGACTTGTCCGCCAGCAAGGCCGCAAACTCCCGGCGTCGGTCACTCAGGCCTGAGCCGACCTCACGCACATAGCGGTGGGCCATGACACCCTGGCCGGCAGCCCATTCGGCAATGCGGACGATCTGGCGGTCGAGTTCCGCCTTCTGATCGTGACCTGACACGCGCGCATACGCAACGGTCAACAGGGCGGCGTCTTCCGGCACCTCCACCATCCACCGCCCGGCATCCGACAGGAACGCGCCGGGGATCTCGCCAGCAGCAGCGCGGCGCCAGGCGGTCATCTTCGAGATGCCGCGGTTCCTGGCCCACTCCGAGAGGCGTATCTTGCGGCCCGTAACGATACGCAAGATGCAGTTACTTGCAACTGATTGCAACCCTCTGCCCCAGTAGCCCCATCCAGGCCCCGGGCGGAGGGCAATGGCAACGCTGACCGGCACCGCCGGGCATGACCTGCTACAGGGTGATGCCGGCAACGACACCCTGATCGGCTTGGCCGGCGACGACACCCTGCTGGCCGGTAGCGGCAATGACACGCTGAACGGCGGGCTGGGCGAGGACCGCGCGGTGGTCGACCGCAGCGCCGTCAGCGCGGCGCTGACCGTTTTCCTCCGCGTGCCGACGGAGACCAGCCTGTTCGCCGGCACGCGCATGACGGGGGTGGAGCATCTCTGGCTGACCGCCGGCAGCGGCGATAACAGCCTGATGGGCGGCGCGGGCTATGACTTCCTCGCCGGCGAGGCCGGCGCGGATGCGCTGCAGGGCGGCGCGGGGCGGGACACGCTTGTCGGCGGGGCGGGGGCGGATACGCTGCTCGGCGGGCCGGGCGCTGATCTGCTGACCGGCGACACGGGCGCCGACCGCTTCGCGCTGATGGGCGTGGCGGGTATCGAGTCCGGCCTTTCCGCCATGGACCGGATCACGGATTTCAACGCGGCCGAGGGCGACCGGCTGGTGCTCCGCGCCCAGCCCGTCGGGGCCGCGTTCTGGCTGCTGGCGACGGGAAGCTTCGCGCTGCCCGGGCAGGGGCCGCTGCGTCTGGGCTGGGGCGGGACGCTCGCGCCGGTCCCCGCGCCGGTTACCGGCCTCGCCCTGCCGGACCCGACCGGTCACGCCGCCTTCCTGCTGCGCTGGCTGCCGGATGTCGCTGGGGCGGGCGGCTGGCTGGTGCTGGACGCGAACCGAAATGGCCAACTCGGCAGCGCCGACCTGGTGGTGCGGATCGACCTGCCCGCGGACGCCGCCATCACCGCCGATGCCTTCCTGGCCGGGACCTTCGCCCTGGTCGGCACCACCGGCGCCGACTCGCTGGCCGGGACCGCGGAGGGGGACCGGATCCACGGCCTGGCCGGGGCGGACACGTTGCTCGGGCGCGGCGGCAACGAGACGCTTGAGGGCGGGACGGGGAATGACAGCCTCGCCGGCGATGCGGGCTTCGACAGCCTGCTCGGCGGCGATGGCAATGATACCCTGGCCGGCAGCGATAGGCCGGATGTGCTGGTCGGCGGCGCGGGGAATGACCGGCTGGAGGGTGGCGCCGGGGCCGACCTGCTGCAGCGCGGGACGGGAAATGACAGCTTTCTCGGTGGCGAGGGCGATGACAGCCTGGAGGGAGGGCCGGGTGCCGACACACTGCAGGGCGGCCTGGGCGCCGATACCTTCCTGTTGCAGGCGATGGGGGAGGCGCCCTGGTCCGCCCTCGGTGCGCTCGACCTGGTCCTCGGCTTCTCCGCGGCCGAGGGCGACCGGCTGCGGCTCAGCGATGCCTGGTCCGGCCTCGGCGATGGCAGCGGCGTCAATGCCGGGACCTATGCCGGGACGGATGGCATTGCCCGCGCCCTGGTCTGGGGGGGTGACGCGGCCGCTCGCGGCGCTGCCGGCACAGCCGCTGGGCGCGACCGGTCCCAACCAGGTCTTCTGGGTCCCGGCGCTGGCGGGCGGCAAGGTGCCGGCCGGCGGCTGGCTGGTGCTCGACCTCGACCGCAATGGCCGGGTGGACGTGGCCGACCTCGTGGTCCGGATCGGCGCCTCCACCCAGCCGGTCGATATCGGCCCAGGGGCTTTCGTCCTCAACACCTTCCTCTCCCTGCTGCGCCCGGCCGTGCAGCGGGCCGGCACGGCGGGGAACGACCCCCTCTCCGGCGGCAGCCTAGCGGAGGTCTTCCTCGGCAGCGCCGGCAGCGACCGGATCGCGGGCGGTGCCGGCGCGGCCAACGGGCTGAGCTATGCGGCGCTCGAAGGCAGCATCAGACTGAACTTCACGGCCCATGGCACCGGGACGGTGGCGAAGTCGATCGGCGGGACCGACACGCTCTCAGACATCCATGCCGTCACCGGCGGTGCGGGCGCCGACCAGCTGGATGCCGCCACGGCCGGTGCCGGCCTCTTCGTCACCAGCCTGGAGGGACGGGCAGGCAACGATACGCTGATCGGGGCCAATAGCCCCACCGTCCAGGCGGCCTATGGCGGCAGCCCCGCCGCGGTGCGCATCGATCTGGCGGCTGGCACGGCGCAGGATGGCTGGGGCGGGACCGACAGGCTCATCGCCATCCGCCGCGTCGCCGTCACCTCGGCCTTCGCGGATACGGTGCTGGGCTCGGCCGGGGGTGACGTCTTCCTCTCCGGCGCCCAGGGGAACAAGCTCTTCGACGGCCGCGGCGGGACGGATGAATGGCGCTATGCCGGGGTGGGCGCCGTCACCGTGAACCTCGCCGCCGGCATCGCCCTGAAGCCCGGCGGGACCGACCGGCTGACCGCGATCGAGGCAGTGGCGGGCGGCGCGGGGAATGACAGCATCCTGGGCTCCGCCGGGGCCGACCGCCTGGCCGGCGCCGCGGGGGAGGATACGCTGGACGGGGCCGGCGGCCTCAACACCGTCTTCTACGACGTGGTCGCGCCGGGCTCCGACCTGCCGCTGCGCGGCGCGGTGGTGGACCTGACGGCCGGCACCGCCATCGATCCCTGGGGCGGGCGGGACAGGCTGCTGAACATCAAATCCGCCTGGGGCTCCCGGCTGGGCGATGACCTGACTGGCCGGGCCGTCACCGGTACCACCATCGTCCTGCGCGGCCTCGCGGGCGATGACACGCTGCGCGGGCCCGCGGCCGGGACCAAGGTGATGGCGGATCATTCGGGCGACCCGGCCGGGGTGGTGGTCGATCTCGCCGCCGGCACGGCGCGGGATGGCTGGGGCGGGACCGATCGGCTCGTGCTCATCGCCCATGCCCGCGGCACCTCCTTCGCCGACCTTCTCATCGGCAATGCGGAGGACAACCTGCTGCAGGCCGGCGCCGGACTGGACACGCTGCGGGGCGGGGCAGGGAACGACACGCTGCAGCCCGGCACCGGTGCCGACCGGCTGGAGGGCAGCGAGGGCGATGACCTGTTCCTCCTGCCCGATCCCGATCTCCGCTTCACCGGCAGCCTCACGCTGAACCTCGGCGATGGCCGGTCGCGGGTGCTGGCCTTCACCGAGGTGGCGAGCTTCGCCGATACGCTGCTTGGCGGCGCGGGCACCGACCACTGGCAAGCGCCGGCCGGGGGCAGTCTGCTCGACCTGCGGGCGGTGCCCGGCGCGGTCTCGGGGGTCGAGATCTTCAATGGGGCGCGCGCCGGATGCGCTGCTGCTGCCCGCCGGCCTGGCGGCGGCCGTGACCCTGCGCGGTGCCGCCGGCGATGACACGCTGTCCGGCGGTGCCGCCGGCGATGTGCTGGAAGGGCAGGACGGGGAGGACCTGCTCGCCGGGCAGGGCGGCCATGACACCCTGTGCGGTGGGGCAGACGACGACACGCTGGTGGGCGGCGCGGGCAACGACTCGCTGGATGGTCAGTCCGGCCGGGACAGTCTGCTGGGCGGCTCAGGCGATGATACGCTGATCTCCGCCGATTGGGCCGTGCTGCTGGATGGCGGGTCGGGGAAGGATTTCGCCTCCATCATCCGGACCAGGGCAACCCTTGCGCTGCGGATGGAGGCAGTGCCCAACGGGCTGCGCCTGACCGATGGCAGCAACGCGACCCTGCTGCTTGGCATCCAGCGGGCCTCGATCCTCGGCGGGGAATGACGCGCTGGTCGGCTTCGCCGGCAATGACACGCTGCGCGGCGGGTCGGGACATGACAGCCTGACCCGCGGCGCGGGCGATGACCGGCTGGAAGGCGGCGAGGGGAATGACCTGCTGCGCGGCGGGACGGGGAATGACAGCCTGCTCGGCGGCGATGGCAATGACAGCCTGATGGGCGGCGATGGGTCGGATGTGCTGACCGGCGGCCTGGGGCATGACGTGCTGACCGGCGGCCTGGGGCATGACGTGCTGGACGGCGGCGCCGGCATCGATATGGCCATCTTCGGCGCGACGTGCGGCAGCACGGTGCTGTCACGCCAGGCGGATGGCAGTTGGCTGGCGGTGGGGCCGGCGGGGACGGACCGGCTGATCTCCATCGAGGTGGTCCGCTTCACCAACGGGGATGTGGTGCTGTGAAACCCGGCGCCGCGCCCGGACGGGGCGCCGCCGGGCCAACCCCCGTCCAAGCCCGGCCGCAGCCTCGCTGTTTGCCGGCCGGCCCCTCGGCTGGCGGGCCTCCGCGGGCGTTCAGCCCGGCGCCAGCCGCAGGATCCGCCCGCGCGACTCGTCGGTCAACAGGTAGAGCAGCCCGTCCGGCCCCTGCACCGCCTGCCGGATACGGGTGCGGATGCCCGGCAGCTTCTCCTCCCCCGTCACCCGGTCGCCCTCCGTCGTCAGCCGCACCAGGCCGGGTGGGTTTAGCGCCGCGACGAAGAGGCTGCCGCGCCAGGCCGGGAAGGCCTCGCCGGTGTAGAAGGCGATGCCGGAGGGGCTGACCGAGGGCACCCAGACATGGATCGGCTCCTCCATGTCGGGGCGCGAGACGCCCTCGCCGATCCGGCTGCCGTCGTAGTCGACGCCATGCGTCACCACCGGCCAGCCGTAATTCCGGCCGGGGCGGAGAATATTGATCTCGTCACCGCCACGGGCGCCGAATTCCGCCGCCCAGAGGCTGCCGGTCCAGGGGTTGAAGGCCAGGCCCTGCGCGTTGCGGTGGCCATAGCTGAAGATCTCAGCCCGGGCGCCGGCACGGCCGGCTAAGGGGTTGTCCGGCAGCGACGCGCCGTTCCGCGCCAGCCGCAGCACCTTCCCGGCCAGGTCATCCAGCCGCTGCGCTCGCATCTTTGTGACATAGCGGTCGCCGGTCGAGAGGAAGAGCGCGCCGTCCCGCCCGAAGGCGATCCGGCAGCCGAAGTGGTTCCGCCCCTGCTCCTGTGCCGGGGTGGCGTCCAGGATCGGTGTCGCCCCCTCCAGCGCCGTGCCGTCGGGCGCGAGTCGGGCACGCACCAGCCGGGTCAGGGCGCCGCCCTGCACCACCGCGGAATGGCAGAGATAGAGCTCGCGCGTATTGGCGAAATCCGGGGCGAGGGCGATGTCGAGCAGCCCGCCCTGGCCGCGCGCCTCGACCTCCGGCACCCCGGCCAGCGGCAGGGAGACCTGCCCCTCCCGGCCCACCAGCCGCAGCCGGCCCGGGCGTTCGGTGACGAGCAGCCGGCCATCTGGCAGGAAGGCGGCGCCCCAGGGCCGTTCGAGCCCGGTGGTGAAATCCGTGACCTGGAAGGAGGCCGGCTGCGCCTGGGCGCCGCCGGCGAGGAGCAGCAGGAGAAGGGCGAGGCGAATCATGCCTCGCGAGATGGGGCGGCCTGCCGCCACCGCCAGCGCCGGGAGCGCTGCCCTGAGGAAATGTGCGCGCGGCGCTCGTGCCGGTCCCCTTGGCCGGCAGGGCCAGGATAAGGCGATCAGACCCCGTCCGCGCCGCAGGAGCCGTGTGGGCAGGGCCCTGGGCTCACCCGATCTTGCTGTCGATCCACTGCTGGAGCTGGCCCTTCGGCATGGCGCCCACCTTGCTGTCCAGCAGCTTGCCGTCCTTGAACAACAGCATGGTCGGGATGCCGCGCACCGAATACTCGTTCGGCGTCATCGGGTTGTCGTCGATATTCACCTTCGCGACCGTCAGCTTCCCCTCATACTCCTTGGCGATAGCGTCCAGATGGGGGGCGACCATCTTGCAGGGTCCGCACCACTCCGCCCAGAAATCCACCAGCACCGCGCCGGGGGCCTCCAGCACGTCCTGCTTGAAGGTGTCGTCGGTGACGTTCTTGGTGAGCTCGCTCATGAGGTGTGCCTCGTTGGGCGGGGCGCACTGCCCCGGATGGCCAGAAAGTCGGGCGGCGGGGCGGCGCGGTCAAGGACGAGCGTGGCGCAGCCCCGTCATGCCTCCGGCGCGTGCTCGTCCAGCAACCACCCCGGTAGGGGCATGAGCCGCGCGCCATAGGTCCAGACCAGGGCGCAATCCACCGCCCGGCCCGGGAAGGCCTGGCGCAGCACCGCGCGGTAGGTCGCCATCTGCCGGAGGTAGAGGGGCGGGACCTGCTCCGCACGCTCGGGCGGCGGACGGTTGGTCTTGTAGTCCAGCACCAGGACGCGGTCGGGCGTCACCACCAGCCGGTCCACCTGGCCGGCAACGAGCTGCCCGCCGACCCGGCCGGCGATCGGCGCCTCGGCGAGGCTGCCCGGGGCGAAAGCCGCCGCCACCTCGGGCGCGCCGAGCAGGCCCAGCACCTCCTCGGCCGTCTCCGCCTGTTCCTCGGGCGTCAGCCCATGGCCGGGGCGGGCGAGGAAGCGCCGCGCCGCCGCTGGCCGCTCCGCCTCCGGCCGGTCGGGCAGGTGCTGCAGCAGGGCATGGATCACCCGGCCGCGGCGGAAACGCTTGCCACTTGGGTCCTTCGCGCCATGCGGGGCGGCGGCCGGCGTCTCGTTCTCACCCGGCAGGGCAGAGGGGGCGATGGCGACCTCCGCCGCCTCGGGCGGGGCCGGGCGGATCGCCCAGTCGGGCAGCGGGCCTGCCTCCCCGGCCGTGGCGGCGACCGCATCGGGGACGGGATCCACCGCCTGGGGGCAGGTCGCCTGCCACAGCACGGCATCGCCGAAATCGCAGGCCGCCGGGGCGCCGAAGCGGGCATGGTCGAAGGGCGCCTCGGCCGCGCCGGCCAGGCGGCGGCAGCCGGCGGCGACATGCAGGTACCACTCGCCCGGCTCCTTGCCCCAGCCGCAGACCAGCAGCCGGTCCTCGGCGCGGGTCAGGGCGACATAGAGCAGCCGGTTCTCCTCCTGCTGCCGCCTCGCCTCGTCCGCCGCCTTGGCGGCGAGGAAGGGGGGCGCGTGGAAGCTCTTGTTCGGCGCCCAGAGCGGCAGGTGGAGGCCATCCCCTTCCAGCCAGCGGATCGCCTCCGTCCCGGTGCCGCTGCCGACATCGGGCAGGATGACGATCGGCGCCTGCAGGCCCTTGGCATTGTGGACGGTCATGATGCGGACGGCATCGCCTGCCGCCTCCGCCTCCCGCTTCACCTCGGCGCCGCCCTGGCGCAGCCAGTGCAGGAAGCCCTGCAGGCTCGGCGGGTGCTTGCGCTCATAGGACAGGGCGGCATTCAGCAGCTCGTCCAGCACGTCGGCCGCCTCGGGGCCGAGCCGCGCCAGCAGCCGCGCCCGTCCGGGGCGGCCATCCATGGAGGGCTCGCCCAGCACCTCCGCGAGCAGCGCATGCGGGGAGACGAGGTCGGCCCGCGCCGAGAGCCGTGCCAGCCAGTTCGCCGCGCGCGCCTCGGGACCATTCGCATCCTCCTCCCGCCGGGCCATCAGCGCCCCCCAGAGCGGGCCGGTGCGGCCATGGGCGAGGGCGAGCAACGCCTCCTCCGAGAGCCCCACCAGCGGGCTCTTCAACAGTGCGGCGAGCTGCAGATCATCCTCGGGCAGCAGCAGCACGTCGCAGAGGGCGAGCAGGTCCATGACCGCGATATGCTCGACCAGCTTCACGCGCGTGACGCCGGCGACTGGCACCTGCCGCGCCTTCAGCGCGCGCACCAGCAGCGGGACGAGCGCGACATTCGCCTGCTTGCGCAGCAGCACCAGCACATCGCCGGCGCGCACCGGGCGGCCGCGGCCCTCCAGCCGCTCGTGCCGGATCATGTGGTCGATGCGGGCGGCCAGGGCTTCCGCCATCAGCGCCTCGGCGCTCGCCACGCGCTGCGGCTCCTCCGGCACCTCCCAGGGCATGGGCGTCGGCGTCTCCGCCGGGCGCAGCAGGGGCCAGAGCTCGACCTGGCCCGCATGGCCGATGCGGTCGGGCAGGTGGCGCAGCACCTCCCCGTCCGCCACCACGCCGTGGCGCGCCGGGCCGTCCTCGAAGACCGCGTCCACCAGGGCCAGCACCGGCGCGGTGGAGCGGAAGGAGACGTCGAGCTGCACTTGGCGGAACTCGCCGCCGCCATCCGCGACGTGCCGGCTGTAATGCGTCTGCCAGGTGGCGAAGCCGGCGGCATCCGCGCCCTGGAAGCCGTAGATCGCCTGCTTGATGTCGCCGACGGCGAAGACGGTGCGGCGGGGCGGCGGCGCATCCACCTCGACGGCCGCTGCGGCGGAGAGCGACCGGGCCCGGCCGCGCTCCGCCCCCTGGCCGGAGAAGAACTCGGCGGTCAGGGCGGCGGTGATGCCCCATTGCGCCGGGTTGCTGTCCTGCGCCTCGTCCAGCAGGACATGGTCGAGCCCGCCATCGAGCTTGTAGAGCACCCAGGCGCTGCCGGGGTCCTCCAGGATGCGGCGGACATGCTCGATCAGGTCGCCATAGCCGAGCATGCCGGCATTGCGCTGCCGGGCGCGGTAGCGGTCCAGCACCGGCGCGGCGAGGGCGAGCAGCGCGCCGGTCGCGGCGGCCAGGCGGCAGGCGGCGCGCTGCTGCTCCACCTGCAGCAGCCGCTCGCCCTCGGCCAGCAGGGCGGCGATTACCTCCTCCTGCCGCGCGCCGACGCTCTTGGTTGCCAGGTTGCGCGCGGCGCGGACCGTGCCGTCCTTGGTCAGGAAGATCTCGCACCACTCGGCGAAGCGGGCCGCGCGTTCCTCGGCCGCGCCGCCGATCCAGGCGGCAATCCGTTCGGCCCGCGCCCGGTCGTTCTCGTTCTTGCTCGCGCCGAGCAGGCTTGCCGCCAGGCGCAGCGGCGCCTCCTCGACGGTGCACGCGGCCGCGGTCACCTCGTTCTCATCAAGGCTGTCCGGCGCGCCGAGCGCCGTGGCGAGGCGCAGCCGCAGCCCCATGACGCCGTTGCAGCCATCGAGGCAGCGCGTCAACTTCTCCCGCGCCGTGTCCTGCAGCAGCGCGCGCGTGACGTCGGAGAAGGTATCGGCGGAGGCAATGCCGGCGAGCAATGCCAGCTCGCGCGCGACAGCCTCGGCCTGGGCCAGCACCGCCTCCCGCGCCTCGGCCAGCATGGTGGCGGAGTCCTGCTCCTCCAGCACCGAGAATTGCGGCGGCAGGTCGGCTTCCAGCGGGAAGCTGCGCAGCAGGGACTGGCAGAAGGCATGGATGGTGGAGATGCGCATGCCGCCCGGCATCTCCAGCACCTCGACCAGCAGGGTGCGGGCGCGCTGGATCAGCCGCGCATCCGGCTCCTGCCCCGTCAGGCGCTGGATCTGCGCGGCGAGCCTCGTCTCCTCCGCCACCGTCCATTCGCCGAGGCGCCGGCGCAGGCGCGACTGCATCTCCGCCGCCGCGGCGCGGGTGAAGGTGAGGCAGAGAATGCGGCCCGGCACCTGCTCGGGGTCGAGCAGCAGCCGCAGCACGCGGTCGATCAGCACCTTGGTCTTGCCCGAGCCGGCGGAGGCGCCCACCCAGGCGGACACCGCGGGATCGGAGGCGGCGCGCTGCTGTGCCTCGGCGCGCGCGCGGGCAATGGCGGAGCCGCTCATGACCCGGTCCTCGCATCCTCCGCGCCCGCCCATTCGGCCAGGCGCGAGAGGTGGTCGTAGTCGCTGCCCGCCGGCGCGCGCTTCGGATGCGGCCGGGCGACGAAGGCGCGGTTGCCGAGCAGGAAATCGGCGATGAGGCCCATCAGCGCGGTCTGCGCCTGGCCGGCGATCTGCCGCACCAGCCAGGCCTCGGTCACGGCGGCCTTCTCCTCGCCCGGCTTCGGCCCGCCGGAGAGCTTCCAGTAGAGCAGCGCGGCGGCATCCGCGGCGGGCACGCCCTCGAAGCCGCCGGCGGCGGCGATCGCGGCCTCCAGTGTCAATTGCGGCTTGCGGCCGTCCTTCACCGCCTCGGCGCTCGGCGGCTCCCCGGTCTTGTAGTCGAGGATGCGCAGACCGTTCGGCAGGATGTCGATGCGGTCGGCCTTGGCGTGCAGCACTACCTCCCGCCCGTCCATGCGCAGCGGCAGCTCGCCCTTCACCTCCACCACGCTCGGGATCGCGCCGGCGCCGCGGCGCAGCGCCGCCTCCTGCTCGATGACAAAGCCGCCGATGCGGTCGAGCCTCGGGGCCCAGAAGGCGGTGAGGCCGGGGCGGGGCGAGGCCTCCTCCAGCGCCGCCCGCGCGGCCTCGGCCCACCATTGCCGTGCGGCATCATCCCCGGGCCAGGGCCGGTCCGACAGGCGCCGGACGAAGCCCGCCATGGCCGCATGCACCAGGTTGCCATAGTCGAGCACGCCGGCATCGGCATCCAGCGGGTCGAGCGGATGGAGCCGCAGCACCTGCCGCGCGTAGAAGGCATAGGGGTCGGCGATCAGCGTCTCGACCTGCGTCACGGAGATGCGGCTCGGGCGCTGCTCGCGTGGCGGGCGCGGCGCCGGGCGGGCGCAGGGCTCGACGCGCGCGGGACGGTCGAGCTGCCCGGCCCAGGCCATAGCCGGGCTCGCCGCCAGCTTCAGCCCCTCCTGTCCCTCCAGGAAGGTCTCGATCCGGGTCAGCCAGCGGGCCGGCACGGTCGGGGCGCCGCCGCGCCGGGCGGCGCGGGAGAGCAGGGTGACGGGGGCGCTGCAGGCCGCCAGCAGGAAGTCGGCGCATACGCGGCCGATGCGCGCCTCCGGCTCCGGCAGGCCGAAATCGCGCCGCATGGGGCGGCTCATCCAGGGGCCCGGGTCGGTCGCCAGCGGCCAGACCGTCTCATCCAGCGCGCCGAGCACCACCCGGTCGAAGGTCAGCAGCCGCGCTTCCAGCAGGCCAAGGATTTCCACGCGCGGATGCGCCCCGTTGTCGCGCCCCCGCGTCGCGCGCAGGCTGGGCGCTGCCGCGCCCTCCATCGCCGCATCAAACAGGGACGGCCAGGCCGCGGCGGCGACCGGCGGCATGGCGGCCATGGCCGGCTCCAGCGCCGCGAGATGGACGGCGAGCGCCTCACCCTCCTCGCCGGCATAGAGGCGGAGGCCACCCGGCATCAGGTCGGTCGCCGCCAGCGCCTCGGCCGCGGCGAGATGCGCGGCGAGGAGATCCGCGGGCGGCCGCGCCTCGCCCTCCGGCAGGGCGGCGAAATCGCCGAGCGCGGCCTCCAGCACATCGAGCAGCGCCGTGACCTCGGCCAGCGCCTCGGCCTGGCGCTCATGCCGCAGCCCGGCGCGGGCCGCGGCACGCAGGCCCCCGAGGCCGGGCGCCGGCCGCGCCCCGCGCAGCGCCGCCACCTCCAGCCGCCGCACCGCGGCGACCCAGCGCGGCCGCTCCCAGCCACCGGCACAGAGCGGGTGCTTGAGCGCGGCGAGCAGCGGCACGGGCGCCAGCTCGGCGGCGGCCATGCGCGCGAGGAGCCGCAGGAAGCCACCGGCCGGCGTCTCGCCCAGCGGCTCGCCGGCCGAATCATCGGCGGTCACGCCATGCCGGGCGAGTTCGGCCGAGACCCGGCGGGCCAGGTCGCGGTCCGGCGTGACCAGGGCGACGCGGGCCTTCGGGTCCTCCAGCGCCTCGCGGAGCGTCAGCGCGATGGCCACCGCCTCGGCCTGGGCGTCGGGGGCGGTGAGCTGGGCCAAGCCCTCCATCGCCGGGCGCCATTCGGAGGGGCGGCGGGACTGCCAGGCGGGCAGGCCCTCCGCCGGGCGCAATGCCATGCCGAGCAGCGCCGGGCGGCCGGCGGGCGCGGCCAGCGCCACGGCATCCTCCGGCGTGCAGCCGGGCCAGCGCTTCACGTCGTCACGCGTCGCGCCCAGCCGGTGCAGCAATCGTTGCTGCCCGCAGAAGGGATGCGTCGGTGCCTCGCGGATCGCGTTCCAGACGCGGTCCTCGGCGCTGCCGGCATCGAGCCCGTGCAGGACGACGCAGCCTTTCGGCAGCTCGGTGGCGACGACGCGGAGCAGTTCCTCGGCGGCCGGGATGGTGCCGCCGACGCCAATGCCGGCGGCAATGACGGGATCCTTCGGCGGCTCCGCCTGCCAATGGCGGGTCTGCACCCGCAGGGCCTGGGCGCGGCGCATGCCGATATCGAGCAGGTCCTCCTTCGCCAGCCAGCCCTGCCAGGCGGCCATGACGCCACGCAGGAAGGCCAGGGTGATCTGCCAATGCGCGGCATGCGTTTCGGGCACCAGCGCGGCCAGGCGTTCCAGCCAATGGTCGTTCAGCGCCTCGGGCGGGCTTTCCGCCAGCCGGTCGAGATCGGTCTCCTCCAGCGCGATCTCGTCCAGCAGCGTGGCCAGCGCGCCGGCCAGCGACCAGGCCTGTTCCGGCGTCGCCGGCCCGCCGCGCTCCTTCGGCAGGCGGGAGATGAAGCCGGCCAGCACCGCCTGGCGCCGCAGCGGATCGACCGCGGGCGGCATGTCGAGCAGGGCGGGCAGGGCCAGCTCGTCCGCATCCTCGGTGGAGAGGCCGGCGAGCGCCCGCATGCGCGGCAGCAGCAGCGCCCGGCCTTCGGCTGCGCGCAGGAAGGCGACGCGCAGCGCGCGGGCGGAGCGCCGGGTCGGCAGCAGGATGGTGACGCGCGAAAGCCGCTCCGGCGCATCGCCCGGCACGGCGCGCAGCACGCCGGCGGCGAGGCAATCGAGGAAGGGCAGGTGCGCCGGGATGTCGAGGAGGTTCATCCGCGCGGCACCGCGACCGGTGGGCAGGCGCCGCGCCGCGTCCTCAGGCGCGGGCCCGGGATGGGCGGCGCAGGCAGGGCCGGAGCGGCCCCCGAGGTGAATCGATGGCCGTCCATGACGGATGCGGATGCGACGTGGCGCAGGGCGATGACGTGCCTTGCCTCAGAACAGCGCGCGGACCAGCCCCGCCCGCATCGCGGCCTCTGCCCGTTCCAGGTCGGCGGGCGTCGAGAGATGGAACCAGACCCCGTCATGCACCAGCGCGTAGAGCCGCCCCGATTCGATGGCCCGATCATAGAGGATGTTGAGGCTGAAAGGCCCGTCCGGAACGTCGTGCACCAGGGAGGGCGAAAGGATCTGCACCCCGGCGAAGACATAGGGGGCCATCTCCCGCTCCTTCGGCCGCCGCACCCGGCCGAGCGGGTCGAGCAGGAAATCGCCGCGGCCGATATCGCCCTCGACCTGGGCGCTGCGGACCACCAGCAGCAGCCCGTCCATCTGCTCCGGATCGAAGGCGGCGGCCAGGCGGGTCAGGGCCTGGCGCGGCCCGTCCAGCCACATGGCATCGCCATTCACCACGGCGAAGGGCCCCTCGCCCAGCAGCGATAGGGCCTTCGCCACGCCGCCGCCCGTCTCCAGCAGCATCTGTTCCCGTTGCAGGGTGACGCGCGGCCTGGTGCGGCCGGCCACCGCCGCCGCCACCTGGTCGGCATGCCAATGCGCGTTCACCACCGCCTGGCCGATGCCGGCCGCGGCCAGGCGGTCCAGCGCATGGTCCAGCAGGCTGCTGCCATCCAGGCGCAGCAGCGGCTTGGCGGTGGTCTCGGTCAGCGGCCGCATCCGCAGGCCGAGGCCGGCGGCGAGGACCATGCCATGGGTGAGCGTGATCACGCGGCGGCACTCCGGCGGCTGGGGGTGAGCATCATGGCGCTCTCCCTACTCCCCGACCGGCCCGCCTGGAAACACCCGCGCGATGCATCGGCCACGCATCCGCCGCGGTTGCGTGGCGCCGGGAGCACACAGCCGGGCCGGCCTGGCCAGCCGATGCAGGCTGTCGTGCCCTTGGCCGCCCCGGCCACTCCGCTCCCCCCGAGCCGTCCTGTTGCCCGGCCCGGGGCAGGCTGCCGGGGAGAAGGCCTGCGCGTGCATCGGACCACCGGCCGCGGGGCGAGCCGATTCGGGGCAGGCCTATTCGGGGGGCGGGCCAGGGCAGGTCCGCCATCCTCGCGCCGCCTCATGCCGGGCGCAGGAAGCAGCGGGCGTCCCGCGGAGGTCATCGGCATGCGGGGCGGTGCGCATGGCGCGCATGGTCCGCCCGGTCAGCCAGGGGGCGGCCGCGGCTCCATCTCCGCCTGCAACGCCGTGGCGAGGCGCCGGAAGGTCTCCTTGCGGCCGGAACTGCGCCGCCAGGCAAGGCCGATGCGGCGCCAGGGCGCCTCGCCGGACAGCGGCAGGGCCGAGACCTCCAGCCCGCGCAGGATTCCCGCTTCCAGCGCCATCTCCGGCAACAGGGTCACGCCCAGGCCGTTCGCCACCATCTGCACCAGGGTGTGCAGGCTGGTGCCCTGGAAGGCGGCGCTGCGGCGCCCGCCTTCCAGCGCGCAGGCGGCAAGCGCGTGGTCGCGCAGGCAATGCCCGTCCTCCAGCAGCAGCAGGTCCTCCGGCGTCATGTCCGCGGCGCTGGCGGCCTGTGCCGAGCAGAGCCGATGGCCGGGCGGGCAGACCACCCAGAAGCGGTCCCGCGCGATCTCCAGCGTCTCGACATCCTCCATGGGGAAGGGCAGGGCAAGCACCACGGCATCCAGCTCCCCGGCATTTAGCTGCGCCAGCAGCCGGGCGGTCTGGTCCTCCCGCAGATAGAGCTTCAGGGCCGGGAAGGCGGCCCGCAGCGCCGGCATGGCGCGCGGCACGAGGAAGGGCCCGACGGTCGGGATGACGCCAAGGTGCAAAGGGCCGGCCATCGGATCCTTTGCCGCCTGGGCGGCATCCACCAGCTCTTCCGCCCCGGTCAGCAGGACCTTGGCTCGCGCCGCGATCTCCCGCCCGAGCGGCGTCGGCACGACGGAACGCTTGGTCCGCTCCAGCAGCGGCGCGCCCAGCAGCTCCTCGAGCTCCTGGATGCCGGCGCTGAGCGTGGACTGGCTGACGAGGCAGGCCTCGGCGGCCTGGCCGAAATGGCAGCGCTCGACGACGGCCACGAGATAGCGGAGCTGGCGCAGGGTGGGCAGGACCTTCATGGGCCCATATTAATCGGATTTGGCGATTTATGGGATCGGGATTTTGCGTTTCTCTCGCTCACCGATTCTCGGTACGTCCGGTCTCGTCACGGACCCCGGCGGGGTCGCAACCAGCGGAGACCGACATGTCCCTCATCAACACCGACGTGCAGCCCTTCAAGGCGACCGCCTACAAGAACCGCAAGTTCATCGAGGTCACCGAGGCCGATTTCCGCGGCAAGTGGTCCGTCGTCTTCTTCTACCCGGCCGATTTCACCTTCGTCTGCCCGACGGAGCTGGAGGACCTGCAGAACAACTACGGCACCTTCCAGCAGCTCGGCGTCGAGATCTACAGCGTCTCCACCGACACCCACTTCGCCCACAAGGCCTGGCACGACACCAGCCCGGCGATCGCCAAGATCGAGTACACCATGATCGGCGACCCGACCCATGTTATCAGCCGCAACTTCGGCGTGCTGATCGAGGAGGCGGGCCTCGCCGACCGCGGCACCTTCGTGATCGACCCGAACGGCAAGATCCAGGTGGTCGAGATCACCGCCGGCGGCATCGGCCGCGACGCCAATGAGCTGCTCCGGAAGATCAAGGCCGCCCAGTACGTCCATGCCCATCCGGGCGAGGTCTGCCCGGCCAAGTGGCAGGAGGGCGAGAAAACCCTGGCTCCCTCGCTGGACCTGATCGGCAAGATCTGAGGATCAGGCGATCCCGCCGTCCATGACAGGCCCCGGGCCCGGCCAAAGGCCGGGCCCGGCTGGCCGCACTCCCAAGACGCAGCTGAGAGCCATCGCCATGCTGGACGCCAACCTGAAGACGCAGTTGCAGGGCTATTTCGCCCGCATCACGCTGCCGATTGAGCTGGTCGCCAGCCTTGATGACGGTGCGAAGTCGCAGGAGCTGCTGGCGCTGCTCCAGGACATCGCCTCCCTCTCCGACAGGATCACCTATGTCCGCCGCGACGATGATGCGCGGAAACCCTCCTTCGCCATCAACCGCCTTGGCAGCGAGATCGGCGTCCGCTTCGCCGGCCTGCCGATGGGGCATGAGTTCAACTCGCTGATCCTGGCCCTGCTGCAGGTGGGCGGCCACCCGCCGAAGGAGAGCGCGGAGACCATCGCGGCCGTGCAGGCGCTGGAGGGCGAGTTCCTCTTCGAGACCTATTTCTCCCTCTCCTGCCAGAACTGCCCCGATGTGGTGCAGGCGCTGAACCTGATGGCGGCGCTGAACCCGCGCATCAGGCATGTCGCGATCGACGGCGCGCTGTTCCAGGCCGAGGTCGAGGCGCGCCAGGTCATGGCCGTGCCCAGCGTCTACCTGAACGGCCAGCCCTTCGCCCAGGGGCGGATGAGCCTCGAGCAGATCCTGGCGAAGATCGACACCGGCGCCGAGGCCCGCGCGGCCGAGAAGCTGAAGAATGCCGCCCCCTTCGATGTGCTGGTGGTGGGCGGTGGCCCGGCCGGCGCCGCGGCGGCGGTCTATGCCGCGCGCAAGGGCATCCGCACCGGCATCGCCGCCGAGCGCTTCGGCGGCCAGGTGCTGGACACCATGGCGATCGAGAATTTCATCTCCGTCCCCCACACCGAGGGACCGAAGATGGCTGCGGCGCTGGAGCAGCACGTCAAGGACTATGACGTGGAGATCATGAACCTCCAGACCGCGACGAAGCTCATCCCCGGGACGGATGGCTTCACGCGGGTGGAGCTGGCGAGCGGCGCGACGCTGTCGGCGAAGACCGCCATTCTCTCGACCGGCGCCCGCTGGCGGCAGATGGGCGTGCCGGGCGAGGCCGAGTACCGCAACAAGGGCGTCGCCTATTGCCCGCATTGCGACGGTCCGCTCTTCAAGGGCAAGCGCGTGGCAGTGATCGGCGGCGGCAACTCCGGCGTCGAGGCGGCGATCGACCTGGCCGGCATCGTGGCGCATGTCACGCTGGTGGAGTTTGACGGCAAGCTGCGCGCCGATGCGGTGCTGCAGGCGAAGCTCCGTTCGCTGCCGAATGTCACCATCCTGGTCTCAGCTCAGAGCACCGAGGTGCATGGCGACGGCAGCAAGGTCACCGGCCTGTCCTACAAGGACCGCGTGACCGGCGAGGCGCACCGGATCGACCTGGAGGGCATCTTCGTGCAGATCGGCCTGGTGCCGAACACGGAGTGGCTGAAGGGCACGGTCACGCTCAGCCCGCGCGGCGAGATCGAGGTGGACGCGGCCGGCCGTACCAGCCTGCCGGGCGTCTTCGCCGCGGGCGATGCCACCACGGTGCCCTACAAGCAGATCATCATCGCCATGGGCGAGGGCGCCAAGGCCGCGCTCTCCGCCTTCGACCACCTGATCCGGTCGGAGCCGGTGCCGCTCGCGGCTGCGGCGTGAGGGACGCTGTTCCCTCGCGCTCCCCTGCCAAGGGCCGAAGGGCCCTTGGAACCCATGAATAAACGAAGAAGGGGGGACCCCAGGCAGGGGTCCCCCCTTCTTCGTTGAACTCACACAGGGGGCCGGGGACCGGTTCGGTCCCCGGCGGGGGTCGAGGGGGCAGAGCCCCCCGCATCACCTCTGCTGCTCGCGGAACAGCAGCAGCCCGGCGCCGACGATCAGCACAGCGCCGGACAGCAGCGCCGGCCCCGGCACGTCGCCCCAGACCAGCCAACCGAACAGCGCGGCCCAGAGCAGGAAGCTGTACTGATAGGGCACCACCACCGAGGCGGGGGCGAGTTTCAGCGCCCGCGTCACCCCCATATGGCCGAGCGTCGCAACGAGGCCCAGCATCAGCAGCAGGGCGAGGTCCACGAGGTCCGGGGGATGCCAGCCGCCGATGCCGAGCAGCACGAGCCCGACCGCGAGGCCGCCCAGCATCTGGAAGCAGGCCAGCACCACATCCGGTGTCTGCCGCAATTGCCGGCTGGAGAGCAGGAACAGCGAATAGAGCAGCGCCCCGCAGAGGGCGACCAGGGCAGGCAGCAGCGGCCCCGCAAAATCCGCCCCCAGCGCCACCGTCACGCCCAGGAAGCCCAGCAGGACCAGCCCCCCCTGCCGCAGTCCGACCCGCTCTCTGAGGAACAGCGCCGCGAGCGCCGTCACCATGATCGGCGCCGCCATCCAGTAGGTCATGGCATCCGCTAGCGGCATATTCCCGACCGACCAGTAGAAGCAGGCTGCCTCCATCGCGCCCAGCAGCACACGGGCCGCCTGCAGGCCGGGCCGCTCCACCCGGAATCGTGCCGCCCGCAGTGAGCGCCAGGCAAGCGGCGAGAGCACGACGAGCGAGGCGAGGCTGCGCAGTACCATCACCTGCCCGACCGCATAGGTGGCGACCAGCCATTTGCCGAGCACGTCGTTGAGCGAGAAGAGCAGCACGGCCGCCAGCATCAGCAGGATGCCGGCGGCGTGGCCGCGCGGGGCGGCGCTGTCAAAGGGCATGGGAAGGATCCGGATCACGCCCCGCTCAGGGGGGGACGACACTGCCGCCGACGGGGCCCGCGCCGGAGGGCGCGGGCAGGAAGGGAGGTAACGGGTGTTCGGTGCCCCACACTCCGCGCAGCCTGCCGCGCGGGGCGGGGGACGCGCCGCGCTAATCCAGCCGGATGCCGGCCTCGCGCACCAGCGTGGCCATCTGCTCCCGCCCCTCCCGCACGAAGCGGGCGAATTCGGCCGGCGGGCTGCCGACCGGCACGGCGCCGAGCTGTGCCATGCGCTGCCGCACCCCGGCATCCGCCAGCGCCTCGGCCAGCGCCTCATGCAGTTTTGCCACGATCGGCTGCGGCATCCCGCCCGGGCCGAACAGCGCCGCCCATTCATTCGAGTCGAAGCCGGGGAAGCCGTTCTCGGCGAGGGTCGGCACGTCCGGCCGGCTCGGGACCCGCGCCAGCGAGGTGACCGCCAGGAAGCGCGCCCGGCCGCTGTCCACCACCGGCCCAGCGCTGACGGTGGTGGAAAAGGTGGCGTCGATCGCGCCCGCCGCCAGATCGCGCGCGGCATCCGCGCCGCCTCGATAGGGGGCGTGGATTACCTCGATCCCCGCCTGCTTGCAGAATTGCAGCAGGCCGATATGGCCGGCCGTCGCATTGCCCTGGGTGCCGACGCTGATCGCGCCCGGCCGCGCCTTGGCGAGCGCGATGAACTCCGTGACTGTCCGCGCCGGGAAGTCCTGCTTCACCGCCAGCGCCCCGGGGAAGGTCACCACCAGGGAGACGGGGGTGAAGCCGGCATAGTCGAAGGGCAGGCCCCGCATCAGCGCGGGGTTCACCAGGTGGGAGGAGGCATCCCAGAGCAGCGTGTAGCCATCCGGCGCCGCCTGGGCGACCGCGGCGCCGCCGATGCTGCCGCCCGCGCCGGTGCGGTTCTCCACGACGAAGCTCTGGCCCAGCTTCTGCGCCGTCAGCGGCGTGATGGCGCGCGCCGCGCTGTCCGCCGCGCCGCCGGCGGCGAAGGGCACCACGAGGCGAATCGGGCGGTTCGGCCAGAGGGAAGGGGCATCTCCCTGCGCGCGCGCGCCCATCGGCAGCAGCGCCGCCGCCGCGCCGGCCAGCAGGCCGCGTCGTGTCACATGCATCGTGGCGTTCCCCTGGGGCGGCGCCGGCCGCCCATCATGCGCGGGCGATATGAGCGTTTCGCCGCCCGCACGCCACGGGGAATTGCCGCCCGGCCTCGCTGCTTCGCTGCCACCGCGCTGGTCGTTCCGCATGCTGATTGTAGAATTGTATTCACAAAAAGATGAGGCGAGTGTTCTTTGGTCTCGCTTACTTGTGAACAGTGGGAGCGAGCCCCGCCCGTGCCCGATACGCACCTCGATAGCCAGACCATGCCGTCGCCCTCCGACTGCCAGACCACCGAGGCGACGCCCCAGGGGTCCGTCCTGCTCTTCGGCGATGAGAAGACCCCGCCCCTCTGGCTCTGGCTCGCCATTGAGCGCGAGGAGCTGGCGGCGCTGGAAGCCGCGCTGCTCGACCATCTCCGCTCGCCGCTCTTCCCGTCCCGCATCGGTGAGGGCCCGCTGCAAGCCGGCGACGATGCCGGGCTGCTGGAATTCGCGCTGCGCTTCGGCACCATTGCCGGCCGCTTCGCGCAGGGCTCGGACCTCGTGCTGGCCGCGACGCGCATCGTGACCGAGCGTGGCGGGTCGCTCGCCCGCCAGGGCGCGCTCGCCTGTGTCGAGGCGCTGCAGTACCGCCTGCATGGCGAGGCCCGCGGCCTCGGCGCCGCCGCCGCCAACCCGGCGCGGCTCCGGCATTTCGTGCTCGCCAGCCGGCTCGCCGCCGATCTCTGGCTGCGCCATGTCCAGGGGCCGGATAGCGGCCGCCCGCTGCACCGGCGGATGGCGGAGGCGCTGGGCCTGCCCGGCACCACGGCATCCGCCCCGGCCGCGCCCGAGCCGCCGCCCGCGCCGAAGGCCGGCCCCGGCACCGTGACCGTGCTGCAGCCCTTCGAGCCGCCGAATGACCGTGCCGAGTGGCAGTTCTACCAGCCGCTCGCCACGCCGCTGCCGCTCCGTCAGGTGCCGCGGGATGCGGCAAGGCGCATCGAGGCGCTGGCCGAGGCGGCACCCGCCTTCGCCGCGCTGCTGAAGGAGATCCGCCGCACCCTGGCGCTCGCCGCCCATGCCGGCCGGCCCTCCCCGCGCATCCGGCCCATCCTGCTGGTCGGCGCGCCGGGCATCGGCAAGACCTGGTTCGCCCGCCGCCTGGCCCAGGCGCTGAACCTGCCCTTCGGCAGCCTCAACCTGGGCGGCGCGACGGACAATCGCTGCCTCCAGGGCACCGCCCGCGGCTGGTCCGCCGCGACGCCGGCTTGGCCGATCGCCGAGCTGGCCCGCCTGCAGGCGCCGAACCCGGTGCTCTTCCTGGACGAGGTCGAGAAGGCCGGCGGCCAGCGGGAGAGCAACGGCCGCGCGCATGACACGCTGCTGGCCATGATCGAGCCCGAGAGTGCCGCGGGCTGGTATGACGAGTGCCTGCGCACCACGGCCGACCTCCGCAACGTGGTCTGGATCATGGCGGCGAACGAGACCCGCGGCATCCCGGCGCCGCTGCTGTCGCGTGTCTCGGTCCACCATGTGCAGCCGCCGCCGGCGTCGGCCTTCGACGGCACCCTGGCCGGGCTTCTCGCCGGCATCGCGGGCGATATCGGCTGCTCGGCCGCCGAGCTGCCGGCGCTGGCGGCGGAGACGAAGCAGGCGCTGAAGCGCAGCTTCAGCCAGCACCGCAACCTGCGCCGGCTGCGGGCGCAGATCGAGGAGTGCCTGGGCATCGCGGCCGAGGAGGCGCTGCAGGTCGCGCATTGATGACTGGGGAAGGCTCTGCCTTCCCCAGCCGTTGGCGGCAGTGCCGCCAGCCCGCCAAGCCGGGTTGGACGTATACGTCCAACGGCCCGGCCCGGCCCGGCCCGGCCCGGCCCGGTCCGGGTTGGCTCAGGCGACGGGGCGCCACCTCGACACCCATGCGTCGTCGAAGCCCATCACCAGCTCATCGGCGCAGCCGCGCACCACCAGATGGTCGTGCAGGAAGGCGAGCAGGTTGTCCGGCCCGACGCGCAGCGGCTCCTCCGCGCCGCGCAGGGCATGCACCACCGGGAAGCGCGAGAGCCAGTCCTCCAGCACCGCCCGCGGGCTGACATTGCGGTTGCACTGCAAGACCCAGGCGTTGAACTCGGCGAAGACCACGGGGCGGAAGCGTTCCAGCGTGCCCTTCGCGCCGTCCAGCACCTCCGTCTCGAAACCCTCGACATCGATCTTCACGAAGTCGAGCCGCGCGAAGCCGTGCCGCGCCACCAGCGCATCCACCGTCTCCACCGGCACCCGTACCTTCGGCAGCGCCGCGCCGCCCAGCGTCGCCGGGTCCATCAGATGCGCGCCCGCCGAATGCTCCGCTTCGTGGAATTCGGCGATGCCCGGCGAGGCGCCGAGCGCCACCGCCTCCACCGCCACCTGATCCTCCAGCCCGTTCAGGGCCAGCGTCCGCCGCAGCGCCTCCGCCGTACGCGGGGAGGGTTCGACCGTCAGGATCCGCCCGCGCGGGACCAGCGGCGTGAGGGCCAGGGCCGAAAGGCCGATATTGGCGCCGACATCCAGCACCGCCCCATCCTCGGGTAGCACCGCGGCGGCGACGGCCGCCATCTCCGCCATCCCCGCGGCATGACCTTCCGCATGCTGGAAGAAGCTGTCGCCCTGCTGGCCCGCCGCCTGCCAGTCACGCCCACCGATGCGGATCCCGCGCGTCCCGATCACCCCTGCCTCCTGCCCCTGCATGCCCTGTCAGGTTAGATTGGACGCCGCACAACCAGGCAACAGCGGGAGACGCCCTCTTGATCCCAGCCCAGTCCATTCGCCGTGTCGCCGTCATCGGCGCCGGCACCATCGGTGCCTCCTGGACCGCCTGGTTCCTCAGCCGCGGGCTGGAGGTGGTGGCGAGCGATCCGTCCCCCGGCGCGCCCGACCTGATCCGCCGCATGGTGGAAGGCGCCTGGCCGATCCTGCAGACCCTCGGCGCGACGCCGGATGCCGACCCCACGCGCTGGCGGTTCGAGGCGGATCCGGTGAAGGCCGTGCAGGGCGCCGATTTCGTGCAGGAAAGCGCGCCGGAGCGCTACGAGGTGAAGCAGCCCCTTTTGCGCGCCATCAGCGCTGGTCTGCCGGCCGAGGTGGTGATCGCCTCCTCCTCCGGCCTGCTCGCGAGCCGCCTGTCGGAGGGCACGACCCATCCCGGCCGGATCGTCATCGGCCATCCCTTCAACCCGCCGCATCTGATCCCGCTGGTGGAGGTGGTGGGCGGCACCACCGGCAGCCCGGAGGCGGTCGAGGCCGCGGTCGCGTTCTACCGCGCCATCGGCAAGCACCCGATCATCCTGAAGAAGGAGGTGCCGGGCCATCTGGCGAATCGCCTGCAGGCCGCGCTGTGGCGGGAGGCGGTGTACATGGTCGCCGAGGGCGTGGCGACGGTGGCCGATGTGGACGCCGCCATCAGTGAGGGGCCCGGGCTGCGCTGGGCGCTGATGGGGCCGCACGCAACTTCCACCTCGCGGGCGGCGAGGGGGGCTATGCGCATTTCATGCACCACCTGATGCCGGCGGTGACGAACTGGTGGCCGAGCCTCGGCAACCCCGAGGTCACGCCGGACCTGCAGAAGGCGCTGATCGCCGGGGTGGCGGAGGAGACGGGCGGGAAGCCGATCCCCGAACTCGCCACGGTCCGGGATGCGGCGCTGGCCAGGCTGCTGGCAGCGCGGAAGGGTTGATGAAGGGGGCTTCGCCCCCCTCGACCTCCCGCCGAGCCTGGACTGGTAGGAGTTAGAGCCTGCCCATCAAGGCCATGATGATCAGGATCACTACGATCAGGCCGAGGATGCCGGAGGGGAAATAGCCCCAGCCGCGGCTGTAGGGCCAGGTGGGCAGCACGCCCAGCAGCACGATGATCAGGATGATCAGCAGCAGCGTCGAGCTCATCACGTCCCTCCCGTGGGATGCATGGTTCGGGCGAGGAACGTGAACGTACCGCGCCGGTTTCCGAGAGGCGACCGGCGAGGTGCGGAGGTTACTGCAGGAACTCCGGCGAGATGAG
>JAESGY010000257.1_pt1 | contig 34060 bp, 34 predicted proteins | sample 9269841 | NCBI WGS metagenome assembly JAESGY01 (sample SAMN17022865, study PRJNA683097) | algae metagenome | isolation source: Spirirestis rafaelensis WJT71-NPBG6 and co-occurring heterotrophs from... | place: USA: Pinto Wells, Joshua Tree National Park, Colorado Desert, CA | collected 2006-08-15
TGCTCCGAAGTTAGATTACTTGGGTAGGATGGATTCATAGCTCTCGTAACTCTGTCATACTTAAGTGTTTTTTCTAATGACAGGATACCGTTACTTGAGCTTTCTTACTTTTCAGACATCCTCTAATGCTTCAGAAAATGATGGTTTAGCATACTGCCAAGAAATAAATGCTACGCGGCATAACAAGCGATCCTCATCCCCTACACCAAAACTGGACAAAATGGGACAGCCTTGTATTAAAGATCCGCAACACCCCACGACTAACCAAGAAGAAGGCTGTCCCCTAACAGTCTGACTTTTTGAAGCCCTTGCGGGAGACGCTCTTGCGCGAACGATACCCACGAATAATTTCAATACCCGTAAGGCTATTTATTTTTATGGATCACTCTTAGCGATGGAAACTCAATAATTAGGATTGAAACGTTTCAATCCGGTATAGCGATCGCTAACTTAGTCATATGCGGATCGCTTGTTATGCCGCGTAGTATTTATTTGGCGGGTTTTCACAATTTTATTTTGACCGCGCTGGTGATGGACGGTGCTAGCCAGTGGTTGGTCATTAACCCAATCAATTACAACCTGATTATCTTGAAAGGATGTTCCAATGGTTCCATTGTGATGTACGCTAATCGCTTTATAGCCAAGCCAAGCACATATTTCTCCTTTAGGAGTCCGATCGCGTTTGTTTCCACCATCAACGCTTAATTCTTCAACTGTATGTTCTTGTCTTGGCAATTCAAAATTCTGACGATGCACTAATCTCTGTTGACTGCTATGAGAAACCTGTACGCCTGTAAAATATTTGATGTCTGATGCCGCATCTTCATAGACGTATCTTCGTACAATATTTTAGCGATCGCCTGAATATGTTCACAGAATGGCTTGCTTTTGTTCTGGGGTCATCGGTAGTTAAATACACTCGTCTTACTTAGACTGACTGATTTTCACCTTCTTTGCAAAAAACTGGGATGCTCCCCCTATAACCGCAAACAAGGCATTTTTGAAACCACATTCTATGCAAATAAGAGCGGTCTCAAAACCACAAAAATAGCGGCTACTGCTCTCTAAACTTGGGCGACAGTAGAACTAGAAAAGCTACGTTTGAGCAGGAATACAGCTAAGACGATGCCCAAAATAGCCAATACTGTAGTCGGATAGAAGAAGACAGTGTAACTACCGAATATGTCTCTAATTCTTCCAGCCAGCAAAGTTCCACCTAAAGCACCAGCACCATAAGCAGTGAAGACAATGCCATAGTTTTTGGCGTAGTCTGCTGATGAAAATAGGATTAAGGTAGTGGTAGGAGCGATCGCTAGCCATCCCCCAAAGGAAAAGTAAAATAGGGAAAATGCAACTAAATAGGTAGCTACCGCACCTTGACCTGCTTTCAGCATCATTAAAGAAGCAATTAATACCAATGTAAAAGACACAATTGCCCCCAACTTAGGACTAAAGCGGTCAGTAAACCAACCAAAAAACAAACGTCCCAAAGCATTAAATACGGCAAATAAGGAGACTGTACTAGCTGCTGTTGCCGCATCTAGTTTAATAATTTCTTGGGCTAATGGGCTGGAAATACCAATTGCTGCTAGTCCAGAGAAGGTGCCGATGGTGTAGCATAGCCACAAGCCGTAAAATCCTTGAGTTTGTACCATTGCACCTTGATTGTGGTTAGATACATCGCCTGAGTTTGTGGTAGTTGGATTCCATCCTGCGGGTTTCCAGTCTTGTGGCGGTGTCTTTAATACAGTGGCGATCGCTAAAATAATCGCTGTAAAAGCTACGCCTAAAATGACAAAAGTCTGCCGCACTCCATAACTATCAATCAGAGATTTGGCTAATGGTGCAGTAATTAACGGCGACAAACCAAAACCAATGACAGTTAAGCCGACAGCAACACCTTTTTTATCAGGAAACCATTTAGCAACAACCGCTAAAGGGACTCCGTAAGCTATACCCACACCTACACCTGCAATCACCCCGTAAGTAAAAGTCAGCAATTGTAAGTTGCCATTGATACTTGACAGGATATAACCTAGTCCCACAATCACACCACCAACTGCTGTCACCACACGAGAACCAAAGCGGTTGATGTAAAAACCAGTAATTGGCATCAATATCGCAAATAGCACTAGCAAAACCGTAAATGGCAATAAACTTTCTATGGCATTAATGCTCAGTAATTTTTCTAGAGGTTTTCTGAAAATACTCCAGGAATAGACAGTTCCCAGGCAGAGTAAAACGGTTGCACCAAGGGGAATAAGCAACCATCTGCCCTTTTCTGCTGGCATACCAAAAAGCTGCATATTTTGCATCTACTTTATTGGATTATTTTTCCCTTAGTATCTCACCTTTTTGGTTTTACAGATGTATTCTTACATCTTGCACCTGGAAATATGGATGTCAAAACCACAACTACGTGTAAGAGGAAAAATCTCAGAGAACTTTTAAACCTCAGACAGCAATTGGGTTTGGAGCTTTATTTTCTAACCATGAGGTGCATTTACAACACAAGGAGATGGAAACTGGGGACAACTACCATACTGTATTCAAGCCTTAGATTTTAGTATTTACCGATATATGAGAGCCACAGGCCGCGTTAATCCCTCGAAACCGTTTCTGTGTCAGGCATAGGATTTACGTCAACAAAATCTATTTTCCTGACGTAACCATCACCTATATGTCCCAACATCGATAATGATGACACCGCGCCCTTTATTTGTTCCGGTCTAACTTCCAAGTATTTCTGTAATTCCTCTAAGTTCCTATGACCTGAAATTTCCTGGATAATTCTCAATGGAATACCAGCGTTACTCATTTGAGTTAAAGCGGTTCGTCTAAAACTATGAGTGCTAACGCCTTCAAAATCAATCATCTCGCAAGTTTCACGCAATATTCGACTTGCTGATTCAGAATTAATATGTCCCCTACCATGCCTACCTGGAAATAAAAAACCATCACGGCTATTAGGCTGATACTTCACTAATAGACTCCTTAGTTCCTCTATTACTGGTACTGCCCTAGCTGACAGTTTACCCTTAGTATTGTGTCTGCGAAAGATAATCTCATCTCTAACACGCATCTTTTTATCGTAGACATCGGGAGTATTTAAAGTACATGCTTCATTTATGCGACAAGCTGTGTACAGGCAAACACCGAACAAAGCGCGGTCACGATCTGACTGGAATCCTTCATTAAAAAGCTGCTGTATCTCTGAGGAGGTGAGGATTTTAGCGCGTCCGTGCCTGTTGATTTTCATTGCCAAAACTGTAAACCTAGAATACAGCCTACATCTGATAATAGCCCCAGCGATACCCGTTTTTACCTCTAAGGATATAAGTTTATTTAATTTTGAGATATTAATGAGATATTAATGAAATATTAAATTGAAAAATTAATTCAGGTAGAAACTTATGGCAACCGAGCAAGAGCTTCGATCTCTTTTTGATCAATTAGATGGCGATCAAGACGGCAAAGTCTCCATTAATGAGATTTTTTTAAGTCCTGGCTTAAGTGCAATCATCTCATTAGAAACAAATACCAGTACTCCCGCCTGAGTTACTAGCACAGAGTAATTTAGACAAAAACGATAGTATTACCTATGAAGAGTTAAAGGAAGTAGTTAAGAAAGCAGGTAATTTAACCTAGCAGTTAAAAAACAAGGGTATCAATAGTACTCTACTGGGAAGTTTGACCGCCTCCCAGGTTTTTGATTTATCTCTGAATGCTTTAAAAATACTTCCGCCGCCTAAAACTTGATTAATAGGGTGAAGAAACCTCAGCATAACTAGAACATACTTTCTTCAGTAAGTTTATTGATGCAGGGCTATCTGCTTTGATGTATTGATAGCTAGAATCGTCCTGATTTACTAAAAACCACCCAGGTTGAGAAGAAACTTGCTTTTCAATTTCAGTCAAACGAGTTGCTCTAGTATCCTTCTTTATTTGTCCATTTCTACACCATTGTGTTTTAGCTTGTATAGGGTAGTTAGTCGCAGGTTGAATACTGTTTTTTGGTATATAAAAGTACGAAAATGAGCGAACGTAAGCATCGTGTAAAAAAGCTGAGTAGAAAGACAATCTGCCGCCATTGTTCGTCAACCCAGGTACAATTTCAGCGTTAATTGACAGAGGTAAGCTAGCTACTGAAAAAACACTGACGGCTAAACTAAAACGAAATAATTTTTTTAACATCGATAGTATTTTATATAAGCGGTTAAATTTAAACTATCGCGTACATACAAAAGTATGTGTGGCTTTATACTAAAAACACAAAAGCTTTTAAATCGGCTTATTTACCAATATCAAAAGTTATCTCTGTTTGACGGATTTTTCGATTTTTACCTTATTTGTAGGTTCTGGCTGAAAACTTTGCCCAATCAGCATTCCCACACCTAACAGCGCTATCAGTCCACCTGCAATAGCTTTCGTTGATATCACTGGACGGTGCGATCGCTCGTACCTATTCATCAAATAAATGCACTGTTGCACCTGTAAAGGATTGAGGTTGAACCACTCGCGAGACTTGGCAAGCTTGACATTTGAATTTTTAAAAACGCTGTGTAACTCAGCTTCAACATCCGCCATTCGCTCTACATAAACTGTGTAGACAATTTCAATATCACAGCAAGGTTGTGCGCTTAATAGTTGATCGAGTCTGTTTTCTGGCGATCGGGATAAACCTATTTTGTACCTTCCGATCAGCACACCTGGGATTATTCCCCCGTAGCCGATCGCTCTCATTAAGTAGATTTTTCCCGGTACATTATCATCGCGTTGCTGGTAAGACATAATAAGTTAATCACTTTTTAAATTTTTGTAATAGAGCCTAGGAGAGTTACATCGCTTCCCTAGGCTTTTTATTTATTCAGAATCTACTTGCTTATCGAGCCACCTCAATCCAGTCATGTTAATTTTTTCTGGATTGGCAATAACCGCGATTTTGCCATTAGGGATATTAATTAGTAATCGCGCTAAAATCCATTGACTGATTACCTTTGAGGCGAAACCACCACCAGTGCAATAAACTGGATAACCGCTTCTTAACTCTTGAGATACACAGTCCAGTAAGTCTCTAATGGGGGTGAATAGTGACCAATTAGTAAGGGCATCTCTAACCTCTTTATCCACATTAATATCAGCGCCCTCATTTCTTAGCGGTACATACCAGTCAAAATCCTCATTCACTGTTGAAAGCTTCAGAGCGTATTCAACCTTGCTGGATTCAAAAGCGAAACATCCTTTATCGTTCCGGGATAACGCGATACTCATATCATCAATAATTCCCTTAACTCCACCACCGCTAACAGGACGCTGTGTGATGAATACTTCATCCTTTGATACTTCACATCGGGAATAGGTGAGCGTTCCACCTCCTAAGTCTAGTAACCCAAATTCGGTAATTTTTTCCGTGTGATAAACCTCTAGTGCTGCGCCAAAAGCCTCATCTTTGAATTCAATAGTTCCGATAGTTACGATGAAATCTTCATCATCCCAAACGAAAGCAGAGATTGACTTTAGCGTCTTTTCCATGTCCTTTCGCTTCAAACTCGATAAGGTGAGAATTCGCAAGTTTAGTTTCAAGTTAGTAGGTTCAGATTTGCGTCTCTTCTTAGCTACAGCTTCTTTTAAATGTCCCCTGTAGTGTGTGATTGCTCCAAGAATCCAAATTTGTAACATGGTCAATTTCTTGTTGTCAACAGCACGTTCTAATTCACCGTTAACTCTCCGGACTGATTCGCCAACAACATAATTCTTTTTGCCCAATAAAAAGCAACCACGGTCTTTTAGGGGTACGTCATCTGAGATGATTTTGAACTCTGAAGGAAAGGTAATAAACTCACCATTCAACCTTGCCTTGATGTTTTTAGCGCCTGCGTCGATGTCTAAATTGAATACTACCGCTTTGTTATTGTGGGTCTTTTTGGCTTTTACTATTTTTGAAGGCTCAATAGTTGTGATAGTTGCGTGTTGACCGTTTGCAGATTCATTTACAGTTGTCATTGTTTTTATTCTTGATTACGTAGTTTAAGTGATACATTGACGGACTAGTGACGGACGACTGACGGGTTTTTGAGCTTGTTGGGAAAGCTAACCTTCTATTGCGACTGAACTATTAGGAGAAAAATAAGCAGTTGCTGTTAGTGAATCAAGGCTTTAAAACAAAGTTGTCAAAAATAAAGTGGAATTCAACTAACATTAATTGGAAAAACCGCTTACCCCTATTATGTGAAACCCAATTGGGAACCCAACAAAAAACCAAGACGTAATTACAAGGGTTTCAGGCTGTGATTTGGGAAGAGTTGGGGAGAGTTGGGAGCGTCCCAAGACCATTCCAAACTCGTCCAAACTGCTACAAATCCTTAATTACTGTTAGTTAATATGTCTGCTACAAAAGTTTTCTTGCACTCAAAATTGAGGCATGAGTATCTATACTTATTTGCATCCTTGACAGCAGAGTGTCTGTGAAATTTAGTTGACTGGCAGTGTGGGCAATGGATTTGTGGCAGGGATACCGCTGGTGTGGTCAACTTGATGGATGGTTCAATCTGAATAGGAGTGCTTAACGAATCCAGAAACTCATCAGCGCTAAACAGAGGTAACAGGACATAATATTGCTTCTCTCCATACTCATCAATCAAGGCAAAGCGGTACGCACCTGGTTCTACTCGGTCAAGTCCTAGCTCTGAGTTTTTGCGGTCGCAGTACTTCTGTAACAAGTCAGCTTGCTTCATAAGCTTGTCTTTGCTTTCGCTGTCGATGTGGTCTGCAAGTCTTAGATAGTCTTTAGCGTTGCCGTTGATGTGAATTGCCACGAGGTTATTCCAATCGCCTTTGGTGGTGTTGGGAATCTTGCCAGTGTTAGCACCTTGCCCTAGATAAAATACAGCTTGGCTCGTATGGTCAATCTGGGTAATGATTGAAAGCATGTTAGCCGCCATAGTTGGCTCTGGTTCGGGGTCATCCGCTGTGGGGCGTTTCTTACCGGGCGCTTGCCTTAAGGTTGAATCTACCTCATCAAATATCCAGATACCAAAAAAGCCTTGATACTTGCGCCCACACAAAGCGGTTAGTTCTGCAATACCACGAATGCTGTCTTGATGTGTCTTACCAATGCTAGGGAAACTCCAATTATCCTTGCGGCTACCAGCTTGAGGATTGAAAAGTTTGATAACTTCTAACCCTTTGACTTTTTTGTGTTGCAGTTGCTCTGATACAATCCGCTCTGTTAAAGGAGACTTACCCGCGCCACTTCCCCCGGTGATTCTAATGCGGTTCCACTTAAGAGCGTGTTTCTTCCAGGTGTCCCAAGACCGTGCTAATCGGTTGATTGCTTCATCGGACAGTTCATCGATTTGTTCTTTCTTAACTAAGGGTCTTAGCTGAACAGTAAGGACTAAAGTACAATTTTGGCGGTTGAACTCAACAGTAGGCAAAGTCCCTTTTAGAGAAGTGGTATACGCCGCTAATTGTTCGTGTAGATTGTCAGCAAGTAATTCTTTCTCAGTCAAAGCAGGATTATTTCTAATCCCATAAGTGAGAGTGTACCCAGTTAATGTTTCTGCCCAATCTAAACAATCAAGCTTGTAACCTAATTTATAGTAGTGTTCGCTGATTTGATTACCCGCCTCGACAATCTTCCCACTACCATAAAATTGCTGTGGTTTCTTTGCTTCATTTAGTTGGGTTTTTAGATTTTCTTTCTCTAACGATATTTGCTCTATTTGAGCGATTAAATCAAAGACTTGCGCTCTCATCTCTGATAATGAGTTAAGATTATCTTCCAATTGTTCGCCTAAATTATTAAGCTGGTTTTTCTGGAAAGCGTTGTATTCTCCTAGCAAGTCCTTGGCTTTAGTGATAGGCGTATGAGTCTTGCTATAATCAGCTAACGTATTGTAGGCATCTTCTAACGAGCGTCTTTCATCAATGTTTAAGAGGTTCCTAAAACGGGTCTTTAGTGCGGTCTGTTCATCGACAATGCGAGAGTAGATACCTAGAATATCAGTGACGATATCAGATAACTCGCCATCAATCTCATCTATGCTCTTGAGCAATTCACAGTGGGTATCGTAATGAAGTTGTAGCTTATCCTTGAAAGGCAGCAAATTATCATGGATAGCTTGGTAGTCTTCACTGTCGAGTTTCTTACTGATTGATTCATCTAAAGTATTAAAAAACTTGTAAATTCTCTCGTTAAGATGTTCAAATATTAAGCCTTTAAAAACGTTAATTAATTCTTGATATCGCATATCCTCACACTGCAATTTAGAATCTAATTCCTGAGTCTTAAGTGCAAAGTCAAGAGTTAGCTGGTTGAACTTTTTTTGTAAGATTTCAATAGTTTGGTTTTTTAGAACAATTTCATCACTAGCATTAAAAAAGTCTTGTTGTAGTTCATCTCGTAGCGTCTCAATCTCTTTCAAAACTTTAGACTGTTGCTCAAACTTACTATTGAGTACTTGCCATTCTTTTGTGTGGTTAGCCGCAATATCAGCCAGTTGCTCATTAGCTTTTTTGTCATTGTTTCTACTGGTAAGTTCACTACTAATTGCAACACTTGCGGAAGCAACAATGATGTTGACGGCTAGAGGTTGCTTTGACTTAACAAAGCTGAGAACACCACCAAAGCACAAAAGACTAGCCACAACAGTAAGACCGCGTGATGCAGATTTAAGTGAAATATTCATGTTTATCCTTATTAGTTAGTGTGGGGAGTTTTTAACCTCCCCTAATTTTGTTTTAGCTATCAAATAAACGCGCTTCTAATTCCTCTCGCTTGATGTCGTTGTCTCTGTGTGATCCTTCAATTTCAAGCCTCAATCTATCGTTCTTAGTACCCTGTAATTGGAACTTAAGCATCCATTCATCCTCAATCCCATGAGTAAGATTCATAGTACCTTGAGTAGCTACCCGTTGCTGATACAATAACTCTTCTGTCTGTTCTAGCTTGGATTGCTCTATCTGATATTTAGTATTGGATATTTCGTTTTTAACAACCTTGGTAGCCACCTCAATTCCTGTTGTAGCGAGGTCAACAAAATCACCAATTAATCGGCGTTTTTCAATAGCGACAAAAACGACTTTCCTACCCTGTTTAATCTTCTCAAGTCTGACTTCTAAAGCATTGTTTTGGCGCTGTATTTTGAGTTTTTCTCTGTTAGCATCAGCCGCCTTCATCTCTGGGATAGTTGCATCAGCAGCATAGGGGTCACTCCCTAGCAAGTCACTGATTTCAATCTCTTTAATGCCGTACTCAGATGCAATCTCAGAAGCTTTACTAAGGAATTCTTTGTGGTTATCAGTAACTGTGCTGCTACCACCACTGACGGCTTGCTTGACAGTTCTCGCAGCGCGTTCAACACCCTTAACGCCTTGCGCTACTGTGCGGACACCATCGACAACAGCATTAACAGCGTCAGCAGGTTTTTGGAAGCGTGCTTTAACGTTGTTCATTGCCTTTGCGTGATTCTCTTGCCCTTGTTCTTCGACTGATTTACCTTTTTCGGCTGCATATCGCTTGGAGCCTGTAAGTGAACCATTTTCTTTTTTCTTGACTGGCATGTAATAATATCCTTAGTTTCTAGCTTGACAAGTGTGGAATTATGGCAGGATAAATTGATATTTTTTCCTGCCTTTTAAGTTAAAATTCCATTTCTAAGCCTGCATCAATCAACCTTTGTATGGTTGGATCAACAGCATTCTGATTGTTTGGGATAGGTGCAAAGGCAGGCTCAAAGGTAGAAGTGTCAAAGGCATAACCTATAGGCGCTTGCGCTTGCTGTGGTACGGGCGCTGGCTTATCCCCGAATCGATACTTTAAACCACGAATATCAGTGAGCAAATAAGTCATTACAGCGGCTAAATTAGGCTCATCCATCTGTTCAGATAACTCTTGTAAAAACTTGAGATTGCGACCGCTAACGGTAATCCGTATTGATTTCATATACATCCTTCCCGACGGCTATCGCCGCGATATGTGCAGTCATTATTCTGAAAAGTTGGTAATACTTGCGTTACTGTAAGCAGAATGAGTAGAAATGCTAGAATCGGCATGATTTGATTACATTTTCGGTGATTGAATCTAGACCGGGTAAAGTTAGTCAGGCGATGCCCGGTCTTCGAGTTTTATCGACTAATTTCAGAAAATACTTGTAACAGGTTCATCAAATCTTCTGCATTCATATCAGCTTGCTGGTAAAGCTTGTCATTGATTCCTTGCCATTTTTCTGGGTAATTCTGCTGGAATGCGGTGATTTTCTCAAGGAAATTTTCGGCGTGCCTTCCGAGTTCGGACGTGGCGGAACTCTGCATTAATTCATTTCTATTCATCTTTGTTTGTGGGTTGTTCTGGTTGGCTCTCGATAATCGCGATTAGTTGGCGAATGCATAGCTGGGCAGGATTGTAGTTAATTTCAGTAGTGAAACCACGTGTCAGGTCTTCGGCACTTTATAGATGTACAGCAGCTAACCTCAAGTGTGCGATCGCATGTTTTCGATCTGTCAAGATCGAGTTTTACGCAAATTGCAAAAAACATCTTTAGCTCTTCACCACTTGGCATTTTTTGTACTGTATATGGGATATTGGAAGCATGGGTCAGCTTCGCTTCCCTGACTTCTTCAAGGTAATACCAATAGTTATGTATTTAACAGATGCGTAAATAATAGTTAGTTATCTAATAAGTATCTATCTATAAATAACACTGATGGTTATACTGCTATTAGTATGATAATGTGTAAGAATAGTGATGGAACCCAAGGTACATATAGTGTTTAGACTCAAAGAAATTAGAAATCAAAAAGAAATATCCCAGAATGAGCTAGCACGTCAGTGCGAAATGTCGGTGACCAATATTCAAAAATATGAACAACAAAAAATGAAGAGTATACCTTTTGATACTCTTGCTCTGTTCTGCCAAGTTTTAAATTGCCAACCAGGCGATCTGTTTGAAAAGAAAGAAGTGTAATTATCGTTTAATAATTCTTAACATTTCACTTTAGCTTTACACCTTAAATCGTCACAAGCCTTGCTGTTGCGATGTTTTGAGCTACCTATGAAAATTAATTTTTAAATATTTACTGAGTAATAATCGTTTTTACAGCAAATAAGCTGTTACTTGCTGCACTTTTGATCTCCCTCTATTTTGGCTAGATGGCTTAAACTTATACAGCGAATTCGTAAGACGTAATTATAAAACATAGGAAAAAATTAGAATGCTCTCAAAAACAAGCAGTACTTTCAGATTAGACAGAAGCGTAAATTCCGATCTAGAACGCCTTGCTCGACAGGAAAAAGTGACGAAGTCCGAAATTTTGCGGAACGCTTTAGAAAAATTTCTCAAAGACAATAGTAAAAAATGCTACTAGAAAAAACCGAAACCTTGCTGCAAACAAGGTTTTAAGGTGGTTTTTAAATTTCTCTTGAAACCGTATAAACGGTGATTCTTATGTCAAATCTTAACTCTTTTCTCGACAAGTGTAAACACTGTGGGAGCGCCAACCTAGAGGAAACACTTGAACTATCAGGTAATATTCATCATGCTCGCTCTACGTGCAAAGATTGTGGAAGATGGCAGAAGTGGCTTAAAAAGCCATCTTTCCCAGAGGTATCTATTTCTGTACTATTACAAAAAGCACAGATACAAAGTTGGGAAAAAAAATTCCTGAAAAGCGTGGTGCATAGCAAAAACCCAACACAAAGCGAGAGAATCGCGCTGGAAGCAATTAGCGATCGCCTAAATTCGTTGTGAAGTTTTGACTGCACACAAAATCTCAAGGAAAAGAGTGGATTGTCCGTCCACTCCCGCTACAAAAATGCAAACGCCGATCGCCTCCGTGGAAAGTTGCGATCGGCATCACGCATCACTAACCAAAATTTTAGATGCTAATTCAAGACAGTAGCGACAATTTAAACATAAATCAAAGTAATAATACAAGTGTACCACATCATTGTGTTACACCGGAAAAGGAAGGCAGATTTTTCAGAACCAAACATGAGACTGAGTTTCAAGCCTCCGCAATCCATCCCGATCTATGGGAAAATTTCATTACGCTTGAGACAAATAAAGATGTTTTAGACTATCTCTTGATTGGGGATATAGAACGCCTTAACGCGGGTCGAGTTACTAAAAAGTGGCTAGATAAGTATGCAGGATTAGAGAGCGGCTGGGTTGTAGAGACGCTTGGTAGTGATTTCGTCCAGTTTAAGCCTGATAAGCCCAGAACCTATACCGACGCGGAGGGGAAAGAGAGAGTTATTAAGTATGAGTCACCAGCAAAATACCCCACTGATATAATCCGCCTGCGTCGCCTTCCTCGCTGGATAACTGGTGAGAAATCAGTAGAGGATTTCTACAATCATCCTGAACAAGGGTGGATTTGTGAGGGCGCGAAAAAACTGGGAGGTCTGTTAAGTTTGGGCTTGCCTGCGATCGCGCTTGGAGGAATTTTTAATACTCATGTTGGGAAGGGTGGGGAGGTAATCCCAGCTTTAGTTGAATACATTCGGCACAAAAAAGTAATAAACCTAGTCTTCGATGCGCCCGACAAGCTGAGTCAGCATTCTGCCCTAGAGAATTCTTACCGCAAACTTAAGAATCTAATACGAGAAATCAACCCGACTTGCGAAGTGAGAATATGCTGCTGGGAATGGTGGAAAGGTAAAGGTGTTGATGATGCGATCGCGTCTGGGCATCTTGATAAAGCCTCGCTACTTAAATCAGCATTGCCATACTACGAAGCGTTGATACACTTGAACGGGAATCTTCCATGTCAGAAAAGAATTACTGGGAAGCGCTATCTCACATTGCAAGATATTGATAACTTTGAGGACAAATATATTGCTCTGAAAGCTGGAAAAGACAGCGGAAAAACAACCGTAACAGGGTCTTACTTGCGCTATTTAGCCGCAACAGTTCCCATTCTTAACCCGACACATAGAATCAAGCTAGGACAACAGCTAGCGCCGCGACTAGGAACCCAGTATCTAAACGGAAGGCAAAAAACGACGGATCTTAAAAATAGAGTTACGCTCTGTATTAACTCAATGAATGTTGAGAATGTAGATCCTGCTGATTATTTGGGATGCGTAATTTTCTTAGATGAAGTAGTTCAGTTGTGTGATTTTATTTTTTCAGGGACGCTTAAAAAAGCAGGCGAACTATTAAAGAATTTTCAGGTTTTATTCAGGACTTACGCAACTGGCACATTTATCTGAAAACTGTCACATAGAATTAATATGGCTCTAAGGTTTATAAATCAATGCTTACAAGCATTTACGGCAAATTGAAATATATGTGCCAGTTGACCTTATATTGTGACGCTTGCGTAAGTCCTATTATTAACCAATGCAAGCAAAATAATAATTGCAGATGCCGATCTAGACTATAAATGCCTTACTCTTCTAGATGCTTTGATGCCTGGATGTGACTTTCTGAAAAACATCAAAATCTATGAATTCGAGAAAGACATAAAAAAAATTCCCATGAAAGTATTTAAAGTCAGCAACAAAAAAGTGGGCGCGGCTGTTTATGAATCTGCATTAGCTGCTTTGTTGCGTGGCGAAAAAATTCTTGTAATGGTGGATTCTCAAAGACCGACTAGCAAGCTATCAGCAGAAACTCTTAAAAGAGCGCTGGAAAAAGCTTATAAAGAGGCTACAGGCAATGATATAAGAGGTTTAGCTCTGTATGCCAAGGCAAGCAAGAATAAAGGTCATGAAGCCTCAAGAATAGTTACCGAGGGAATTCATGTAGTATATGAGTATGATTTTGTAGTATATACGACGGTGATCGGGACGGGCGTTAGTTTGGATAAAGATAAGTTAGATGAGCATCCTTACTTTGATCGAGTAATTGCCGGGTTCAGCGGAGCTATCAGCATCAACGACATTCTACAAGGCTTACACCGTTATCGTAGAGGCGTACCGAGAGAAGTTTATCTACCAAATAAAGGAATAGCAGCGCCTCACGCCGGAAGCAGCTACAGCGCCAAACAAAACAAGTTTCAAACAGACAAAATTAAAGCCGAAATCAAAGGTATCTACCTGGCTGTAGCGGAAGAGATTCCCGAAAGTGATGGTGTTAATTTACCGCTGCTGAATTACCACTCTCAATTGAGGGCTTTTGCCAAGTACGAGTGCGATCATTATTTTGAATTATTCTGTAAACGTGCAGAGAAAGATTACGAATTAGTTGTTGATGGAGAAAGTCAAAAAATTGAAATTCCGTCGGTCTTGGGCGAGACAGTAAAAGAGGTTTTTGAGGAATATGTAGAAACTACAGTTTCTGCAAAGATTATTGATGATGAGGCACGGTACGAAGAAATAAAATCTAAGGATGTGGTACTGCAAAAAGAAGCAGAAGATTTGGAAAAAACTAACATTGCTAAAAAGTATCGGGTTGAATATGATGAAGCGCTAATAAATAAGGAATTGCTAACATTAGATTCTCAGATGGGCTATCACTCAGGAGTTGTCAATCATTACTTAGGACTTACGCAAGCGTCACAATATAAGGTCAACTGGCACATATATTTCAATTTGCCGTAAATGCTTGTAAGCATTGATTTATAAACCTTAGAGCCATATTAATTCTATGTGACAGTTTTCAGATAAATGTGCCAGTTGCGTAAGTCCTGAAAAAGTCGTTATCTACCCGTACTCATAAATGCTATTCTTGCGGAACAGTGATGCACCGTGACCATAATGCAGCTAAACAAATACTGGCGAAAGGATTGAAAGTACCGTAGGGCATACGGAATCTCAAGCTTGTGGACAGAACAACCTCTGCTTAGGTGGGGAAACTCCTCTAAGTAAGTTGACTGGTTGAAACAAGAATCTCACTGCTTCAAGCAGTGGGAGTGTCAAATCCTTATCTTCTTCATCTTGTCCATCATCTTCCCAAAAACAAACTGGGCAAATTTCGTAGCCACCACGCTCTAATAATGTCTTGTAACTACAACATGGACAATGGTAAGCCACGTCTTCTTGATTCGGCTGGACAACCGAGTGGGTCTCTAATTTATTAACATACCACTCGAACCATTTATTTCGTTTTTCTATTTCTTCCCGTTCAGCATCCATATCATTTCAGTAGTTAAAACATTGATTAGACAAGTTTTTTCTATAATGAAAGTATAAAAGGGAAATAAGCTTTGCTTTGTAAAGAAAAATTAGCGGAAGCGATCGCTTCGGAGGTGGCAAATATAATGAAAGCCACAGTATTATTAGTAACAATTCTAGCCCTTACACCTGCTACTGTTTTGGCACAGGAAAAAAAGCAACCAACTTATGATTTCACACTAACAACTGAGCAAAAACTATATTCTGAGAAATTATTACGGATACGTCTTAACCAGCAAATTCAGAAAATTAATACAGTCGTTAAGCAGGCGCTTAGAGAAACACAAGAGGTCAAGCAGTTTAGTACACCATACTTGGTTGAATTCCAAAGGAGAAATGAGGATATACAACGTCGCCGAGATTTTATACGTCCCGGCGGTATTTAAGGTGTTTAGGGAAAGATGCATTAGGTAGTTTTAAGTTTCTTAATCAATCATGCTTTATTTTTGTACCCCAGACTGAAGCCCTAACTCAGCATATTTTTTAGGGTCAATAGCTTCCCATTGTTTGAATGTAGGAATACGATTTTGCCCCCCTTGCAACTTGTAGGTATAGCAGCTAGCTTCTATTGACTGAACGTAGGCTAATTTACCTTCTACCTTTACCCAAGTTCCTTCTTTAGGAAAACCAAACTGCTTAAGCGTAGAATTCAAATCCTTAAGCTTTTCCTCAGTTTCCTGCTCGTTAAAACAAATGGCATCCTTTAAATCTGTGACTAACCTTTGCTTGCCTACCTGATTTAAGCAAGTGTAACCGTTCGGCGTTATTTGAACAATCCTAACGACTTCAGAGGATATTTCGTCATCTGCTATTACTTCGATAATATCTCCTACTTTTGACACCTTAGCTTGACTTGTTTCTACAGCTTCGACTATTTTTGACGTACAGCTAAAACTGTCAAACTCATCAAGCCCTCCGTTTTGAAAGTTTACTTTATTGCAATTGATGATACCTGCAAAAGGCTCAAAAATGTTAGCACTAGAGAATTTAATATTTTTCCAATGTGCTGTTCGACCTATTACTTTACCATTCATACGGCTTTGCTTTCTATCAACAAAGTGGTTAAATATTCGATCTTTCAGATGACTTACAAAAAGACTGTAACTAAAAGCCTTTAATCCTGAAGCATCACAAAAACTTTTGTAGTCGTCATATAGGAGCGCAGATTCTAACGTATCAGATTCATGCTCGGAAGGTGCTAGGCACATATCAATGAATTGAAGAACAGAAGAAGAATTTCGGGCTTGTTCTGCGTTTAACTCAGCCATTTGAGGTAAGAATCGGGCAGTTTCTATTAACTCGTTTCTTTTTTCGGGGTTCATTCCTAAAGCCCAATTAATTATCTCAACCCTATAGGCTTTTAGTTTGTTTTTAAGCTGTGAATCAATCTTTTTTGTGTCACGCCTTTTTAACTTGAACTGAATCGATCTTCTCATCCACCCATCACCTGCATTTTCAATTTGAAGAGGTAAAACGCTAGCTAACAACCATTTACAGTTCCAGTGTCGTGTGTAGCCTGTGGCATTATTTAGCTGCCTTCCGCTCAATGGATGGTTATCTACTAATTTGTAAAAATCACGTACCTCAGATTGAAATCCACCTAAATCTTCAAAATAACCTAGTCTAGCTTGGCTCAAATATTGATGCCTTTTCTCTGGTGATGAAACCTCTTTAAATGTTCCTAAACTGGTTACATTCTCAGGAGGTAGTAAGCTTTGTATTAAGCTTATTAATGTTCCTTTGCCGCCTCCGCTTTGTCCAATGAAATGTACGAAAAAACCATAGGGGCGCTTGGATCAAGTATCATACTGATGACTGCTCTGATTAAGTCTAAATTTTCTTCTCCTAATGTTTCAGTTAAAAAGTTTAAGACAAACTCAGGGCAAGTCTCTGATTTCTCGTAATAACCTTCTATTTTGTGTGTAAGAAAGTAATCTTTTGAATGTGGCAGTAAACATCCTATTCTTGTGTCTAACACGCCGTTATTAAAGGTTATTAGATGCTGATTATGGTCTGAAGGTAGTTCTTTTGACAAAAAACTTCTGCAAAAAGACATTGAGTTTTTCTTGTTTCTTTCACCTGCAAAGGTATACTCTGGCATTGTTTCGCCATCTGCTGTTTGTTCAATAGTATAAAGTTTTCTCAACTCCTCTGCAATCAATTTTTCTACTGTTATATCTGAAACATATTTCCAAATTAAATCTTTTTCACACCATTTGTAATAGTTATTATTAAGGACTATCCAGTCTTCATTTAGTTCAAACAAAATCCTTAATATTGTTTCCTCTGGCGTAGTTAGGACTTGATATAAATTGTTTGAAGCGTAATATTCTTTTTGCTCCTTTAGTCGATTTTTTCTTTTTAATTCTTGATTTACATCATTTTCTATTTGTTCAATAATGACATGAGGATTTATTTGCTTACTTTCTAAATCTGTTATCCAATCCGCAATATCTTGTGCCGCTGGGCATTCTTTCCAAAATTTTGTGATGTCTAGTAGTACAACATTTATCCCAGAGTTTTCAGCAGTTTTTATGATTTTATTGGCTTTAGTTTTTCCGGCAGCATCATTGTCTGGCAAGACAACTAAGGTTTGAATTCCAGATTCTTTGAGTACTTCTATCAGTAACGGTTCTGAACCTGCTCTATTAGTGATTGTGGTGATGCCTAGTTTTTCCCTTGTAACATCAACGCACTTCTCCCCTTCGACCCATAGCGTGGTAGTGTGCCCTGGTAGCTCTTCGTATCTATAAGGCTTCCAAGTTGCCTGAGGTGCGCTAATTGATGCAGCCTTACTACACCACATAACCTTTTCTCTTTTGGTGCATTCAGAATCGGTGTAAAAATCGCGCCTAATAATTTCTTGCTCTTGAGCGTAACTGTAAATAGTTTCGACGCAATTGTATTGAATAACTCCCTTTTTATTTGTGATATTACCCAAGTATTTTTTATCTGGCAGCTGTTGAGTCACGCCGTCGTAAAACTCAACCCGTACAGATTAACTTGTGGTTGCGAGTCGTTACTCTTTCAAGTCCACAGCGCAAAGAGTTAGATAAGATGCTCAAGCAAATATCAGATTTCACCTGGGAAGATTTAGATTTTAAAGTCACAGTCAAGGCTTGCGAATTTATTGATGAAGGTGAAGGCGCGGCGCTGGAAGTAGTGAAGCTTTACAATCACGAACGTTTTCACTTGCTTGACCTTGGCGGTGGAACAATTACCTTTACAACTTACGAGTGGGGAGGGGAGGAATTAAGCACAGTTGCAAAGACACCTGTTAGTGGCGGTGGAATGACTTCAATCATTAACCGCATCTTTAAGTCACTGACTAGGACTGATAGAGGCGCTATCCAAGCCGAAAATATTGATATCCAAGAGGCGTTAGAGCTATCCCAGATTGGTGAGAATAACACTTGGCACGTTCCCTTGAGAAGTAGCGGTAAAGTCAAAGATATTTCATCAGAGGTTGATGGGGCGCTCTCCGAATGGGTAAGAAATAATTACGCAATCCAAAAATTGTTTGACTCAATCTCTCAGAAGTTAGCCAAAGGTGAATATCTCTATTGTTCAGGTGGTGGGTTTGCTGTGGCTGTGATTGCTGAATGGTTGATGAAGTATTTGAGTAATGGAATTGATGGAGCGCGTATCAAAATCTTGGATAGTCCACAAGACGTTAACTTAGCAGGCTTAAAACACCTAGATATCGCAGCTTAATCAAAAGCCTAGCAAAGCGGTGTAACTTTACTAGGCTCCATCCCTCACAAACTCTACGAACGCAAAGGATTGTTAAATTATGGCATGGCAACAACGCGATGATTCAGTACCAGGAAAAATTTATCTCATGAAGGCGATCAAACTTCCCAGGCTTGTACTATTGATACCCTTGTTTTTTTTTGCAGCTAGTTAAAATTACCTGCTTTTTTAACTACTTCCTTTAACTCTTCATAGGTAATACTATCGTTTTTTTCTAAATTACTCTGTGCTAATAACTCCTGAGGAGTATTGGTATTTGTTTCTAATGAGATGATTGCACTTAAGCCAGGACTTAAAAAAATCTCATTAAGGGAGACTTTGCCGTCTTGATCGCGATCTAAGGCATCAAAAAGAGATCGAAGCTCTTGCTCGGTTGCCATAAGTTTCTACCTGAATTAATTTTTCAATCTAATATCTCAGAATATTGACTTTGACGCAAGGACAGTTAAGAAAATATTTATTAAAAAACCTAGATAGCGGTGTAACTACCCAGGTTTTCTATCCCTCACCTCTACGCAAAGGATTCTTTCATTATGGCTTACCAACAACGCGATGATAATGTACCAGGAAAAATCTATCTAATGAAAGCGGTCGGCTACGGGGGAATTATCCCAGGCGTGCTGATCGGGCGCTATAAAATCGGATTAAGTCGCAACCCTGATGCAAGACTTGAACAACTTCTAAGCGCTCAACCCTGTTGTGATATAGAAATTATCCACACTGTTTATGTAGAAGATATGGCAAAGACAGAACACGAGTTACATTCTGTTTTTAGAAACTCAAACGTCAAGCTTGCCAAGTCTCGCGAATGGTTTAACCTTAATCCGCTCCAAGTACAGCAGTGTTTATGGTTGATGCGTCGTTATGAGGCTAGGCGGTGGAGTAGTTCAGAGATTCCCGTTAAAGCAATTGTGGGTGGAAGGCTTGGTCGAGCGCTCAAACTTAATCTTCCGCATGATCTGCGGGTATACCTTTTCTAGTTCCTGTGTCAGATGTTCTGGATGATAACCCTGGTCGAGTAGGATGGTAATTTTAGGAATGTTCATTGGTTTTGACCGGAAATAGCTGATGTTTTCCCTCAACATCTCCAGCAAGCCAGCATCATCGGAAACATTGGCTTTCGTGCAGTGTGTAAAGAAGGGTAATACCAATAATCATGGTGCTTTGATTGGGGATTAGATCCCTTAGCGTACGATTTTTTACCGAAGAAAGGCAGAGGGCAGGAGGCAGAAGGCAGAAGGGAATACTGCTTCCAGCCCTCTGCCCGTGACCAAAGGGAACAAGGGTTTAAAGCCCCGCTGTCTACACGGCGCCGACAATTGGTTGGGGTCTGAATCCCCATTCAATTGTTCCTTCTGCCCTCTGCCCTCAGCATAGCTGCCTTCTTCAAAAATTCTCGCGTGACCCCTAGTTGTACTCTCCAGGAAGATCAGTTTTTCTAACAGTAATGCTGCCAACTTTCTTACCTGACATTCTCAATAATTCATCACCTGAAAATTCAAAACCAAGCTTTAGTGCTATTCGCGCAACATCATCTGCGGTTGGTGCTGCGAGCACCTCGTTTTTAAGTTCAGGTTCAGACTGCATTTTCTTTAAAAATGCTTCGATTTGCTCAAAAGCCATATTTAAAATTTGATCCTCGCTAGCTACTCGTAATATAGAACCCATTTGGGATCTAGTATACTATTAAAATAATAGTACTTTCTATCACTCATGTATTTAAGTAGTTTAACAGATGAAGAGTGGTTAATTATTGAACCATTATTACCTAAAAAGAAGCTGACTCGTCCACCTACATGGAGTAAAAGACAAATTTTAGATGGCATCTTTTATCAACTGAAAAATGGCTGTAATTGGGCTGACTTACCGAAGGATTTGCCGCCCTATTCCACAGTTTTTTGGCATTACAAGCAGTGGCGAAGTGATGGATTGATTGAGGATATCATGGAGATTTTACATCACAGAGTCCGAAAAAAAAAGGAAGAAAGCCTATGAGTGACTACCTTGATAATGATCGATTCCCAAGCAGTCAAAAATACTTGTAATGCTAGTATCGAAACCAAGGGGTTTTGTTTTTACAAGTCCACGAACGGTATAAAAAGGCATCTTGCAGTAGATATTCTTGGCTTTCCCTTTTTTACTCACTGTACTCAGGCGAATATTTCTGATGACCAAGGGCTGATTGAGATGTTGACAATTCATATCGACTTCTTTAAATTCAAACCTGTGGAACTACCTAAAACGACAATTCTTTTAGACAACGGTTATCATCCTGACTTTCTCGAAGCAGAGTTAGTCAAGATTTATCCAGAAATCATGAGTAAAATTCAATTTCAATTGTCTCCCAAGCCATCCCAGCAGGAAAAAGCCCAGAAAGGAAAGTCTGGTTTTGTACCAGTTAAAGCCAGATGGGTCATTGAAAGAAGTAATGCTTGGATGGAAGGCTGTAAAAGCTTGGTCAAAAATTTTGAAAGAACTTTGGAGAATGCGACGACTAAAATTCATCTCTGTTTTGTCAGACTTATGCTCCGAAGATTAGCTACTTCATAGATCCCAAATGGGTTCTATAGAACTTGTATAAAGGGTCAAAGCTATTTTATGACTCACATTTGGCTCTCAATTAAAATATTTCTTTATTACCTGTTCAAAAAAGATATTATATAAACTTAACTCACTAAAAACACGTTTATCTAAATTCCTTTTTTCATCCTTATCTATAGTCTTTTTCTTAGCAGCTTCTTTCTCAGCAGCTTCTTTTAGCAATGTCTCAAAACGAGCTTCGTAAGCTTCTTTTCCAAGTGTTGCTTTTATAAGTTCCTCAAGTTCATCTTGCGGATCGCTTTTCGCAAATAATTCTTCTGGAAGTGCTCTAGGATCAGCTTCGTCATCTTCTATCATTTTTATTTTCCTAAGCAAAATCTCTATACTAAATTATAGCGTTTAATTATTTTGAGAATTTTACTTCGGATAAATTACCTAAGACGACCCCTGCGGGAAGTTTTACCAATGTCAAAATCCGTCAAACAGAGATAGTGCGGAAATACGATTTATCAGAGGATGTAGCAGAATTAAAATTTAACTACACTAAGTCGATAAAGCATTAATAGTATTAAAGTGTATATACTTTTCTATGTACCAAGATATTTGGTTATCTATAGCGATAATTGTTATATTCTATACTTGAAGCTTTATATCAAAATGAGTAAAAATACTTTTAAATTTTTGTCACGTAAATTAGCGTCACGTCTTTTACTATTAATAACCATCCTTAGTATTACTATTGTTGGTATTCGTATTCTTTCTCAGTTTAATTGGAGCGGGTTCGGAGAAGATTCAAATAAATCAATAAGTACAGAAGAAATAATAAAAGATGGAAAGTTTATAACTACTAAAAGAACAACTATTGTACATGAGGAATCAGCAAAAAGCCTTTGGGATTGGTTAGAATTATCTAGTGTTTTAGCAATTCCTATTGTTTTATATTTGTTTCAAACTAACGAAGAACGACGGTCTCAAAAACGAGTTGAACTTCAAAAAAAGCAGGCTGACGAATTAGCAAAAACTGAAGTAAAGATTGAAAAAGATAAAGCTGAACAATTAGAAAAAATTGAAAAAGATAAAGCTGAATCTAATTTACGCGAAGAGGCTTTTCAAATTTATATTGACCGAATGTCAGAAATTTTAACTAACAAAACAAATCAATCTCAATTATTTTCTGATGAATATAAAGACAATCCAGTAAAAGATATAGTACGCATAAGAACAACAACTATATTACGAAGACTGGAAAAAGATAAAGAGCGTCAATATAGAATTTTACATTTTTTAGACGATGCCGAACTTTTAGGATTCTTGTTCCGTAATGCTAACCTTGGCAGTATTAACCTTAGCGGCTTAAGCCTTCCTAACATCGACTTTACTGGAGCTAATCTTAGTAAAGCTAATCTTAGTGAAGCTAATCTTAGTGATTTATACCTTTGTAGCACCAATCTTAGTGGAGCCAATCTTAGTAATACCAACTTTAATGGCGCTAATCTTAATTATGCTAATCTTAGTAATAGTAATCTTAGTAATGCTAACCTTAGTAATACTAGTCTTGATAATGCTAATTTTAGTGATGCTAATCTTAATGGTGTTAATCTTAGGACTTACGCAAGCGTCACAATATAAGGTCAACTGGCACATATATTTCAATTTGCCGTAAATGCTTGTAAGCATTGATTTATAAACCTTAGAGCCATATTAATTCTATGTGACAGTTTTCAGATAAATGTGCCAGTTGCGTAAGTCCTGAATCTTACAAATTCTACTATGTTAAATACAAAATTTATAAATACTAACTTAAATAATACAAACCTTTTAAATGCAATAACTTGGGATGAAACAGAAATGGAAAATAATTATATAATAATGTCTGGAGAAGATGAATTTGGACAACTTACTGATAACTTAATATCAAATAAAACAGATTTTTCTGGCGCAAGCCTAAATAATGCTAACCTAAGATATACTAATTTTAAAGCTGCTACTAATCTAACACGACAACAATTGGAAACAGCAAAAAACTGGGATAATGCTATATATAATAATGAATTATTTAATAAGTTGGGATTGCCAAAATCATTACAATCCATTATATTTTCTATGTCTAGAGACATGAATGATGATGTTAATGTCGAAAACCTTATTGGCTACCAAGTTGAAGTGAGAAATTACATTAATCATGAAACAAAAACCATAATTAAAGGTGAAATAACTGGTTTTTGTAGATATAATACCTACGTGAATGTAAAAACTTCAAATGGAGAACAGTTAGACAAATTGCCCCTAGATGAAGTTTACGTTTACCAGAACCAATAAACATCCTAAAGTACTTCCTACATTTCTGAAGTAAATTAATAAACTACCCCATCTGCCACCACAGCTAAGAAGGGGTATTATTTTCGTGTAAATAAAAATATCAGTAAAAAATACTTCACATACGAAATCCATCAAACATAAATAGGTTGCGAGAACCGCAGTTCTCATAAGCAAAATTACTCAACCCGTCGTGACTGGCGGGTTTTGTCATAGCCATTCCAGCGCTCAATATGTCGGGAAATATAATTTAGACGACATATCCCTTAATCCTCAATACAAAATGCTTTGAGCCATTTCAAGCCAGTTAAAATATGTCATATTTAACCGCTCACTGTTTTTTCTTCAATACAGGAGTTAAGTGTTCTGGAATTCCAGCGAGTCGAATAGCAGAACACCCAATTTGGTAAGAAAACTCAATTGATTTTCCTGCCCCCAATGCAGTGTAAAAACCAATAGCAAATTCGATTTGTGGTTCAAAATCTAGTAGCGCTTGAGAAACGTCTCGCACACGCACAGCCCACGAGACTAGCGCCAGTAAAATCTGCGCTTCGGATATCTGCACCGCTAAAATTTACACCCTCAAGGTTTTGACCTTTAAAAGAGCGCCCTCTGAGATTTTGACCGGAGAAGTCGTGGGGCATGGTAGGTATAGTCAGATGTTTGTACTTAAGCTTTGAATATGCAATTTTTCAGATTATAAACCTACTGTTGGTCATTAAATTGCACTTTGTTGACGTAAATCCTATGCCTGACACAGAAACGGTTTCGAGGGATTAACGCGGCCTGTGGGAGATATCGGTCGTTAGACGACATTTCTCTTAAGCCCAAGCGATCGCACAAAGTATAGAAGCAAATCTATACAAAAAACACTACAAACTCATCCAAGGTTTTTGTCCGCCACCGCATCAAATGGGACTCAAACAAAACTGCCGACGGAAAGCGCAACGCACCACGCAACTACAACGCTTTTACGCTTCTCAGCAATGATGTGGCGATCGCCCAAAATTTCAAAGGTCAGTTTGGGACTTTGGGCTTTCTAGGACGAATGGTGAGGATTTAAACTAAAAACTAAGGACGCTATATTTTTAAGCAATTATGATTGCACAAAACGAGGAAGGATTACAACGATGGCAGAACACTAATATCGATGTCTTGAAACATCAAAAAGCCATCTGTTTTTTAGTAGCTGGACTTTCAATAGACGATACAGCTAAAGAGTTAGGGGTATCAACTAGAACACTTGAAAGGTGGTTTAAACATCCTGAATTTAATCAAAATTTAGGTCTAGCCATTAAGCATGTTTACGTGTCTTCCTTTGCTAAAGCAGTAGGTTATGTTGACGAAAGCATGAATGTATTGATGGGAATTATCAGAGATGAGAGTACACTTACGAGACACCGCATAGATGCTATTAAACTGCTACTTGATTTCACAGCAAAAGGCTATCAGGAAACATTTAAAAACCAAACTAATACTGAGGAAAACACTGTTTCGTAAGGTATTAGAAAACAGATGCGTGTACTGAATGAAGGTTTGCTACTTAACCAAACTGCAAAAGGATATCCTAAGCAAATAGCAGAAGAAATAATAGATAAAAACTCTCGCAAAGTCTGGGCTGAGTTGTTCCCTGATACACCCTACCCCGAAGAAAATGCCCCATTGATGTCACCGGAGATGCGGGAGCGAGTAGCGGCTGAAATTGCACGAAGACGATACGAGGCAGAGCAACGGATTTTGAACCAAACTCAGAACCCTGAAACCGAGCCGGACAGCGTACCATAGAGAAAAACCTATTATCCTAACGACTAGGCAAAGCTAAAGTCTATGCAGTATTATTACCCGCACCGCTGGCGGGTTTTTTCTGTGCCTTGTCATCCTGTTACGTAACCCATAGATAATTCTCTATCATATAACCAGTTAAACAAAAAGAAGTTATATAACCAGATTGTTAACAAATTCATAACTAGTTAGATAATATATAGAAGTCAGCCAACAACGAACAAGATGAGCAACGCACTAAAAGACCGGGTACAAGAGCTTTACGAAGCGACAAAAGACTTAAAATCCTTTGAAGAATTAGCCCCACATTGCGAATCTTTCAATAACTGGATAGCCGACAGCAAGCTAAGTATTAATACTCTAGGTACTAAATTAAGCGCCGCAGGATTCTACAAGTTGTTTAACGCTTTACCCCTAGAGCAAGGCAAAAATGCTGAATCAATCCCTAAACACGATGAACACGGCAACGTTAAAAGCTACCAGCTAAAGCACTATGTCTTAACTCTGTGTGGCTTAAAGCCTCAAGATTGGGCAACCCGGAACGAAACCGACCGCGTTACAAATCGTCTAGCAGAAGGTCAGGAAGTAGACCCTGACTCCTACATTGAAGTAACAGGTAAACTATTAGAAAGTAGCGACCCACACGAATTAGCCGTTGGGTTGATTGCTGCCACAGGTCGCCGTCCCCACGAGATATTAGCTCGTGCCGTTTTTACTCCTGTACCTGACGAACCCTACAAAGTCAGTTTCAAGGGACAAGGAAAAAAGCGCGGTAAGGCAGTTGAATTCATGATTTCAACCCTATTCCCTGCTAGCCACATCATTAAACAGTTGAATAAGTTGCGTAGAGAAAGTAGCACCAAAGCTTTACTAAAAGAAGTTGCTAAAGAGTTTCCTACAGATATAACCGCTCAAAACGCAGCTATAGAAAGCCGTCGCGGTAATTCACTGCGTCGTGTTGTACAAGAATATTTTGGCGGTCGCGATACAAAAAAACCCGTACTTAGCTTTCGCGCTGAGTCAGACCAAAACGACTGTAAAGCCCTACGTGCAGCCTGTGCAGCGTTACTAAGTGAAAGAGACTGTGACGGTGGGGTAGGTTCTAAAATGCTCTTTTACGGTCGGTTTCTAGGGCATGTTGATAACTCTGTAATTCCCACTGACAAAGACTTGCAAAATATTGTCACGTCTCTCGGATACGCTGATTATTACGTCACACAAGCGGTTCCTTTTCCTCCTGCGCCTGATATTGAAAAAACGATACGAGTTGGGCTTACTCATGAAATTAGAGACACCATCAATGACCTAAAGGAAGAGTTAGAAGCTAGCACTCAAGCTGAGGTTATTGAAAAGCTTATTGATTCTCACCTTAATCGGGCTGAGGGTGTCCGCGCTCTACATGCCGAAATTGCCCAATTAAAAGCCAATAACCAACAATTACAGGAGAAACTAGCTATGTCAGAATCCAACCCTACCGCAGACATTCAAGCCATTATTGCTCCACTGGTAGCCAGAATAGAAGCGCTAGAGGCAGCCCAAGCAAATACATCTGCAACCAAACCTCAACCCACGCAACCAAAAGAAGAAATCAACTGGGAAAATGTTAGCAATACTGACTTATGGACAAATCTAGACGGCACAAGCAACCGAGCCAAAGGAAGCGCAGAAGAAAAAATCAGGCGCTCTTTTGAGGCGATTACCACTTACAACGACACTATCGCCACAGGAGATAACGACCGAATTGCAATTACTAACTTAGGACTCAGAGCTTTATCAGGTGTGAATGGTTTAGTAGTTGGCGAATGGATAAAAGCCCACACAGACGAAATAATTAGCCACCATGCCAAATATGAAATGTTGAACCCAAAAGACCCGAACAAAGTTGAAACCTACTTTAACAAATCACTTGGAAATGACAAAATTAACAAAATTCTTGAATTGATAAACAAAGAACTACTTGATGGGGTTGCTTTGAAAAAATCAAGCTGAATCTACAAATTTCAAACAACGTCGATTAGACAAACGCCAAGCCAAACGCATCTTAATTAGTCTTGACAAAAAGCTTAAGACCGTGCATTAACGGTAGAACAAGAATTTATTGGGGGAATTGGTTTTTCAGGGGTTAAGCGATCGCTAACAAACTTGTCAATAAGCGGGCATCAACGCGATTATTTTGAACTTTATTGACATTTAAAGGCTCTTGTTGACAAGAATCGTTTGCCCTGTATATACTTTAGGACTAGCCCTTTCAAGGTGAACGTTTGTACTATGAAATAAATAATGTTTTTCACCCAATTTTGGTATTTTGGCGATTGCGATCGCTTAATTTCCAGTCCAAAAATTTGGAGTTTAATCCATAATTTCTTTCTTCAATTGCAGCCGATGCTTGAAATGCGGTAAAAAATTGGATAGTACATATGCTCACCTTGAAAGGGCTAATACTTTAGGACTTACGCACTGTACAAATTAGCCATAATATGGGTTACGGTTTTTGGTCGTTTCAGGCGCTTCGCATAACCCCGATTTATTCCCATATTTGCGATCGCTGAGTGCTAAACACGGCTGAAATACCCAAATTGCGTGTAGTACTTATGTACGATGCGTAAGTCCTATACTTATAAAATGGTAAAATTTTTACTTCCTACCTTTAGGGATAATTGTTTATGAAAGAATTTAAGTCCTGCACAACAGCAAGAACTTGAGCAAATGCAAGTAGAACGGTTAAGACAGTCAATAGAACAAGGGTATGTAATACAGAATATGAAAAATTGCATGAATGGTCTTGGTTATAATTGTGGACGCAGCCTGTTCGATCCATAAGTAGTATTTGTCAATGCGTAAGTCCAGATTTCTTCTTTATCTAAGCAAACTACAAAATATTACAGATTTTCTAAAAATGTAGTATATTACTGAGAAGGAAGTTATATCAATAAGTTTCTACAACTGACATTTGAAACGGCAGTTGTCTTGTTCGTTTCGGACACCCCCGACGCACTCCGCTATCATCGAAGTTTTTCCGAAGTTGTCATAATTTCCTACAAGATCGGTTTTTGGTCGTGACCCGACAGGGATTTTTGGGCGTTGCAGAATAAAAATATGAATGAGAGCGATCGCTAAAAATAACCCTTGACGTTATGAGTCTTTGAGGGAACGAAACAGGTCTGCCCTATTAAGGGATCTGTTAAACTAGACTGCCCCCTCACCAGAGCGACTTAGCTTAACAAATTACTTATTAGCAATCTTTAAATTCTAAAAGTCGCATTATTTGGGAACTTAAAGTAATAGAAAAGTTACTATATATCTATAAAACTAGAAACTTACGTATTTATACCCATTTTTATAAATTTGTTGTGAAACGCATAGTAGAATTTCCTCTTGAAAGTGGCGAATCCATTCTTGTTGAAGTAGACGAAGCAGCACAGACCGACGATCGCATCGGTTTGCGAGACCAACTGGTTGATAAAGCTACACAAACTTTCGAGTCAGCCCTAGAAACCGTCAAGCCGATAGCTAATGCGATTATTACCAAAATAGGCAGCATCAAACAACCGGCAGATGAAGTGGAAGTCAAGTTTGGCATCAAGATTAGCGCTCAACTTGGGGCGGTTGTAGCTTCTGGCAATAGTGAAGTCAACTATGAAATCACCCTGAAGTGGAAAAGAGACTCACAAAATGGCAGCACCCCTTGAGTCATCTATTGTCAGGATTTACTCCAACGGTGGCAGAGTAATTGGTGCTGGTTTCTTAGTTTCCCAAAACTATATCCTCACCTGCGCCCATGTGGTAGCTGATGCCTTGGGACTTCCTAGAACAACACCTCAAATGCCAGATGCAGAAATCACCTTGGATTTTCCGTTAGTTGCACCCAAACAACTGCTCAAAGCTAAGGTTGTTTTCTGGCTACCTGTAAATCCTAGTGTAAAATTAGAAGATATTGCCGGATTAGAGTTAGTACTTTCTCCCCCAAATCAGGCTCTAATGGCACCATTAATTACATCTGATGAATGGGCGGGACATCCTTTCCGAGTATTTGGTTTTCCCGCAGGACAACCAGATGGTGTTTGGGCTACCGGCGTTTTACGCGGACACACGGGTAAAAGTTGGGTGCAACTAGAGGATGAGAAACAAACAGGTTATGGATTAAAGCCCGGTTTCAGTGGTGCGCCAATATGGGATGGTGAGCTTCAGGGTGTAGTAGGAATAGCAGTAGCGGCAGACATCAACCAACCAAATGCTAAAGTTGGGTTTATGATTCCCACACGGGTGCTGGTGATAGCATGGCCTATATTGAGTAAGCAAACTATTGCTTCGTGTCCATATCGTGGTCTATTTGCTTTTCGGGAAGAAGACGCACGATTTTTCTTTGGGCGCGAGATTTTCACCCAGAAACTTGTAGATACAGTACAAAAACAATCATTCATAACAGTAATTGGGGCTTCTGGTAGTGGTAAGTCTAGTGTAGTGTTTGCGGGTTTGATTCCTAATTTACGCCAACAAAGCAATTGGCTAATTGAGTCCTTTCGCCCAAAAACTCATCCTATAGATGAACTTGCATCAGTAATTGTGCGCCTACGTGAACCAGAGAAGGGAAAGACGGAACAGGATATTGAGGCGGGAAAGTTAGCTTGTAGGTTGCGATCGCAACAAGTAGCAGCACATACTGTTTTATCCCGAATTTTGTCAGAGAACGATAATAAGCGGCTGTTACTGGTAGTCGATCAATTTGAGGAACTTTACGCTTCTTGCTCAGATATTCAAGAGCGCCAATTATTTTTAAATCAACTATTAGAAGCGGCTAAACTGGTAGAGAATTTTACCCTTTTGCTGACCTTGCGGGCTGACTTTTTGGGATATGCGCTTTTAGATTATCGCTTTGCCAATGCTTTGCAGAATGCTGATTTAAAACTTGCGCCGATGAACCAGCAAGAATTGCAGCAGGCGATCGCTCTACCTGCAAACAAGCAAGGGGTAAGGTTAGAAGAGGGTCTTGCAGAGCGAATTCTCAAAGCAGTAGTAAATTCACCAGGGAATTTACCATTACTAGAATTTACTTTGACACAACTATGGGCAGAACAGGAAAATCGCCAAATGACTCATGCTGCTTATGAAGCAATTGGCGGTGTAGAAAAATCTTTGGCGAACCATGCAGAAGCCGAGTTTGCCAAGCTGAAGCCAAAGGAACAACAACAAGCGCAGCAAATATTTGTCCAGCTAGTGCGTCCTGGCGAAGGGACAGAAGACACACGCCGACTAGCTACTAGAAATGAGGTAGGAGATAACTGGGATTTGGTTAAGCGCCTAGCTGATGCGCGGCTAGTGGTAACTGGACTTAATGACACTGCTGGTAAAGAAAAAGAAACAGTAGAGATTGTCCATGAAACCTTGATTCGGGAATGGGGACAACTGCATAGATGGATGGAGAGCGATCGCTCTTTCCGTACTTGGCAAGAATTATTGCGAACCAGAATGCGTCAGTGGGAAAATGCCGGACAAGATGAAGGGCCATTGCTGCGAGGTGTCCCCTTAGCAGAAGCGGAAAATTGGCTCCACCAGCGCCAAGATGAATTGAGCCAAGCAGAGCAAGATTTTATCCAGCAGAGTTTAGCATTGCGCGATCGCGATCGTCAGCAAAAAGAACGCCGTCGCAAGCTTACTCTATTTGGGCTGACAGGTGGTTTACTAGTAGTCTCAATGCTGGCTGCGATCGCTTTTTGGCTACGATGGACAGCCCAAGTTGAAGCCTCTGGAGTCACTGCTTTAAGAAATTTTGAGTCTGGTGCTGGAGAAATAGAAGCTTTAGTATCAGCAATGGAAGCTGGACAAGAAGTTAAAAAGATGGCTTTTTGGAATAGCAATTGTTTGCATGACTGTCCAGCCACAAGTCCTCTGCTAGCTTTGCAGAAGATTCTCGATAATATTCATCAAACAAATCAAATCAATACTTACCAAAGAGGTGTAAATAGTATCCGTTTTATTCAAAATAAAACGAGTAAACAAAACGAAGAGTTAATTGTTGCTGGTGGAGAAGATGGAACGGTCAAGTGGTGGGATTATCAGAACAAGAAATTGAAAACGTTGAAAAATTCAAAACTGGATAAGAACAGTATCAAAAGTATCGATTTTAACGAAAATCAAACAATATTAGCGACATCTGCAAGTAATGGTTGGGTAAAACTGTGGGATGTCTCAAAGATGTGGAATTTTTTATCACCAGATCAGAATTGGTCTCCACCTTGGATAACATCTATACATCATCAATGTCAAATAATAGAATACGACTTAGCAAAAGAGGATGATAAATGTAGTGTTAACAATGTTCGTTTTCTTCCCAAGATAAATCTGTTGGCAACAACTGGAGATGATGGCTACGTCAGACTGTGGACTCTCGAAGGGAAAATTGTTAAAACAATACTTGCTCACAGAGGTAGTATCAAAAGCCTTAATTCCAACCCTTATAATAACCAACAATTTGCCACGGCTGGAGAGGATGGACTAGCAAAGCTTTGGGATATTAATCAGACAGAACCGATAGCAATATTTAAAGGTCATCAATGCAATGTCAAAGACACTAAAAAATGTAGTGTTAACAGCGTCTGGTTTCACCCCAAAGAAAAGCAACTTGTGACAGCTGGAGATGATGGTACCGTCAGGCTGTGGGATTTTTCAGGAAAAGAACTGGCAGAAAAAAAATTTGAGGCTCACCATGAAGGTGTGGAGGCAGTTCGTATTAGCAAAGATGGGCTGATTGCTACATCAGCTAGCAATGGAAAAGTCTGGCTGCGGAAGGATTTCAATAGAAGACTGGAAGCACAATTTAAGGGTCATCAAGGCAGTGTTGTCAGCACTCGCTTTAATACGAAAGGCGATACTCTTGCCACTGCGGGAAAAGATGATGGTACGGTGAGATTCTGGGCAGTTCCAGGAAAATCATTAATCAAACCCAAAAATCCTTTAATCAAACTAGAGGAGCATGAAAAAGCTGTTGGTAGTGTTCGTTTTAGCCCAGATAGCAAGTTAATGATTACAGCTTCAGATGATGACTATATTAGGCTTTGGAACCTCGAAGGTAAGCTGGTAAGAAAATTCAAAGCCGAGCAAGGCGGTGTCAATACTGTACGTTTTAGCCCAGACAAAGCTAAAAACCTAATTGCTACAGGTGGAAAAGATGGCACAATAAAGCTCTGGACACGCACCGGAAAACCGTTAAAGCCTTTGAAACCTTTCGAGGGGCATTCTCAAGCAGTACGAACTATCAATTTTAACAATCAAGGGGATAGGCTTGTTACTGCTGGAGATGATGGCATAGCGAAAGTGTGGGATCTCAAAGGAAACAAGTTGCAAGAATTTAAACAACAAGGCAAGGTTGAAACTACCAGATTTAGTCCAGATGGCAAGCTGCTAGCTACAGTTGGAGAAAATGGGACGGCATTGCTGTGGGATATTAATGGCAAGCTGTTTAAAAAATTGACAGGGCATAAGGGCTATGTTAACACTGTCAGTTTTAGCCCTAACGAGAATAAATCGGCTACATCTGGAGATGATGGTACTGTCAGGCTGTGGGATTTTTCAGGAAAGCAATTAAAAGAATTTAAGACTTATGAAGGCAGAGTCACACACATAAATTTCAGCCCAGATGGTAAACTACTGGCTACATCTTCAGCAAACTACACAACTAGGTTGTGGAATTTATCAGGGCAACAAGTAGCAGAATTTACAGGTCATCAAGGCTTTGTGAGAAGTGCGGGTTTTAGCCCGGATGGTAAACTGCTAGCTATAGCCACTGAAGACAATACGGTAATTGTGTGGCGTATGCGGGGGTTAGATGAACTGTTGCATGAAGGATGCGATCGACTCAAAGATTACCTTGTAACTAATCCCGAAGAAGAGAAAAAACTTAATGTATGTCGTTGAATGAGATTTAATCGGTATTATGGCAAGATTGTTGTAAAATCCCATACTCATCCGTCTCATCCTCTTTTAAAAGAGCAACGAGCCGCTTCAATGTCACCGTAATATCGCTGCTAAAGGGTTGCGCTGACTGGAGTTTAGACTAAAAGCGATAGAAGGGAACGCTCATAACAGAAATATTTAAACAAACACACATATAAACAAAACTTCAAATTTGAGAAAATATCTAATTTAAGTACATTATGTACCATTAACGACATTATTTATTTTTCTTATTGAGAATAATTCTTGTACAAGCTTGCGTAAAAAACCAGAAAGTCTCCGTTTTTTACGCAGATTGAAACCCATAACCATGCGGGTTGTAGCTCGAATTGACGTGAGAATCTGTATATAGGGGATAGAGTCCCCACGTCACAAGCGCAAAACCACCCATGCGTATACTTAGGGTCAAATGTGATTTAAAGAGAAACTCAAAGCAGAGCAACAAAACCAGCAGATGAAATTTGTTTTAGACAGAACTTACGCATTGACAAATTAGACAATAAGTGCCATATGGAAAAGAAGAAAAAATATGCGATCGCTAATCACTCTTGGACTGGAAAGACGGATAATTTACGTCCAGAGCGTATTTAGGGTTCA
>JAESGY010000258.1_pt1 | contig 34040 bp, 19 predicted proteins | sample 9269841 | NCBI WGS metagenome assembly JAESGY01 (sample SAMN17022865, study PRJNA683097) | algae metagenome | isolation source: Spirirestis rafaelensis WJT71-NPBG6 and co-occurring heterotrophs from... | place: USA: Pinto Wells, Joshua Tree National Park, Colorado Desert, CA | collected 2006-08-15
GGTATCAACGTAAATACCGCCGTTTAGCTGTTCGTTGGGAGCGCAGGAAAATATATTTTGACGCATTTATTGACCTTGGCACTGTCCATATTTGGGTTCAAAGAATTTTATTAGTGGGATAGGTTCATGTGTTTAAGCAGAACTAGTCACACTGCCATCTTCCATATAGATAATGCGGTCAGCAATATCAAGAATGCGGTTATCGTGAGTAACCAGCAAAATTGTGCAACCTTGTTCTTTTGCTAACTTTTGCATCAATTCCACGACATCGCGCCCAGATTTTTTGTCTAAAGCAGCAGTGGGTTCATCCGCCAAAACGATTTTCGGTTGACTCACTAACGCCCTTGCTATAGCTATCCGTTGTTTTTGTCCGCCTGATAAGTCATTAGGATAGTAATTAAGGCGGTGTCCTAATCCTACCTGCTCCAGCATTTCGGTTGAGCGGGAGAGCATTTCTTTTTGGGAAATACCCTGATGCAGTTCCAAGCCCATCATGACGTTCTGCAGCGCCGTTAAACTGCCATGCAAATTGTGTGCTTGGAAAATATAACCGTTGCAGCGCCGTATCAGTGTCAGGGAAGCCGGATTAGCTTTGCAGAGCTCTCTTCCCAGTACCTTCAAACTTCCCGATTCGGCAGAACGCAAACCTCCCACTAAAGTCAGCAATGTAGTTTTGCCCGAACCGGAAGGACCAGTCATTATGACTATTTCCCCAGCATTGATTTCCAGATTAATATCAAATAAAGCTTGTTTGCGAAGTTGACCTTTACCAAAGAAGTGATCAAGATGGTGGATAGAGATAGCAGGTTTACTATTCATAATCATGTTGATATAAATACACTAAATGCTGAGAACGGCTCCTAATAACAGTGATTTATTCTTTGTCCTTAGTGTTTTGCAGTCAAAAATGATAAATGACTAGGACGTATAGTTAAAAAGCACACTTGTTGAATATAATAAACGCTTAGAACATATCAGCAGGGTCAGCAGCTTGGACTTTACGGGTAGCTATAGCGCCAGAAATTATACACATTAGCATGGTTAATACCTGCACTTGAATCGCTCGTGCCAAGGTCATGTATAACGGTAAATTCGTCGCATTTGTTGTTATAGCATACAGCCCAAAAGAAACGGCAAATCCAGGTATAAAACCCAAAACAGCCATAATGATTGCCTGTTCAAAAACCACGCCTAATAAGTAGATATTGCGATACCCCATTGCTTTGAAAGTAGCGTATTCTTTCATGTGGGTATTCACATCAGTGGAAAGGACTTGATAAACGATAATTACACCCACCATAAATCCCATCGCAACACCCAAGCTAAAAATAAAGCCAATAGCAGTATTTTTTTGCCAGTAGTCTTTCTCTAATTCAATGAATTCCTCGCGGGTGAGAACTTTGATATCATCACCTAAGTGAGATTTCAAAGTATTTGCTATTTGTTGTGTGTCATAACCTGGTTTTAGCTGCACCAAACCCAAGCTGATACTACCTGGTTGTCGTTGGGGAAACAGTCGCAAAAAGTTTTGATCGCTAGTCATTAGGCTACCATCAGCAATGAAGGAAGCACCTACTTTAAATAAGCCGCGAATAGTAATTGTTCGCCGTTCGATTTCGGTAGTGACAGGTTTACCTTGATCAATTTGAGCGATAGCTTCTTGATAATCCCCTCTAGCAGCACGGTCAAACAAAACAGTATCTGGTAATTTAATCGCTTGTAATTGGCTATTAACCTCTGGTAAGTTAAAAGTTGGCTTGTCAGGATTGAACCCTATAACTAGTACATTTGTCTTTTTGTGTGTCTGAGGGTTTTTCCAATCGAGAAAGTTAATATGCATTCCTTCCGCCGACTTCACCCCTGGTACATCCATTGCTTGGTAAAGTCGCCGCCGAGAAAATGTGGACATATTTGCTAGGTTACGTGCTTGGGGGCTGATTAAAAAAATCTCAGCTTGTATGCTGCTGTGCAACCTAGTGTTACTATCATACAGGGCTGTCTGAAATCCTAGCTGCATAAACATGAGTACGTCAGCAAAGGCAATCCCTGACAATGCTACTAAAAAACGACTTTTTTCTCGGCTTAGTTGCAGCCATCCCAAAGGGGTTCGTCGCAGTCGCTGAATAAATCCAATCATAGTTCAATCACCGCCTGTACTTGCAAATTAGTAAAATTAGCAGCTTTTTGACTAGATGCTTCATCCAGCTGCACGTGGACTTCCACCACTCTGGCGTCAATATTGCTAGAGGGGTCACTGTTGATCACATTCTGCTTTTGCACCTGTAAGCCAATCCAATCTACCTTTCCCAGCAATTCGCTCTTAAGGGAATTGCTGGCTACCTTCACCTGTTGCCCCGGATGCACTTTGTTAATATCACTTTGGTATACTTCTACAACTGCGGACATTTGGTCGGTTTGACCTAAATCGACAATTCCCTCGTTCCCGACAGTTTCTCCCGCTCGTGTATTAATCTTCAAAACTTGCCCTGCTTTGGGAGCGCGGATATATGCCTGATCCAGTTGTGCTTTAATTCGCTCAACAGTAGCTTGAGCGCTGTCTACCTCTGCTTGTGCTGCTGCTACATCTGTTGGACGTACTTCAGCAACTTGGTTGAGTGTAGCTTTTGCTTCGTTAATCTGCTGTTGCAAGGTGGCTACAGTTTTCTGTCGGTTAGCTTTTGCTTCGTTAATCTGCTGTTGCAAGGTGGCTACAGTTCTTGCTTGATTAGCTTGGCTTTCGATTAACTGCAAATTAGAAGTTTCTGCACTGAGGCGTTTGCGATCAACTTCCTGACTAGAAATGGCTCCTTCATTATATAAAATCTCGTAGCGTTGAACCTCGGCTTGGGCGTTGCGCTTTTCAGCTGCTACGCGAGCAACCGTTGCTTTTAAACTCTGTTGTTGACCTTGTAGTTCAGCTTCGAGACGATTAATCGTGGCTTGTTGAGTTCCTAAATTTCCCTCTAGCTCCGCTTGCAGACGTCTCACCGCAGCCTGTTGCGCTCTAATTTCTCCCTGTTTTGCTCCGGCTTTTACCTGTCCTAAATGAGCTTGAGCGACTTCAACTTTTTTTTGCGCCTCTTTTAAACTGCCTTTTAAGCGATCGCTACTGTCGATAATTGCAATTATCTGCCCTGCTTTTACCTTCTGTCCCTCCTTCACCAAAAGTTCCTCAACCCGGCTCCCTTCAGGAGTGGAAGTTGCTGAGACTTTTATTACCTTTCCCTTTGGCTCCAGTCTTCCTAATGCTGTTACTGTTTTTATTTCTGATAAACTGGTTGCTACAGATTTTACTTTCTGCTCCTGGCGAGTTTCTAAACTCAGTAAACTGTAAGCATTGACTCCTAATAATGTCAAAGCTGTGATGAGAGCTATAAAAACAGATGTCCGCTGAATAGACCAAGAGGGGAATGAAAGATTTAACTTAGATTTTTGTTGCATAACACCCTTTAGAAACTTTAGAAACAATCAAAATCAAATTTTGAAGTCACTGAAAAACCACATAGCAAAAGCATCTCAAATACCAAAATTTTCTCTTTAACGTTGCAACTGCCTTAGAGTCGCTATGCCCACTTAAAAAGGGGGGTTGGGGGGATCGTACGTTTCAATAAGAGCGGAGAAATGGTATTATAGTGACAAAAAAGTTAATTTTGTCATTGTCTTAAATTGCCCAACGGAACACTGCCGCCCCCCAACTCAGACCTGCACCAAAACCTGAGGCAGCTATTAAATGACCAGGCTGAATATGACCGAGACGCACCCATTCATCAAGGGCTAGCGGAATAGAAGCGGCAGAAGTATTACCGTAGTTTTCCAGGTTGGAAATCACTTTTTTTGGGGGTATGGCTAAACGAAGAGCTACAGCATCAAGGATTCGCTTGTTAGCTTGGTGTAGTAGCAGCCAATCAAGTTCCGAAGCACTGACTCCAGAACGGTACAAAGCCTTGTCAATCACCTCTGGTACTGATCGCACTGCAAACTTATATACCTCTTGGCCATTCATTGCGATCGGCATGAAATCTTGCTGACCGATGCTTACGTCGTTTGTGAGTGTACGCGGCTGCGTCCGAGAAGCGATATTCAGGTGGTGATGATCGCTACCATCGCTCCGCAATTCAAAACCTAAAAGCCGATCTTCCCAGTGGGCTTGGATAACAACAGCTCCCGCACCATCTCCAAACAGCACGCAGCTACGTCTATCTGACCAGTCTACCCAATGAGATAGAACGTCTGCACCAATCAGCAAAATATTGCGATAGGTGCCAGTGCGGATAAACTGGGCAGCAGTGACTAAGCCAAACACAAACCCCGAACAAGCAGCAGTTAAATCAAATGCTACTGCCCACTTTGCACCTAATTGGTGCTGAATTTGGGTGGCAGAGCCAAATCTGTCATTAGCTGTAGAAGTGGCTAACAGAATCAAATCTAAGTCGGTAGCAGCCAAAGAGGCAGATGAGAGTGCTTGTTTCCCAGCTTGCACCGCCAGCGAGGTCAGGCTCTCTGCCGGACTTAACAGCCTGCGAGCGCTAATCCCAGTACGGCTTTTAATCCACTCATCAGAGGTTTCTACCACCTCAGCAAGGTCATCGTTAGTTAAAACCGTGTCTGGAACTGCTGAACCAGTACCAGTCAAGGCAACACCTGCAAAAGTTCCTGCCATCATGACACATCCATTTTTATTTAATAATGGCTATTTGATAATGGCAACGCTTTGTGCCTGCCGAACAATCTTGGTTGTTTGTTGGAATTGAGGTAATTTTGGTGCTTGCTCCAAATTTTCTTGAGGCGCGTTCTCTTTCTCTTTATGGAGGGCAATTGCCTTTACAGTGATAATGAACTGGGATTCACGTTTAATCACTGTAGGAATAGAAAAACCAATATTTTTCATTTCCAAAATATTGGTAAGTTGTAAACGAGACGTTATTGATTTTGATTTTGATTTGTCCTGCTCGGCTGATTTTAAGGTGGGGGAATCTTGAATACTATTGTATAGATAATTAACCTCAACAGCAGTTTCTTTAAATTTGAAAATTTCACTCTCTAAACTATCCGCTATGGCATTGATTCTATTCGCTTGTGTTTCTAGATTTTCAATACTCGTGCTTAACTGATACTGTAAGGCTTCTTGCTTTTTCTGCCGAAGTTCTAACAATGCTTGTTCAACCTTTGCTACTTCATGTTGTAGCTCGCTTAAGGCAGACATAACATTTTGAGGAATTGATAGATTTGTGTTGTGAGACATAATTGTTCAGTTTTGCTTGAGTGTTGAATTTTGATTGGTGCAAAATTTTAGCCTGATCTGATGCAATAACCACTACTTCAGCTAATTAAATTCAATGAAAAACACTTATGTTGTCTGTCTAACTAATAGGAACAGCAAGACATTTTTAAAGCTGGAATAGTGCGGTATGTTTGAGAAAACTAATTAAAAGTTTGTGCAGAGTCAAAGTTATAGATTAGGCTGTAAATTTTTTGAAAGCCAAAGTGACATTGTGACCGCCGAAGCCTAAAGAATTAGACAGGGCAACGTCCACTCGTTGATGCCGGCTTTTATGGGGAACATAGTCCAAGTCACAGTCTGGATCTGGCTGCTCCAAATTGATGGTTGGTGGAATTTGGTCTGCAAACACTGCCATAACTGTTGCCACAGCTTCGATGCCTCCTGCACCGCCCAACAAATGTCCAGTCATCGATTTAGTGGAACTAACGGGTGTCTGGAAGGCATTATTTCCGAGAGCTTTCTTAATAGCTAAAGTTTCATTCACATCGTTGGCAGGAGTGCTAGTGCCGTGAGCGTTGATATAGCTTACCTGATTGGGAAACAAGCCAGCGTCTTTGAGAGCCAGTTCCATAGCTCTAGCCGCTCCCTCACCGCCAGGAGATGGAGCAGTCATGTGATACGCATCACAAGTCAATCCATAGCCAACGATTTCTGCATAGATATTAGCCCCACGGCTTAGAGCGTGCTCTAGCTCTTCTAGTAAAAGAATGCCGGCACCTTCCCCCATCACAAACCCATCTCTTTTGCTGTCAAAAGGACGAGAAGCATAAGTTGGTTCTTGGTTGCGAGTTGATAAAGCTTTAGCAGCTGCAAACCCAGCTACACATAAAGGCGTAATTGCTGCTTCTGTACCACCGCAAAGCATTGCTTGAGCATAACCGTGTTGAATTAAACGAAAAGCTTCTCCTATAGCATTAGAACCGGCAGCGCAAGCGGTAACTGTACAAGAGTTAGGTCCTTTGGCACCTGTATGAATTGCTGTTAATGCAGCTGCCATATTTGCAATTATCATCGGAATATAAAAAGGACTACAGCGGTCAGGACCCCTTGTCAGCAATACTTCCTGTTGTTCTTCGATTACTTTGACACCACCAATACCACTGCCGATTATCACTCCGACTTGGGTAGCATTTTGGTCATTAATTGCAAATTTTGCATTGTCAAGCACTTGTTTGCTAGCAGAAATTGCAAATTGGGCAAAGCGATCCATCCGCTTTGCGTCCTTACGCTCCATATAATTACAGGGGTCAAAACCCTTGACTTCTGCCGCTATTTTACAAGTATGGTGAGAGGCATCAAACAAGGTAATGGGTGTAATACCGCTATGTCCGTTAAGGAGAGCGTTCCAGTATTCCATCACGTTATTTCCTAAGGGTGTAATAGCTCCTAAACCTGTAATTACTACCCGCTTTCGTTTCAAATTGGTCATAAGTAAAATTCAAATAACAGCTTATTTTTTTTGACATAATTAGCCTTTTTATGAAATTTAACTTCCTATGTTTTTTGCTCTTTTCAACTAGAAAATAAGTTGATTTTAATATTTACATACATACTTACTTCTAGATTGTGTTTTTAAGTTTGTTACTATCCTGTTTTAACCAAATAAGAAAGTTTTTGTTTGCCCTATTTTAGGAAGTAGAAGCATGAACCTATAATTATTATTCAGCTTGAAAAATAGAAATTACGCAAAAAAATACAAAATTTCCAATTTAATTTTTTAAATTTGTGAAATATCTGAAGCGATATGGCTTTTGCCAGGGTGAAATGGCACGCTTGTTAGCGGGACTTTGTAAAAAATGAGGATTAAAATTACCTTAATCGTCTAACTGGCAAGGGTTTTACATCGATTTACTGCCTTTGTTTGTCAGAACAGCGTTTGAGACATTTTACCGCTGTTGATGTATTTCCCTTGCCTGAAAAGGCTTTCAGGTACTTTTTATGCCAGAAAGTTTTAAAGTCCGATTAGGCTAAAAGTTTGATACTGCCTCCCGTCAAACCTGGAGGCAGAGCCTCCCAGAAGAGCATTACAAGATAATTGTATGAAAAGCGCGATTTTTTTGGCAATTGCACGCCACACCGATTCGGGTCTTTAGAGATTAGAGAAACTGGATTAACTCTTCAGCGATCACATTCAACAGTGGAATTCGGGCGTCTCGCAAAAAGAAGTGATCGCCGTTCAGCATTTGAAGGGTAAAGGTTTCAGAGGTTTGATGCCGCCAGAATATAATGTCATCTTGACTCACATGATGATCCTGCAATCCACCAAATGCAGAAATAGGCAAGTTCAGTGCTGCTTCATCTATGTAGGCATAAGTTTCGCAAATTGTCATATCTGCTCGCATGATGGGCAAAAAAAGTTGCAACATTTCGGTATTTTGGATCAAAATGTTTGGTACGCCATTGTATCTGCGCTGTAATTCCGCCAAAAAGGAGTGTTGGGGCAATTGATGGATGGGATCTAAATCCGGTATTTGGGGCGCAGGGCGACTAGAAACAAATAAGTGAACTGGTGTGGGATCTCCTTGTCTGCGAAGTTGACGGGCTAATTCAAAGCTAATCAAGGCACCCATACTATGACCAAAGAATGCAAAGGGTATGTTTAAATATGGGCGGAGAACTGATGCTAATGTCTCAACAAGGGGTAACAGTCTGTTAAATGGTGCTTCTTGCAGCCTATTCTCCCTACCGGGAAGCTGAATTGGACAAACCTCGATATCTGCTGGCAAATAATTTGACCATGTATGATACATTGAGGCTCCACCTCCTGCATAGGGAAAGCAAAACAAGCGCAGGCGAGGGTGAAGATTTTTCTTAGGGCAAGTTATCCAAGAGGAAATCATGGATCTAGTTCTCATTTACGCTTACGGAAATTTTTACGTTTTAATGCAATACGCAACAGTAATATTGTGTAAAGCGGAATGCACAAACTGAACAGATTGCGATTTCCCAAAGTTTCCATCATTATAGAAGACAATATTGGGCCACTAGCACAGCCAAGGCTATAAATGGTGGTAAATAAGGCTGTTCCAGCAGCTAATTCTTGTTTAGGAAGTTGCTCTCCTACTAAAGCCAAACAAAGGGGATAAAGTGGACCAATGCTAGCTCCAGCCATGAAGGAAAATAACAGAATGAATTCATATTGATTGACTAAAACAAGTCCCAGGCAAGATAACAAACCAATCAACAAATTGATTGAAAGAATTTTGACTTTTCCCGAACGATCTGCTAGATAGGTAACGGGAAGTGTGCCGATTATGCTGCCAACTACAAAGAGGGAAAAGGTGTTTCCCATTTGTTCTAAACTGTAGTTTTGGCGTAATAGGAATAATGGATACAGGGAAATTAAGGCAGCCTCGGCAAAACCGTAGCAAAATACTCCATGAAGCGAAAATTTCAGCTTTTTAGCAGTTTTTGTTAAGAAATGAGCAGATGGTAGAGAAATAGCAAATTTCTTGGGTAACCAATACCAAACTACAGGTAAGGCGCTGAGAATCGCTGCTCCCCCGACAATAAATGCGAGTTGAGGAGAAATTACGTAAATACGAGGACCAATTATTGGACCAATACCAAATCCAACGCCAAGGGCTAGAGAATATATTCCGCTAACACTTGTTCGGTTGCTTTCATGAGAAAAGTTATTTAGTGCTGTTTGTCCGGCAATTAAAAGACAACAAACACCAACACCCATAACTATGCGAATGATAAACCATAAGGGTAGTTGTGTTGTTAGGGGAAACAGGCTAGCGCTAAAACCAGTTAGCAACAAGCCAAATATCATGATGCGGCGAATACCGTTTCGTCGCAAACTTTTCTCTACAAATGGAGTTACCAGGGCGATGGTCAGAAAATATATTGTAGAATTCGCGCCTATCCATACGCCGTCAATTTGCTGTTGTTCCATGAAGGTGGAAATCAGCGGATTAAAAAATCCTAATGATACTCCTGTTAGGAAAGAGATGATGTATAACGCTATCAACTTAGTGTCAAATAGAGAAGTTGATTTTTTCGATTTAATAATTTGTTCCATTGTTTTATGCCGTGATGAGTTCGCAACTAAGCTATTAGTATAGGCAATCAAAGAAAAGCGAAATTATATCATGTCCGTTTAATTAAAATTAATCAAAATTTTCTAAGTCCTTGTAGAGATATAGCACTGCTATGTATCTACATCATATGTAATTTATCGGACATGATATTAGATAATTAACCGCAGAGCCACGGAGGAAGCAGAGGAAGAGGAAGAGAAAGATTTTAAAACTTGGTTTACCTAGTAAAGGGTAAAAAATATGAAGTAAAAAAGTTTATGTCTTTCCCTTTTCCTCTTTCCCAGTCTTGAGCCGACAATTTTGGATTGCCAGACTACTAGAATTAAAGACATTCTATTTGCTAGATATTTTCAAGCATTCACCTGTGATGCCATCTGATAGAGGTGAAGTCAAAAATGAAACGACTTCAGCAACCTGTTCAACTGGAATAAATCCTTGGAATGCTTTGAAGTTGGTATCGGTCTTGACGAAGGTAGGACACACAGCATTAACTTGAATGTTTTGCTGTTTGAGTTCTTCTGCTAAAGATTTTGTAAGACCAACGATCGCATGTTTTGCAGCAGCATAGGCGCTAAACAAGGGAGAGCCTGTCAAGGAAGTATCTGAGCCTAAATTGATTATTTTTCCTTTTCCGCGTTGATTTAAGTAGGAAATAACGCTTTGGCAGCAATTATAGGTGCCAACTATGTTTGCATCGATTATCTGCCGCCACTGTAACATGTCTAAGTTAGTCAGTTCTGTAAAATCACTAACACCTGCACTGTTTACTAGAATATCAATGCCGCCAAACTGGCTAACTACCTTTTTCACCATCGTCTCAACTTGAGTTAAGTCGCTGATATCTCCTGTAATCGCTAAGACTTCTAAACCTAATTTGCAAATTTGTGCGGCAGTTTCTTCGATTTCTGCAAAATTTCGCACTACGACTGCAACGTTAGCTCCTTGCTGGGCTAAATTTAAGGCAATTGCTTTACCCATTGCTCCGTTGCCATCAGTAATAATAGCTACCTTACCATTTAAGGGTAGGTTAGTTGATCGTAACTGATGCTGGGTAAAGTTGGCTTGTTGTGGGTTGGAAACTTCTGCCAACATGTCTTGCATGAGTTCTAAGTAGCGATCGCCTAATTTGCGAACTGTTTCAGGTTGATGGAAATTTTGCGAATATTCAATTTCCAAATGGAATTTACCATCAACAATCGAAAAGAAAAACTCTAGTAGTGTTGTGCGTTTTTGATCGGGAGGGGACAGCCGACGATCCCTGTCTGACTCGATAAACTCAAATAAGTTGGAAGCGGGAAGACTGCGATTGCCGAGATAATTTGCTCTTACTGGAGTGAGTTTGCGATCTGGATAAATGCTATCGGGCAGTTGGTCGGATATCCAATCATAAGTGATGCCGTTCATCGGAAGCTCATCAAAGCATTTGACAATTTGTTTGACATTTTGCTTCCACTGTGGATTTTCACTTAACCTAATCCCAACAGGGAAATTGACAGCAAAATTACCAACACTTTCTAGAAATGTATGGTTGTTGCCGACATTCCTACCGTGGCTGCGATGGCTAAGTACGACTTTAGAATTTCCGCTCCATTCCGCCATTAATTTATACAGTGGAGCAAGCAAGATTGGATACAAATTGCATTCGTAGTACTGTTTGGCTTGGCGCAGTAGAGTATTGCTATCGTTTGTAGATAGGGTAAAGCGATCGCTTGCGGTGGAAGCTTCTAAATTTGCTCCTGTTTCACGATCTAACGGTATTTTAAAGGCAGGTTCACCAGCAGGAAATTGTGACTTCCAATAATCAACATGACTTGCTAAAGCTCCCTGTTTTTCTTCTTCTAAAAGCAAACGGATGTAGTCTGCATAAGATTTATAAGGTCTGTCTTTGAGGCTGTGATTTTGTTTGCCTAAAACCTGGCTGTAAATTGACCAAAATTCTTGGAAAATCACATTATTACTGAGCAAATCGCCGATGATATGGTGTCCGACGATAGTGATGTCGTAGCAGGAGTCATGAACCTTGACAACAAATACCTTTAATAAAGGAAACTTGTCAATTCGCAGTTGTTGAGCCATTTGCTGCGTCAGTCTGTAAATTTCGCGATCGCGTTCTTCAGGTTCTAAATGGCTACCTTCATAAAATTCTGCGCTCAACTGTTTTTCTTTTTGAATCAATTGTTGCCACCATTGCCCATCTTTTTGCACAAACACGGTACGCAGGGCATAATGGCGTTCTACCAACAAGTTAAGAGTTTGGTTGAAAGCATCTTGATCTAAAGGTTGCTGGTAACGAAAACGGGTGTAGCCACTCCACTGATAGGTGGGGGCAAAATATTCAATTAACCACCGTTGGGCGGGTCCCAAGGGCAAATATTCATCAGAAACGCTGCGTGGCTTGTCTGGTGTAGAAGAACCCTCATTGAAAATAGCTTGAAGAGCTTTGCGATCGAGTTTGCCGTTGTGGTTTTTAGGCAGGCTGGGTAACCATTCCAGACGGTGGGGAATCATGTAATGAGGTAATCTTTGTTGCAGATATTCTTTAATATCTTTATTTGACTGATTGGCAAATTCTTGCAGGACTTGTGTGGAAATTGCAATAGCTTGACCGCCAGCTAAAAAGGCAACTAATCTTTTTTCGCCGTTACCATAATCTACAGCCAAAACTCCAGCCTCGTTAACTGCTGGGTGGCTCATAAGGACATTCTCTATTTCTCCCAACTCTACACGGAAACCGCGTATTTTAACTTGGTGGTCAATGCGACCGTGGTATTCAATACTGCCATCTGGTGATTGCGTTGCTAAGTCTCCAGTTCGGTATAAATATTCTCCGGGAATCTCTGTAAAGGGATTGGGGCGAAATGCATTTGATGTTTTTTCTAGGTCTTTCAAATAACCTTTCGCTAGTTGTACGCCTCCAATCCATAATTCTCCCATTTCTCCCAGTGCAACTGGATGCATTTGTTCATCCAAAATCGTCAGATAAACATTGTCAATCGCCTTGCCAATTGGAATCGAATTTTCTTGGGGACGCTGATGAATAATATGTGCGGTTACGTCTATAGATGCCTCTGTGGGACCGTAGAGATTAGCTAGTCCAACGCTCATACCATATTTATCTATCCAGCGTTGAATGAAAGGTACGGGTAAAGCCTCGCCGCTAAAAATTAACCAACGCAAGTCAGGAAAAGTCCAAGAATCTGCTTCCAAAGCAGCAATAAATTCCCCGAATAAAGATGGAACGAAATGCAAAATATTAATTTGGGTGTCTTTCATCCACTGTGCCAAACGCCAGGGATTTTTCACTGTTTCTGTTTCCACCGGGCAAACAGTAGCCCCTACCATCAAGGGCCAGAATAATTCCCATACTGATATATCAAAACAGCAAGAAGTTTTTTGTGCAACTCGCTCTCCAGGTTGCAATTGAAAGGCTTTTTGCATCCACTGCAAACGGTTCATGTAGCCCTGATGATTTAACATCACCCCTTTGGGTTTACCTGTAGAGCCAGAAGTGTACAGGACTGTCATTAAATCATCTGGAATATTAACGCAATTGGGTTCTAATTGGGACCAACTCGACCAAATGTTTTTGCTGACTTGTTCCCATGCTTTGCCGCCTTCCCAAAGTTCTGCTTCATCTAAGAACATCAAAGTTTGTAACGGCAACTGTTCTGTTAGACATTCTGTTAATTTGTCAGTTAACTGATGTTCTGTGACTAAAATCTTGATTTCTGCATGTTCTAGGATGTATCGAATTCGTTCTCTAGGGTAGGAAGGATCTAAAGGAACGTAAGCGCCTCCAGCTTTGAGGATACCCAAAATGCCTGCTAACATTAAAGGATTGCGCCCCATCATAATACCCACTAGAGAATTTGCCCCTACGCCCTGAGAGCGTAAATAGTTAGCAATCTGGTTGGAAACTTGGTGCAATTCTTTGTAGGTGAGTTGGGTTTCTCCATGTAATACAGCTACTGCATTTGGCGTACGTCTGGCTTGTTCGATAATTTGCAGGTAAGGAATTTCTGGAAGCTTTTTCTCTTGAATTTTAACTTGAACTACTGGTTGATTTTGACTGATTGAAGGCGATTGTCCTCCCTCAAGTACAGAAGCAATTTCTCGCAGACTTCGACAAGACAGTAAAGCGTGACGATTCATCTTGCCAAATCGCTGTTCTAATCGGGTAACTATGCGGACAAGTTCTAAAGAGTCCATTCCCAAATCTGCTTCCAAATCTTTATCCAGATCAGATGAAGTGATTGGGTAGTGGCAGATTTCCTCTGCTATTTGTCTGAGTGCAATTTCGATTGAAGCATCTATTTGGGGTTTAGCGATCGCTTGTTTTGTCTGCTTGGCTGATTTAGAGTAAGAGGTTAATTCTTTGATTTGAGCAATATATTCCCTCATTAAACTTTCAATCAACGATTCACTAAAGCAGTTATCATCATAACTTGCGAAAAAGTACAAGCGATCATCAAAAATTTCTTGCAAAAGATCCAACGTACCAATCGCGTTAATTCCACCTGCACGATAATCAGTTAACTCTACTGAAGCGTACCGAGTTTTGAGATGAGTTTGTCCGGTGTAGGGGAAAAACAGATTGGATTTTAAGCTAGACCGAAACATGGAAATGCTGTGTTCTGGAAGTTTGCCATGTTCTAGCTTGATTGCATCCCGGAACACTCTTGCCATTTGCTGGCTTTGAACGCGATCGTAACCGTTGGCTAAACCATTTTGAATTTCTTGATGAACCCGATGAACAAGAATTTCCCAATCTTCGTGAGGTTGCGGGCGAGTAAAACTCAACCCTAAATTCTGAGCAAAACTGCTAACAACATTTGAGGCGTCGATACCGGGATAAACTCTACCACTGGTAGGAACTTGAATAATTAAAGATTGAGAAGACTGCTCTAAATTGGCAACTGCCTTTAAGAAAGCGGCTAGTAAAAGGGAATTGACTGGTAATCGCCAATCGCGGGTTTGAGCAATCAGTTTTTTTGTAATATCGCGTTCTAAAGAATATCGGATATTGTGGAATTTGGGGCGAAGATGGGTGCTAAAGTTTTTATTTTCTGGATTCCATAAATAAGAATCTTTTCCTTGACGGCTGATATAATCTGCTAGAGCTTTTTCCTCTTCATCAGCCTTCCAAGAGTTCATTTTTTCCACTAATTCTTGATATTCTTTTACAGAAGTTGGTGGCGGTAGTTCGGGTTCTTGACCGCAGATTCGTGCGCCATAAATCTCCATAAATTCGCGCAGAATCAATTGATTCCCCAAACCGTCAGAAACTATATGTTCATTAGCAAAAAATAATTGGTATACTGAATCTTCCAAGCGAAATACAAAAAACTTATGTAAAGGAAACTCAATTAACTGCCACTCAAAATTCAGCCACCGTTGGAACTCCTCTTCCAAAAGTTTTTCTTGTTTATCTTTGCTAAAATGCCGAATATCCACAACCGGAATTTCCGGGAGTTTGGGATTCTCTAAAACAGTGAGTTGGTAATCTTTAAAGCTAGTAGCATCTGCTGAAATCGAAAAACGTACTCTTAACATCGGATGCCGTGCTATGAGTTCTTTCCAGCTTTGCTGTGCAACATTAACATCAAATGCTCCCTGCCAGCGCAAGGTGTAACACAAGCTGTTAGAATTGACTACCCAGTGACTCATCAGATGTAGATACTGACTGTGAAGAATTTCTATATCTTCTTTTTTTTCTTCTGGCTGAAAAGTTATAGCGTTTAATTCTAAAATTTGAGAATCGCAGTTTTTTATTGTTGCTATTTCCTCAAAGTCTTGCCAATCTTTAACAATGTCGATAGCATCTCTTAATATTTGAATTTGCATCAATTTTTGTACTGGGAACTGAAGACTAAAAGTATCCCTTTTTGCTTCTGGAACGAGTTGGATCATTCCATTAAAAAACTCTAACATTTTGATGGAGTCCAAGCCTAGTTCGCTCTCTAGGTACATATCTGGCTCCAATTGGTCTGGTTCATGACCGGTGATGCTTGTGACTAAAGAAAAAACTCTTTGTTCTAATGTTGTCCTTTCCATCATGTCCCTTATACAAAAATAGTGTCAGTACTACAAGTTCATGCAAAATGCAAATTATTCAGAATTGCAGAATTGCTCTACTCTGTGCCTGCAATATCCGTGCATCTTGAAAATGCACGGTCTAATGGTTGTAGTATTTTAGAAGTTCAATTGATTCATGCGTCTTATATAGATATCAACTCTGGCTAAAGAATTTACGCAAGAATCAGTAGTTTATTGTGTAAATTTTAGATGAAGATGAAAGCGATCGCCTTATAAAACTCACTTGGGAAGAGAGATTAGGGATAAGCACTGTTTATCCCTTAAACAGAGAATATTCTTAAATGCTTGCAAATAAAGGCTTTACCCAATAATAAATGTTTCAGGTGTGTGAGAAATTAAAGTCCAAATCCTTAACAGTATTTGGGTTTCAAATTTTGTCTAAAATTTTTCTCACTAAAGTGACACCAGAGGGATAATATCATATCCGTCCAATTTGCCATAGTAAAAACACCCCGCCGCCAACCCCTCTACTACGGGGTGGAGGGTTTGGCGGTGGGGTTCCTCCGAGGGATTATTGATAATTAATTGAGCGGATTTAAGGCATTATCGTCGGTCTGGTATGCAGCAACACTTGCTTAAGAGGCAAACTTTGTAAATTCGTTTAACAAAGCTGTATGAACTGACTGACGCTTTTCTTGTGGAAGTGGAGGTAATTTAACCACTCTCAAAAGTCCGGAACCACTAGTTGAGGGCTGATTTTCCTCTTTGTCCTGAGGAAGAGGTGCTTTGTAGGTTCCATAGTCGAATGGATAAGTCGGTAGTGGAACTCGACGCAAACCTTTAGGAAGTAAAGGTAGGCTGTTCAACCTGACTCCTGTTACATACAATTTGCCAATAGCCTCCAGCAAACCGGATACAGGTGCTTGCTGTTTGTTTGCAGATATCCAAATTTGGGGTTCGTCGGCAATTTCCAATTGTTCTCTCATTGACAAAGAACCGCCAAGATGTAAATACACTCCAGGTGCAGCAATCTCTTTGCAGGCAGATGCATTTAAATTAGTTGATGCTTGCACAAGTGCTGCCAATTGTAAAGTAGTTACTTGGGCGGAAGACCTCAAAATTCCTTGAGGAGTTACTAATGGGCATTTCCAAGCGGGTGAAACAATCTCCGATCTGGTTGAGATATCGCCAGAAATATTGCCGTGTTCTAGCTGTGCTAACAAATTGAACGCTTGTTCTAAAGTCAATAGTCCGCGCAGACAAGCCGCCACTAAGATACCTGTGCCTTCTGCCAGCAAATTGCTGGGTTGAAGCTGCACGGACATTAATAAGCGTCCTAAAGCATACTGGGCTGCAAAAGCACGTGCCTTTTCTGTTAGCTTGGCTGGAATTGTTGTATTGTTAAGCCTCGCGCATTCGTTGTAAGCAGTTTGAAAATCTGGGAAATGTTCTCCTAAAACCTTTACGTCATCGAGGCTTAACCGACTGCTACCATCCATTACCAATTGAATTGGTGTTGACCGTTGCGGGTTGGCTTTGCCAATGCAAACATCTTGACTCATTTCCCCTAACATGATATTTCCTAAGGCATCAAGCATCTGTTGGCGATCGCCAACGAGTAAAGCTGCTTTGTAAGGTAGATCGCGCTGGGCATTGTTCATTGTAAAGCAAACTTGAGCGGCATCATGTTCGGGATGCTTGATTAAATGGTTGTGCAGAAGTTGTGCAACTTCTTTAAGTGCTGTTTGGGTGCGTCCAGTCAGGAATAACATATTGGAAGTTGAGTTATGGTCTTTAAATTTAAAAGTTGATGCCACTGGAGATTGTTCTAAAATCACGTGACAATTGGTTCCTCCAAATCCAAATCCGTTAACGCCAGCCCGCAAAAGTTTGCCGTTTCCAGACCAGTCAACGCCTTGACTGCCAGCGACATAGAAGGGTGTGGCGGCAAAATTGATATGTGGGTTCGGGTCTTCGTAGCCAAAAGTTCCGGGAATTCTACCATGCTGCATGGCAAGGGCGACTTTGATCAAGCTGACAATGCCTGAGGCTGAAAGCATGTGACCGATAGAAGACTTAACAGAACTAATGGCACAAAATTCTCGGCGGTCAGTAAAGCTGCGGAAAGCTTGTGTCATCCCCTCTATTTCTACAGGGTCGCCTAATAAAGTCCCCGTCCCATGTGTTTCAATATAGGAGATATCTTCAGGGTTTATGCCAGAGTTGATGTAGGCTTTGCGGATTGCTTCTGCTTGTCCCCGTGGGTTGGGGGCGGTAATACCTTGAGAGTGACCGTCATTATTAACTGCGGAACCTTTGATGACAGCATAAATAAAATCTCCATCTTCTATTGCCTGCTGTAAAGGTTTGAGAATGACTGCACCTGCACCTTCTCCCAAAACCATACCGTTAGCACGACGGTCAAAGGGGTAACAATCTCCAGTTGGCGAAAGCGCTTGCACGCGAGACAGTAAAGTAAAGGGGGTAGAACTCAAATTCAAATTCACTCCGCCAACTATTACCATGCGGCTTTGACCGGAACGCAAACTCTCACAGCCAAGATGCAATGCCACAAGAGAAGAGGAACAAGCTGTACCGACTGTTAAACTTGGTCCGGTAAGATTTAAACAGTGACTGACTCTAGCAGCAATTCCATTTAACTCGTTGCCAGCCGCTGTTTCTGGTAAAATTTCGCTCGGCTGTAGTACTTCTATTAGAGTTTTCTGTAAGTGTTTGCGTGCTTCCCAAGATAAGCTATTATACCAAGAACTTTCTTGTAAACGTTCACGCAAGACTTCGTATTGCTGGGAATTGAGGAAGTGTTCTGCATAGTTATTCTGTCCGCAACCAACGAACACACCGATCTCCTCTGGTCGATATCTTCCGCCATAACCAGCTTGCTGTAAAGCTTGCCATGCAATTTCTAGAAACAACCGCTGTTGTGGGTCCATCGCGCTTGCTTCCCGTGGGGAAACACCGAAGAACATCGTATCAAAATCGAAAGGACGCTCTATAAATCCGCCACGGTTGCAGTATGTTGTATGGGGATTTGTCCCATTCTCTTGATAGTAGTCATCAATCGACCAACGGTCTTTTGGTACTTCCTGAATGGCACATTTTCCTTCAACAAGCAAGTTCCAGTACTCTTCTAAATTGTTTGCTCCTGGGACTTTGCACGCCATACCAATGATGGCGATATCCTGTTGTTTAACATCAATTTGCTTGGTGTCTGATTTTTTAGTATCTTCAGAATTTGCTTGGGGGAAATTAATTTGCTTGATGTCTGGTTTTTTAGTATCTTCAAAATTTGGTTGGGGGACATTAATTTGCTTGATGTCTGGTTTTTTAGTATCTTCAAAATTTGGTTTGGCGACATCAACGCTAGTTGCGGGTGTTTGTGGCTCAATTGTTATCGAGTCTCCATACTTACGCTCTAAGTAATCTGCCAGGTCATCTGGTGTTTGATATTCAAACAATAAAGTCGGAAATAACTCATCTTTAACAACTTCACTTAGTTGTTTGATAGCTTCGATAACACCAATAGAATCCATTCCCAGCTCTTGGAAAGTTTTGTGTCCTTCTAACTGTTCCTGGGAAACTGATAGATATTGACATAAGATTTCCCGGATTAAAAACCGCAAACTTTGAGATTGAGACTGGTTAGTAAAAATATCCTCCACAAGATTTTTTTCTGGAACAGAAGAAGGTGTTTGTACTTGTGCTGTTGTTTCAGCAATCAAGTCAATAATGTGAACTACAGAGGGAGTATCTGAGGATACAGCCGTGAGAAACGCATTAACAGCTTGCTCTGGTTCTAAAGGATTCAAACCTTTGGATTTAGCAATTAAACTTGCTGACTCACCGAGAATTGCGCCCATACCGCGATCGCGCCACAGCGAATAGTTGATTGCTAGTGATTTTCCTGTAGTGTTGCGTTGGCTACGATACACCGCATAACTATCAAGGAAAGTGTTGGCAACTGCATAATCTCCTATACCTGCACCCCATTTTGCTTTAGAAGCGGCGACGGATGATAGTACAATAAAGAATTTCAGCGGTTCGTTTTGTGTCACAGCATCCAGGATAATAGTCCCCTGAACTTTTGGCGCGAGAACTTTAGCAAATGTTTCGGGTTCCTCGGTCTTCAGCATGAATGTAGTACCGCTAACCCCTGCTGCGTGGATAACTGCGTCTAGTTTGCCGAAGCGTGCTTTAATATTGCTTACTAGGCGCTGCATACCCTCTACATCGTTAACATCCACAGTTTGATACATAACTGTAGCACCTAGTCGCTCTAATTCCGCGATCGCCTGGATGCGTTGTTTAGTCGCAGAATCAGCAACATTACCCCATTGTTCTTTTGGTGGAAGTGGATGACGCCCGGTTAGCACTAAGTTAATGGGTGCTTGACTAGCCAAAGACAGGGCAATTTCTGTACCCACAGCGCTAGTACCGCCAGTAATCAAACAAGTTTCTCCAGATTTTAGCAGTCGAAGGTTATTTGGACATGAGGAGAGACTTATTTTTTCCAAGGTACGGACAAGCCGTTGTCCGTTGCGTAAAGCAACAATACCTTCAGCACAAGGTTTTGCTTTTAATTGTTGGAATATAATATTAGCTAATTTTTCTGGGGCGGAAATTTCTGAGGTAACATCCACCACTTGCGTTTCAATGGTAGGATTTTCTTCATCCAGTACTTGAGCCAATGTGGCAGCCATAGATTGATGTAAGCCACAAATAGCTTCACCTGGGCGGGTTGCATAAGCATTTTGGGTGACTAAAAACAGGCGAATGGGATGATGCGGGTAAACCTTTAACAGTGCTTGGGATAAAAATAGTACGCTGTAAACGCCCTCATGCAGGTTTTGGTCTTCCACTAAGGGGGCGCTGTTTTTATTTGAGTCGGACTCCTTAAGAGCAACTGAACTGTAATTCCAAAGATGAATAACGGCAGTTACTTTTAAACCATCTTCTTGAACTGCTTTCAGTACTTTTTCGTAGTCGTCTGGATTTGCATAATCAATTGTGAAATTTCGCTCGCTGCTTTTCTGGAACTTAAGATCGGGAGTAACAAAATATACGGTATGTTTTTCAGCCGCAAACATTCCCATTAAAGTTTTACCCAGATTTTGGCGATCGCTCAAAATCAAAATTGCACCTGGGGGTATTTCTTGTAGTGTGACAAGTTGTTCTGGATGCCATTGCCATTGATAAAACCATTCGGGGGAACAAGCTGCCAATGCTTCAACTTGCTGTTTTTCCTCAATCACAACCTGTTCAAAAAGGTCATTTGTTGCCACTGTCTCAACCGGAGTCCAAAAACTCTCCTGCTGGAATGGATAAGTCGGTAGCGACATTCGCCGCCGTACATAGTCTCGGTCAAACCCCGACCAGTTGATTTCTACGCCGCGAACGTATAATGTCCTTAAACATTCCAGCGACTGCTGCCAGTCCGGCTGCCCTTTTTTGAGAGAAGATAGCCAAACTGCTGTACCTTCCGGTAAACATCGCCGCCCCATCCCTGCAAGTATCGGTGATGGTCCCAATTCCACAAAAATTTCGTAGCCTTGCTGGTGAAGTGTTTCTATGCCTTGATAAAATCTGACTGCCCCTCGCAAATGACGACGCCAATAGTTTGGTGAAGTGATATCCTCTGGTGCGATTAATTCCCCAGTCAAGTTGGAAATTAGCGGTATGCAGGGAGACGCATATTTAACCAATTCAGCAGTTTGCTCGAATTCGTCGAGAATCGGCTCCATTAAAGGTGAGTGAAAAGCGTGGGAGACATTTAGTTGTGTAGTTTTGACCCCCTCAGATACCATATAACGCAGCACCGCCTGTACTGCCTCCCCAGCACCAGAAATAACGATGTTTTCAGGACCGTTGATTGCCGCGATCGCTATTTTTTCTGCATAAGGTGATATTGCCGCAAGTACGCGCTCTTCGGTAGTAAATACTACTGCCATTTCACCGCCAGCAGGCAAACTTTGCATTAACCTGGCTCGCTGGGCAACGAGCTTCAGTGCATCTTCCAAGGAAAATACACCAGCTATACAGGCAGCTACGTATTCTCCCAAACTGTGACCCATAACTACCTGGGGTTCTACGCCCCACGACCGCCACATTTGTGCCAAAGCATACTCTAAAGCAAATAAAGCGGGTTGAGTGTAAGCTGTTTGATTGAGCGGCGAAGTTGTTTCTGATTCGGGATAAATTACCTGAAGCAGTGGCTGTTCGAGGTAAGGGCGCAGCAATTGGTCGCAACGATCCAAAGCTTGACGGAAGGTAGGCTGGGTGTCGTAAAGTTGGCGTGCCATGCCTGGATACTGCGAGCCTTGACCGGTGAATAAGAAAGCTATCTTCGGCTTTTTGCGGCTTTGCACTTGTCCTTGGGTGACTGCTGCACTTGACTTTCTCCCAGCAAAAGCATACAGATGCTGGCGCAATATCTCAGTAGATTCCGCTGCTACTGCCAAACGGTGGGCAAAATGCGATCGCCCGGTATTAGCAGTAAAGCAAATATCTGCAAGTGACAGATTGGGATTATTTGCCAAAAAAGCTCCATAACGGACTGCTAAGGCGACTAATGCGTTTTCAGTTTTAGCTGATAAAGTTAAAAGGTGCAAAGGGCGATCAATATAGTTAGCGACAGTAGAGACTGGAAGTGCTTCTTGCAATATGATATGTGCATTAGTTCCGCCCAAACCAAAGGAACTCACCCCAGCTAATGCCAAACCCGATTTCGCAGACCAAGAACCCAAAGTATGCTGAACGCGCAAAGGCAAATTGTCAAAAGGAATATGAGGATTTGATTCTTGGAAATGTAAACTTGGTGGAATTTCTTGGTGTTTGAGTGCTAGCGCCACTTTGATCACTGCCGCAATCCCAGCTGCCCCCTCCAAGTGTCCGATGTTAGTTTTAACCGAACCGATCGCGCAAGGATTTGCAGCAGGACGACCGATACTCATTACAGCTCCCAAAGCTTTAGCCTCTATTGGATCGCCCAACAATGTTCCAGTACCGTGAGTTTCGACATACTGAACTTGACTCGGACAAACCCCAGCCTTTTGGTAAACTTCCCGCAGTAAAGCTTCCTGTGCCCGCTGGCTGGGAGCGGTAACCCCATTTGTCAACCCATCCTGGTTAACTGCATTGCCTCGAATAATCGCATACACTGGATCGCCATCAGCAAGGGCTTGGGAAAGCAGCTTGAGAACCACAACACCAACACCTTCGCCACGCACTATGCCATCAGCTCGACCATCAAAACTTTTGCAACGACCATCAGCGGCTAAAAGTCCAGCTTTTGTGTAAAAAATACTCGCTCCTGGCTCTAGAATGATATTGACACCGCCAGCTAACGCCATACTAGACTCACCAGAGTATAAACTTTGACAAGCTAGGTGGACTGCAACCAGTGATGAAGAGCAGCCAGTGTCAACCGCCAGACTCGGACCTTGAAAATTAAATCTGTAGGATAGGCGATTGGCTGTCATAAAAAAGCCATTACCAGACCCCGTATAGGCATCAATGCCAGATGGGTTTCTCGTCTGCATCTGTGCGTAATCGTTCCACATGACGCCAATAAACACGCCAGTGCGGGAGCCTGATAGACGTTCCGGTGCTATTCCCGCGTCCTCCAAAGCCTCCCAAGCTGTCTCTAGCAGCAACCGTTGCTGGGGGTCCATCGCAGCAGCTTCCCGCTTGGGAGTACCAAAAAAGTGAGCATCAAACTGGTCTATCTGTTCCAAAAAACCACCCCAACGGGCACTCATTTTACCCGGTTCTTTCGGGTTTGGGTGGTAAAAAGAACGAAGATGCGATCGCTCCGGTGGTACTTCGGAAATTGCATCTACGCCATTTCGCAACAGGTTCCAGAAAGCATCTTTATCTTTAGCTTTGGGAAAACGGCAACTAACACCGATAATTGCTACAGGCTCCACCATTTTTATATTGTTCCTTCTTTAATGTTGACCGGAGATTCTTATACCAAAAATAGTGCTGAGTGCTGGGTAATATCATGTCCTTTGTCAATACAAGTCAATTGCCTTGGCGTAGCCTTCCCGTAGGGTACGAAGTGAAGCAATTCGCAAGGGAATTGGAGATTGCTTAGTTCCACTTTGTTGCACTTGCAATGACAAATTATAAGCAATCAAGCGGACATGATATAACGAGTGCCTCGTGGTGAAAGTAATAATTACACTCAGCACTCAGAACCTAAAACTTTTGAATGCTATTACTTTGCTACAGCAGCAGCGAACTGATTTTCCAAATTTTCTGCCAGTAATTCGATAGTTGGGTAGTCCCATGCTAAGGTCGCAGGTAGCTTAATGTTCAGCCAACTTTCTAAGTCACCCGAAAGGCTGACAGCTGTCATCGAATTTAGACCATAGCGAGCAAAGGGTTCCTGGGTGTCTATTTCATCAGGGTCTAATTCCAGTTCTTGAGAAAGCTTAGAAATCAACCAAGCTTGAATATCTTCTGCGCTCAATGTGTTCGGTGTCATAATTGCTTGCTCCTAAGAATAAGTATTGTCGAAAAAAGTGTTTCTCTGTCAAATATGGGAAGTGAACTAATACCAATTTGGAAAAATAATTGCTACAGATGGACTTGGGAAACTACTTGCTCACAAGGCTTTGGTAATCCAAAATCCTTGGCTCCAAAATGGTATAAGCGATCAATCAGGGATGCGATGACATGTGCAAAGCCACATGCAGACATATATCAACTGCATATAACGTGCAATATTTTGCTTATCTAGATGAAAATTTAGGAATTTTCTATCTCAATAAAAGAGATTTTTGAGTTTGGAAATGTGCGATTATCTATTATAAATATCTAACTACACTTTTTGTTGAGCAAGGTTTAACTAGATATTTAATCTGTAGTAAAATTGTGTCTTTCTTAACAATTATACTACCATCAAACAAACTCATAATTCCATTGTCTATCGCAATCTTGAAAAAACTTTCCACCAGTAATTTTCGGCTAACTTGCCATTTAGATTAGGGTTGGGGTTAGCTTTAATTCATTTTGAGGCACGCGAGTTTTGCTTGCTTTATGCTGTTTAGACCACTGTCCTACACTTTCTAGAGTGCCAGTCAAAAATCCTTTTCGGCAGGCATGACGTTGAATTTTGCCACTAGAAGTCTTCGGTATATTCCCAGTCTTAAGCAAAACGACTGCATAAACCTGTAACTCATGCTGTTCCGATACTGCTTGACGAATGTTTCCAATGACCTCATCAACATTTAATTTGCGGATATATTGCCGCTCTACCTCTTGAGCTATTACCAATTGTTCCTGACCATTAACTTCAATTGCAAACGCTGCACTACATCCCAACCTAAGTGCCGGATGGCTCTTTTCTACTGTCAATTCAATATCTTGGGGATAATGGTTGCGACCTCCAATAATAATCAAATCTTTCAGGCGACCGGTTACAAATAGTTCTCCATTTTTCATGAAGCCCAAATCGCCAGTCCGCAGGAAAGGACCTGGACTTCGTCCCGCTTGTGCGCCATCGCGCCCCGCTTCGCTAACGCTAACGTGGGTATCTGCTAAGTAAGCCTGGAACGTGTTCTGTGTTTCTATGGGGCGCTGCCAATACCCTTGAGCGACATTAGCACCAGACACCCAAATTTCACCGACTTCATCAGGTTGGCAACGTTTTAAGGTTTCGGGATGAGCAATGATAATTTTTTGCTCTAGCAAAGTTTGACCGCAGCCAACTAAAGTTTGAACTGCTTCATTTTCCTCACAAGCTGGCTCTAACACCTGGTTTTGTTCTAATGCATCTGCTTTGACAGTTGTTAACACTGGCAAAGCGGTCTTGAGTCCACCAGAAACAATAAGAGTCGTTTCAGCCATACCATAGCAGGTATAGAAAGCACTTGTGCGAAAACCACATGACTCAAAAGCAGCAGCAAATCGCTCCATTGTCTCAGCACGGACAGGTTCAGCGCCATTAAAAGCGACATCCCAGCTACTGAGGTCAAGTTCCGCTCGCTGTTCCGGAGTGATTTTGCGAGCGCACAAATCATATGCAAAATTTGGTCCGCCGCTGGTCGTAGCTTTATAGCGAGAAATTGCTTGGAGCCAGCGAACGGGGCGCTGTAAAAAAGCCACTGGAGACATCAGGATGCAAGGGATACCCAAGTACAGTGGCTGCAACATATTTCCGATTAAACCCATGTCATGAAACAGCGGTAGCCAACCAACAAAGATAGTTTTTTCCGAATGCTGCATTGCATGCTGAATCATTTTTTGGTTGTACAGCACATTCTCATGACTGACTATGACTCCTTTCGGTTTACCTGTAGAACCTGAGGTATACTGGAGAAACGCTAACGTGTCGCCGCTTACGAATGGTTTTTGCCATACTTGCGTTAAGTTGATAGAAATTTCATCAGTGGCTACCCAACGTAAAACTGCTAGTTCTGGAGACTGGGAAATTTGTTGAGATGCATTAGATAGAACAGATGCTGTGGTAAGTACAACACTTGCTTGTGCATCCTCTACGATCGCTTCTAAGCGTAACAAAGAGTGGTTTTGACGGGGAGGATAAGCTGGGACAGCAACAACTCCAGCATAAAGACACCCAAAAAATGCAGTAATGAATTCCAGCCCTTGTGGATAAAGCAACAATGCTCGTTCCCCAGTTGCTGTTGAACTTTGAAGTATGGTAGCAATGGCGCGAGCTTGTTCTTCTAACTCTCTATAAGTCAAACTAACCTCTTCGGTTTCTCCATCAACTAAAAAGGTATAAGCTATTTGATTAGGTTGGTTTAGCGCTCTGTAACTAAGAAGGTCTATTAAGCTGGAAAAGCTAGGAAACTCATTGCAACATTCGATCATAATTATTGTTCCTTGTAGATAAAGCAGCGATACTGCTTCTGTTGTGCGTGCAACAGGTTTGGTTTTTCTTGTGTAAGGACACAGTAGGCTACAAAATCAGATCGTTGCATTCCGGATTAAATTCTTTAGATACTGTAAATGGAAAATTTGACCTTAATTTATATACAGCCATATTCTCAGGAATTATGCAGGTGTCACAATTAAATGACCATTTGTAGTGAGGATTCCACAATTGCTGATTTTGGTCGGCGGTGCCCAACGCCAGATGCCTGACCGTCGGGAACTATGCACGGCAGTTCCTCCTGAGGGAAACCCCCTTGGGTGCGGACTGCCGACGCTCCTACGTCGAAAGACCCTGCCAAGAGCGCTACCGCTTCCGCAGAGCGGACGAGGGGCGCGTTTGCGGAGCATCCCTTCGGGAACGCGCTTCGCTACCGCTACGCTAACACCAACGCAGTGGCTCCCGTACGTAGTTAAATTTTGTGCCAGAGAAGTAAGTCCTAATTCCTTTGGATGCTAGTACCGCTAGCCTTCGGCTTTTGCGAAGGAGTACACGGAAGTCAAAAGGTAAAAGGAAAAAGACTGATTTCTCAAGCTTTTACGCTGTTTGGTAATAGTAGCTTTATTTCCACGCCCTACATACTAGTTCTCGACGACATCCAAGAGCGATCGCTTTTCTTTGAACTATGAATTTAACACAATAAGCGTGATCGCTCTTGGCTCTGTTTTCAAACTATTCGTTATGCACCCCAGTCCCGGAAGATCCACTTTTAACTGATTTCTTGCACGCCGAACTCAAGAACGCCTAGAGAAACCGGGTTTTTTAAGGATAAATCTCTGTTTTGAGGTTCAGTTTGCTGCAAAAACAAAGGTGATGATAATCGTGCAATCAAAGTGAGTTTTAACAAAAATTAAAAATTTGTCAGCTAAATGCGGAGCAGCTTAACGCTTCATCATTACTTAAATAAAATTACTAACTACCAATGTTAATATACTGAGATAGTTAATCAAGCTTAGTTAAAACATTTACTATGCGTACTCAAATAGTTCCAGTTATTATAGGGTTGACAAGTGCTGTGACTATGTGTAGTTGGTCAGCTGCTCGCGCTGCAACCTTCGACTTTAACCAATTAAAAAACATATCATCTCGACCAATTGACTCTGACAACAGACTACAATTATTTGGCAATCCAGCCGACAAACAGGGATATACAGCTTTTTTCAACCTAGATCCCTCCGCTCTAGACTCCGGTCATGCAGATATTAGCCTAAATGCGTCTGGTAACGGCGCTCCTTATTATGTGACTGGTCGGCAAGGAAGTCCAGAAGTTCCTGCAAGCGGCGCTACCAGAACATCTACTGTAGCTGATATAGTCGGCTTTCCAAGCTTAAGCAATTACCTGACAAATAACAGCATTCCTTTAAGTAGTATCGGCTTTAGTTTTAGTCGAAAAAGCGATCGCGACTTCACCAAAACGTGGAATTTGGGCAATGACCGTCTTGGTGAAGATTGGTTTGCTAGTCCTGATTCTCCCATTGAAGAAAGGATTTATAAAGCTAATCCAGATGATGTTGAAACGTTCCTCTCTTTTGGGACAACTAAAATACTAAGCTTTGGGTATTCTAATATTTACTCAGTTCTCAATTACGGTCCGACGACCGCACTAGCTGATGATATTGACAGTGCTTTTACCGATCCACTGACAGCAACAAAGGTGGCTGGACTAGATCCACTGGCAGAAGGATTGGCTAACGCTTTATTACAAGATGTTAATGCTGCTGGTGGTAGAGTGCAGCTAGTTATCCAGGATAACGATGTTCAATTGCCTACTTTTACTACTGGCAACGGGTTCGGTGTCCTAAATTTCCAATTAGTAGGTTCCCTTCGAGCGGTACGTCCTGCAACAGTACCTGAACCTCATTCAGCACTGGGATTGTTAGTTTTTGGCACTTTGGGAGGAGTTTTTTATTTGAAGAAACGCAAGCTAAACATGAAGCAGCGTTGAACTAGGTTGGGTCGTCACAGTTGTATTGCAAAAAGTTTTTCAGGGGCATAAAAACCCATTTGCGGGATTTTGTTTATGCAGCAACTTTAAATAATCACGCATACCCCAATAAGAGCGAAAGTTAGATTGACATTACCTCTCCCGTTTATTGATTAGCTTTACTTATGAAATGACCCAGAGCAAATTTCCAAAAAGCTGTATTCAAAAATACAGCTTTTCGGCAAAAGCCAGCTAAATCGGGCAGCAGCCCCAAAGCGATCGGATTCATTTTTCGGTCTAGTGATTGTACAAAAGGGGCTTATGCTTCGGGCTATCCTATCACAAATCCAAACCAGAGTCCGAACGCTTTGGTTGTTGTGGCTTCTGGTAACTTTGCTGTCGGGGTTGTTGCTTCTGTTGCGCTTTTATCTGCTTAGGATGAACTTGTTCGTTTAACTCCTCTTGGTAATCCAAAAATATCTGCACATCATCTTGTGTCAAATTCTTCCCTCTAGCTGGTTTGCTTGGATCAAGTGGAATTAAGGCTAATTCTTCACCACTTGTACGTTTTAGCTGAAAAATATCATTTTCCAGAACCAGCTCATGCTTAGAACTTCTATACCGCTTGTGCTGACCCCGCAGATGCCAAAAGTTACGGACAATTGGTGCAATTGTTTCAGCATACTGCTGTTGCAGTTTTTCCGATTGGGGAGTGGTTGACTGTTGCTGTACTTTTAGTTCTTTAGCACTAATAGTTGACTTCTCTGGTACGGTTGGTTCTACTTTTTGATGAGAAGTTGGTTCTGATTCAACAGCAGTATCTGGTGTAGTTGAACTGCTGGAGTTGAGTATTTCTTGCATCTTACGAAAGGCTAGGAAAAAACCACCTTCTTGTTCTACTAATCGTTGAAATAATGGTTCTTGTTGTAGTTTAGTTAACCAGTCAGCACTATAATTCGGGATTGATTCCGTACTTATTTCTTCAGTTTCTCTTCTATCTTCTGCAACCGAATCTCGATACTGTTGCTGCGATTGTTCATCCGGTTTAGGACTTGGGGTGGTAGAATCTGTATCAGCATCCAAGCTGTTGCTCCTGATATTACTCCCATCATTGCTAGCAACCCCGCTAGCCCTCTGTAGGTGAATATTTGCTCTTGAAGCATTATCTTGAACGGGTACTTTTTCGGCAACAACTTCTCTAGTTTCTGAATTGCTGCGTTGGTTTTTTCTATTTCCTTTAGTTGGTTTAACTGGGAGGCTTGATTCCCCAATATTTGATTGCTGGTTGCTAATTGTTTCTCTAGATTCTGAATCGTTTCTGTCAGGTTGGTTATTAATTGGTTCGGAGTCGATAATTGATTCGATAATGCTTGCATTTCCTGTGATAAATTGGCTATCTCCGATTTTATCAATACTTGTTGATTCTCTACCGACTGAACTTTCTCCACCCACTGTGTTAAGGATTGCGGCAATTGGTTCAATACTTGCAGTAATTCGTTTAATGCTTGCTGCGTCTGTAAGTCGTTTTCTTCTTCGCTTATTTGTTGCTCCCACTGTGGCTTGTTGTTGTCCTGATTCTCCATATACTACACCTAAATATTTTTGCAATCCTGGGAACGAATAACCCTTACCTATTTGATATCCAGCTATTTTTATCCCATTCATCTCATAGGCAATACCCAATATATTGTCCTGTTTATCCAACTTGGGATGGACGATTATATTCTTCTCTTTTAGTCGGCTAACTAGTTGAGTAAAGGTTGGTTTATCTACTGCGGCTTCATCAATTGCGTCTGCTATTAGTTGAACTAGAGGTGGTTTACCTGATGTATGTTTTAACTGTTTAATAGTTGGTGGTTTCCTAATCGTAGGAGTAACACTTGCTTCTATTCCTATTTCTTGGAGCTTTTGGACAACTTTTTCACTACTGCAAGGTGTTGGCTCTAAACCAAATTCCTTTTCTAATTTGCGTGCTGCAACTTCGGCTTTCCTATAGTCCCACGAATCTGGAACAACAGTAGCATCCATCTTGATGCGACTGGCAATAATATGTATGTGTTCGTGTTCTCTATCAGTATGTCTGCCCATTACATACTGACTAAAGTGCAACCCCTCACCCAAATATCCCATTTCTTCTAGAAAGCGTTGACCGACAGTGCTATATTGCAAATCATCTAAATGTTCGTGATATTCACCATTAGCATGTTCGCTACTACGATGGGGAATAGATAATATTATATGGGCGCAAGCATTCTTAAATTCTGGGTTGGAGCGTTTTGCAAGTGAGAATTCTCGTGCTAGTTCGTTTGGTGTAGCACTATTCATGTTAGTGCCAATAATCGATGCACCCTCTTTCCCAAGTACATACTTGAGAGTGGGGAGAAAGTTACCGTGTTTAAAGATTTTGGGAATCAAGGTTTATCTGGCTCAACAAAACTATAATTCGATTTTATAAAGCATCAGTTTCATCATCCACATCTATACTTAACAACTGCTGCGTAGTTGTCCACATATCCGAGTGCAGTTGTTCAAGTTGCTCTACAATATTGCCAATATCGTTATTGGATGATGCTACTGTTAAACAAAGTTTAAGTTGGCTGGCAATCAATTTTAGTTGTGCTAGTTGGTTGTAAAATTGCCACTGTTCTTTTAATAAGGGGGTGGTGATTTTTCGTCTTAATCCTGCACGACGCAGATATTCAGATATCGACAGTTTGCTGCTAAAAGCATATTGTTTAATTTTTTCGCTTTCAAGTTGCGAAAAACTAACTGGATGACGAATGGTTCTTCTACTTGTACTAGTTTTGTCGGTTGTAGATAAAGCTTTCTTTTTCTTCTTCTGACTATCCGTTTGCATAGCGAGTTGTGGTTACAACCAACCACCGTAGCTAGCTAATAATAATAATGTCCACCTTAGAATTGCGGAATTATGGATGCACCAAACATTCCTTGCATGTGAGGTCAGACAGCCACCAACAACAGAGGATGGTCGAAGTCTTGCGCCATACGTGGGTGACGCTGAAACGAATGGGTGTTACTGTGCAACTGCGCGGGTTACTGCTAACACTTATGGCTGGTACGTCGAGTGCGATCGCTCATAATGCGGGGCATCGTCCGTCGCGCTGCGACCGTCGAAGAACGCCATACGTGGGTAATGCTGGCACATGGCGTGATACTGAGCTATGCGCGGGTTGCTGCTGACACGGCTGTGCTACGTCTCCCGTGCGATCGCACTTGTGCGGGCGCGGGAGCGCCATCGCATTGCTGTGCGCGGCTCGCTCCGGAGAGCGATCGCTCTCCCTTTAACGGGTAACATTCCTTTTCGATTGGGGCTTTTTGGTATGCACTTAACCTGACTTATCTGTAGGAGAAGACAGCCACCAACAATCCAGCAATACAACAGGTGTCGGCAATCGAAGAATGCTCTTGTGGGTGATGGGTTGCACAGTATCACGGTGTGCTACGTCGAGTGCTTAAGCTCTCCCTTAAGTGAAGTAATATTCCCCTTCGATTGGGGCTTTTTGGTATACACCAAACATTCCTTGCATCCCGGAGAGAGTACCACCATTCGTGACAGGCGTTGTTGCACAGGGGTTAACGGCGCTAACGTCCATCGACTGGTTGGGTTATCTTGCACTAATGAGTAAACTGTACCACCATTCGTGACAGGCATTGTTGCACAGGGGTTAACGCTGCTAACGCAGAAAAACGTTGATTAACTGGTTGGGTTATCTTCCACTGATGGGTAAACTGTACTGCTCCAAATCGATTCGACTGTGGGTTTTATCCAAGTTTGTCAGGAGTAGCGTTAACAACGTTAACATTTTACGTTTATTTACTTTTTGCGCTCTGGTAATAGTGTGGGTATGAGTTTCCATTTGAAGAGATTGTGGGTTTTGTCGAAGTAAACATAGTGATGGAATTACACCCCTTGCTGTTGGATTTTACTGCTACAAAATTCAGGCGTTACCACCGTTAACATTGCGATATTCGTCAAGAAAAGCGATTAGCTTTTAGCTATTAGCTAACTGCTAACTGCTAATTGCTTTTTGGTCATTTATCTCGCTTGTGTTTCTTGTTTCTTTACCGTTATTAGGAGTATTGCCGTTAAGCTCTCGAATAGTTGTATTAACATTGTTCTCCAGAGGTAGCCATCGTGAACGTCTTTTGTTAGGGTCTTTTTTGTACCACCCGGTTTTCTCTTTTACGACTTCATGGAATGGTATGCCTTTTTCTTTCGCTTCCTTATCAAGTGCGTGGTACGAAAGCTGGTATTTCTCTAGTAATTCGGTTTGGGTGATTCCCCCATACCGTTCACCATCAGAAATCGTCTCCCGAAATTTTTCAACTATTTTTATTTCGGGTTTGATATCACCAAGCGCTTGTAATATTGCTTGCAGAATATCTTCTAACTTGTCGAGGCGTTGGTTTAATGGTGCAATATCAAAATTCTGATTATTTTGTGCTAATTTATTTTCGATTGTGGTAATTCGGTCAACAATAGTCACCTGGCTTTTATTGAGATAATCTCCAATAGCCTCGTTAATAACATCACTTTTTGTTTTTCCACTCGATGAGACATATGCATCTAGTTCTGCCAACCATGTAGACGGTATTCTTGCACCAATATTTGACTTTGGTGATGCTGAATTGCTCATTGCTTATTAAATAAATAGTCGTAATTAGTATTCGATATGATTGAAGTGCGAGCAATATCACAGATAATTACTCGTCGATTAGGCAACGATATGCAATAAACGCACTAATTAATATCGGTTTTATCCAGCAATGACTGTTGGTTTGTTTGCGGTTGTTGTGCCTCCAGGACGTTTGAGTTACCGTTTTGCATGGGTTGATTGCTGCTACCGTTTGCTTGGAGTTGAGAATTATTGTGGGAAGTTTTAGCATACTTCTGGGATTTATCACCCGACGTTGAAGTTTTAGCAGCATTTGTCCCGTTCTGCTTGGGGGATTTATTTTTTGTAACAGTGGTAGCTGTACTGTTATTATTTATTGCTGGTGGGTTGGATTGATTTGTTGGTGTCGGTGATTGGGGAGTTGCACTCTCAGAAGCTTGGTTTGCTGCTGGTGCGGGTGGTTGAATAGTTTCAGTTTCGGTTGCTTCATTCGTGAAGAGTGCTTGCGTGTTGTCAGATTTATTTGAGTTATAATTGGCAGTGGCTTGGTTATTTTTCGCTTGCTTATTGTTACTTGCTTTGCGATTGATACCTGGGTTTGATTGGGTTGATGCGGGATTATTAGTTGCCGTACTGGAGTTTTTTGCTCGTGCTTTCAAGAGATAGGATTTAATTGTTGTGGGTTGCACGTTAACTCCTTCTGATTTAAGAATTGCTGCAACTTCTTGTAATGTATAATCCACTGCCAGCATTTTATCGATTTGGGTGGAGAGCGCTTGGATAAATTGCTGTAGTGTTAGGTTCTTTGGTTGCTTTGCTTTTGCTTCAAGGATGGCGCTAACTTTTTTGAGTTTGTTTTTTGAATCGGATATTAATTGTGCGCTGCGTGCCATAGTTATATAAATAGTTAAAATATTTTTCTATACTATTCAAATCGCTCATCGACTGCCCAACGTGGAATTACTAAATTTGAGGAAAAAGCAGTCTCGTTAGATGTCGGTGAAGATAACTATAAGTATCAGGCTTTTCGAGATTTTAACAGGCTTACTATTAGTCTCAGTTAGGCTGATTAGTTAGAGTCGATGGTGGGTATTATCCCACGCACCTCTCTGTTAGAACCGTGCGTGCCACTTTCATGGCACACGGCTCCCGATATTCTTAGGGTTATACCCTTTGCTTCATGTGAATATAATCGTGA
>JAESGY010000259.1_pt1 | contig 33791 bp, 33 predicted proteins | sample 9269841 | NCBI WGS metagenome assembly JAESGY01 (sample SAMN17022865, study PRJNA683097) | algae metagenome | isolation source: Spirirestis rafaelensis WJT71-NPBG6 and co-occurring heterotrophs from... | place: USA: Pinto Wells, Joshua Tree National Park, Colorado Desert, CA | collected 2006-08-15
CGCCGCCCTGGACGCGGCACGGGTGCGGGAGATCTACGGCATCTCGGAGGAGGAATTCGCCGCCGAGGCCGCCGCCCGCGCCGAGGCGGGCGGCGGCATGAGCCCCCTGCCCCGCCGGACCTTCGCATCCGCCGCCACGGACCGCACATGCACCGCCATCGCACGCTCCAGCCCGGGACGGGGACCAGTTCCATGACCACGCGACGCGCCCTCGGCGCCCTGCTTGCCACCGGCCTTGCCGCCCCGGCCCTCGGCCAGGCCACGCGGCCGCCGCGCCGCAGCGCCGATCCGGACATCGCCTTCCCGAGCCCCGGCCCGCGCGCCTGGGCGCAGCAAGTGAGGCAGATCCGCATCGGCCTGCTGGGCGGGGAGAACGAGGCCGACCGGCTCGGCCGCTTCGGGGCCTATCGCGCGCTGATGGAGGAGACCTTCAAACTCCCGGCGCGGCTCTTCCCCGCCAGCGACTATGCCGGGGTGATCCAGGCCTTCGGAGCGAAGCAGCTCGACATCGCCAACATGTCCCCGGCCGCCTATGCCGCGGCCTGGCTGGACACCAATGGCGGCGTCGAGCCGCTGCTGACCACCGAGGAGGCGGACGGCTCCATCAGCTATGTCGCCGTCATGCTGGCCCGCGCCGATTCCGGCATCACCAGCCTCGAGGACATGCGCGGCAGGGCCATGGCCTGGTCCGACCCGAATTCCGCCAGCGGCTACCTGATCCCGCGCTTCGCGCTGCGCCGGCAGGGGGTGAATCCGGAGCAGTATTTCGGCCGCACCGGCTTCGCCGGCGGGCATGAGCAGGCGATCATCGCCGTGCTGCAGAAGCAGTACGACGCCGCCGTCACCTGGGCCTCCGGCCAGGGCGAGGCGATGCAGGGCTTCACCCGCGGTACGCTGCGGGCGATGGTGGACAAGGGCCTGCTCGACATGGGGCAGATGCGGATCATCTGGCGCTCCGAGCCGATCATCAACGGGCCGCAGACGGTGCGCAGCGACCTGCCGGCCGCCTTCAAGGAGGACATGCGGCTCTTCCACCTGGCGCTCCCCAGGGCGCATCCGGAGATCTACCGCCAGATCGAGCGCGGCGGCGGCGCCGGCTACCGCGAGGTCTCGCACAAGGACTACGAGTTGATGATCGAGATGCGCAGGCAGGAGACGGCCGAGCGCCGGCGGCGGAAATGAGCGGCGCGCCCGATGGCCGGAGCGCAGTGCCCCGGCGGCACGCCTGCGGCGCGGGGTGCCGCGGGCCGGGGTGGGCCGGCCATGGCGGGCACGGCGCGTGACCACGCCTGTCCTGCACCAGGACGGCGCTGACCCGCCGGACGCCGCCGTCGCGCGTGGCGAGGCCGCCTTCCGCGCCGCCCGCGCCCGGCGCCGCCGCGCCACGCTGCTCGGCCTCGCCCTGCTCGCCGCCTGCCTGCTGGCCTCCGCCTGGATGAGCGAGGTGCACCCGGCGACGCTGGCCGAGGGCCTGCCGCGCGTCGGCGACTATTTCCACCGCATCCTGCCGACACTGCGCTGGCCCGTGCTGCTGGCCGGCAGCGAGACCGAGGGCAGCCTGGCCTCCTGGTTCTACCGCCTCGATTCCTGGGCCTGGCTGCTGTTCGAGACCGCCAACATGGCGGCGCTGGCGACGCTGCTGGGCGCTGGCGCGGGGCTGCTGCTGGCCCTCCCGGCGGCCCGCAACCTCGGCGCCGGGACGCTGGCCATGCAGCTCGCCCGCCGCGGGCTGGAGGCGATGCGGACGGTGCCGGAGATCGTCTTCGCCCTGATCCTCGTCTGGGCCTTCGGCGTCGGGCCGCTCGCGGGCATCCTGGCGATCGCGCTGCACACCGCGGGCGCCCTCGGGAAGCTCTTCGCCGAGGCGATCGAGAATGCCGCGATGGGCCCCTGGGAGGGGGTGCGCGCCGCCGGCGGGTCCTGGGCGCAGGGCTGCCGCTTCGCCATCCTGCCGCAGGTTCTGCCGAACCTGCTCAGCTACGCCCTGCTCCGCTTCGAGATCAACCTGCGCTCGGCCAGCGTCATCGGCTTCGTCGGCGGCGGCGGGATCGGGGAGGAACTCTACACCGTCATCGCGCAGAATTACTACGAGGAGATCAGCGCCATCGTGGTGCTGATCCTACTCGCCGTCGCCGCCATCGACCTGCTCTCCGAACGCCTGCGCCACCGGGTGATCGGCGCCGTGGGGGGTGCTGCATGAGGAGCCGCGGCGTGCCGCTGGCCGGCCGGGATGTCGCCGCCTGGCGCGCCCGCCTGCCGGCCGCCTTCGGCGCGGCGCCGCGCACCCGGCTGCTGCGCGCGCTCACCGCGGCCGCCTTCCTCGCCTGGCTGGCCTGGGCGCTGGTGCATTTCGGCGTCTCGCCGCAGCGGCTGTGGAACGGGCTCGGCGGCCTCCTCGCCATCCTGCGGCTGATGGTCCCGCCCTCCCCTGGCGAGCTCTGGCTCGACATCCTGCAGGGTCTTGCCGAGAGCCTCGCCATGGCCTTCCTCGGCACCTTCGTCGCGGCGCTGGTTGCCGTGCCGCTCGGCTTCCTCGGCGCCGGCAATGTAGTGACGGCGGTGCTGCTGCGCTTCTCCATCCGCCGGCTGTTCGATGGCTTCCGCGGCATCGACCAGCTCATCTGGGCGCTGGCCTATGCGCGCGCGGTCGGGCTCGGGCCGCTCGCCGGCGTGCTGGCGATCGCGACCGCGGACATCGCCGTGCTCGCCAAGCTCTATGCCGAGGCGATCGAGAATGTGGAGCGGCGGCAGGTGGAGGGCGTGGCGGCGGCCGGCGGCGGCTGGGCCGAGCGCCTCCGCTTCGGCATCCTGCCGCAGGTGCTGCCCGTGATGCTCGCCCAGGCGCTCTATTTCTTCGAGAGCAACACGCGCTCGGCGGCCATCCTCGGCGTGGTGGGCGCGGGCGGGATCGGGCTGCAGATCGCCGAGCGCATCCGGGTGCGGCACTGGGACGAGGTGGCCTTCATCATCCTGCTGATGATCGCCATGGTCGCGGCGATCGACTGGCTCTCGGCCCGGCTGCGGCGGCGGCTGATCGGGCGCTGAGGCAGAGGGGGCGGCCCCGCGGCCGGCGCCTCGGGCGGGACGGCGGCAGCGGGCCGCCGCTCCCCTCAGCTCGCCGGCAAGACGTCGCGCGGCCGCACCACCAGGTAGAGCAGCCCGATCACCGCCAGAACCACCGCCGCCAGGGCCGGGGCGCGCCAGTCGCCGGCGGCCACCCGGTTGCCGAGCAGCGCCAGGCAGACCAGGGCGCCGAGCGCCGGGACCGCGGCCGGCACCTCGAAGCCGCCACGTGGCTCGCCCGGGCGCCGCTGCAGGATCAGCAGGGCGATGTTCACGCACGCGAAGACCGCCAGAAGCAGCAGCACCGTCGCCGAGGCGAGCTGCGTGATGTCGCCCGCCAGCATCAGCGCGATCACCACGAGGAGCAGGGCGCCGATCGCCACATGCGGGGTTCGCGTCCGCGGATGCACCCGGCCCAGCACGCCCGGCAGCAGCCCGTGCCGCGCCATGCCGTAGGTGAGGCGCGAGGCGGTGACGTAGTTCAGCAGCGCGGTATTGGCGACCGCGAAGACCGTGATCGCGACATAGATCCAGTTGGGCAGCCAGGGCGCGGCGCGCTCCATCACCTCGGCCAGCGGGCCGGGGGCGGTGGCGAGCTCCTGCCAGGGCACGACCGAGACGGCGGTGATGGCGACCGCCATGTAGAGCACCGTCGCGACGATCATCGCCGAGATGATGCCGAGCGGCACGGTGCGGTGCGGGTCGTGGCATTCCTCGGCGACGTTCAGCGTGTCCTCGAAGCCGATGAAGGCGAAGAAGGTCAGGATCGCCCCCTGCAGCAGGAAGCTCGCGCCGATGCCCTCCGCGCCCGGCGTCTCCAGCAGGTCGGCGTTGCCCCACCAGGGAATGCCGACCGCGATCACCAGGACCAGCCCCGTCGCCTCCACCACGGTGCAGAGGATGTTCATCCACATGCTCTCGCGGATGCCGCGGAAGACCACGCCGGCGATGAGGAGGATGAAGCCGAGCGAGAGCAGCACCGGCGGGATGGCCGGGATGTCGGCCAGGCGCAGCAGGTTCTCCGCCACCACGCGCGACTGGGTGGCGACCGAGGTGAGGCCGGAGGCCATGACGGCCAGCCCCACCATCCAGGTCAGCAAAGGGCGGTGCCAGGTGCGGTGGACCACATAGGCCGCGCCGCCCGCCCGCGGGTAGCGCGAGCCGAGCGAGGCATAGGAGAGGCCGGTGAGCAGCGCCGCCACCATGGCGACCGCGAAGCCGAGCCAGACGGCGCTGCCGAGCTGCCCCGCCGCGCGGCCGACCAGCCCGTAGATGCCCGCGCCCAGCATGCCGCCGAGGGTATAGGCAAAGAGCTGGACGGGGCCGATGCTGCGGCGCAGGGTGGGTTCCCCGGCCACGTCGCCGGCTGCTAAGGCTCGCTCGCTCACGATCCCCTCCGCCCTTTTCTGGCGAGAGCGGAACAGCGCTGCCGGATCATGGTTCCTGCGCCCCTCGGTGGCGGCCGGCGGCGGGGCTCGGCAGGGCGGTCGCGGGCCCCTTCCCGGATGGCGCCGGGCGTGACGGGGTGAACCCGCCCCCTCCGGAGGCACGCCAGGGACCGAGGCCGGCGCGCCGGGATGCACCGGCAGGCCCGTCGTGGGATGGCATGCAAGCGGATGGCGTTCGGAACGGGGCGCAATTCACTTCAGGCCGCCGTTTACCAGGCGGGCTTACGCTGGCGGCTGCCCAGGCCCGCCGCCGATCCGCTCCGGCCCTGGCCTCCCGCGCGCCTTCGGTGCATAGCGCTTCGCCGCGAATCATGCCGGGCAGGGCGGGATATCGGCCCGGCGGAGGCAGGCGGCCGGCCGGCTGCGGGCGCGTTCAGGCCAGGGCGGCACGAAGGGACAGGAGACACAGCATGAGCAAGATCGAGATCCGGGAACGGGGTCTGTCCCGCCGGGCGGTGCTGGCGCTGGGCACCCTCGCCGGTGGCGCGTCGGGCGCCTGGGCCACGGATTACCCAACGCGGCCGGTGCGGATCATCGTCCCCTATACCCCGGGCGGCACGACCGACATCGCGACGCGGCTGGTCGGGGAGCCGCTGTCGAAGGCGCTCGGGCAGCCCGTGGTGGTGGAGAACCGGCCCGGCGCCAACAGCATCGTCGGCGCGGCCGCGGCGGCGACCAGCGCGCCGGATGGCCATACCCTCGTCATGGTGCTGCCGGCGCATGCCGCCAATGCCACGCTGCAGGCGGGCAAGCTGCCCTTCGATGCGCTCGCCAGCTTCGCGCCCGTCTCCCTGGTGGTCTCGGCGCCGCTGGTGCTGGCCGGCAGCAAGCACATCCCGGCGCAGACGCTGCGCGACTACCTGGACTACGCCCGGCGCAATCCGGGCAAGGTGAATTACGGATCGAGCGGCATCGGCGCGACGGCGCATCTGGCGCTGGAGCTGCTCAAGATGCGCACCGGCGTGCAGATGGAGCACATCCCCTATCGCGGCACGCAGCCGGCGCTGCAGGACCTGATGGCCGGCAATATCGGGCTGATGTTCGACACCCTCTCGCCGCTGAAGCCGCAATTCGAGGCGGGGAATGTCCGGCCGCTCGGCATCGCCACGGCCCGGCGCATCGCCGCCGCACCCGACCTGCCCACGGTCATCGAAGGCGGCATCGAGGATTTCGTGGCGAGTTCCTGGTGCATGCTGCTCGCCCCGTCCGGCACTCCGCCGGCGATCGTGGACCGGATCGCGACCGAGGTCGGCCGGATCGTGCGCGAGCCGGCGATGAGCGCGAAGCTGCAGGAGCTCGGCTTCGTGGTGGAGGGGCGGCCGCCCGCTGAGACCGGCGCCTTCCTGCGTGCCGAGGTGGAGCGCTGGGGCTCCGTCATCCGCGCGGCCAATGTGACCGTCGAGTAGCGGGGAAGGCACCGCCTCGCCAGGGCGGGGGCTTCCTGGGGCGGGCGGCGGGCCCATCTCCCGGCCATGCGCTGGCTCGCCCTGCTCGTCCTGGTCGCTGCGCTGCTCGTCCTCGGGCTGCGCCACCTGCCGCCGGCCTGGGATCCGCGCAGGCCACTCGACCTCACGGCGCCGCCCAATGCCCTCACCGGGCTGAAGCTGCACTGGATGACCGCGCGGCCCGAGGCCTGCTTCGCCGCCTTCGCCGCCTCCGGCATCGCGGTCACGCGGGTGCCCGACCGGCGGTCGGGCGAGGGCTGCGCGATCGAGAATGCCGTCTGGCTGACCGGCGCGCTGCGGGCCTCGCCGGCCGATCCGGTCACCACCTGCCCGCTGGCCGCCGCCTGGGTGCTGTTCGAGCGGAACACGCTGCAGCCCGCGGCCCGGGCGCATCTCGGCACCGAGGTCACCGGCCTTCGCCATTTCGGCACCTATGCCTGCCGCAACGTGAACCATGCCGCGGCGGGGCGCCGCAGCGAGCACGCGACGGCGAATGCGATCGACATCGCCGGCTTCCTGCTGCGCGACGGGCGCGAGGTGAGGCTGGCCACCGCCTGGCCGGGGAGCGGCCCCGAGGCCGCCTTCCTCCGCTCCGTGCGGGATGGTGCCTGCCGCTGGTTCCGCGCCGTCCTCGGCCCCGACTACAACGCGGCGCACCAGGACCACTTCCATTTCGACATGGGACCCTGGCGCCTCTGCCGCTGAGGCGAAGCACGCCCTGCCCGGCCGCATGATCTTCCGCATGAAGGCTGGCGGCGCCGCGCGACCCGGGGTGGTGCGCAGACGCGCGCTCAGCCGCCCGCGGCGGCGGCAGGCCGGGATCGATGGCGCGCCTGCCTCATGCCGGCCAGCATGAATGCTGGCCGGCATGGCTTATTGTCTGGCGCGCAGCCGCCACACCAACCCTGCGCGTGATACCGACCGGCAGACGTCAAGACGTTTGCCGGTCGGTATCACAGGCCGATGCAGGTGCCGAGGACCGGGTCGGGCCAGGGCTTCGCCGCCTCCCACTCCGCCGCCATGGCGCAGAGCAGCCCGTCCGAACCGGCCGGGCCGACAAGCTGGAAGCCGATCGGCAACCCGGACTCGGAGGGCTGGCAGGGCAGCGCGATGCCGGGCAGGCCGCCGAGATTGGCGAAATTGGTGAAGACCGCATGGCCGCGCGGGCCGACCGGCTGGCCGTCGATGACGGGCGGCGCGACCTGCCGGGCCGGCCAGGGCAGCGCCGCGGCGGCGGGCGTCAGGATCAGGTCCCAGGCCTGGAAGAACGCCGCCATCCGGCGGCGGAAGCCATGGATGCCATCCACTGCGGCGAAGACCGCCTGGGGCGAGAGCGCGCGGCCGGCCGCCGCCATCTCCCGCAGCATCGGCGCCTCCGGCTCGCCGCCCTTCTGCGCCAGCAGCCAGGCGAGGCCGGCCTGGCTGACAGGGGCGAAGAGCGCGCCGAGTTCCTCGGCGGTGAAGGGCGCCTCGCCCGTCTCGGCGCAATGGCCGAGCCTGGCGATCCGCGCCGCTGCGATGGCGACGCTGGTCGTGATCTCGGGCTCCACCGGGTTCGCGCCGAATTGCGACACATAGAGGATGCGCTGGCGCGGCGGCGGCACCGGCGCCGCAAGGGGCGGCAGGCCGCGGCTGGCCGGGTCGCGCGGATCGGGTGGCGAGAGCAGGGCGAGCAGCGCGGCCAGGTCCGCGGCGGTGCGCGCGATCGGACCGATCTGCTCCAGGTCCAGCAGGATGGCCGGCAGCCCGTCGCAGCGCGGCACCCGGCCGGGAGAGGGCTTCAGCCCGATCAGGCCGGTATGGGAAGCCGGCCGGCGGATCGAGCCGCCGCCATCCGTGCCCAGCGCGAGCGGCCCCAACCCCGCCGCGACCGCCACCACCGCCCCGCCGGAGGAACCGCCCGGCGTCAGCGCCGGGTTCCAGGGGTTGCGCGTCGGGCCGAAGAGGGTGTTGTCCGTATAGCCCTGCAGGGTGAATTCCGGGACATTGGTCTTGCCGAGGATGACGAGGCCCGCGGCCCGGGCGCGCGCCACCGGCAGTTCGTCCCGCTCCGGCGTGAAGTCGCGGAAGAGCGGGCTGCCCCAGGCGCAGGGCAGGCCGGCGACCGTGATGTTGTCCTTCACCGTCAGCGGCACGCCGTCCAGCGGCGAGAGCGGCGTGCCCGCCTGCCAGCGCGCCTCGCTCGCGCGGGCGGCGGCGCGGGCGCCGGCCTCGTCGAGCGCGATGATGGCGTTGAGCCGCGGGTTCAGCCGCGCGATGCGGGCGAGGATGGCGTCCAGCGCCTCGACCGGCGAGAGGGCGCGGCGGGCATAGAGGCCGGCCAGCGCGCGGGCGGAGAGCAGGGCGGGGTCGCTCGGCATGCGGGCCTCCGGTCGGGGCGTCGCTTCCCCCTCTGGTCGGGAGTTGAACGCAGGGATGCCGTCGGGGTGGCCGGGATCGGCGCAGGCGGCGCCGCCAGCCTCCCGCATCGCCCCTCCGTCGCAACCCGGGGCGGGGCGGGTCAGAGCCCCAGCCCCCGCAGCCTGGCCATGGCCTCCGCCGCCTCGGCGGCCATGCGGCGCACCACCTCGCCGGCTGGCGGCACGTCCCCGAACAGGCCGACGCATTGTCCGGCCCAGACATAGCTCCCCGCCAGGTCGCCGTCGTCCGTGCCGCGGGCGTTCATGGTGCCCGCGATCATGGCGACGATCTCCGCCTGCGGCGCGCCGGCGGCCTCGGCCGCCACGATCCGCTCGGAATGCGGGCTCCGCAGCACGCGGCCGGGCATGCCGAGGCTGCGCTTGATGATCATGGTGTCCTGCGGCGCGGCGGCGGCCAGCGCCTGCTTGTAGGCGGCATGCGCCTGGGCCTCGGCGGTCGCGACGAAGCGGGTGCCCATCTCCACCCCCTCGGCGCCCAGCGCCAGCGCCGCCAGCAGCCCGGCGCCGGTGGCGATGCCGCCGGAGGCGAGGACGGGGATCCTCACCGCTGCCACGACGCGCGGGACCATGACGAGCGTCGTCTCATCGGTGCGGCCGATATGGCCGCCGCCCTCATAGCCGACGGTCGCCACCATATCAGCGCCGGCGGCCTCGGCCTTCCGCGCCAGTTCCGGCCCCGCGGTCAGCACCAGGGTCTTCGCGCCCGCCTCCTGGCAGCGGCGGAGATAGGGGGCGGGGTTGCCGGCGGTGAGCGCGATGATGCGCACGCCCTCCTCCAGCGCTGCCTCCAGCGCCGGCCAGATGTCCTGCCGGCCGATCGGGAAATTCACCGCGAAAGGCTGGTCCGTCAGGGCGCGGCAGCGGCGGATTTCCGCCCGCAGCGCCTCCGGGCCGTCCAGCCCGGCATTGGCGATCTGGCCGAGGCCGCCGGCATTGGAGACGGCGGCGGCGAGATCGGCGGTCGCGACACGCGCCAAGCCGCCCTGGACGATGGGATAGCGGATGCCCAGCAGCCGGGTGACGCGGGTCTCGATGGCGGGGGGCGCAGGGGGCATGACGTCTCGCTCGGCGGTTTGCCGGCGAGTGTAGCGCCCGCGGCGCGGCGGGGCAGCGGGCCGTGCGCCGCGACCTGCCGCCTACCCCTTTTCCAGCTTCGCCAGGCGCCGCTGCAGCGCCAGCCGGGCCGCACGAAGCCGCCGCAGCAGCGCCGGCGGCGTCACGCCGCGCAGTTCCTCCCCCTCCGCCTGCAGCAGCAGCTGGCTGCCAGGCGTCAGGCCAAGCCGCGTCCGGAGCGCTTTCGGCACGGTGATCCGTCCCTTGGCGTCCACCCGGGCCCGCAGCATGCGTGGCGCATTCGGCGCTTTAACCATTCGCTTCGCATCCGATCCGACCCGCCCGGCTTACGCCGCCGCGGCTCCCGGATGCAACAACGGCGCCCGGGAGACCCGGACGCCGCTGCGATACGCGTATCATACTTGGCTTATGAAATCCCGACCTGCGGCCCGCAGAGCGGGCCGAGCGCGCGAATGCGCGCCGCGGCCAATGCCGCGAAGCCAAGGCCCGGAGGGCCGCTGGCGTTTGAGGCAGGAAATGCGTCAGCATTTCCTGAGCCAGATATCAGGCGCGGCGGCTTACGCCGCCTCGCTCTCCGCCCGGCGCGCGTGCTTCTTGCGCTCATGCGGGTCGAGGTAGCGCTTGCGGAGCCGGATGGCGGAGGGCGTCACCTCCACCAGCTCGTCATCCTCGATATAGGCGATCGCCTGCTCGAGGCTCATCCGCCGCGGCGGGGTCAGCAGCAGCGCCTCATCCTTGCCGGCGGCGCGGATGTTGGTGAGCTTCTTCTCCTTGATCGGGTTCACGTCCAGGTCGTTGTCCCGGGAATGCTCGCCCAGGATCATGCCGGTGTAGACCTTGACGCCCGGATCGACGAAGAGCGTGCCGCGCTCCTGCAGATAGAACAGCGCGTACTGGATCGCCTCGCCATCGGAGTTCGAGATCAGCGAGCCGTTGCGCCGCCCCTCGATCGTCCCGGCCCAGGGGAAGTAGCCCAGGAACAGCCGGTTCATCATGCCGGTGCCGCGGGTGTCCGTCATGAACTCGCCGTGGTAGCCGATCAGGCCGCGCGACGGGATGTGGAAGGTCAGCCGGACCTTGCCACCGCCCGAGGGGCGCATGTCCTGCATCTGGCCCTTGCGCAGCGACATCTTCTCGACGACGACGCCGGAATACTGCTCGTCGACGTCGATCAGCGCCTCCTCGTACGGCTCCTCGCGCTCGCCCGTTTCCGGGTTCTCGCGCGTCAGCACGCGCGGGCGGCCGATGGTCAGCTCGAAGCCCTCGCGCCGCATGGTCTCGATCAGCACGCCGAGCTGGAGCTCGCCGCGGCCGGCGACCTCGAAGGCATCGACTTCCTCGGACACCTTCACCTTGATGGCGACGTTGCCCTCGGTCTCCTTGAACAGACGGTCACGGATCTGCCGCGACGTGACCTTCTTGCCCTCGCGGCCGCCGAGCGGGCCGTCATTGATGCGGAAGGTCATGGCGAGCGTCGGCGGGTCCACCGGGATGGCCGGCAGCGGCTCCGTCACCTCGGGGGAGGCGATCGTGTCCGGGATGGTCGCGTCCGACAGGCCGGCGATGGCGATGATGTCGCCCGCCTGCACCTCATCGACCGGCACGCGGTCGAGGCCGGAGAAGGTCATCAGCTTGGTCAGCCGGCCCGTCTCCACCACCGTGCCGTCCTGGCGCAGCACGCGCACCGGCATGTTGATGCGGCCGATGCCCTGCTCCACGCGCCCGGTCAGGATGCGGCCGAGGAAGTTGTCGCTCTCGAGGATCGCCGCGTTCATCGCGAAGGGCTTGTCGAGCTCGACCTTGGGCGCCGGGACGTGGCTGAGGATCAGGTCGAACATCGGCGACAGGTCCTTGCGGGGCCCGTCCATCGACAGGTCCGCCCAGCCCTGCCGGCCGGAGGCGAACATGGTGTGGAAGTCGAGTTGCTCGTCCGTCGCGCCGAGGGCGGCGAAGAGGTCGAAGACCTCGTTGTGCACCTCATCCGGGCGGGCGTCCTGGCGGTCCACCTTGTTGATGACGACGATCGGCTTCAGCCCGCGCGCCAGCGCCTTGGTCAGCACGAATTTGGTCTGCGGCAGCGGGCCCTCGGCGGCGTCGCACAGGACGATGGCGCCGTCCACCATGGACAGGATGCGCTCCACCTCGCCGCCGAAATCGGCATGGCCGGGCGTGTCCACGATGTTGATCTTCACGCCCTTCCACTCGACGGCGGTGGACTTGGCGAGGATGGTGATGCCGCGCTCGCGCTCCAGGTCATTGCGGTCGAGCGCACGCTCGGCCACCTGCTGGTTGGCACGGAAGGCGCCGGCCTGCTTGAGGAGATTGTCGACCAGCGTCGTCTTGCCGTGATCGACATGCGCGATGATCGCGACGTTGCGGATTTCCATGAGGGGTCACGTCCCTGGCTGCCGCAACGCAAGGCGACGCGCCCCGGTCGCAGAAGGCGACCGGGCGAGGGCGACGCAGCAGGGCGGCATGTTGCGCCGCACAGATAGGAGGTCGCGGCCGGAAAAGCGAGCCTTCAATGCCGCAAGGCTGCCGGAACCTGCGCGCGGGGCACGGGCGAGGCCGGAAGGCCCCGCCCCGGCCCGGTCAGCGCTGCTCGCGCCGCTGCTCGCTCGGCGTCACCGCCGTGCCGCCAGGCGCGGTCTGCATGGTGCCGGGCCGCGCGCTCGGGTCGGGCGCCCCACGGCCCTGGGTCGGCACCAAGTTGGTCGCCGCGCCCTGGGCGGGCTGCTGGCTGCGGCCTTGCATCTCCTGCGGCGTGCTGCCGAGGTTACCGGCGGCCGGGGAGCCCGGGGTACCGGCCGAGAGGCCGCCGCCGCCGCTGCTCTCACCGCCGCCGCCGCCCTGGGCAAGGACGATGGGCCGGTCGGCCGAGGCGCTGTGATAGCCGCAATCCGCGAAGGCAGGGCTGGTCAGCAGCACCGCGCCAAGCGCGGTGGCAAGCATATGAATTCGACGCATCTGGATCTCCGCTCGTCCGAGCGCGGGCGGCCCGCCAGCTCCCGGTGAGCGGCAGCGGCCGGAACCGATCTGCGCCGGGACAAGGACCCGCTGCGATCGGCCCGCCTCAGCCCAACACGGAAGAGACGGGACGGTTCCCTGCCCCGGCAACGATCAGCGCCTGAAGGTCCGCCTGCGGCCGCGCACCAAAGTGGGAGATCACCTCCGCCGCCGCGACCGAACCCCAGCGGCCGCATTCCGGCAGGGGGAGGCCACGGGTATGGGCCGCGAGGAAGCCGGCGGCATAGGCATCGCCCGCCCCGGTGGTGTCCACCACCCTGGTCGGCACCGCCGCCACCTGATGGCGATCCTCCCCGGCGATGATCACGCTGCCCTCGGCGCTGCGGGTCAGGGCCGCCAGCCCGACCTCCTGCGGCACCAGCTCGGCCGCTTCTTCGAAATCTTCGGTTTCGTAGAGGGCAAGAATCTCGCTCTCATTGGCGAAGAGGATGTCCACCTCCTCCCGCACCAGCTTGCGGAAGGCCTGGCGGTGCCGCTGCACGCAGAAGGCATCGGAGAGGCTTAGCGCCACCTGGCGGCCATGCCGGTGGGCGATGCGGGAAGCTTCCATGAAGGCCGCCTGCGCCGCCGGCGGGTCGAACAGGTAGCCTTCCATGTAGAGCACCTTCGCGCGCGCCACCTCGGCCTCGGCCACATCGGCGGCCGAGAAATGCACGCAGGCGCCAAGGAAGGTGTTCATCGTCCGCTGCGCGTCGGGCGTCACCAGGATCAGGCAGCGCGCGGTCGGGGCACTGTCCTTTAGCGGCGGGGTCGGGAAATGCACGCCGGCCGCCTTGATGTCATGCGCGAAGACCCGGCCGAGCTGGTCATCCGCCACCTTGCCGAGGAAGCCGACCCGGGCGCCGAGCGCGGCCGCGACCGCGCAGGTATTGCCGGCCGAGCCGCCCGAGCTCTCGACCCCCGGCGCCATGGCGGCATAGAGCGCCTCCGCCTCCTCCGCCCCGATCAGGCGCATGGCGCCCTTCGCGAGGTTGCGCTGCTCCAGGAATCCGTCCTCGGCCCGGGCCAGCACGTCGACGATGGCATTGCCTATCCCGAGGATATCGAGGCTGGGCTCGCTGATGGGGGCGCGCATGGGCGTTGGGACCTCGTCAGGCTGGCAGGCGTTGCGGGCTGGAGCCCGGTGGCCGCGGCCGGAATGCCGGTCGCGGCGCCTGCCCCAGGATCATCGGCGGCGGGAGCAGGGTATCCAGGCGCGCCTTCGCCACCCGCGTGAACCTGCTCCGGAGCGGTTTTCGCGCTGACGGCGCAACGTGAAAATGCTCCAGCCTTTGTTTGCTGAGCAGATCCGCGCCGCCGGGCGTTGCCGCCCCGCGCCGATCCGCCCCGGCTGCGCACCGGATAGCCGCCGAACCTGCCCACGGCAACCATGGCCCCGCCCGGATGGATGCATGCTGAACGCCTTCCTGCTGACCTTCCGCCAACTGCATGAACCCGCCTTCCTGGCGCCGCTGGCGAAGGGCCTGCTCGGCGCCGTCCTGGTCTTCGCCGCGCTGGCGGGGCTGGCCGCCTGGGGCACCAGCTGGCTGGCCGGCGGCAGCGGCTGGCTGGCCACCCTCGCCGCCACTGCCGGCGGGCTGCTCACCCTCGGCCTCGCCTACTGGCTCTTCATCCCGGCCATGCTGGCGATCGCCGGGATCTTCCTCGATCCGGTATCGGCGGCGGTGGAGCGGCGCTTCTACCCCGGCCTGCCGCCGGCGAACGGTGCCGGGCTGGGGGCGCAGGTCCGCTTCAATGTCCTGCTCGGCGCCAGGATCGCGGGGCTGTTCCTGCTGGCCCTGCCGGTCGCCCTGCTGGCGCCGCTCTTCGGCGCGGTGCTGCTCTGGGCGATCTCGACCATCGCGCTCGGCCACGGGCTGTTCGAGGGGGTGGCGCAACGCCGCATGTCGGTGCCGGAGGCACGCGCGCTGCGCAGGCGCCGGCAGGGCTCCGTGCTCGGGCTCGGCGCAGTGCTCGCGACCCTCTCATTGGTTCCAGTTGTTAACTTACTGGTTCCGGTTTTCGGCACCGCCGTCATGACGCATCTGCTGCATCGCAGCTAATGCGGAATATCCCGCGAAATCCTCGCAAGAACGCGATCTCGCCGTTGTGCGCGCGCGAGCCCGCATGGTAGCCGAGTGGCATTGCGCGACACGCCGCGCGGGACCGCCCGACGCCTTGTCCGCCGTACCGCTCTGAAGGGGGGCAGCATGGCCATTTTCGGCCGTAAACGTGATGAGGCACCGGCCGCGCCGGCCGCCGACCCGACACCTGCCGCGGCTCCCACCGCGCGGGATTCTGATATCGGCGTGCCGCCTTTCCGCCCAGCATCCAAGGACACGTCCAATATGACCCTGGCGCCCAAGCCGACCACCACCCCCGCCGCGCCGACCGTCGGCGTCCGCCCGGCCGTGGGCGTGCCCGCCCGCCCGCAGCCGCGGGCCGAGGCCGGGGAGCGCCGCACGCTCGTGGTCGGGCGCGGCATCAGCCTGCAGGGCACCGTCGCCGATGCCGAGCGGCTGGTGGTCGAGGGCACGGTCGAGAGCCAGATGATCCAGGCCACCGAGCTCTTCGTCGCCCAGTCCGGCGTCTTCAAGGGCGAGATGCAGGTCGAGGACGCGGAGATCGCCGGCCTGTTCGACGGCACCATCACCGCCCGTAACAGCCTGGTCATCCGCGCCTCCGGCAAGGTGAACGGCGTCGCCCGTTGCCGGAAGCTCTCCGTCGAGGAAGGCGGCCAGGTCTCCGGCAAGATGGAGATGCTGACCGACGCGCAGGCCGCGGCGCCGCTCGCGCCGCGCCCGGTGGCGCCGCCGGTCGCGGTGCCGGCGCCGGCCGAGGCCTGAGCTGACGCCCGCCGCCGGTTCCCCGGCGGCGGGCCCCCACCCGGGCGGCAACGCCCGCACCCGGAGACCGCGCGGCCATGGCGCCCCGCCTCCGCCTGCTGCTCCTGCTGCTGCCCGCCGGCTGCGCTGCGCCGGAGGATCGGGAACTCGCCGCCTTCCGCCTGGCGGCGGAGAGCAGCCAGGCCAGCCTCGCCGTCACCGCCCCGGCTCCCCTGCCCGCCGCGCCGGCCCGCCCGGCCCCGCGCGCCGCCTCCCTGATCGACATCCGCCACGCCCCGCCCGGCCCCAGGCCGGTGGCCGCAGCCCAGATGCTGGGCGCCGGGCCGGAGACGCTGCGCCGCTGGCTGGGCGAGCCCGCCCTGCGCCGGCCGGAAGGCGGCGCCGAGATCTGGCTCTATGCCGGGGAAGGCTGCGCGCTCGACCTGGTGCTCTACCCGGCGGGCGGGGGCCTGCGCGTCGCCCATGCCGCGGCGCGGGCGCATGGGACGGAGCCAAGGACCGAGGCGGCCTGCCTGCGTGAGCTTGCGGTGCCACCCGGGATGCGGCCGATCCCGGCCACCATCGACGCCATGACGGAACCGGACGACCGGGGCATCTGATCCCCCGGGCCCGGGCTTGCCGCGCCCCGGCGGCTCCTGGCCAGGCGCCGCCGGCCACGGCCTGCGATGTCTGCCGACGTGAAGGCCGGGGGGGGGCGACGCACCGGGACGGCGCTTTGGGGCTGGACGAAACCGCCTGCTGGCCCGCTTATCGCATCGCGCGTCCTGCAGGATGCGCCCATGCCAAAGGCGCGCCCGCGCGACGCATTTCCGGTCGGACCCCGTGATCCTCTACCTCGACGTCTTCGTGCCGCCCTTCGGGCTGCTGCTGCTCGGCGCGCTGCTGCGCCGCCACCTGCTGCGGGAGGAGGCGGTCTGGGCGGGCATCGAGCGCCTGGTCTTCTGGGTGCTGATGCCGGCGCTGCTCTGCTCGGCCATCGCCGCGGTCGACCTCGCCGCCCTGGCGATCGGCGGCATGGCCGTCGCGATCTGGCTTTCGCTGCTCGGCGGGGCGGCGCTCAGTGTCGGGCTCGCCCGGCTCGCCCGGCTCGACCACCCCGCCATGACCTCGGTCTTCCAGGGCGGCATCCGCTTCAACAACCTGATGGGTTTCGCTGTCACCGGCGGGCTGTTCGGCGCGGCCGGCACCTCGCTCGGCGCGGTCGCGACCGGGCTGATCGTGCCTTGCGTGCAGTTCATGACGACGCTCGCCTTCGCGCTCGGCGGCGGGCGCCGATTCTCCGCCACGCGGGCGCTCCGGCAACTCGCGCTCAACCCGCTGCTGCTGGCCTGCCTCGCGGGTTTCGCGATCTCGCTCGCGGGCGGGCTGCCGCCGGGGCTGGCGCCGCTGACCAGGACCATCGGCCAGGCCTCGATCGCGCTCGGCCTGCTCTGCGTCGGCGCCGCACTCTCGCCCGGCGCGCTGCGCGGCCGCCTGCCACTGCAGCTTGCGACCAGCGTCATCAAGCTGGTGCTGGTGCCGCTGATGGTGCTCGGCACCGGCCGGGCGCTCGGGCTCGATCCGCTCGCCCTCTCGGTCGCGCTGGTCTTCATGGCGCTGCCGACCGCCACCACCAGCTATGTGATGGCGCGGGCCATGGGGGGCGATGCCCCGCTGATGGCGGCGCTGACCACGCTGGAGCATGTGCTGGCCGCCCTCACCCTGCCGCTCTGGATCCTGCTGCTGGGGTCGTGACGGCCGCTGACGCTTGGCCTTAGATGAGTCCCGGGCCATGCATGAATGCTGACACATTCATGCAGCCCCAGTCGCCGGCGCCGCCGCTGGCGGCTTGGCTGCGCCGCATGAGCGGCGGCATGCCGCGGCTCGGAACGGCGGCAGGGGATGGGTGCGGAGCGAAGACGATGCTGCGACGGCGCGGATTGGGCTTGGGACTCGGGGCGGCGGCGCTGGCCGGCGCGGACGGCGCGCGGGCCCAGGGGCAGGCATCTTCCTGGCCGGAACGGCCGCTGCGCTGGATCGTCGGCTATCCGCCGGGCGGCGCCAGCGACGTCTTCGCCCGCCTGATCGGCGGCCATATCGGCACGCGACTCGGGCAGAGCGTCGTCGTGGAGAACCGCCCCGGCGGCGGCGCGGTGGTGGCCAGTGAGGCGGCGGCCCGCAGCACGCCGGACGGCTACACCCTGATGCATGTCGACAACGGCATCCTGGTCTACAACCCGGCGCTCTACAGCCGGCTGCCCTATGACCCGGACCGGGACTTCCAGGGTGTCGGCTTCATCGGCCGCTTCCCGCTCTTCCTCGTGGTGCGGACCGACAACCCGGTGAAGGATTTTGCCGGGTTCGTCGCGCAGTCGAAGACCAGGGCGCCGAATTACGGCTCGCCCGCCGTCGCCTCCCCGCACCACCTGGCGATGGAGATGGTCAAGCGCCGCACCGGGCTGGAGGCGACGCATGTCCCCTATCGCGGCGGGCCCGCCGCCATGCAGGACCTGCTGGCCGGCAATGTGGACAGCGTCGTCATCGACTGCGCGACGGGCATCCCCTTCATCACCGGCAACCGGGTGAAGACGCTCTGCTGCTTCTCCGAGTCGCGCAGCCCGCGCGCGCCGGAGGTGCCGACGCTGCGCGACCTGGGCTTCCCCAACGCCGTCGCCTATGGCTGGCAGGGGATGAGCGTGCCGGCCGCGGTGCCGGCGCCGATCGTCGCCCGGCTGTCGGAGGCGCTGAAGGCCGCGGTCGGGGCGGAGGAGGTGCAGGCGCGCTTCCGCGACCTCGGGATCGAGAGCGCGCCCTGGAGCCCGGCGGAGTTCCAGGACTTCGTGCGGCGCGAGAATGCCGAATGGCGGCCGCTGATCCGGGAGCTGGGAATCCGGCTGGACAGCTGAGCCGCCCGGTCGCCGGAGGGCACGGCCCGCAGGCGGGAACCGGCCGGCAGGAGACGGGCGGGACGGGACCGCCCCGGCGGCTTCATTGAGTTCCGCTTCATTGAGTTACAAGGATGGTTGAGGCACATCCCAGCGCATGCCTCTCCGTCTCCTCAGCTCCCTCCTCCGCGCCCGGCGCCGCGGCAGGCTGACGCCGCCCGCCGAATGGCTGCGGCTGCAGAACCGCGAAGCGGACATGCTGCGCTGGACAGTGAAGGTGCTGGGCGCCGACCTGGTCCAGCGCCACTACGCCGTCGGCTTGGCCGGGCCGCAGGTCCGGCTGCCCGAGGCGCCCGCCCGCGCCGGCCTGACCAGCCGCACCTGCCGGCAGGCGGATATCGAGAGCCCCTGGCTCCGCCACTGGTGTGGGGCGCTCGGCACGACGCCCTTCTACCACCGCAAGCTCTGGGAGGATTGCTTCATCCTCCAGGTGCTGTGGGAGGCCGGCCTGCTGAAACCCGGCGGCCGGGCGCTGGGCTTCGCCGTGGGGCAGGAGCCGCTGCCGGCCATCCTCGCCTCCCGCGGCGTGGAGGTGCTGGCGACCGACATCGCCGCCGAGGATGCCCGCGCCCAGGACTGGATCGCCACCGGCCAGCACGGCGCCAGCACGGACAAGCTGTTCCGCCCGCATCTTTCGGACCGCGCGAGCTTCGACCGGCTGGTCGCCTTCCGCAGCGCCGACATGGCCGCCCTGCCGGAGGAATTGCTGGATGGCAGCCGGGACATCGTCTGGTCCGCCTGCTCGATGGAGCATCTCGGCTCGCATGAGCGCGGCCTCGCCTTCGTCGAGGCGGCGATGCGCTGCCTGAGGCCGGGCGGCATCGCGGTGCACACCACGGAGCTCAACCTCGATGCGGAGGGGGAGACGCTCGGCCAGGGCAATACCATGCTGTATCAGTTACGGCATCTGGAGGCGCTCTCGGCCCGGCTCGCCGCGCTCGGCCACACCATGCTGCCGCTCAGCCACCAACATCCGCCGGGGATCATGGACCAGTTCGTGGACGTGCCGCCCTATGAGGAAGGGCGGGTGCCGCTCGGCCCCCTCTCGCCGCCGCATCTCCGGCTCTCGATCGCGGGCTATCCCTGCACCTCGGTCGGGATCGTGGTGATCGCAGGGCAGGCGAAGCCGTAACTTTTCCACAACCATATGGTTCTATGCGGCAATCCTCACAGGGACTCCGGGATCGCCGGCCATGCTGCAGCGCCTTCTCGACCGCCTCCGCCACTGGCTCCACTACCGGCCCGAGCGCCGCTACATGCGTGGGCGGTAGCCAGCGCCCCTACCACGCCGTCGTGGAAGGCACGCCCCCGTGAAGATGCCGTAAGACTTCCGTCGGCAACCCGACAGTAAAGTCACATTCGGCACTGTTGCGGCCCGCTTCAATCGAGCGTGTACCACACCTCTCCAAGTCCTGGGCTAGATGCTGCGCCAGGGAACATCCCAAGGGGATATTGGGCATGGTTGCGATGGCTGCGGCGCTGCCGGCGAGGACCGGGGCGATGGTCGAGAATTTCGATTCGACTGTCGCACGCATGGTTCCCTTCGCCCGCCTGGTCGCGGAACGGGAGGCGTTGCGGGCCCGGTTCCAGGCGGGCACCCCCTATCCGAACCTGGTCATGGACGGCCTGTTCCAGGAGGACGTGCTGGACCGGGTCGCCGCGGAATTCCCGAAGGAGACGCCGCGCGACTGGATCGGCTACGACACCAAGAACGAGATCAAGCGCACCTCCCGCGGGCTGATCGGCGTGCCGCCCTTCGCCCAGGCCTTCCTCTGGCAGCTCTGCTCCGAGCCTTTCTTGGAGATCCTCCGCGACATCACCGGGATCGAGAACCTGGTCGCCGACCCGCTCTTCCATGGCGGCGGGCTGCATGAGAGCTTCCGTGGCGGCTGGCTCAACATCCATGCCGACTGGACCCAGCACCCGCATCTGCCGCTGGTGCGGAAGCTGAACCTCATCATCTACCTGAACCGGGACTGGGACCCGGCCTGGGGCGGCGCGCTGGAGCTCTGGGGCTCCAAGGACAGCGGCGCCGGCAGAAGCATCGAGCCCTTCTTCAACCGCGCCGCACTCTTCCCGACGACGGAGGAGACGCTGCACGGCTTCCCCGACCCGATGACCTGCCCCGCCGGCCGCTCGCGCAAGTCGGTCTCGGTCTTCTACTGGGCGCCGGATCCGGGCGCGATCGAGCGCGGCGCGCCGATCACCTTCCTGCCAGGCAAGAAGGTGACCCGCGCCAAGGCCTTCGCCCGCTCCCTCGTGCCCCCGATCGCCTTCCAGATGCGGGACTTCGCGCGTTCCTTCCTCCGGCGCGCCTGAGCGGCCGGCCATGTGGTGGCTCGAACAGCTCCGCACCCGGGTGGCGGCCTGGCCCGCGCTGACGCGCGATGCGGGGGCGGCCGCCCTCGTCCTCGCGGGAATCGCGCTCGCGCAGCTGCTGATCCTCGCCAGCCTGCCGGTCGAGGTGTTCCTGGCGGCGCCTAGCGTGCTGGCGGCGCTGGCGATCTTCGGGCGGAAGAGCGCGCTCTTCGCCGCGCTGCTGACGGCGGCGGCGGTTGCGATCGCGCTGGACCCAGCGACGCGCGTGGCGGTCTGGAACCTGCCCGCCATCTCGACCGCGGCACTCGCCCTGGGATGCCTGGCGGTTGCCTTCGGCGTGGCCGGGCTCGCCGCCTCCGCCGCCTCCCATGCCCGGGCGGCGGCGCGGGAGAAGCGGGCCAAGGTCCTGATGGATGCCTGCGCGCGCGACGCGCTCTCGCAGATCGAGGCCGCCGGCGCCCGCCTCGCGCGGGCCGAGGCCGAGGTTGCCGAGGCGCAGCGGGAACTGACCCGGGCCAAGGCCTCGGCCCGCAGCAGCGGGGCGGCCCCGACCCGTGATCCGTTGGAGGAGGCGCTGCGGAGCGAGGGCGGGGTCTGATGCCTGGCGCATGACATGCTGACGCATGTTGTGCAGCCTCAGGCGCCGGCGGCCCTCCAGGGCTTGGCTTCGCGGCATGCCTTCGCGCGTTCGGCCGCTCCGCGGGCCGCAGGTCGGGACGTCATGAGCCAGGTCTGATACTGCCCCGCAGACATGCCACCGCATGCATGCCTGCGGCCTCAGCCGCCGATAGCGGCTGCAGGTCAGGACTCATACCGGTCCGCACAGGCGCGGCAGGGCCGCGGCCCGGCGCGCGGCTGAGGCCGGCGGCAGGCCTCAAGGCGGCCACGCGCCGGGATGAAGGCCATGCCGGTCCGCCCTGACGGGAGCCGCCCGCCGGACGAAGGGTGACCGGGACCGCCGGGCCCGGCATGGGATTGCCGCCGGCAAGGCGACCATGGCGGGGAAACGGCGTTGCCCCGCCTGTCATGTATCGCATCACCCATCTCTCCGACCTGCATTTCGGCGCCGAGTTCCCCGACGTGGTCGCCGCCCTGGCGGAGGAGCTGAACCGCGCCCCGCCCGACCTCATCGCCATCAGCGGCGACCTGACCATGCGCGCCCGGACGCGCGAGTTCCTGGCGGCCCGTGCCTTCCTGGACGGGCTACGCGCGCCGGTGCTGGCGGTGCCGGGGAACCATGACCTGGTCGCCTACTGGCTGGCGGAACGCTACCTCGACCCCTATGCGCGCTGGCGGCGCCATATCGCGGCGGAGACGGAGCCGGTCTTCCAGGATGACCGGGTCGGCGTGGTCGGGCTGAACACCGCAAGGCGGGCGGGTCTGTACCTGGACTGGTCGCGCGGCCGGGTCAGCAGCGACCGGCTGGCCCGCTGCGAGGCCCGGCTGGCCGCACTGCCACCCGGCCTGACCCGCATCGTCGTCGCGCACCATCCCTTCCTGCCGCCGCGCACGGAACCGGAGGCGCGGGCGGTCGGCGGCGCCGGCCGGGCGCTGGCGACCTTCGCGCGTCAGGGGGTGCGGCTGATCCTCTCCGGCCACCTGCATGTCGGTGACGTGACGGAGCCGGCGCGGGAGGCCGGGGCGCAGGCCAAGGGCACAGCGGCGACCTCGAGCGTGGCGGAGGGGCCGCTCACCGTCGTGCTGTCCGCCACCACCACCTCCCGACGGCTGCGGGGGGAGCCGAATGCCTTCAACGAGATCCGCATCGCGCCGGATGGCAGGGTGAGCATCTTCGCCCGGGCCTGGGACGGGGCGCGCTGGGCGGCGGTGCCGCCGCAGGCGACGGATGCCACGCCCTCCGTCGCGGTGACGGCGGACCCGGCCGCCATGACCTGAGACCCGGCGCAGGACGTCCTGGCCTTCTGCGCCGGGTACCGGCGCGCAGGCTTGCTGTGGCCGCTGCGCGCCGGGACAAGGCTCATACCGGCTGCGCGGCCAGAGCAGATCGCGGGAGGCCGTGAACGAGCGGAGGCGTGACTCTGCCCGAGACGCGAGGTGCACCAGCGGATGGGCCTTCAGTTTCGAACGCCATCCGCCGGTGCGGCCGGCATGGCTGGCGCCCCCCGCCGCCCCGGTCCAGGATGGTGCGAAGGGAGGCGGCATCCATGATCTTCGAGGGATTCACGCTGGAGACGCGCGAGGCGAATGGCCAGGCGGTGCGCCTGCGCCGCGGCGGTGAAGGCCCGCCGCTGCTGCTGCTGCACGGCAACCCGCAGACCCATCTCATGTGGCACAGGGTGGCGCCGGCGCTGGCGAAGCGCTTCACCGTGATCGCGCCCGATATCCGGGGCTACGGCTTCTCCGGCAAGCCGCCCGTCACGCCGGACAGCCGCCACTACGCCAAGCGGGAGATGGCGAAGGACCTGGTCGCGCTGATGCGCGACCTGGGCCATGACCGTTTCCGCATCGTCAGCCATGACCGCGGCGCACGGGTGGCGCACCGCCTGGTGCTCGACCACCCCGGCTTGGTCGAGAAGCTCTGCGTCATGGATATCATTCCGACGCTCGCGCAGTTCGAGCGGACCGACATGGCCTTCGCCATGGGCTACTATCACTGGTTCTTCCTGGCCCAGCCGCATGACCGGCCGGAGCGCATGATCCTGCGCGACACGGAGGACTGGTTCGATCTGCACACCGCGCGCGAGCCGAAGGACAAGGGCTTCTTCCACCCGGAGGCCCGGGCCGACTACCTGGCGGCCCTGAAGGAGCCGGGCACGGTCGCCGCCATCTGCGAGGACTACCGCGCCGCGACCGGCATCGACCTGGAGCATGACCGCGCGAGCCGCGCCGCCGGCGAGAAGGTGCGGTGCCCCCTGCTTGCGCTCTGGGGCAGCAAGGGCGCCATCCCGCGCTGGTACGACGCGCTGGCAGTGTGGCGGGAGTATGCGGCGGGCGAGGTGACGGGCGGGGCCGTGAACAGCGGCCACTACCTCGCGGAGGAAGCGCCGGAGGAGGTGCTGGCCTGGCTCGACCGCTTCCTCTGAGCCGGGCGCTGCGGCATCCTCCGCTGCAACGAACCCCGGGAGGACTCCATGCCGCATCTCAGCCGACGCGCGGCGCTCTCCGCCGCGCTCGCCCTGCCCGCCGTCGCGCATGCGCAGGGCTGGCCGAGCCGCCCCATCACCGTGCTGGTCCCGAACCCGCCCGGCGGTGGCACCGACTTCGCCGCGCGGCTCTACCAGGATGCGCTGGCGCGGCTGCTGGGCGCCCAGGTTGTGGTGGACAACCGGCCGGGCGCCAATGGCAACATCGCCATCCAGGCGGCGGCGCGCTCGGCGCCGGACGGGCACACGCTGCTGCTGCATTACAACGGCTATCACGGCGGCAACCCGGCGATGATGAAGAATCTCGCCTGGGACCCGGTGAAGGACCGGGCGCCGGTCGGCATGGCGACTGTCGCGCCGCATGCCATCCTCATCCCGGCGGAGCTGCCGCCGCGGACACTCCGCGAGTTCATCGATTAAGTGAAGGCGCGGCCGGGGCAGATCAACTACGCCTCCTCCGGCAATGGCTCCATCCAGCACATCGCCGGCGTGCTGTTCAGCAAGGCGGTCGGCGTGCCGATGGTGCATGTGCCCTATCGCGGCGCGGCGCCGGCGCTGCAGGACGTGGCGGGCGGGCGGGTCGAGCTGTTCATCACCACCCCTTCCTCGGCGATCGGCCTGGTGCAGGGCGGCAAGGTGCGGGCGCTGGCCATCGCCAGCGCCGAGCGCATCCAGGCCCTGCCCGAGGTGCCGACCACGGCGGAGGCCGGCATGCCCGGTTTCGTGGTGGATGCCTGGTTCGCCTTCTTCGCCCCCACGGGCACGCCGGCGCCGGTGCTGAAGCGGCTGAACGCGGCGCTACGGGAGGCGGCGGCGCTGCCGGATGTCCGCCGCCGGGCGGAGGAAGGCGGCGTGCTGCTGCGGCCGATGACCATCGCGCAGATGGACGAGGTGGCGCGGCGCGAGATCGAGGTGCTGGGCCGCATCATCCGGGAGAACAACATCACCCTGGAATAGCGGCGGGCGGCACTACCGGATGCCGCGCACCCTGAGCTCCAGGATCCACCAGGGCAGGCCGGCGGCAAAGAGGCGCCGGTTCATCCCGGCCTTGCAGGCCGCCATCCTGCGGCACCAGTCGGGGGTGATCATCGCGGCCTCCTCCCTCGCCCGGTGCGGCAGGCTCAGCCGGGCCACACCGCCCAGATATAGCCGAGATAGCCGGCGAAGAGCAGCACGCCCTCCCGCCGGCCGACGCGCCAGCCGGTGCGGGCGACCAGCAGCAGCAGCAGCGAGGCGCCGAGCATCACCCAGACATCGAGGGCGAGGATCTCCGCCGGCACCGGAGTCGGCGCGATCAGCGCCGTCGCGCCGCCGATGCCGAGGACATTGTAGATGTTGGAGCCGAGGAGGTTCCCGAAGGCGACCTCCCCCTGGCGGCGGAAGGCGGCGACCAGCGAGGTGACCAGTTCCGGCATGGAGGTGCCGATGGCGACGATGGTCAGGCCGATCACCGCCTCCGGGATCGCCAGCCCGCGTGCCAGCGCCACCGCGCCGCCCACCAGCAGCCGTCCGCCGAGCACCACCAGCACCAGCCCGCCGAGCGCCAGGCCGAGCGCCAGGCCGAGCGCCAGGCCGAGTCCCGCCGCCTGCGGCACCGCCCCGCCGCGCAGGCCATGCGGGTGCGCGCCCTCGAAGGCCTCGGACTTGGCATAGGCCGCGCCGTGGCTGGCGCCTTCCTGCCGCTCCTGCCGCCAGGAGAGCAGGAGGTAGAGGACGAGGCCGAGCAGGAAGGCCCCGCCCACCGGGCGGCCGAGTTGCGCGGCGAAACCCGCGCCGGTCAGCGCCAGGGCGGCGAGCAGGGCGATCACGCCATCCCGCGCCAGCGCCCGCGATGCCACGGCGACCGGCGCGATCATGGCCGCCAGGCCGAGGATCAGCAGGATGTTGGCGATGTTGGAGCCGACGATGTTGCCGACCGCGATGCCGGGCGAGCCGGCGAGCGAGGCCTGCAGGCTGGTCACCAGCTCCGGCGTCGAGGTGCCGAAGCCGAGCAGGGTCAGGCCGATCAGCAGGGGCGAGACGCCCAGCCGCTCCGCGACGCGCACCGCGCCGCGCACCAGCAGTTCCCCGCCGAGCGCGAGCAGGACGAGGCCGCCGAGGATGCCGGGCAGCGCTTCCATCACCGCCCTGGCCGGCGAACCAGGTGGCGAGGGCGCGCAGCTCCGGCACTTCGCCATCCACGTCCAGGATGCAGCCGGGGTATTCCGCCCAGCAGGCATCAATCAGGGCGATGAAGCCCTCGGCATCCGTGTCGCGGGCTGGGCGCAGCAGGGCCTGGCCCGGCGGCGGGGCGTCAGCCGCCATGGCCATGCGGATCGGCGCCCGCCCGGGTCACGTCAGCTCCCGGCAGAACTCCTGGATTCGGCCGCAGGCCTCGGTCAGGCTCTCGGTATCCGTCGCGTAGGAGATGCGCATGTGCGGGGACATGCCATAGGCCGCGCCCTGCACGCAGGCGACATGCTTCTCCTCCAGCAGCGCGGCGACGAAGTCGGTGTCGGTCTCGATCTTCCGGCCACCCTTGGTGGTCTTGCCGAGGCAGCCCGCCAGATTCGGGAAGACGTAGAAGGCGCCCTCCGGCTTGTGGCAGGTGAGGCCCGGCGCCTCGTTCAGCATGGCGACGACCATGTCGCGGCGCTGCTCGTAGATGCGGCGCCGCTCCTCCACCAGCTCCTGCGGCCCGTCCAGCGCGGCGGCGGCCGCCGCCTGGCCGACGGAGGAGACGCCCGCCGTCGCCTGGCCCTGCATGTTGAACATGCCCTTGATCAGCTTCGCGGGCGCGCCGCCGAAGCCGATGCGCCAGCCGGTCATGGCATAGGTCTTGGAGCAGCCATTGACCGTCAGCGTGCGATCCTTCAGCCCCGGCGTGACCTGGGCGATGGTGCTGAACCGGTGGCCGTCATAGAGCAGGTGCTCATACATGTCGTCCGACATCACCCAGACCTGCGGGTGGCGCAGCAGCACCTCGCCGATCGCGGCCAGTTCCTCGGGTGTCGGCACCGCGCCGGTCGGGTTGCCCGGGAAGTTCAGCATCACCCACTTCGTGCGCGGGGTGATGGCGGCCTCGATATCCTCCGGCCGCGGCTTGAAGCCGTTGTTCTGCGGGCAGGAGACGGTGACGGGCACGCCGCCCGCCACCTTCGCCATGTCGGCATAGCTCACCCAGAAGGGCGCGGGGATGACCACCTCGTCGCCCGGGTCGAGCGTCGCCATGAAGGCGTTGAAGATCACCTGCTTGCCGCCATTGCCGACGATGATCTCGTCCGGCCCATAATCCAGGCCGTTGTCCCGCTTGAACTTGCGGGCGATGGCGGATTTCAGGGCGGGCGTGCCGCCCTGCGGCGGGTACTTCGTGTCGCCGGACAGGGCCGCCTGGTAGGCGGCCTCGATGGCATGGCGGGGCGTCGCGAAGTCGGGCTCGCCATTCGCCAGGCTGATGACATTGATGCCCTGGGCGCGCATCTCCCGCGCCTTCGCCGTCATGGCGGCGGAGGGCGAGACCTGCACGTTGGACAGGCGCTTGGCGAGCTCCGGCATGGGTCCGATCGCCTCAGCGCAGCCCGGCGCAGAAGCGCTGGATGCGCGTGCAGGCGTCCTTCAGCTGCTCGTCGCTGGTCGCGTAGCTGATGCGGAAATAGCCGGGATACATGAAGGCGGCGCCGTGGACGCAGGCGACCCCCTCTTCCTCGAGCAGGGCGAGGCAGAAATCCTCGTCCGTCTCGATCCGCTTGCCACCCTTCGTCACCTTGCCGATGCAGCCTTGCATGGAGGGGAAGACGTAGAAGGCGCCCTCCGGCTTGTGGCAGCGGATGCCCGGCGCGGCGTTCAGCATCTCCACCACCATGTCGCGGCGGCGCTGGTAGGCCACCTTCATGGTCTCGATGGACTCCTGCGGCCCGGTCAGCGCCTCGACCGCCGCGGCCTGGCTGATGCTGCTGGTGTTGCTGGTGGACTGGCTCTGCAGCTTGTCCATCTGCTTGATCAGGTGCGCGGGCGCCCCGGCATAGCCGATGCGCCAGCCGGTCATCGCGTAGGCCTTGGAGCAGCCGTTCATCGTGACCGTGCGGTCGCGCAGCCGCGGCTCCACCTCCAGCACGGTGGCCGGGCGGAAGCCATCATAAGCCAGCTTGTTGTAGATGTCGTCGGTGAAGACCCAGACATGCGGGTGCTTCATCAGCACATCCGTCAGCTTCTTCAGCTCCTCGGCGGAATAGGCCGCGCCGGTCGGGTTGGACGGGTTGTTGAGCAGGAACCACTTGGTCTTCGGGGTGATGGCGGCCTCGAGCTGCTCAGGCCGCAGCTTGAAGCCGTTATTCTCGTCGCCGCGGACGATCACCGGCGTGCCCTCGGCCAGCTCGACGATATCCGGGTAGGACACCCAGCATGGGGCGGGGATGATGACTTCGTCGCCCGCCTGGATGGTGGCGAGGAAGGCGTCGAAGATCACCTGCTTGCCGCCCGTGGCGACCAGGATCTCCTCCGGCTTGTACTCGATCCCGTGGTCGGCCTTGAAGCGGTCGGCGACCGCCTTCCGCAGGGCCGGGGTGCCGGCGACGTCGGTGTAGCGGGTCTCGCCGCGCTGGATGGCGGCGATCGCCGCGTCCTTGACGTTCTGCGGGGTGTCGAAATCCGGCTCGCCGGCCGCCAGGCCGATGACGTCCTTGCCCGCCGCCTTCAGCGCCCGCGCCTTGCTGGTCATGGCGATGGTGAGCGAGGGGGAGATGCGGTCGAGGCGGTCGGCGATGAGCTTCATGGGTGGCCTGCAGTCCTGGCGAAGGTCGGGGACCCTACAGGCGCCCCCCCGCCGCTTCAACCCGCGCCGGCGCCACCCCGGCCATTCCGCCCGAGAATGATGGCCGCGATGGCGACCGCGAGGCCCGCCAGGGCCAGGATGACGGCCGCCAGGGCATTGATCTCGGGCGTCAGCCCGAGCCGGAGCTGGGAGAAGACCAGCATGGGCAGGGTGGTCCCGGCCGGGCCGGAGACGAAGCTGGCGATCACCACGTCATCGAGGGAGAGGGTAAAGGCCAGCAGCCAGCCCGCAACCAGGGCCGGGGCGATCAGCGGCAGGGTGACGGTGCGGAAGACGGTGAAGGGCCCGGCGCCCAGATCCGCGGCGGCCTCCTCCAGCGCCGGATCCATGCCCGTGAGCCGCGCCTGCACCACCACCGCGACATAGGCGAGGCCGAGCGTGGCATGCGCCAGCAGCACGGTCGCGGCGCCGCGGTCCGGCGCCCAGCCCAGCGCCGCCTCCGCCGCCCCTTGCAGCACGACGAACAGCAGCAGCAGCGACAGGCCCGTCACCACCTCCGGCAGCACCAGCGGCGCGCCGGCCAGTGCCCCGAAGACCGCCCTTCCGCGGAAGGAGCCGTGGCGGGCCAGCACCCAGCCCGCCATGCCGCCCAGCAGCACCGCCAGCGTCGCGGCGCCGGCGGCGATGCGCAGCGACAGCCAGGCCGCCTCCAGCATCCGCTCATTCGCCGCCAGCGCCGCGAACCAGCGCAGCGAGAACCCGCCCCATTGGAAGGGAATGCGGTCGGCGCTGAAGGCGTAGCCGACCAGCAGTAGGATCGGCAGCCAGAGGAAGGAGAGCCCGACAGCCAAACCCACCTGCCGCATCACGGCACCATCCCGGGGCTCCGCCCCGGACCCCGCGAAGCGGGCGAAGCCCCCCTTCGAGACCCCCCGTTATTCTCCCGGCGCTGGAACAGCCGGATCGGGACGATCAGCAGCGCCAGCAGCGCCACGGCCAGCGCCGCGGCCAGCGGCCAGTCGCGGTTCTGGAAGAACTCGCCCCAGAGGGCGCGGCCGACCAGCAGCGCCTCCGGCGGGCCGAGCAGTTCCGGGATCACGAACTCCCCCGCCGCCGGGATGAAGACCAGCAGGAAAGCCGCCGCCGCCCCGGGGAGGGAGAGCGGCAGGGTGACGGTGCGGAACACCATCCAGGGCGTGGCACCGAGATCGGCCGCCGCCTCCTCCACCGAGAGGTCGCGCCGCAGCAGCGTCGCGGTCAGCGGCAGCACGGCGAAGGGCAGGTAGGCATGCACCATGCCGAGATAGAGCGCGGCATCGCTGTAGAGCAGTGGCACCGGCGCCTCCGTCAGCCCCAGCCCCATCAGCACGCCATTCACCCAGCCGCCATCGCGCAGCAGCCCGATCCAGGCGCCGAGGCGGGGCAGGAAGCCGGTCCAGAAGGGCAGCAGCACCAGGGCCAGCAGCGGCACCCGCCAGCCCTCCCGCGCGGAGGCGATGCCAAGCGCCATGGGATAGGCGAGCAGCAGGCAGATGGCGGCGGAGAGGAAGGCGACGACCAGGGAACGCAGGAAGGCGGCGGCATAGTACCAGTCCTCCGCCAGGGTCAGCAGGTTGGCGAAGCTGCCCTGCCAGCCCGCCTCCAGCGAGACCGGCGGCAGGAAGGGCGGCACGCCCGGCGCGGGCTCGGAGAGCGCGATGCCGGCCAGGATCGCCACCGGCGCCGCCACCAGCAGCAGCAGCCAGAGGAAGGGCGGCAGCAGGACCAGGGCGCGGCGCATCAGTCCGCCAGCGGCGCCAGGGCCTCGGGCGCCCAGGCGAGCGAGAGGGCTTCGCCCGGCGCCGGCGGCGCGGCCTCGGGCGGCAGCGCCACCCGCCATTCCGTCCCGTCCGGCAGCGCCACCACCGCCATCCACCCGTCGCCACGATAGGCCAGGTCCTTCAGCCGCGCCGCGATGCCGTTCTCCGCCGGCGGCGCGCCGGCCACCAGCCGGATGCGCTCCGGCCGCAGCGCAACGCTGATCGCCTCGCCGGGGCCGCGGCCGGGCGGCACGGCCAGGCGCAGCCGGCAGCCCGCGGCGCAGTCCACCGCCCCGTCCGGCCCCAGCCGGCCTTCCAGGATGTTCGCCGCACCGAGGAATTCCGCCACATACCGCGTCGCCGGCCGGTCATAGAGGGTGCGCGGCGGCCCAATCTGCGCCAGCCGCCCCTTCTCCAGCACCGCCACCCGGTCGGCCAGCGCCAGGGCCTCCGCCTGGTCATGCGTCACCATGATGAAGCCGGCGCCGGTCGCGCGCTGCAGGGCGCGCAGCTCGAAGCCGGTGCGTTCGCGCAGGGACGCATCCAGCGCCCCCAGCGGCTCGTCCAGCAGCAGCAAAGGCGGGCGCTTCACCAGGCTGCGGACCAGGGCCACGCGCTGCCGCTGGCCGCCGGAGAGCTGCGCGGGCCTGCGCCCCTCGAACCCCGTCAGCCCGACCATCGCCAGCGCCTCCGCGACGCGCCGGGCGATCTCCGGCTTCGCCACCCCGTCGCGGCGCAGGCCATAAGCGACATTCTCGAAGACCGAGAGATGCGGGAAGAGTGCATAGCTCTGGAACACCATGCTGACCGGGCGGGCATGCGGCGGCAGGGGGGCGATGTCCCGCCCCTGCAGCAGCAGGCTGCCGGCATCGGCGGCCTCGAATCCCGCGATGATGCGCAGCAGGGTGGACTTGCCCGAGCCGCTGCCGCCGAGCAGCGCCAGGAACTCCCCCGGCGCCACATCCAGGCTCAGCGCATCCAGCGCGAGGATCGCGCCGAAGCGCTTGGTCACGCTCGTGAGGCGCAGCAGCGGCCCGGTCAGGGGGGCGGCGTCCCTGCTGACCGAACGGCCGGCCGGCGCGGAGGCCCGAATCGCCGTCGCCAACCGACTAGCGGCCCGCCCGGAAGCGGTTCCAGAGGCGCGTCCGCGCCCGCTCGGCCGCCGGGTTCAGCGTGCCCGGCACGAAGGCGCGGGAGAGCGCCTTCTCCGGGGGATGGACGCTCGGATCCTCCCGCACCGCCGGCGCCACGAGCGGACGGCTGGCCGGCACCGCATTGGGGTAGCGGACATGGCTGGTGATGGCGGCCATGATCTCCGGCTGCAGCAGGAAATCGATGAAGGCATGCGCGGCCTCGGGGTTCGGCGCATCGGCCGGGATCGCCAGCATGTCGAACCAGAGATGCGCGCCCGACTTCGGCGCGACATAGCCGATCTCGACGCCTCGGCCGGCCTCCCGGGCGCGGGCCGCGGCCTGGATGACGTCGCCGCTATAGGTCAGCGCCACGCAGATCTCGCCGGTCGCCAGCATGTCCACCAGCGCGCCGGAGCCGGGGATGGCGCGCAGATGCGGGCGGATGGCCAGCAGCGCCTGCTCCGCCGCGCGCAGATCGGCGGCCTCGGTGCTGTCCGGCTCCTTGCCCAGCCAGGCGAGGACGGAGGGCAGCACATCGGTCGCGCTGTCCATCACGGCGAGGCCGCAGCGCGCGAGTCGCGCCGCATTCTCCGGTCTCAGCAGCAGGTCGAGCCCGTCCATCGGCGCCTCGGGCCAGAGCGCGCGCACCCGGTCCAGCCGGATGCCGAGGCCAACCGTGCCCCACAGGTAGATCACGCCATGCCTGTTGCCGGGATCGACCGCCGCCACGCGTTCCATCAGCCGCGGATCGAGGTTCTGCCAGTTCGGGATCTTCGCCCGGTCCAGCGGGCGCAGCGCGCCGGCGCGGACCAGGCGCGCGAAGCTCGGCTCACTGGTCGGGACGATGAGGTCGTAGCCCGACCGGCCCGCGGAAAGCTTTCCTTCCAGCGTCTCCAGGCTGTCATAGACATCGTAGCGGACCCGGATGCCGGTCTGCTGCTCGAAGCGCTGGACCACGGCGGGGTCGATGTAGTCGGTCCAGTTGTAGACATTCAGCACCGGCTGCGCCGCCGCCCCCGGGACCAGCATCCGGGCGAGCATCAGCGCGGGGAGCAGCAGGCAAGCAAACAGGAAGCCTCGGCGCATCGCCACCCCGGTCCGGTTGGATCACGCCCAGACTAGAGCAGATCGCGAGAGGCCGTGAACGACCGAACGCGCGCATCTGCCCAAAAAACAAGAGGCTGGAGCAGAGCGCCGCAGCGCGGAAACGCCTGCCGGCATGGATCCGCCCGGCGAAGGATGGCCGCAGCGGGTCTCGCGCGGCACGGCCGGCACGGAAGCGCCCCCGCGCGGATGGGCACAGCGGTAACTAGGATCATTTTCCTTGACTTTCCGATCCGGAATCGGCTACCCCCGCCCTGCCGACGGCCGAATTGCGCCCAGGCTCCCCCGCACCATCCGCGCCCGCCGCCGGCGGCCCCCATCCGGACGCGCTCCGCCGCGCCCGGCTGCGCCGCCGCGCCCGGCCGTTGCCGAGACGGAGACACCCGTGCCCTTCAGCCCGGCCAACCTCAATGCGCTGATTCAGACCAGCGCCTTCGCCCTCTGGCACTACCGCACCACGGACAGCCGCGCGACGGTCAGCGCGGCCGGCTACTTCGCACCGGCCACCGCCAGCCTGCGCGCGGGCGACCTGATGATCCTGCAGGCGGCGGATGCCATGGCGCTGGTGCCGCTGCGCAGCAATGCCGCGCTCGGCACGGGCGTCACGCTCGATGGGGCGGTCGGGCCGGTGACCCTGCTGCGCAGCGCCGCCATGGGCCTGCGCGCCAGCCAGAGCGCCTCGGCGGTGGTGCGGACGATCATGCTCGCGCCGCTCGCCGCGGGCTTCCTCGTGGGCGGCAGCATCCCGGTCTCCGCCGCCGTCACCGGCCCCATCGCGCAGGTGGTGTTCAGCCTGCGCGATGCGGGCGGCGCCGTCATCCCGCCGGTGCGGAGCGTGACGGTCGAGGGCGGCCGCGCCGCGGCCAGCTTCCCCGCCCCGCCGGTCGGCAGCGGCTACCGCATCCGGGTGGAGGATGCGGCCGACCCCGCAATCGGCGCCACCTCGCGCAGCTTCAGCGTGGCGCCGGATCTCGCCTATCTGCTGATCGAGACTGGCGACGGGCTGACCACCGAGGCCGGCGACCGGCTGCGGCTCTAGAGCGGCTTCCATTCGCAACGGCTCACTCCAGCCGCCCTAGGTCCTTGTTCAGCCGAGCAAATCACTCCGCCCAGATGAGGTAGCTGGTCGGCGTTTGCTCTGGAGCAGATCGCGGAGGGGCGTGAACGCCCCGGAGCGGGACTCTGCTCGACGAACACTGAGCTGCGGCGGATCGGTGTTCCGATCCGCCGCAGCCCCGCCACCGGCCGTCGCCACGGCCTGGATGGCCTCCGCGACCGCAGGCCCATCCGCTGCAGGTCCCTGACCCCCGGGGCCGATGCGCCCCCCCGACCGCAGGCCCGCACCGCGGCCGCCCC
>JAESGY010000260.1_pt1 | contig 33714 bp, 37 predicted proteins | sample 9269841 | NCBI WGS metagenome assembly JAESGY01 (sample SAMN17022865, study PRJNA683097) | algae metagenome | isolation source: Spirirestis rafaelensis WJT71-NPBG6 and co-occurring heterotrophs from... | place: USA: Pinto Wells, Joshua Tree National Park, Colorado Desert, CA | collected 2006-08-15
TGGAGGCAGGGCCGATCCCGGCGGTGCACGGGGTGGTACGCTGGCGTCTGGTGGATCTGATCCAGTGGCTCTGGGAAGAGTACCGCCTTCCGATCTCCAAGCAGACCTTGAGCCGGGAGGTGCGGGCGCTGCGCTACCGAAAGCTCTCGGCTCGCCCGCGCCATCATGCCAAGAGCAAGCAAGCGGTGGAGGTTTTTAAAAAACCTTCCCCGCGCGTGTGGAGGAGATCGCGACCGACCAGGCCAGCGGCAAGCCCCTAGAGATCTGGTTTGCCGATGAGGCTCGTGTGGGCCAGAAGAACAAGATCACCCGCCGTTGGGCCAAGCGCGGCACGCGCCCGTCTGCTCCGCGTGACCTGAGAACGGCCTCCACCTACATCTTTGGCGCCATCTGTCCGGCTCAGGGTAAAGCAGCCGGCCTGGTGCTGCCCCGCTGCACCACACAAGCTATGGATGAACACCTAAAGGAGATTGCGCAGGCCGTGGCGCCTGACGCTCACGCGGTGCTGCTGTTGGATCAGGCGGGCTGGCACGTCTCACGCAAACTGAGGGTGCCATCCAATATCACGCTGCTGCTGCTGCCGGCGAAAGCGCCCGAACTGAACCCGGTCGAGAACATCTGGCAGTACATGAGGGAGAACTGGCTCTCCAACCGGGTATTCGCATCCTACGAGGATATCCTCGATCATTGCTGCGACACCTGGAATAAGCTCACTGACCAACCCTGGACCATCATGTCCATCGGCTTACGCGAATGGGCACACAGGTTCTGATCACCAAGACTTGGTATAAGCTGGCATCTGCATGATTAGGTGGTTGGTGGCCTAGGCGCTAGAGCGCATTCGATCTAGGTGAACTTGACCGGCAGTTGCGGATGATTGCCAAGCTGCAACAGATCGAGATGCAGTTGGCCCCGGGCAAGAGCATTGCGCTTGCCTGCAAGGACGCTGCCATCTCAGAACAGAACTCAAGGACGAGTACCTGAAGCTGGAGATCTTCTCCAGCCTGAAAGAAGCTCAGGTGATCATCGGCGCGTGGCGCGATCACGACAACCGCGTGCACCCTCATTCATCCTTAGGCTACCGGCCGCCCGCACCCCCTTTCCTAGGGGCCATCCCACAGCAGCCACCCACGTCCGCCATCATACAGTAAGCTCTCAACGCGCTCGGCTCAAAATTTCGGTGAGGTCACCCAAGGCTCGCGTCAGCGATCTTCGTCCCGCTTGGGTGACTGTACTGCCGCGGCATTGTGTGTGACCCGCCTTAGGCTTCGCCGAAACTCCCGCCATCCGACTACAGCCCCCCGAAATCCCCTCGCCTGTTGCCGTGTTCACCCACTCCCCCGCCGTGTACTGGCAGGGGAACGGGATCACGTAGGTTCCGACGTGGTCCTCGCACAAGAGTTGTACCGGGAGATCAGCTGTCGGATGGTGACCGGTAACGAACTCATCCAGGCGACTGCGTCTTGTCACCATAGTTCCACCGCTCTCGGTGCGGTCTCGCAGTGAATTGGAGAGCCGTACTGCCGCTGCGACATTGTACCGACTACCAGCACACCCGGGGCAAACGACGCTTCCAACGCTCTCCTCGGCGCAGAGGGATCAGTCCGGCACGTCGGTGAGCCCCACGAGGAGTCCCACTGGAAGCGCGCCCAGCTCGTGCTGGCACGCAGTTCTCAGCCACTCCCTCGGCATCGCTCGAATTAAGTAACATTAGCGTAGCAAGACCGCATGCGTCTCGGTGCTTATGGGCCGGCACCGGCCTACTTGGGTCTCGTGTGGCCCCGAGATAGGTCTCAACCTCTAGGACTGTGGTGGAGTCACCGGTCTGCTCGTCAAAGAGCGTTGCCGCAGGCCGTGCAGGTGGGGTTAGACGGCTCTCCTTGATACTGTTCGGCTTTGTGCGATTTCGCTGGGTGGCAATCCCCGCGACCTCTTCGTCGAGAGGCAGTGCTGCAGCTTGCGCGCTTAAGATACTGGGAAGAATGCGACGGGTTGGCAACTTCGCAAGAGGTGTACTGTCCCTTACCTCTCTTGGAGCGACGGTCTGAGACGAGGATCTGCTGGCCATAGCGAGGTTCACGTTGAAGGGACCGCCGAAGTTTGGAGGAGGTGCAGTTTGAGCCGTAGTCCCTTGGTCCAAGGCTAGCTGACCTTGCGAAGTGCAGCTCTCCCGCTTTGCGATCTGTCCTGTCGTAAGGGCCTGGACAGACTTTTGACGTCTACGCTTGATTTCGACCGTGAAGGACGGCCTTGCCGCTCTGTGGCGCACTTGGTGTTCTCGTCGATAAGGGTTTCTGAGGGAGGGGCACAGCCTTCGGGAAGCCACGCCTTGGGTTCAGATAGTGAAGTTTTGCTCCGCCTCCAAGGGGGAAGTGCAATCCAAAAATTCACTTTCGGCACTCGTGTCAATGACCTGCACTCGGCTTTGTCCAAGTACAAAAACTGGAAAGTTAGATCTCTGGCTGCCGCAGATCTTCATGCCAATTAGAACCGCAACGTGCTTGAGCACTGTGGCACAACCTCAGGCATCTGCTCAAGTGCTGTGGGCCTGAGAAGGGAGCAGAGGGTCGAGTCCCCACGAGAATTCTCCCTTAGCCCAGTTTTCGACGTTGAGATCGGCCACCCTCTGGAATTCGCGTTCGTTGTTGGTGATCAGTGTCAACCCGAGGCTTCTGGCATGGGCAGCAATCCAGAGATCGTTGTTGCCGATGAGCTCGCCGCGGACAGCGAGATCGCTGCGGATGACTCCATAGGCTTTCGCCACATCAACGGCCATTGGCAGAACTGGGATCAGCGCGGTCAGTTCCGCAAAGACCATCATAGCCCTGTCGGGATTGGAACTCCTGTGAACACCGTAGATCAGTTCGCCATAAGTCACGACGGAGATCGCGGTTACGCCAGGTGTGAGAGTCTTGAACCGTTCCAGGACGGCTTTGGGTCGCTCCCGACGGATATAGATGCAAATATTCGTGTCCAGCAGGTATCGGATGTCAGCCTTCAAAGCCCCTCGCGCTCCTGCGGAGGGGGGTCCTCGCGGTCGACATCAGGCAGGTCACAGAGCAGTTCGAACGCCCGTGTCAGATCCTGACGCTTCTCACGCAGGACGATCTCATCCCCGCGGCGAAAGATTTCCACCTCATCGCTGGTAAGGCGAAACTTCTTGGGAAGCCTGACCGCTTGGCTGTTGCCAGACCGGAAAACCTTAGCCGTCTCCATTCGGACACTCCGTATATCCATGGTAGTATATACACGGGCTCTCAAATTTCAAGCCGCTGGTGCTGTGTGTCCAAGATCGCCACCGCGCTTTAGACTGGTAGTGACCTAACTTGGCAGGGATGGCTGCCAGCGAACTGACCCAGATAGCATGATCGTGGCTGCTCGTTCCGCAGCCACTTTGGTCGACAGCGTCGTCAGGCCCGGAGAGTTGCACCAGTCAGATGCCATGAGCGGGCATGACCAGAGTCCGGTCCTCCTATCCTCGGAGCAGAGGGAGAGTCGCCCAACCTGTACCCCTCTCTAGCCGAGCCGTCGGATTAGATCAGTTGGCAAGCTGCGCTGAGTGGCTCTGGCGTGTACGGTCAGGAGGGTCGCGACACTCGGAGCGTCGCAGATTGTACCGTCGAGCGCGGCGGCCACGGCGTCCCGGAAGGGCAATCGGCGAATGGCCAAGTCCTCCTGAGGGTCGGGATCGGCGGCTCCCTGGTTCAGGTCCCAGGCCACAAAGCAGGGCGCGATTTCGTCCGTGATGCCAGGTGACACCATCAGGCGCAACACCTCCAGCCATTGGCCTGCCCCTACGCCGGTTTCCTCTTTCAGCTCCCGTCGGGCGGTCTCCAAGGGGTCGACGTCCTTGGAGCCGGATCCGCGCGGAAGCTCCCAGGTGTAGCGCTGTGCGAGATACCGGTACTGACCAACAAGTGCTGTGCTACCGTTACTGTAGATGGGCAGGACAGCAATGCCGTAGATGCGGAAGCGGAGTGCCGTGTAGGGGTGGATCTTGCCGGAGCGATGCCGAACCTCGTCCTGATCGACATCGACATAGCGGCTCTCGTAGAACCGTTGGGAGGACAGGGTGGTCCAAGGATTGCTGTGGTCCGGCACGATCGACCCGTCTCTGGGCTAGCTGGAGGATGGAATGTCTCAACGCCACGGGTTCGTCCGGGGTTGCATGGCCGGAGTGAGGTGCTGAACCGACCTTGCCTCAGGTCCTCGGCGTGGGACCTCGCTAGCTGTGAGCTCTGAGGAGGTGCCGGGATTCATTCCAGACCGAACTGCACGTCGGGGCGAAGGTCGCCCAGCGGCAATTAGAGTGCACTGGTCAGGCAGTCGCGCCGTATGCGGGCTGATCTGGGGTCAGCCTGCGGCCGCACCCCTAGAAACGTCCCTCGTTGTTCAGACAGTCCTTAACATGGTGATCCTCCGTCGAACGGGTCGCAACATCACAGGGGATTGTAAAATCCACCGCATGGCCGATATAATGCCTGCTTTATGTGGCAAAGGATCAGGTCCATGACGGTGACGGCCCGATCACCAAAGGTCCCAAGCAAACGCGGCTCTCAGCGCAAGACCGCTCAAAAGGGGCACAAGGGTCCGGCTCACGCGGATGACAAGTTCCAACTTCGGTCGTTCTATGATGCCCAAGGTCGTTTGGCGCCCGAGCGGGTGGCTCAGGCGTTGCGCATGTCCAAGAGCCAGTTGGCGGAGACCATCGGAGTCAACCGGGAGGCCCTCTATAAGCCGGAGCGCACCCAAGCGCCCAAAACGCAGACGCGTGTTCGCGAGATGGTTGAGATTGTGGAGCGGGTCAAGGAGTGGGCCGGGGGCCAGGATCAGGCGATCGCCTGGTATCGCGCGCAGCCGATCCCGGCCTTTGGCGGGCGAACGGCTGAGGCTCTCGTCAAGGACGGCAAAGCCGGCGCCCTGCGGGACTATCTCGATCATCTGGCCATGGGCGGCTTTGCTTGAGGTTCCAAGGCGTGTGCTACCGGGCCCACGATCCCAAGTGGGCGTTCACGCCAACATCCGGCGCCGGCGCCGCGATCCACGGCGGACGGTTCAACCCGAAAGGCGTTGAAGCCCTGTATGTGGCCCTCACCCTTGAGGGCGCGTTTCTGGAGATCAGCCAAGGGTTCGCCCTGAAATTCGCCCCCTGCACCATGTGTAGCTACGATGTGGACTGCGATGATCTGGCGGATCTGAGGACGGAGGCCGGCCGTCAGGTGCACAGCGTTGATTTCAACGACATGGCGTGTGCCTGGTTCAGCCTCGCGGCGGCCGGGACCGTCCCGCCTTCGTGGCAGGTGGCGCGGCGTCTGATGGGCGAAGGCTTCGCCGGGGTGCTCGTGCCGTCGTTTGCCGTGGGCGCCCGAAATGACTGGGCCAACCTCGTGCTATGGCATTGGCGTGATCGGCGGCCGCACCGGATCGCCGTGTACGATCCCAATCAACAGCTTCCGACCGATCAACGCTCTTGGACCTAAGCGGGTGTGAGCGGTTCGAGACGGAGTGTTGTCGGTTCTCATCAGTGCAGTGTGGGTTTGCCACAGCACCGTTTGTATTTCTTGCCAGATCCGCAGGCGCAGGGATCATTACGCCCGATTTTGGGGCCGGTGCGGCGGTAAGTGGATGGTCCACCCTTGAGGTCTGGGCGCATCCGTCGGAGCGGCTTAAAGTAGCGGTAGATCGCCGTGACTCCGGCCGCAGCGCCAGCGATGAGGTGCTCGCGCCAATCCGTATTCATGGGCTCCGGATAAGGTCGCAAGGCCGGATCGGCATCGTGCTCATGTGCCAGTGCCAAGATCGGCACAAGCCAGCCCCCATGCTCTTCGTCATCCAGGAGGTCGACCCAGTCCTCGCGTCGCAACTCCATGCCGCGCATGAACCCCTGGGCCCAGTCATTCGCGTGGGCGATGCCGTGGTCGTCCTCGAGCAGCAACGGCAAAAACACATCACCGGATTGCAGGGTATCGGCAACGGCATCCCAATGGCGCATGATGAGATTCAGGAAATCTTTGAGCTGCTGCTGGCTCGAGAAGGCCTCCTCATCAGCCATCTCGCCTCCCCAAATCTCGGGTAGGTACTCGTTGGGGTCAACAGGGGAGGGACCGCAGATGAGGGCAGCAAAGAAGCCATCCAGCTTTTCTAAATTCATCGCGTGCTCATCGCCAAGATGCTCGAGAACGTACGACATGAGGTCGTATTCCGCGTCTGTCAGGGGGCTTGCAGTCATGTGTGCCTCTCCGTTTTCCCACCATTGCCCGCAAGGATTGAAAGCAAAAACCGTCGAAGTTTTGGCTGTGAATGATCTGCTGCGGCAGTCCCGAACGATGCTCAAGGAGATCGGTTAGGGCCGCGGAGATTGGTAAACCCTATGACCGCCAGCAAACCGACACGAACGGACAATTTGCTGAGCCGCCAACACGATCTTCTGGGCAGGTTTGGTGCAGAGATAAGGATCCCCAATGGGCAGGCTTGCCCATCCCCCAAAATTGTGTACACGTAAGAGTACACAAAGGAGGTTGCCATGCTTCGACCTGAGAGGGATAAGCAGGTTCGGGTTGGCGTCCGCGAGTTGCGGGCGAACCTGAGTGAATTGCTCCGGCAGGCCCGCCAGGGAACCTCGTTCCTCGTCATGTCGCGCAACGAGGTCATTGCTGAGATCCGGCCGCCCCCTGGCGTCGAGCGCCCCCGTCGGATCCCAGGACTGTTGAAGGGCAAGATCCGCATGGCAGAGGATTTCGACGTGCTTCCCGACGACGTCCTTTGGGCCATGGAAGGAAACGGAGATTGAGGATCCTTCTCGATACTCACGCCCTTCTCTGGTGGCTTGGGGGTGACCCTCGGATCGAGGGCAAGGCCCAGGACCTCATCGTCGACCCTGCGAACGACATCCTGGTGAGCGTCGTCTCCTTGTGGGAGATCGTGGTGAAGGTGCGCGTTGGAAGACTGGAGGCTGACATCCGTGACATCGTTGCCGCCATCAACGCTCAATGCTTCGAAGCGCTCGAGATCCGTCCCGAGCATCTTGAGGACCTGGTCCGCCTCCCGATGCACCACCGGGATCCATTCGATCACCTGCTGATCGCTCAGGCCATCGCTGAAGGCCTCACCCTCCTGTCGGAGGACCAGCATGTGTCGGCGTATCCCGTGGCCCATGTCACCTGCACCAACAAGGGGCCCTGAGACCGCACATTTCCGAGACCTGTCTCGCGTTCTCGACCACGTCTCATGGACCCTATCAATGCGGTCTGATCAGGTGATGATCACGCTTGCCTCCTGGTGGCGGGTTTGATCGACCGGGAACGCAGCCTGATGGGGAAACGACGGAGGACACGTGATCTGCTGACCTCGTGCGCGGGTGGCCGGCTGGTCCCGATAAGGGCAGGGCCCGGGTCGCACGCACAACGGGATGTTCGGCTGTCTGGAGCAGGCTTACAGAGGCGTTGGCTCAGCAGGTTGGCCGATGGCTGGGGTGAGCCCTAAGGTTGGAGAACCGCAATTTGACTCAGCCGCTTGGCGGCCTTCGCAATCCGCCGGTCGAAGCTGACGAAGGCTGCGTAGCCTTCGGCTGCCGCAGGATGGAGAGCGTCCGCGAAGTCCATCCCTTCCGCCACCCAGCCCTGAGCTATAGCGGCGGGGGCAGGGGCCTCAAGTTTGACCCGCGGGAGCCCCGCGAAAGCGCGAAGGGAGCTTCCGACCGATCAACGCTCTTGGACCTCGGCGGATTTGTGAATGGTTCTTTTGATTCATTCTGGCGAATAGGCGGTGGATTGGCTCAGCGCTCAGCCGCTGCGGCCAAACTCGCGTCGAGGTCTCGGATTGCCTTGTTCTGATGGGACAGCGCGCGCCGCAGGTAACGGTCAAGCTTGCCGAGTTGCTCCCAGATGGACGCACAGTGCTGCGCCTGGGTGCGTTGTTGCCTCACGCGCGCGACTTCCGCATCAAAGTGGGCGTCTTGCATGATCTGAGAGAGCGCCAAGGCCCGCAACTCCCGATGCGTCCCGTTGCGAAAGGCCTGCATGTGATCGCCGGTGGAGATCCTGACCCGTGCTGGTCGAACCGGCATCGGCTCTACCGTTGCGGCAGATGTCAGCAAGTCAGGATCATTGGAAATGCGATCTATGAGGGCCATACGCGCCCTGCGCGTGCGCATCACGTCCATGGCTGCTTCCGCTACTCGGAGCGCCGCCTGATAAACGATGAGATCGTCGGCCGCGGGTCCGGCGATGGTTCGCGCCAGATGCGCGATCTCAGGAGCCAGTTCGGGGATCATTGAGGCGGGGACGGCGAGGCCATGCTTGAGCGCATTGCCGCGTGAGCGAGACTTACCCGCAGCAGTGCGAGGGCCTGTGCTGTGCCGTGCGTTGGCCTGGTTGGCCGCAATACGCCTGGGAGTGACCATGGTGATGCTCGCCTAAGGCAATTTCACTGGTGTTGGATCAGAGTCGTTGGCGAGATCTTCCGCAACCCGTCGGAGCTGACGCGCGAAGGTCTCCCGACGGCGATCAACGCTGCTGAGGGCTTTGTCACGACGTGCGTCCGCGCTCGCTATCAACCGGTCGAACCTTTCAATGGTTTCCAGCTGATCCGCGAAGGCCCGAGCCATGATCGAGTCAAAGTCGAGGGCATAGTCGGTCAGGATGTCCTTGACCTCTCCTATCGATTCCTCGTCTCCCTGCAGACAACAGATTGCCGTGAGCTCGGCAGATCCCGGTGGCAAAGGCTTCTCGGTCACCGGATCTTTAGCTGTCTCGAGGATACGAACCAGATGATCCTTGCCCGCCATCCTCAGCAGAGCCGCTTTGAGGCGCCTGTAGCGCTGCGCCTCCCACAGCTCGTCGACCACGTCCTTGACCCACATGGTTTCGATGAAGTCCCGGGGCTTGACCGCCCCGGTGACGCTGGCGAGGAGCTCGTCGTACCCGGCCTCTTCCTCGCCGAGGACCAGAGGACGGTGGGTGAGGAGAGGCCCGAGGTCGCGGGGATGGAGATGGCTCTCAGGTGCAACCGAGTGAGCCACTGGAAGACGGTGAATCGGCTTTTTTGTGTCTGCGTAAGGGGAGGGGACGGGTGTGGATGAGGCCTTCCCAAGGCTCCTGGGACTATGTTTGGTATTTTGCTTTGACATATCGAAGTCGAAGGCCTCTTGGCTGCATGGATAGGGCGTGGTTCAAGCTCGGAAGAGGCTGATGGGTGTGGTGGCCGGAGGATCCCTCCGGACCGTCAGCCTGCGCTCGATCTTGCCCTTACATTAATGAGCATCGGGCCTAATGAAAGGTTCCGCAGCGAAGATGGGCTTAGCGTCGGGATCTGCGGGATTTCTGTGGATTGTTGGTGGGGTGAGCCTGCCCAAGGGTGGGATGGCGCCGGCTCAGACGCTGCCCTAGAGGCCTTCCGCTCCATGGGCAGGGCGCGGTAAATGGCGGTGGTTTGTCGAAGATCGAGAGGGCCCCATGGCGGAGTTGACACCACAGGTTTGGGATAAGGTTGCGAGGCAGTACCGGGCTGGGGACACCGTCGGCGTGATCGCCAAGGCGTTCAACCTGTCTCGCGCGAGGATCGCGCGCCGAGCCGACCAGTTCGGCTGGACACGTGATCAAGCAAACGATAGTGACCTCGCCCCGCTGGGAGGGGCCTCCGGTTCACCGCAGGAGACTAGGCCTGCAGTGATAGTCTGTGTCTGGGATCCACGTGATGTGCTCATGCAACGGCACAAGGCTGCATGGGCCGATGTCTATGATCTGCGAGACGAGGCCTACCGCATCCTCCGAGGAGAAGAGCCCGAGATCCTCAAAGGTGTCGTGATTGACAGCCTCATGGGGCGCATTTCGGTTGCAAAGAAGCTATTTCTCCTGGCCGGGAAGGAGGCCAGAGCTCTGGCGGCAGTGCAGGAGACCGAAAGGCGGGTGTATGGACTGGACTACAAGCGGCTGCAGGAGGCGCAGAGGCGGGACGACGTGGAAGCCCGCGAACGACAGGAACTGATCAAGTCCCTCCTGACCTCGTTCGAGTCTTTGAAGCAGCGGGCGAATGGTGCCGATGCCGACGAGGGAGCCTTGCGCCAAGCCTGTCCATCACAAGGGGCCGTGGCGAGCTGCCAGAGCGGAGCCACACGTCATCGGAAAGCCAATTGGAGATCCAAGGAGGCACCTGCTCATTGAGATCAGGTGAGCTGACAGTGTCAGGCGCCAGACCGGGAACGATCTCGGAATGGCGGCGAGGTTCCAGGACGGCGCAGGTAGAGTGATTGCGACATGGTGAAGGATCGTGGAGAGCCGTTCCTGATCCTCGCTCCTGCTGCATCCAGATTACGGCCCAAGTGTACACCGCTCTGCGCAGTCGAGAAGGTCGCAAGGGATCTCTTACCTCAACGGCCGGGAAGAGAATGCCGGAGGCGGACACCCGGCCCGCCTCCATTTTCTGAGATGAACTGGACGCCAGCTGTCTCCAGAGCGCGGAAAAGAGCATCCAGCGTCGGACGATGAGCAATGAGGGGCCCAGGTTTCGTCTCCAGCCGCTTTATTGTGGGCAGCGATACTCCGGAGGCTAACGCTAAATCCTTCTGCTCCCAGCGTAACAGGGCGCGGGCAGCTCGCAGTTGCTCGCTAGTGTAAATTCCCAATTCGATACCTCACGGCTCAAATTACACCCAAAGTATTGACTTTCGGCATAAAATTCGATACTCTGAGCATCATAGGCAGTGAGGTTTAACGATGTCCAAAACGTTCCGAACCAGTGACTTCTATCGCAGCCAGGGTGCTCATCATGAGAGAGCATCCTGCGACACATCTAACACTGCTCTTGTGTGTCCCCCCGAGTTCGAGGCGTGTGATAAACTCCGTACTAACCGAACTCGCCATATGCGATCCGCAGGCGGCTTCGATTGGTTTGGGAGCGTGTCACCGGCCGCTCCTCAAACGGTAAAGGAACGAAGCGCTAGGGGTACACGCTACCCAAAAAGCTTCAGCGGCTTCGGTTCTCACGCTGACCTGAAACCCTGCGGTAAGCGCCCTAATCGCAATGGTTCAAAACGCTTCCGGACCCACGCCCATTCAACACAGGCAGATGCGCTGAGGAAGGTCTCTCCTCTTCATCAAGGTGAGGAGCATTTCCAATGAGAGAAGTCCGACGAGCACAAGGCCGTCAACGACCAGCCACCGACAAACGCCGAGGCCGTGAATACGTCCCAACCGTTGCCTCCTTGGCGTTCAAGCAAGGTTGATCCCCATCAATGCTGATCAGCAGCGCGAGATTGCAGACCTCATCGGGTCCTATGAGATGTTACGTGCTGAATGGGAGCGCCTGTTCCGGAGGGCAATTGACCTGCTTGAGGAGGGTGGTCCAAGAGCCCGGGACTGCAGTTCGCCTCCGATCTCCGACCCGTGATGGAGGTCTCCTATGCCATTCATCCAAGTCGAAGATGTTGGCACAACGCTCCGCGGCAAGCTCACACCGCGCCGGCGGCTTCAAGTGTGGGAGAAGGCCGGAGGCACATGTGTGCTATGCGATGGCAAGATCGATGGGGTACGGGAGCGTTGGATCGTTGAACACATTCGCGCTCTTGAGCTTGGAGGTGAGGATGACCTTTCCAACATGGGACCAGCGCATCAGGCGTGCGCAACGGCCAAAACTCGGGAGGATCATCGCCGCGCCGCGCAGGCCAAGCGGCAGAAGATTCGGCACCTCGGCGCAGATGAACCAAAACGGCCGCTGCCTTTTGGCAGGGGAAGTCGGTGGAAGCGAACTCTGTCCGGCAAGATCGTTCCACGATAAAACAGGGGAGGGGGAGCGAGTCCGCACACGCCTGGGCCCTTTCGCCTTTGGTTGCTGCGGTGGTGATTTATCAATCGATCCGGCCGGCTGGATGACGCAGACGCTGAAGAACCCTTTCGCCGCCTGGCGTCCTTCACTTGCAGTTTTCAAATACTCAAAGACTTTGTCTTCATGAAATCGAACTCTTTGAGAGCACGGTTACGGCGCGACAGCGCCCGGCGCTCATACCGCTCAAGTCTTTCCATCCGATCGGTGATCTCGCACCAACTCATATTGTTGAGGGTGTCTTGCATGAGATTTTCCCGCCGTGGCGGCTCAGGAAGCTTCAACTGCTGCTGCGCCACTCCAAGCGCGCGTTTGAGCCCGTCCAGCAATTTGGCTTGTTTATGGGGCTGAAACACCCCGCTGACCGGCATAGCGTCTCCAACGGGGAGCCAAGACTCCGATATCGCATGACCAGAGGCGAGATCCACGCGGCGCATGAGCTCAACACGGGCACTTCGCGCTCGCAGGACATCGATGGCCGCTTCAGCCACCCGTTGGGCGCGGACAAGAACGACAGGATTGTCTTTGGCCTTGCCGGCCAGAACACGCGCGAGCTCGTTCACGTAGTGCTGGAATTCCGGGTGGACTGAGGAGTGAATCGCAAGACCATGACGGAGAGCATTGAACCGAGAACGGGATTTGCCCGCACCGCTGCGAGGGCCGGTGCTCCGCTGCGCATTGGCCCGATTAGCCGCTATCCTCTTTTGTGACGGCACCGCTTGACCGCCTCAAACTTTATCGCGGGTGCGCCAGGGGATGTCAGTGACATCATCAGCGCTGGCTCGGAGCCGACGGGCTTTTGCTTCACGCCGACGCTCAATATCCGTGAGTGCCTTGTTGCGGCGGGCATCAGCGCTCGCAATCATGCGATCAATCCGCTCCACCTCGCTCAGCCGGTCCGCCAGGGCTTGGGCCAAAATCGAGTTCATATCAAACTGCCGCTTGGCAAAGAGCTCCTCAAGCTTTTCCACAGCCGCCGCCTCTCCGGTAAGCCAGCTGGCGGCATAGCCGGAGTAGAGGTCGGGTGTGGCGTCATCCATCGAACGACTGGTTTGAGCCATCAAGTGATCAATAGCCTTCTTGCGCGACGCCATGAGCAGACTGGCTTTGAAGCGCTTGAGGCGATGCGATTCCCACACCAAATCAACGATGTCTTTGACCCAGATGGCTTCGATGTCATCGGTGGGAGCTATTGTGGTCGTCACCTTGGACATGAGGTCATCATACTCGGCTTCGATCTCACCTTCGATCAGGGGAGGCTGAGCAAACAGCGGGCCGAGGTCGCGGGGAAGGACACGCACATCAGCAGAGGTGACGTCGATGTCGCCTCGGTATTAGGGCGATGTGTCGGGCTTCGGTTTGTCGGGCATCATGATACACCTGTGAAGCAGTCTGTCCCCCGTCACGAATCGAGTTTGTCGCCAGTCCTGAATCCGTGGATCGGACCTAACTCATTTCGTTCGGGGTTCATTGATTTCCGAATCAGGCCCACATTCCTTTCGGCCACGCAAGGCTTGCGGGTGCCCATTCGCAATCACCCTTCGAATTCCTGTGAAAAAGCAGGGTGTGGTACCCGATATCAGAGGTTTTTGGGCTGATGGGGGGCGTTTGCGACGCCTCGAAGGTTCATTTTTGATACAAAATTACCGTCGATTCGGTAACCTGCGTGATGTTCCGATCCTATCTTCCGGTACAGGGGGAGGGTTTGAGCCCGTCGCGAACCGGAGATTGACATCAGAAACCGCTCTTCTGGTGCTCGGCTCGGGCAAGCGGAGGGGACATTCAGCGATGAGGAATGCAGTCGTAAGGGCGCTCGAGGTCCGTAGCAGCCACAAGTTCCTTCACGTCTCAGCCGAAGACGCCTGTGAGGAACGAGCTGAACGTGTCCCGGTCTACGAGGAAGCTGGAATCACGCCGTGGGCTGCGCTCCTCTGCAATCTGGCCGCAGAGCAATTCGTGCCAGACCATGCCCTTTGCGGCGGCGAGGTCGAAGAAGAACATGTCCCCATGGAAATTGGGTGTGATCGACAGAATCTCTTGACCAGCCTTTCCAAAAACGATGCCGGTCAAATCACTCCCGAGCGCACTAAGAAAGTGCGTTGCACTGCGCCAGATTGCGACCTGTCCCTCGAAAGGAGCGCGCCCGAGGGGGCCACGAATGAACCCCTTTTCCGTGGCACATTGTGCGATCTCAGAAATGTTCTGGATCTCACGCGAGGGCTCCCGCGTGGCACGATCGATGAACAATCTTGGCGAGATCAAGTCTGCCTCCATCTTGTTAGCAACTGATTGCAGCAAATAGAAGATGATGGGGTGCGCTGCTCCAGCATGGGAGACGGGATCAACAAAAGCCGCATTGCGGAAAAGATAGCTCTTATCCTTTTGGAGAGGGACGACCGACTCAGGCTCGATCCCGTAAAAACGCAGGCTTAGGCCGAAGTTGTTGCTATCTTCCGTGAAGGCGAGAGGCAGAGCGATCCTGCCATTCGGATGGAGGCGCTTGAACAGAAGGATCTTAGGTAGATTCTGGACGATCCAATGTCCCCAAGTCGCGCCGCCTTCGTTGTGAGCTATCATTGTAAGCTCTTCGATGACCACGGGCTTCTCACGTCGCAACCGAAACTCGCTGATGTGCCTCTGGATGAAGGCTGCGGTGGCCTCGTCAAGTTGAAACGTCCCATCAACTTGGGCTCGCAACGTCGTAAGGTGATCCACGATGGCGCCGGATTCATGCAGAGCGATGTACTCATTGAATACCGCTACGTTATCAGCAATCCGACAGCAAATGTCAGGAAATGTGACGCTGTATGGGCCCTGATACCAGGGATGGCTGAACTTAGGGCTGCTTGATCTATCTTTGCGGAGAACTCCTAATCGTGGAGTCCTTTTGACTGTGACCTCATCAGACAGCTTATGATGAGACGCGATGTTGCTTCCGCGCAGTGACACGAATGGACTGTGATCAAAGTTGGCTCCTCGCGAGCAACCGAGCTTTATATTGATATCGTTAGATCCCACCTCTCGCCCCAAGCTGTAAATGAAGCCATACCTACTCTCTCACAGGCTTACGAATTGTTGCGCTGATTGATGCGAACCGTAGAACCTTCACCAACGCAAGCAAGCCGCCTCACCCGGATCTTTACAGCACTCCCAGTGTTGCCGTTGTCGCAACGGTGCGCTGCCCAATCGGTGTGTCGAGGTTGGGGTAGGGCGGAGCGCGAACGGCCTATATAAACGCTGCTTGCTCGAAGCTCTCAACACCCCTCCACTGTCTACAATGTCGACGGGTGGGGTCCGTCCGCCAACTCCGGTAATGGAACTCCGTCTGAAAGCAGTTCTGGTGGCTGAGCCGTGCTGGTGTGTTCGAGGAATTCGTCGCCGCCTACGCGGCTCGGACTGACATGGCGCACTTGGTGCGGATGTTCAACTCGATCATCGAGCGCCCTCACGTCTAGGCGGACGGAGCAAAAGGAGGAAAAGCGATTCAGTGCCAGACCGCCCCTAAAGTGGCTCCTCAACCAGGCTCCACCTCAAGACCGACTCTAAGAGAAACTCGTTGGGCTTTTATTCGGCCGATGGGGATATTAGCAACGCGCGCCGTTGTGAGTTGGGGTTCGCCATTCGCCCCAGCATCACGTCTCGCGCTACTTTAGCGACAAAGGGTACAATACAAACTGGCATTTACTCCGTGATCATCGCCCATAGACATCGTCAACGCGGATGATGTCATCTTCGCCCGTATAGCTTCCCACCTGCACTTCAATGAGTTCGAGCGGAATGCGACCTGGATTGCTGAGTCGATGGATTGCGCCAATTGGGATATAAACCGATTCATTTTCGTGGAGGAGCGTAACGTCACTGTTCACCGCTACTTCCGCTGTTCCTCTCACCACGACCCAGTGCTCCGCGCGATGGTGATGCTTCTGAAGAGACAGGCGACCACCGGGCTTGACCATTATGCGTTTGACCTGGAAGCGCGAACCCCGATCGATCCGCTGGTACCAACCCCAAGGGCGATACATCCGCAGGTGCTCTCTGGCCTCGGGAAGCTGCTTCGCTCGCATTGAGACCACGAGCTCCTTTACCATCTCCGAGCGGTTCCGGGAGGTGACAAGAACCGCATCAGGCTTGGCGACGACGACTACGTCATCCAATCCAACGACGGTTGTGAGAATCTCGTCGCTGTGGATCAGGCTATTGTGAGCATCGACCACTTCGACGTTGCCTCGCACCACATTGCCCGCACCATCCCGCGGCGAGGCATCCCAAAGAGCGCCCCAAGAGCCAATATCCGACCAGGAAAACGCGACCGGCAAAACTCCGGCTCTCTCAGTGCGCTCCATCACGGCATAATCAATCGAGGTTTTAGGAGCTCTGTTGAAAGCAGTCTCATCAAGGCGAATGAAGTCTAGGTCGGTGGCAGCGTTCTCGAGAGCAGTCTGTGCGGCAGTCAAGATCTCTGGCTTGAAGCGGTTGAGCTCCTCGAGCATGACGTCTGCTCGGAAGAGGAAGTTTCCACTGTTCCACAAGAAGCCTTCTTTTATATACGCCTGTGCCTTCTGTGCATCTGGCTTTTCGACGAAACGATCGACCCGGTAAGCGCCGGTACCTGCAATCGACTTGCCGGGCTGAATATAGCCATAGCTGATGGCTGGATAATGAGGCCGGACTCCCAAAGTCATGATATGGCCTTGGCGAGCAGGCTCGGCTGCCGCGTCGCAGGCAGACGCAAACGCAGCGGGATCATCGATGACATGGTCCGCTGCAATGACAAGAACTATCATCTCTGGGTTGAGGCGGGCAGCATGACACGCTGCGACGGCGATAGCAGCCGCCGAGTCCCGTTGTACAGGTTCAAGAATAATGTCAGCACCAGCCCCAATCTGCGCGAGCTGCTCAGCGACAATGAAACGGGTGTCGTTGCTGCAGATAATTGCTGGGCGCCGGAATATCTGTGGGACGTTGACCCGTTGAACAGCCGTCTGGAAGGTGGATTGCTGGCCGACCAGATCGATGAACTGTTTGGGCATGCTGTCGCGGGAGGCGGGCCAGAGCCGCGTTCCCGAGCCCCCACACATAATAACAGGTAGAACCTGATTGCTGCCCTCAATCATCTTTAGCCCCATGTATACAGGGCTCTTGAGGCCCTTCTTTGCAGGCCCAGTCGTAAACACGTGCTGATTCCACGTCAACTTAGAAACTGTGCAGCGACATACAATCTTTGAATAAGTATTGAAGGATGGGTGTCCAAGGAGATCTGAAACGTAGCCACGATTCACAGCTGGGCTGTACCGGAAGCTGGCTGCCAGAGCAGACACATGCACTGAAACAGGAGGGCAGACGCAGCTTAAAGGCCGTTCCCATGTCTACTTGAGCTGCTGCTCAAGATCTGCACTCATACCGTAGATACTACCGTTTGGAAGCTTCCCTTGTCCCTGTTGCATCGGTGATACACTGCGACAGACATGCCCACGCGAGGCTTATCATTCACGTTGCCTTTGGAGTCCGAATAAGGCACATAGTAGCTGCTGTTCAAACGCAAGATGAGCGTTGTGGGCATTTGCCACATGATGATCTATGTTCATGGCACGAAAAAGTGTTGCGATAACAACGGGGCAATCAATGATTAATTCTCAAGCAATGATGAAGAACCAATCAAGTAATGAAGCCGATAATGCCGTCCTGATTAGGCCTGGGCACACTCGTCTCTTTGGAGCTATCGATATCAAGAGTGAAGGATTGGTTGCCGGCTGGTCTGAGCCGGAGAGTGGGCATACATGGAACGACGGCTATGATGCAGTCGCTGACCTTGAGCTTGAAAGCGAATCCAGAAAGTTGAAGCTGGTTATCGAGGGCATTCCGTTCATCAGTGATGAGGTCAGGAAGCAGGATCTCACGATTTTCGTAAATGGTATTCGCGTTGGATTTTGGCGGTTTTCATCACCTGAGAGGGTTGTCGTCGAAGCGCCTCTGCCGTGGACGACCGGTTTAGGCAAGGGTCTGGGCGAGAACAAGTTGCGGCTAACGTTTCACCTCCCAGACAGTGTTTCTCCATCTGAACTTGGCAAAGGCGATGATATTCGCCGCCTCGGCTTTTGCTTCTACAATATTACTCTAAGAAACGCGGCATAACCATCTGTTGCTTCACAACCGGAGTTCCCCAGCGCAGAGGATAAGTCGCGCTGGGGAACCGTCCTAGCGCGTGCATTTGCGCCGAGCACAGCCACCTTCGATAGTTATGCCTGCCGACGAAGTCGCCATAGTTTCTATGATTTTACCTTAGACGAGTGGCTGAATCACGCTCGTTAGAACACACGGACAAGCGATACATGCTCCCGGTGCAAGAAATTCCTGAGCTCGAGGGAAATATCGACGGGATATCACTAGACGGCGAAGTCGTCGGCTGGTGCTGGAAACCGCGCTCTCCGCACGAGCGACTTTCGATCGAGATTTTGATCGACGGTTCGCCGGCTGGAGCAGCGATCGCTGGCAATCTCCGGCAGGATCTGCTGGAAGGTGGCATCGGTGATGGCCGGCATGCGTTCCGCTACTTCCTCCCTGCCTCGCAAATAACAGGTCGTCGGTCTGTTACTATCTCCATAAGAGATGCTCTTTCTGGGCACGTGATTGGCAAGCCACACACCGTGAGCTTTGCGTCCGGTCAGTCACTGGATGGAAAGGTTGAAAAGTTGGAGAATGGAGTTCAAGCGGCGCAAGCCACGCTGCGAGATGTTGCTCGTAGCCTCGATCAGGCCTCCCGTGCCGAGCCGATGCGCGAGCTGCTGCTAACGTTGGGGTCTTTTCTGCAGCATGCAGCATCCAATCCAAGCGACGATCGCACCTCGCCGCTTCTTGGAACACTGCGAGGCATCATCGCCGAAGCGCGCGAGCGCTACTCTCGGCTAACATTCAGCGTCCTCGACAACCCATCTGCCACGATCATCGTCATCGGGAGAGATCGATTCGACGCAACGTACGCCACCTTGCAGTCTCTGAAAGTAACCGGAGTTGATTCAACTGCTGAGGTTTTGCTGGTAGACTGCGGCTCAAGTGACTGTACTGTATTCTCACCGCTACTGCTTGCAAATGTGCGCTATATCCGTGCGCCGGAGGCAAGTACGGATACGGATGCGATCAACTTGGGCGTGAGCGTTGCTCGAAGCCCGACGATCGTGTTGCTCACGAACGAAGTACGAATGGAGAGCGGCTGGCTCGGCGAGTTGCTGGACACGTTCGAGGCAGAGCCTGAATGTGTCGCGGTCTGCCCGAGTGTGCAGCATCACGACGGCGTCCTTGCATCCGTTGGAGCAGATATCCGCAGCGACGGGCAATTGGTGCTAATTGGCAGTTTGGATGACCCACGTCGTCCGGAGTATAACTACCTTCGGAGCGTTGATAGTGTTACATGGTCGGCTTGCGCCATTTCTCGGGAGTATTTGGTGGCAGCAGGCGGACTTGACCCGCTGGTTGAACACGGACCGACAGCGCTGGCAGATCTTTGCCTAAGAGCCACTTTGGCAGGGCATCGCGTTATGTGTCAGCCTCTCTCACGGGTGAGGCTTCAGGCTTCCGCCGTAAAATCCAGCAACGATGTCTTCTCGGTGCGTGCGATGGAAGAGGAAGGGCGACGGCTTCTCCTTGGACGATGGGCTGAACTCTTGCGGACGGAAAGACGTGCGTCCGCAAAGCCAGCATTGGTGATTGCTGAGAGCTACCCAGCTTCCAATAGGACGTTGGTGCCGGACCCATTGCTCGAGCAGATGCTCGTCCTGCGGGAACTCGGCTACGATGTAGCCTGTGCTGCCGCCACCGAGACGCTTCAAGACGAAGTGCTGCGGCAGGGGCTCCAACGAGTGGGGATCAGGGTACTCTATCCGCCAACTGTGAAGTCGCCTACTGACGCGCTGGTACGGTATGGTGCGGAGACGGCACTGGTTCTATTTGATGGCAATATAGTCGCTAGCCGGTATGAAGCGCAGGTAGAAAGCATGGCGCCCAGTGCCTGCAAAATGTTCTTGCGCTCAAGAGGCGCAGACGAGAGTGCGTCGCAGGAGCAGACAGAGCAATCCGTGGGCCCGATGGATATAGTTGTTAAGGCCAGTGTTGAAGTATTTCCGCGCGACACGGATGAAAGCCCCCGAAGCGTTGCCTTCGGCTATCTCGGCGAAGAGCCGACTGCCATCGCAGCTTTTGACGAACGGATCGGGATTTGTATCTTGGACGACTACCAAGACTCCAAAGTCCAGGAGGCTATTGACAGGTTCCTTGTAGAGGTTATGCCCGAGCTCTATGAGGAAGATCCCACAATTCAGTTGTTCGTTCCGACAACTGGACCAATTGTTCGGAAAAGGCGCGCGTCCAACCTCGATCGTATCCATCTGGTGCGTGATATGAAGACGCTTGTCGAGCGTGTGCGGCTGCAGGTCGTGCCCCCGGGGTACTTGCCTACTCACTCCGATCGGGTCCTGGCCGGCATACTGCATGGACTTCCCCTCGTTGCTGACACGTCGGTGGTCAGATCACTGGGTCTTCAGACTCCGGACGGCGTAGCGCCGGCGGACACCGGCAGCATGGTGGCCAAAACCATTGCTCAGCTCCATGCTGATGCGGGCGCTTGGACCACGCTATCGGAGCGCGGCAGGTCACGCGTCGGCAATCTGTTCGGTCGGATGGGGGCCCGTGAAAAGATGAGGTCTGCGCTCCGGGCGCTTGAGCAAGCTGCAGATCAATGACAGGGCGAATTCAACCAGATACAGGCCGAGTGGCACGAGATGGTGTGAGCAGCTGGAGGCTGCCGATTCCCTTTCGGTCTGACATGTTTCGGTCCCGCGAAGAGTTCGAGGCATACCTTCAGCGAGAGCAGGAGAGGCTTGGCGCGATCTACCTCTATCAGCGAAGTCTAGCAACAAAAGCGCCCCAGCTCTCGTTTGACGGTACTTGCGCGGTCTGCCAGCAACCGACAACATTCGTCGCTGAGACGGCGAACGGGGAAGTTCTTGACAACGGCCTTGTCGTGCCGAACTGGCGCGAAACACTTGTCGGAAACTGCACGTGCAGACTCCCAAACCGCTTTAGAGCGGCCGTCCATTTTCTTGAGGCTGACGTAGGCCTTACAAGGGACACGGATCTCCTGCTCCTCGGGCCAAGGACGCAGTGCGATGCTGTCCTCGCCCGTCTGTCTCGCTCGACTAGTGTGATCGAGCGATTGAAGCTCGTAAAGAAGGATGGGTCTGGGCCTTTCTCGTATCGTTTGGAGGTCCCGAACCAGAGTATATCGGTTGCGGTCTCATTTGATCGGCTCAATCATATTCCGTTCTTGCTCCCTGCACTGGCTGAGGTGTGCCGATCCTTAAGGTCAGGCGGATCGTTTGTGTTCACAGTACCTTTTTACTTTGACGCGCAGAGATCCACGTCCCGCATGGAGGATCTTTCATTAGCTGCCGACTTTGTTCCGACGGACCTTGCAGAGCCGGTGCATAGCCTCAGCTGGGATCTGTTCGACGCTGTCCGCCACGCTGGCTTCACCGACGTTGCGGGTCACCTGTATTGGTCGGAGGAGTTTGGGTATCTCGGCAATTTCAACTGGATATTTGTCGCAAAGAAGTCCGGCAATGACTATCTCTAAACAGGATGCACGGAAGTCAACGCGCGGCCCGCGGGCTGGTCGCCGGCGTGTTGGCCAACTGAGCTCTGACACCGACGCTATGCTGTGGGTTCACCGATACGACTTCCTGTCCTCCGTACTCGCAGGACATACCGTTCTCGATCTCATGGCAGCATCTGTGCCAGGGTTAAAGCTCCTGGCTCAGCGGTCGCGGGTTGTTTTAGTCGATGGCAGCATTCCTGATTGGAGCGATCCACGAACGGAGCCATGTCTGATCTCCGCAAGGGGTGCCACCCAGCTCCAGCTGCCAGCTGATGTGTCGGCAATCATCGTCAATCTGGAAAACCTGCCAGCGGGTATATCGCAGGCTCAGCTCACCCATCTTTTGCGCCAAGAAGCAGTTGAGCTTGTAGCATTTGTGACCAACGACGACGGCGGGTTTTTGTCGCCTTTGGCGAAGGCGATGGGCGACCGCCTAGCCCATGTGATCACCTTCCGGCAGCGGCCAGTTGTCGGCTCGCTTATTTCTGATGAGCGCTTTTCGGGCGCACGAATCGCGGCGCTGGGAGGTCCTGTTGGACGGCATGATCTCACACCTAACGCTAGTGCGATCGTTGTACGCTCGGCCAAACCTTTGCCCCCCATCCGAACGGGCCTGTTTGAGGCTATATTTGATCTTGCGCCAGAGGTCATCACCGCAGTTCACAAGACCGCGCAGCGGCCTGCCGACCGGCTGGACGCCACCCCGTCCAACCAAATCTTCGATGGGACCGCAATCGCTGCCGCGCTGCGGCAGCCGAGTCACTTGGCGGATCGGCTCTATGCCCTGGAAGACAAGCTGTTAGCGTTGCGAATGGAGCGAAACCGCCTTCTACACAGCCTCGAAGAGGCTCAGTCCAATAGTGGGCGCTCGGGTGGCATTGGTGCCACGCCGCTCACGCGGCAGCCTTGGCCGTTAGCTGAGACTAAAGGTGAGAGGCCTCAAACGTTTGGGTTGTATGATATCCGTCCAGAGGACGACGTCATCCTAGAAGCGCAGCGCGGGGTCAACTTCCTTGGCCGCTACGGTCTCGACAGCAAGGAGCCCGATTTCGCTGGGGCGGTTGAGGCGATCAATGGGCTCGAGCGAGCGATGCAAGTCTCAGTCACAGAGGCCGATCCTGCGCCGGATGTCTCGATCGTAATTCCGGTGTACGGTCAACTGAGCTATACACTGAATTGTATCGAATCTTTGCTTACGCATCAAACCAAGTATCGGGTAGAGATCATTATTGTTGACGATTGCTCTCCGGATGAGACTGATAAGTACATGCCGTCGGTTGAAGGGATGCGCTACTGGCGGCAACCGGCTAACGGCGGCTTTATCAACAGTTGCAATACTGGCGGTCAATTGTCGCGCGGGCGCTATGTCGTAATGCTCAACAACGACGTCCGGGTCGTTGCGGGTTGGCTCGACGAGATGATCGACTCCTTCGAGCTGTTCCCACGGGCAGGGCTCGTCGGATCGAAGTTAATGTACGCTGATGGCTCATTGCAGGAGGCTGGAGGAATCGTCTGGAAGGATGGATCGGCTTGGAACTATGGCCGAGACGATGATCCGAACCGTCCCCAATACTGTCATGCACGGCAGGTTGACTATATCTCTGGCTGCGCGGTCGCACTTCCAACGGAGCTCTGGCGGAAGCTTGAGGGGTTCGATCGAGCCCTCGCACCGGCTTATTATGAGGATACCGACCTCGCCATGCGTGTGCGGGAGGCCGGTTTCGAGGTCTGGCTGCAGGCGCGCTCTCGCATCATTCACTATGAGGGCAAGACATCGGGAACGGACGTCACGAAGGGCGTCAAAGCCTATCAGGTTATCAACTCAAAGAAATTCTTCCGCCGCTGGCACGAGAAATTATCAACCCACAGGATCAATGGCGACTCGCCCCAGTTTGAGCGAGAGCGCAATGCGACCCGGCGCGTCCTCATCGTTGATGCTGTCGTGCCAACACCGAAGCAGGACGCAGGATCGGTCAATACGCTCCTGACACTCGATATCTATCGCAGCCTTGGATATAAGTGCTATTTTGTTCCGCAGGACAATTTCCTTTATGACCCACGGCATACTCCGGCGCTTCATAGAATCGGGGTGGAAACGGCTTTTGCGCCATTCGATGTCGACTTTGAAACCTATATGCGGCGCTACGGACCGCTCTTCGATGTAATCCAAGTCTTTCGAATTGGCGTCCTGGAAAAGACGATCGATGCAATCCGTAAATTTGCTCCCCAGGCGGCATTGCTGTTTCACAACGCTGACTTGCATTATCTTCGGATGCAGCGGCAAGCCGAACTGAGTGGTCTGAAATCTGAGTTGGATGCTGCCGAGGAAATGAAGGAGCTAGAATTCAGATTGATGCGTGCTGTGGACTGCACAATCACCCACTCGCTCCATGAGAAGGAGTTGATCGATGCGGAGGCAATTGGGACGCCCGTCCTCGTTTGGCCTTTGATGTTTGAGTTTGAGGGTACGGAGGTTGCGTATGAGGCACGTCGCGATATTTGCTTCCTTGGCGGGTATCGGCATCCACCAAATATCGATGCAGTGCAGCACTTCATGGACAGCATTTTCCCGCTGATCAAAGAGCAGGAGCCTGCTATTCGGTTCACCATTGCTGGAGCTCACCCCACACCCGAAATTCAAGCGCTAACCGGGAAGGATGTTGTCGTAACGGGTATGATCGACGATCTACGAACGCTATTCGATACAACCCGCGTATTCGTATGCCCACTCAGGATTGGAGCAGGAGTTAAGGGCAAGGTGCTCGCTGCCATGTCCTATGGGGTTCCCCTCGTGTCTACGTCGATTGGTTCTGAAGGTTTGGGACTGGTGGAGGGTGAGGAGGTTCTTGTGCGGGATGATCCACAGGCCTTTGCTGACGCGGTGGTCAAGGTCTATCGCGACCGATCACTGTGGACGAGACTGTCGAAGGGCGGACAAATATATGTTCAGACGAACAACTCACTGGATGTTGGTCGCGAGATGGTTCGACAGGCAGTCGAGTTAGCACTCGATAAGAAGCTAGCGGTGATCTAGTCGCTATGATTGCAGTAGGTTATCTCGACGTAGCAAGGGCCGACCAAGTAGCTGGTTGGTGTTGGTTTCCAGACGCCCCTGAAGCAAGGGTCGTCGTCGAGATACTATTCGACAATGACGTCGTTGCGACAACGGTGGCTGGAATATACCGGGACGATCTAGCTCTGGTCGGAATAGGTGACGGCTGGTACGGCTTTTCGGCTCGCCTTGACGTTCTTCCGAGCCACTTCGAGACTTTCATGGTGAGCGTCCGGGTACAGGCCACCGGTCAGGCCGTCGGCCAAGCGAGAAGGGTCGGTGTTCTGCTTGACCATCCGCTAAGCCGGCACATCACACAAATTGAAAGCGACTTCGTAACTCTTGTCCCCGAGATACGACGTGTGTCCCATAGGGCCCATTCCCTATCTGGTGAAAACCAATCTCGTGGCACTTTGCACGCGCTAGCCGATTTTCTTATTGCTGCGGCAAACAACGATACAGGAAACCAGGATCCACGCTGCCAAGCATCAGCAACAGCTTCGGGCGACGGGATACTACTCCGCGCAGCTCTGCGCGGGCTCAGGAGGTTGGCGGATTACTCGCGTACTCAATTCATGCTTGTAGCTCAACCGCGCGTTAGCATTGTGTTGTTTGCATCAAGTATTGAGACAACCGTCATCGATGTAGCTTTGGCAGCTTCAGTGGCTGCGCGCATCTCTGCAGAAGTAATTATCCTGGACGATAAACCTGAGGCTCTTGTGGCCCTGCTTCCCGCAGTATTTCCCGGTCTGCGCTATCACAGTGTCTCTGAGACCGGACTGGCTGCAGCATTGGGCGTCGGCGCAATGGTTGCTCAGGGCGATGTTATTTTGTTTTTAAACTCAGGGTTGAGAATTGGCGCTGGGGTGATGGACAACATACAGAGAGCGTTTGACGAAAATGAGCGTCTCGGCCTCATCTCCATTAGAGAGATCGACAACGGCGGAGGATGTTCTTTGTGCAGGGGCTGCCGCTGTTTCCAAGGCGAAAGGGATTCGCGCGTCCCTTGCGCTGAACAAAATGACCGGTCCGTAGAATCAATAAGCTTCGCGGCCCGCCGTCTGTGCCTGAGAGAGGCTAGTGTCACGGAATTGGGGAGATCCACCCAGCGGAGCGAGGTTTGGCCACAGCTATCTCAACGATTGATGCTACTTGGGTATGCTAGTCTCAGTGCATAGGCTGCATCAGAATGGGAGCGGAGCTGGAAAGTAAATTTTGGACAGTTGCATAAGTGAAGCGTCTACGGCATGTCATCGCTTGAACGTATTGGATCATCTTGCGTTTTGCTCTTCTAGGTCGTGAACCCATAAAATATCTTTTCTTTGCAGTGAGTTGATGATTCACCTCCCGGTCACGGGAGGGTTTGATGCGCCGTCATGAACTGACTGATTTCGAGTGGAAGGTGATTGAGCCGCTGCTGCCCAACAAGCCGAGAGGTGTGCCGCGGGTGAACGACCGCCGCGTGCTCAATGGCATCCTCTGGCGCTTCCGCACCGGCTCGCCTTGGCGCGACATCCCCGAGCGGTATGGGCCTTCCACCACTTGCTACAATCGTTTCGTGCGCTGGCGTGAGGCCGGTGTGTGGGGTCGCATTCTCGATGCGGTCTCGGCCGCTTACGACGGTGATCTCATCATGATCGACAGTTCGTGCGTGCGCGTCCACCAGCATGGCGCGACGGGTAAAAAGGGGATCAGGATGGTGGCACGGGACGTTCCCGTGGCGGCCTGACCACCAAGATCCATGCCCTGGTGGATGCCGAAGGACGTCCAATCCGGATCGCTCTCACGCCGGGCCAGGCGCATGACGGCACAGCCGCCGAGGAGTTGTTGGCCAACCTGAAGCCAGGCGCCACCCTGTTGGCCGACAAAGCTTACGACAGTAACGCCATTCGCGATCAGGCACGGGAACAAGACGTCTGGGCGAACATCCCGCCGAAGCGGAACCGCACGGGCTCGTTCGTCTTCAGCACCTTTCTGTATCGCTACAGAAATCTGGTCGAGCGCTTCTTCAACAAGCTTAAACAGTTCCGCGGCATCGCCACCCGATACGATAAGAACCCAGAGAACTTCCTGGCTGCCATCACGCTCGTCTCAGCCCGCATCTGGATCCGCAGTTATGAGTCCACGACCTAGTATGAGGAGGAGCAATGCTGAGTGACACACAATGGGGTCCTGCTGGAGCTCCTCATCGAGGCGTGCCGGCCTAAAGGCAAAACCCCGCCACAGAACCTGCGACGCACCCTCTCGGCCATCCTGTGGCGGCATCAAAACGGAGCCAAGTAACGGGCTGTCCCTGAGGAGCTGGGACTCTGGTGGCGCGCCGCCCAGATCTTCATCCGCCGGGCACGGGCTGGCGTCTGGGAGCGCCTGCTGAGCCTTGTTCAGGAGTGCGGGATCAAGCTCGGGATGGTGTTCCTCGACAGCACAAGTGTGCGGGCGCACCAGAAGGCCGCAGGAGCTCGCCGAAAAGGGGATCTCAAGCTTAGCGGGAGGATCGCGAAGCGCTTGGAGGGTCAGCCATGGGTGCTTGCCTTTATGCTGGCGATCTGAGCGACGAGGAATGGACGGTGTTGGCGCCGCTCCTGCAGCGGAGCCACCCTGCCGGGCGGCCGCAGACCTCGCCGTTACGGTGCATCGCCGATGCCATCTTCTATCCCCTGCGGACAGGCGCCAAGTGGCGGATGCTGCTGCATGAGCCGGCCCCGCTACGCGGTTTTCTACCACTTTGCCCAGTGGCGCGAGAACGGCATCTGGGAACACGTCACACGCGCGCTGCGCGAGAGCGCTCGGCAGAGGATCGGCCGTGGTCCTCAGCCGACTGCGGCGATCATGGACAGCCAGTCCGTGCGCACCTCGGAAATGGGTGGACTGCGCGGCTATGATGGCGGCAAGAAGGTGAAGGGCCGCAAGCGTCATCTGCTCGTTGACACGCAAGGCAACCTTCTGAAGAACAGGGTGCATCCAGATGACATCCATGACTGCACAGGAGCCGAGATCTTGTTGTCAGGCCTGCAGCATCTGTTTCGTGCCATTGAGCTGGTATGGGCGGACACCGCTTACCGTGGCCTGGAGGATCGGCTGTAGAAGGCCCTTGGCTGGAGATTGTCCATCCCGCAGCACTGCTGGTGGACCGGAGGCGTCTGGATGCGGGTTGACGCGAAGCCGCCGATGCGCCCGAGCGGCTTTCAGCGGCTCGCGCGCAGATGGGTGGTGGAGCGGACGAGCGCCTGGCTTAGCGCCAACCGACGGCTTGCCAAGGATTATGAACGCTTGATCGAGACCGGCGAGATGCTGCTCTACTTCGCCATGAGCCGCATCCTGCTGCGCCATCTCACACGAAAGGAAAGTTAACTGCTCACCAGCCTCTTGCTGTACCAGAGAGCAGATCGCTATGCGTCCCGGTAACTTCTCTTTGCGTTTATTTTTGAGGATACCACTTCAAGGGCTTCGTCCTCAGCGCGAAAATTATAAGTGTCCAAATGCGCTTGAAGTGTGAAGTAATCTAAGCGCGAAACTTTCTCAAGATCATTGAAGATGGCTTGAAACCCTTTCCTGGGTTCGCGCCATAATAACGTTTGAGGATTCCCATTCGTATTGGTAGTTACATACGAAAACATCGAGAAGAAATCATGAATCGTGAATATTACTTTGTATACATCTCCATGCCAAGAGCCGTCATTTTGCACAAACTTTGATCGGAACTTGATGGCATCGGCATGTGACCTAAGCGCACTAAATGCATCACTAGGTAGAACATCATCTATGATCCAGACGGTTTTATCATGACTAACCGCTATGGAGTTGCAAAAATCCCGCAACGTCTGTTCATAAAAGTGCAGACCATCAATGAAGATGATGTCAAATGATGCTCCTTCTGCATCACGCTCAAAATATTTATCTGAGGTTTCTTCGAAAAACCTAATATTCTGACTTTCTAAAGTAGAATATTCGAAATCGAACTTTGGATCAACACCGACCTTATACTGAATATTTACGTCAGCAAACGTTAATCCTTTATGGACTCCGATCTCAAGATAGGACTTAGCTTGAGTTCTCTCGGCCAAGAAATTGATGCGAGTAGCAGATTGGGAAACTGGCATATACGTCGCTTTCGAATAAACTGATGATTTTTTGACCCGAGCCATGGAACGCAGGTGTTCGGCTTCTCGTCCGCTGCATTTAGCTCGATATTGCTGGTTCCGGGGAGCAGCCTTAAAACTTGCTGGGGTTGAAAACAAGTGGCGTTTCGAACCTCACGCAGTGAGGCATTCCGCCTCTATTGTGGCATGAGAACATGTTTTAGCATTGCTATCAGTGGGTGATACGTCGGAGCATGTGACTGCTCACAGCTACATCGATCATAGCCTCAGGGACGTCGTACCGCTCCTGATAGGCACGCACTAGCCTGCGACAGCGCGGCACCTAGCCGAACGTTCGCTCGACAATTGATCTGCGTGGCAGCGGCTGAATGGGCCTGCTCCGCTCCCATTCCTCCTTGGTCAGGTCGATTTGAAAGCGCCGCCGCTTAGAGGCCTTCTGGCGCTTACGGTGCTCTTTGGTCGCCATCCGCTTCATGTGAACTCGAGACTACCTAAGCCAACCCAGTGCGACATTCTTAGTCAGGCACCGACAGAAATTGGTCGGCCAAACGTCTTATTGGTTAGCAGGCCCGCGAGGCACACAACATCAAACAACGCCGCCGAGTTTCCATTGACGAGGTATGTCGTACCAACGTAAGGCTTGAAATTCATTGAAGCGCACTGAGGAATAGCCTAACTGACTCAACAGAAGTTAATCTCCACGACCTCCTTTTTGTGAACTTAAGTTTCTCTTCGGACTTGCCTCACCCCATTGCATCCCTCGTCAGTCAAAAAGAAAATGAATTACGGCAAAATCAATCTCGCGGGTTCAACACAGGAACCCTTCAGCCACCATAGAATAGTCGAGAGAATACAAAGCCAGTTTGTAGCGCTTAACAGATATGTGAACAGTCAGCGCCTTCTTCAATATCAACTGAATATTTTTGAGACTGGCAGGTTCGACGTTCTTGACATCACCAGCGATGACATCGTCTCATGCTCAGGAACTTTTCAGCCCGAGTTCAAGCGCTTTGCTTACAGATTCGCTGGAAGAAGTGGGGTTTTCTGGCTGATCGCCGCTGAGATCAGCCAAGCTTATGAGATCGACGCTGTGTTCCTTGAGCAGGAACGTACCGTATACTTACGTAAAAGTGATGATCCAAGCATTGAACCTATCGTAGCAGCACTCGTCCGTTATCTAGACAGTAACAATGTAGAGCTTCCCCCCACGCCGGCCTCTGCTCGTCTGGTGGTGGGTCATCCAAACTTCGCGCATTTTATTTGGAACGAGATGCCTGCTCTCCTTGATCTAGAGGAGAGGGAAGATGGCCAAGTGCCTCATATCGCCGTCACATACGAGCCAATCCTTCCATTCGAGAAGCTGATACGCTGGAACTCTGCATCCATCCGGGTCAAAACTCAGGTTTCCGAAGTGCTCCGGCAACCAGCCGGATACGAGCCATCGGTTTTATTCTCGCTCGGTTCACGCCTAGTCACAAAAAAAGTTAAGCAACGGATAGTTGAGGAATGCACATGGTACGCCCATCAGAGCGGTGTCATGCCTACAACACGCGATCGGATAGTTCTCTGGGTAAGTCTAAGACTGTTGTATCGCCATCCGGTAAATCAACTTGCGGCTTTCATCGAGCTGTTTCGGCAGTTGTCATTGCTCAATCAAAAATTTGCCATCATACTTGACGGGTATTCTCTCCCACACGACCTTGACTTCCTCGGTCGCTACAATGCTGACCTGGAACGCTCCCATTCCAGCGAATTGAGCAAGCTTGTGCAAGATCTCAAAGATGAGATTTCAAACTTTGGAACAGATCAAGTGACAGTTATTGATGGTACTCAGGCGGATCTTCCAACCTCAATTTTTCTAGCGTCACATGCTGATTTCTACGTCTGTCACCACGGGACTCAGCAGCATAAGATTGGCTGGATCTACCGCGCTCCAGGTGTGATCCATGCAAATAGGCATATCCTGGAAACTCGGCCGACAAATTGGACACGTAATCAGACAGAAGATCCTGGAGCGGTCTACTTCACGCCTGACCACCTCATAAGCGAGTTTGATAACGTGAAGAATAAGAGACGGCATGTCCCATACTTTGCAGACTATGAGTTTACGGATCCGGTAGCATTCGCAGACTTCGTTATCGAGACAATGAGGCGCGAGGCGATCCTCCCCTGATAATTGTTGATGCCTGAGTGAAACTACCCAAACCTGCCGGTTGAATTCTCCCCAGGTAAGCGCGTCTGCCGATGGTTCTGGCCGCCTGGAAGACCGGCAGGCTCTCTTCGCCGATGCTGCTCCTGGACGAGGGGCTGCAAGTTGGAGGCCGCCGGACCGCACGGCTGATGCGGGAGAATGGCCTCAAAGCCCGGCAGAAGCGTCGGTTCAAGCGCACGACTGACAGCCACCATGCCTTCCCGGTTGCTCCGAACCTCCTCGACCAGGAATTCTCAGCCGAGGGCCCGAACCAGAAATGGGCCAAGGCCCCCGGACATGAACCAAAGTAAGCGGAAGTGGCTCTGGAGCTCGAGTCATACAAAAGAGAATGATCAATGTGATTTATATCATAAGCGGAGTGACTGATGTTCATTCGGATCCACACGGCCTAACCCAGACCACCCGTCGAACAGTGAGCCTACATCTAACGCTATACCACCACGTTGTTTGATGACATCACAGTAAACCTTGCCTAAATAACCAGCCCCTACCAAGAATACTGAACCCTGGAATGGAACAACGATCCGACTGACTATTGTCTTCCAAAATACCGGAAATTGAGCCTCGTCGGATGCCATGAAAGTTTGGTGGCCGGGTATCTTGTAGAAGGCCATATCGCGGACGCCAAACTGAGGGGCTAGCTGCGCTCTAAGATCCGTATGGGATATAAGACTGATGTGGCTAGCTGCACGAAGCGCATCCACTAGCAAGCCGCGCCTATACATTTCTGGAAAAATGTATGTATCGAAAATATGATGTTGGTCTATATGTGGGCAACTTGCTACCGCAGAGAGTACTGCAGAAGCAAACCCAGCTATGCCATTGACTTTGTCGGGATCCGCTCCAATATCGAAGTGAATTGGCATCGGTATACCAACAGCATCTGCATTTGTCAGTGATTGTCGTATCAAGGAACAGAGTTGTCGGACTCCGCTATCGATAGCATCAGGCACACAAGATCTGTTTAACTCTTCGACAGCTGCTGTGCCATATTGATATGTTATACATTCTCTTATAACTTCGGCTCTTGAGAAAAAATGCGGATACCCAAGTAGACGCCCTTCGCCATCGCCCACTCGAACAAGCGCAAATGGGGTCCTGCTGTTCACTCGTTCTTCAATGAGATTGGCCAAGTCTAAGATGTTATTCCACGGATCTACATTGAGCCGATCTCCAGCTATGACCTCGGAAGCTAGCTTGCCAGCCATTGCGAGAATTTTTTTTCGAGAATAATGGTTATCTGCGTCATCCAAGGTGACGTTTGTAATCTGAATGCCAAGCCGTCGGATGTCCTCTGACTCCCCGGCTTCTTTTGGAGACTCAACTGCCTCCAAATTGATATCGATTGCAATTCTACCTTCGAGAATGTTGTTCTCTGGAATCTGAATTGTTGCCCTCTGCCCAGTGCGACTGTAGCACTGCTTAGATGTAAGTTGAATTCCAGCCGAACCGAAGCTCACCCTTCGTCCACTTCGCGACCTGGGAATATAAATATCAAAATAAATCGTGACCCAGGCGTACCCACCCTGCTGCAGTACACTGTCACAATTGATTTCGACTGATGACTCGGGACCAATGGACCACTTGGCGTGCTTCTCATTGAGTGACCAGCCATTTAGAAGGGTATAGCTCACATCGTGTATTGTCATAACCTCACCATAGCTGTTTGGAACAATACTGCTAAAACTCGATAGTTGAATTCCGGCGTCAGCAGCTTTGAAACTGCCAAATCGCTTTGAACATTTTGCTGTATGGCAGTCCGATACACTTCAAGGAGGTACGCGCATCATCGAAAAAGGAGAAATACCCCGTCAGACGTCATCAAAGTTGTCGGAAATTTAAGAGGCCTTGGGTGCCGTAGCGCAAGGTTTCAATTGCTAAGTGATTGTCTTGCGGTCGATCAAAGCTAAGAGTCAGCTCAGCTAAAGTTGAATAGACTATCGCCGAGATCCAACACAAGAGATCTAATGTTCATAGTCGCGCGCTTTTTCATAATGATCAGGCTCTCAGAAGCCTCATCAACATCAAAGTATTTCTCAATGTCAAAGTAGCTTGATCTAAAGGTATAATCATGAATACCGACGATCACGTCATCTCTCGCGCACACCGCCGTCATTAATGCACATGCTGTCCTAAAACGACCGTCGATGAAGACAAGCTCAAAATCGAACTGCTGTTTGGACCACACGTCCATATAGTATCGAGGCCAAGACTTGAGATGGGTCTCATCCTTCGGAGCTCCCCAGTCTCCCACTGGTCCAATATCAGCGTGTTGGAAGGTTATTCTTCCACTGCTTTCGGCAGTTTTGATAACATCGATTCTGCGCAACCGAGCAAGCCAATCCGTATCTGACTCAACACTATACATGCGGCCAATACCGGCCTCAAGTGCTTGCAACGTGCTTCCACCGCAGCCGAACTCAAGGTATGAGCTCTTGCCTCGGAGAGTCCTCTGAAAAAGCGCTAACTCTGAGTCAGACATACGAGGCTTTATTGTATCCACTTGTTCTCTCCGAAATATACGGCCTCATCGGACGCAGCGGTTCTCAATGTCAATTCGACGAGTTAGGAGGAAGCCGACCGAGAGCAAAGCGAGCCCGATAATTGATTGGCTTGGGGTAGTTCCGCGTTTGGCGAGGAGCCCATCATCAGATCATCGATTCTGTGTGCGACAGTTGGGATAAGGGCTCTCCCTTTAGCTGGGTTAGGATCGGCACTTGGAATAAATCGGCTTGGCTTAACGCTCGCATTTAAGTTCGCCCGATGCTCACATAGGTGAAGCCGTGGCGGCGCATTTCCTCGGGGCGGTAGATGTTGCGCAGGTCCACCACCACGGGCTCGGCCAGGGCCGCCTTCAGGCGCCGCAGGTCCAGGGCCCGGAACAGGT
>JAESGY010000261.1_pt1 | contig 33522 bp, 27 predicted proteins | sample 9269841 | NCBI WGS metagenome assembly JAESGY01 (sample SAMN17022865, study PRJNA683097) | algae metagenome | isolation source: Spirirestis rafaelensis WJT71-NPBG6 and co-occurring heterotrophs from... | place: USA: Pinto Wells, Joshua Tree National Park, Colorado Desert, CA | collected 2006-08-15
GGCACGGTTCCGGCGGCCGGCGGCGGACGCACGCCGGTGTTTGTGGCCGGGCGTGACGATGACGACGAGGGCGACTTCTTCATCGCCCGCGCCAAGCTGAACTTCAAGTTCGGCACCTACTAAGCCAAGCCCACACACCACACAAACAAAGGCTCGGGAGAAATCCCGGGCCTTTTCTTTTGAAGATGCCGGCTCCCGCCTCCGAGGAGGCGGGAATCGGCTTAGGCTCCTTACCGATCCTGCTTCGCCTGGGCCTGCACCGTCCGGGCGGTTTCATCGACCATGCGGGCGGACAGCTCCGCCACGCGGCGGCTGTTCTCGATAGTCAGCTCCAGGTTGTCCCGGGCCAGCGATCTCTGAACGGCCACGAAGTCCAGGATGGACCGGCAGCGCACCAGGGCGTTCAGGCCATCAAGGTTCTTCTGAAGCCGGTTCTGCGACATCTCCAGCCATTCCTGGGACATGTCCTGAACGCGGCTGGCGAGCGCGGTGCCGGACTGGGCGAGGGTCCGCAGGCCTTGCGAGGCCTGAGCGGCGGGCCACGCCTCGTCGCGGTTGGAGAGGCCGACGAACCGCATCGCCTGATCCGTGGAGCGCTGGGCCAGTTCCGACGCGGCCGCAAACCCGGTGCTCACGGCGTCCTGCATGGCCGAGGCGATCTGCTGGGTGCTCTCAACCCCGGTCCTCATGCTGGCCCCGGCGTCCTCTGCGATGCGCTGAACATTCATCGCCTGCTCCCGCTCCTGCCGGGTCTCGGTGCGGCGCTGCTCGGCTTCGTTGCGCTTGGCTTCCTCCACCTGGGCGATCTCGTCCTCGACCTGCTCTGCGACGGCCTTGGCTTCCTCTTCGCTGAGAACCTTGACCACGGCGGGCAGCAGCTCGTTCTTGTCGTCGCGGAGGTGCTGCTGGAACACCTTTCTCAGAACGGCGAGCCGCTTGAGGAACTCGGCATCGTTCTTCGGAATGCCGTCGAGCTGCGCCAGAAGGGCCTCGGTTTCCCGGTTGTCGTTGATGGCCGCGTCCACGAGGTCCCTGGTTTCCTTGTTCTTTCTCAGAACCGGGAAGAGGTACTGCTCGTGCAGGCTCGCCAGAAGCGCAAGCTCGTCCTTCAGGTCGGAGAAGAGGCGCTCACGGGTCTTGACCGCATTCTCGGAGGTGTCGAAGAGCTTGGCAAAGAGCTCGTTGACCTTGTCGGGACTCGTCTGAGTGAATTTCTTGGTCGTTGTCATTGCTTCCTCATTGGGTGTCGGAGAGGGCAGCCCATCGCTTCGTCGCAGGCCCCGGGCTACCCCTGGGGCGGACGACACGCGAGACCTGCCGCTCCATCGAAAAAGACCGGAAAACGCAACCCCCGGCCGCTGACCCCGCCTGCCGAAAACGGACAGTGGCATGGGAACCTGGTGAGCCAGCGTGGTTACAAGGTGAGAGGGCTATATAGGGGCCAAATGTGCAGAAAGCATGTTGGCGGCACGTTTATATTGCATTGCAGCAATGCTTCTGGGACGCGGCAGAGGGGTATTCTTGCCTGCTTTGAAGCAAAATGGCTTGGTTTCATCCGGTTTTCGGATGGGGCACCCCGTTTCGCCCTATGATTTCCCCGCAATGCAGCATGCGCCCCGGGGGAGACGATTTCGCCTTAGTTATATGTCCGCTCGTCGGCGATCGCCTTGCCGTCGTTGGGCAGCGTTCCGGGAGCCACGAGGGCGACCGCACCTTTGAGCTTCGTCACGCTCTGGAGGGTCTCGCCCAGGGCGGCGGCGAGGTCCTCGGCCGGCTGGTCCGCCTCCGCCTTCAGGGTCATCGCATCGGTTTCCCCGTCCCGGGTCACCACGAGGCGCAGGCGTCCCAGTCCCGGGTGTCGGCGGCCGATCTCCGCCACCTGCTCCGGGCGGATGAACATGCCCTTGACCTTGGTGGCCTGATCCGCCCGGCCCATCCAGCCCCTGATCCGCATGTTGGTGCGTCCGCAGGCGCTGAGGCCCGGCATCGCGGCGGTGAGGTCGCCGAGCGCCAGGCGGATGAACGGGTGATGCGGGTCGAGGGTGGTCACGACGATCTCGCCCACGTCTCCCTCGGGCACCGGGTCGCCGGTGCCCGGCCGCACGATCTCGACGATGATGTCTTCATTCACCACGAGGCCCTCGCGGGCACGGGTCTCATAGGCGATGAAGCCGAGATCGGCGGTGGCATAGGCCTGATAGGCCTCGATCCCGCGGCCCGAGAACTCCTCCTGCAGGGACTTCGGAAAGGCCGCGCCCGACACCAGGGCGCGCCTGATCGACGACACGTCCCGTCCGGCCGACGCCGCCCCGTCGAGGAGGATCTTGAGGAAGTCCGGCGTGCCGCAATAGGCCCCCGGGCGATAGGCCTCGATGAGCTCGAACTGCTGCTCCGTGTTGCCGGGCCCGGCGGGGATGACGGCGCAGCCGAGCGCCCGCGCGCCGGAATCCATGATGAAGCCGCCCGGCGTCAGGTGATAGCTGAGGGTGTTGAGAACGATGTCGCCCCGGCGGAACCCGGCGGCGTAAAGCCCGCGGGCCGCCCGCCACGGATCGGCGCCTGCGGCTTCGGCCTCGAAGATGGGGCCGGGGGAGGTGAAGAGACGCCCGAAGGAGCCGGGCGCTTCCGGGACGAGCCCGCCGAAGGGCAGGGCGGCCTTCTGGAGGCCAGGAAGCTCGCTCTTGCGCAGGACCGGCAGGGTGGCGAGCGCCTCGCGGGTGGTGATGCGGTCGGGTTCGACGCCGCGGAGTCGCTCCGCATGGGCGGGGGCTTGGGCGGCGCGCTTGAGGATATCCGGCAAGCTTGCGAAGAGCGCGGCTTCGCGCTCGGCGGGATCGCGGGTTTCGAGCAGATCAAAAGCGTCGGTCAAAAGGTTCTTCCCGTATTCGAGGCGGTCGCCGTGACCGCTCGCTAGGCCAGCCAGCGCTTGCGGCGCTTGTAGCTTTTCACCGCGCGGAACGACTTGCGGTCGCCCTCCGAGACGCCGAGGTAGAATTCCTTCACGTCCTCGTTCTCCCGCAGCATCTGCGCCGGGCCGTCCATCACCACGCGCCCGGTCTCCAGGATATAGCCGTAGGTGGCGTATTTCAGCGCCATGTTGGTGTTCTGCTCCGCGAGCAGGAAGGACACGCCTTCCGTGGCGTTGAGCTTGTGCACGATCTCGAAGATCTCTTCCACGATCTGGGGCGCAAGGCCCATGGAAGGCTCGTCCAGCAGGATCATGGAAGGGCGGGACATCATGGCGCGGCCGATGGCGCACATCTGCTGCTCGCCGCCGGAGGTGTAGCCGGCCATGGAGCTGCGCCGCTGCTTGATGCGCGGGAAATATTCGTAGATCGCCTCCAGGTCGCGGCGGATGGCGGCGTTGCCGTCGCGCCGGGTGAAGGCTCCGGTGAGCAGGTTCTCCTCGATGGTGAGATGGCCGAAGCAGTGCCGGCCTTCGAGCACTTGGATGCAGCCCCGGCGCACCAGTTCGTTGGGCGAGAGCCGGTCGACCCGCTCGCCCTTGAACTCGATGGTGCCCTTGGTCACCTCGCCGCGCTCGGCGCGCAGCAGGTTGGAGATGGCCTTGAGGGTGGTGGTCTTGCCGGCGCCGTTGGCCCCGAGCAGGGCGACGATGCCGCCCTGGGGCACGTTCAGCGAGACGCCCTTGAGGACGAGGATCACGTGGTCGTAGACGACCTCGATGTTATTGACCGCAAGGACGGTTTGCGAGGCATCGGTCTGAGGGGCCGCAAGGGTCATGAAAGCCTCCCGACCCTCTCCCCTGCGGGAGAGGGTGGCGAACGGAGTGAGCCGGGAGAGGGGCTGTCGGTGATGAGCACTTCCCCTCTCCCGACCTCGCTGACGCGAGGTCACCCTCTCCCGCAAAGGGGAGAGGGTAGAAGTCTTAGCTCGCCTTGTCGCAGGTTTCCGTGCGCTTGGGCCAGCCCGCGTTCTTCTCGGCATAGTCCTTCGCGGCGGCTTCGAGCTGGCCGCGGACGCGCTCGGTCATCGGCTCGATGGGGTTGGAGATCTTCACCCACTTCGAGCCGTCCCATTCCTGCATGAAGGCGGCGCGGTGGCCGTTATGGTCGGAGCAGGACAGGACGAGCTGATCGGTGAAGCCCTCGAGGCCGAGCGCCTTGAGACGCGCCGGATCGAGCTTGATGTTCTCCATGCCGCGGCGCACGTCCTCGCCGGTCACGACCTTCTTGCCCGTGAGCCTCTGGGCGGTGGCGATGCCCTCGGCGATGAGCAGCGAGTTGTAGATGCCGCGGTTGTAGAGAAGCTCGCCCACCTTGTCCTTCTGGGCCTTCGAGAGACCCTTGTCGACCACGTGCTTCTGGATGTCCTGGATGGCCGGGAAGTTGGTGCCCACCGCGTGCCAGTTGAGCATCTTGAAGCCCTTGGCGCCTGCGCCGCCGGCGCGGGCGTCGTCCTCGCCCGGCCACCAGACCGAGTAGAACTTGTCCATGGGATACCCTGAGCGCACCGCCTCCTTGATGGCCGCGCCGTTCATGGAGCCCCAGCCCCACATGATCATGTAGTCGGGCCGGTCCCGGCGGGCGCTGAGCCATTGCGAGGACTGGTTCTGCATGTCCTGGGCGGCGACCGGATAGAGCGCCACCTCGAAGCCGAGCTCCTTGGACATTTCCTGGAGCAGCGGAATCGGCTCCTTGCCGAAGCTGGCGTCGAGATGCAGGAAGCCGATCTTCTTGCCCTTCAGCTTGTCGATGCCGCCTTCCTTCTCGCCGATGTACTTGACGATCATCGACAGGCCGTCCCAGTAGGTGGCCGGCGGGTTGAACACCCAGGGGAAGATGTCGCCGCGCGCCGAGGCCGAGAGGCCGTAGGCCATGGACAGGATCGGGATCTTGTCCACGGATGCGCGGGGGATCAGCGGCAGGGTGATGCCGGTCGACCACGGATTGACGATGACCGGGCTCTTGCCCTTCACCGATTCATAGCATTCGACGCCCTTCTTGGTGTCGTAGCCGGTCTCGCATTCCTCGAGAACGAGCTTCACGCCGCCGATGCCGCCGTCGCGCTCGTTGAGCATGCGAAGGTAGTCGTGCATGCCGTCCGCGATGGGGATGCCGGACCCGGCGAAGGGGCCGGTGCGGTAGGTGAAGAGGGGCACATAGACCGAGTCCTGCGCGAAGGCAGGCAGTGCTGCGCCGCCGACCAGGGTCGCGACGGCCAGGCTTAGGCTCAATTTGCGAAACGACATCTGTTCGTTTCCTCCCGTTGTTGTCCGGCTCCAGCCGGAAATATGAAGTCCGCGTCTCCTTGGTTGGTCTTGCCGTCAATAGGGGAACGGCCAGACCAGGAGCTTCTGTTTGCCGATCTGCCAAAGCCGCGCGAGTCCGTGCGGTTCGACGATCAGGAAGAAGATGATGAGCGCGCCCACGATCATGAAGCGCAGGTGCTCGATCACGTCGGCGCTGACCGAGATGCCGAAGGGCGAAAGCATCGCAGGCAGCACGATGCCGAGCACGATGGGCATGATGAAGATGAGCGCCGCGCCGAAGAACGAGCCGATGAGGCTTCCCAACCCGCCGATGATCACCATGAACAGGATGAAGAAGGACTGGTTGATGTTGAACACGTCGTATTCCGCGCCGCCATACCACAGGAACACCAGCAGGGCCCCTGCGACGCCGCAATAATAGGACGAGACCGCAAAGGCGAGAAGCTTCGTGTGGAGCAGGCGGATGCCCATCAGTTCGGCCGCCAGGTCCATGTCGCGCACGGCGATCCACATGCGCCCGATGCGTCCGTGGACGAGGTTGGAGGCAAGCCAGGTCAGGGCGATCACGATGGTGAGCACGAGCAGGTAGCGCGTCTGCGGGGTGGCGTTCGGCCCCATGATCGGGATGCCGAACAAGGTGCGCAGGGGCGCGTCGAGGGCGCCCGAGACGTTGTAGTTCACCAGCCACGGGATGCGGATGAAGCACCATTGCAGGAAGAACTGCGCCGCAAGCGTCGCGACCGCCAGATAGAACCCCTTGATGCGAAGCGACGGCAGCCCGAACAGGGCTCCGATGGCGGCGGAGAAGAAGCCCGAGGCTAGGATCCAGATGATCACGTTCACGTCGGGAAAGGCCGTCATCAGCTTGTAGCAGGCATAGGCCCCGACGCCCATGAAGGCCCCCGTGCCCAGGGACAGGAGGCCCGTATAGCCCGTGAGGATGTTGAGGCCGATGGAGGCGAGCGAGAACACCAGGAACGGGATCATCACCGCCTGGAGCAGGAAGCTGTTGCCCAGGAACGCGAGGGAATAGGCCGCCAGGATGATGAGGCCCAGGCCGATCCTGTCCTGGCGCAGGGGAAAGATCGCGCTGTCGGCGATGTAGTTGGTCTTGAACTGGCCGGCCTGGCGGTAGAGCACAATTGCCTCACTTAGGAAGGGCGAATGGCGAATGGCGAATGGCGAGTGGGGGCGAGCGGCGAATGGTTGTTGGTTGGTGGTTGGTCGTGCGCTGCACCCGGCCGCCATCGCTCACGACCAACGAAGTACAAAGAACCATTCGCCATTCACCATTCGCCATCCGCTAGATCCTCTCGATGATCTTCTCGCCGAACAGCCCTTGCGGCCTGTAGAGCAGGAAGAGCAGGGCGATCACGTAGGCGAGCCAGGTCTCCACGCCGCCGCCCACCAGGGGTCCCCAGTAGAACTCGCCGAGCTTCTCGCCGATGCCGATGATGAGCCCGCCGATGATCGCGCCCGGAATGGACGTGAAGCCGCCGAGGATGAGGACCGGCAGGGCCTTGAGGGCGATGATCTGGAGCGAGAAGGACACGCCCGAGCGCGCCCCCCACATGATCCCGGCCACCAGGGCCACGATGCCGGCGGCAAACCACACGATCACCCAGATCTGGTTGAGCGAGATGCCGACGGAGAGCGCAGCCTTGTGGCTGTCGGCCACCGCGCGAAGCGCCCGCCCGATCCGGGTCTTGGAGAAGAACACCGCCAGCAGGCCGATCATGATCGAGGCGATCACGGCGGCCGCGATGTCGAGATGCTGGAGCCGGATGGAGCCGCCGAGGGCGTCCAGCTCCGTCGTTCCCTGCGGCAGGAGGAGGGCCCCCGTGATCATCTCCTTCGGGTTGCCGCCGAAGATGAGCTCCCCGAAGCCGATGAGGAAATAGGTCAGCCCGAAGGTCGCCATGAACAGGATGATGTCGGGCTGGTTCACGAGCGGCCGCAGCACCACCCGCTCGACGACGATCGCGAGCACCAGCATGGCCAGGCCCGCCAGGATCAGGGCCAGGAAGGCCGGCACCCCCTTCTCGTGGAGCCCCACCAGGATCAGGGCCGAGAACACCACCATGATCCCTTGAGCGAAGTTGAACACGCCGGAGGCCTTGAAGATGAGGACGAAGCCCAGCGCGATGAGCGCATAGAGCACCCCGGAGACGAGCCCCTCCCAGAGGGTCTGGACCAGCAGATCCGGCGCCTCTCCCATGAAGACGAAGGGTTCGATGAGGATCTTGTAAAGCATATCCATCGCGGCCCCTAATGCGCCACGCCGAGATAGGCGTCGATGACCCGCTGGTCGCGCTTCACCTCGTCCGGTGTGCCGTCGGCGATCTTGCGGCCGTATTCCAGCACCACCACCCGGTCGGACAGGTCCATCACCACGCCCATGTCGTGCTCGATGAGCGCGATGGTGGTGCCGTATTGCTGGTTCACCTCCATGATGAAGCGGGACATGTCCTCCTTCTCTTCCAGGTTCATGCCCGCCATGGGCTCGTCGAGCAGCAGGAGTTCCGGCTCCATGGCGAGCGCCCGGCCGAGCTCGACCCGCTTCTGCAGGCCGTAGGGGAGGCGTCCCACAGGGGTCTTCCGGATGTGCTGGATCTCCAGGAAATCGATGATCTCCTCCACGAAGCGGCGATGCTCCACCTCTTCCTTCATGGCCGGCCCGTGGCGGAAGAGCTGCCAGAAGAAGCTCGACTTCATCTTGATGGAGCGTCCCGCCATGATGTTGTCCAGGGTCGACATGCTCTTGAACAGGGCGACGTTCTGGAACGTGCGGGCGATGCCGCCCCGCGCCGCCTCGTAGGGGCGCATCTTGGGGCGCTTCACGCCCTTGAAGGTGATGCGGCCTTCCGTGGGATAATAGAAGCCGTTGATGCAGTTGAGCATGGAGGTCTTGCCGGCGCCGTTGGGCCCGATGATGGCGCGAACCTCGCTCTTCCGGATGTCGAAGGACACGTCCGTGAGGGCCTTCACGCCGCCGAACCCGAGGGACACGTTCTCGACCGCCAGCAGCACGTCGCCCTTGCTCATCACCGGATGATCGGGCGCCCTCATTCCGCAGCCTCCGGGAGAGGGCTCGCGTGCTCGACGGGATAGAGGTTCATGTCCTTGATCTTGACCCGCGCGGAGATCACGCCTTTGCGTCCATCCTCGAAGGTGACCTCCGTGGAGATGTCGGACTCGGTCGAGCCGTCGTAGAGCGCCTGGATCAGCGGGGCGTAGCGCTCGGCGATGAAGCCGCGGCGCACCTTCTGGGTGCGCGTCAGCTCGCCGTCATCCGGGTCGAGCTCCTTGTGCAGGATGAGGAAACGCTTGATCTGCGCGCCGCCCATGAGCGGCTCGGAGGCCAGCGACCGGTTCACCTCGTCCACGTGCCGCTCGATCATCTCGTAGACCCGCGGGTGGCCGGCAAGCTCCTGGTAGGAGGCGTAGGTCACCCCGTTGCGCTCGGCCCAGTTGCTCACGGCCACCAGGTCGATGTTGACGAAGCAGGCCACGTAGTCCCGCCCGTCGCCGAAGCACACCGCCTCCTTGATGTTGGGATAGAACTTCAGCTTGTTCTCGACGTATTTCGGCGGGAAAAGGGCGCCGCTGCGCATCTTGCCCACATCCTTGGCCCGGTCGATGATCTTGAGGTGGCCGCTCTGGTCGAAGAAGCCCGCATCGCCGGAATGCACGAAGCCGTCGGCGGTCTTGGTCTCGGCGGTCTTCTCGTCGTCCTTGTAGTAGCCCACGAAGACGCCCGGCGAGCGGTAGAGAACCTCGCCGTTCTCGGCGATGCGGATCTCCACCCGCGGGGCCGGGCGGCCCACCGTGTCGGCGCGGATCTCGCCGTTGGGCTGCATGGTGATGTAGACGGAGGCTTCCGTCTGGCCGTAGAGCTGCTTCAGGTTGACCCCGATGGAGCGGTAGAACCGGAAGATCTCCGGCCCGATGGCCTCGCCCGCCGTGTAGCCCACCTTGACCTTGGTCATGCCGAAGCGGTTTCTCAAGGGGGCGTAGACCAGCACGTTGCCCAGGTGCCAGAGCAGGCGGTCCCAGGCTCCCACGCCGGGCTCCCGGTTCAGCATCCTCTCGCCGACCTTGTTGGCGTGGCTGATGAAGAACCGGAACATGCGCCGCTTGAGCGCGCTCGCATCCTCGATGCGCACCATGGTGAGGGTGAGGATGCTCTCGAAGATGCGCGGCGGCGCGAAGATGTAGGTGGCGCCGATCTCCCGCCGGTCGTCGGCCACGGTCTCGGGACTCTCCGGGCAGTTGACGCAAAGCCCCGCCAGGAAGGCCTGCGCATAGGAGAAGATGTGGTCTCCCACCCAGGCGATGGGCAGGTAGGCCATGATCTCGTCGCTCTCGTCGAGCTTGTCGAAGTCGCAGCCGATCTCGGCCGCCGCGATCACCGCCTCGGAGGTCAGCATCACGCCCTTGGGGCGGCCGGTGGTGCCGGACGTGTAGAGGATGATCGCAAGATCAGAACCCCGCCCAGCCTGGAGCTCCCGCTCGACGCGCTCGACCTCCGCCGGTTCGGAGAGCCGCGCCCGGCCCTCCTCGACGATGGAGGCGATGGAATGGAGGCGGTTGTGGTCGTAGTCGCGCAGGCCCCGTTCCTCGTCATAGAGCACATGGGCGAGCTGCGGCACCTGCTCGGACACGGAGAGGAGCTTGTCCACCTGCTCCTGGTCCTGCACCGCCGCGTGCGTCACCTCCGCATGAGCGAGCACATAGGCCATCTCCTCGGCCACGGAATCCGCATAGACGGGAATGGGGATCGCGCCGATCCATTGGGCGGCCGCCATGGTCCAGTAGAGATAGGGGCGGTTGTAGCCCACGATGGCGATCTTGCCGCCGCGCTCCAGACCCAGGGACCGCAGGCCGGACGCATAGGCGCGGACGATCTCGTGGACCTCGCCCCAGGTCCAGGACTGCCAGATGCCGAGATCCTTGTGCCGGAACGCCGTCCGGTTCGGGCGTAGGCGTGCATTCCGCGCCAGCAGCTTGGGGAATGTGTCCTCGCGCAATTCCGCCGTCGTCACCCGACGTCACCTCCCTGGATCCGCACCATGGTGCGGACGATGGCTTCGTTCCCTCCGGCGCGCGGGTTTCACCGTGTCGCCTGCCGGTCTGGAGCCGGCTTGCTCGGCTTGAGCTTTGTCGGATTGCATTGTGGAACGGCCACAGGCCCAGGACAAGGCCCCACATGGGAGGGGCACCCGATACCATGGGCTAATAGGCGGGCGGGCCTGCGGGTTCGGAACGCCATCCCATGTGCCTGCAAAGCCTGGCTTTTTCCATGAAGAAGCCCCCGATCGGCGTTGCCGTCGGAGGCCTCCTGCAGCGTTCGAGGGAGCTGCTGCGGCGTTATGGGTTGTTGCCGCCTTTGCCCGGCTGGGCGGGGGCCTTGCCGACGCGCGCCGGGTCCGTGCCCTGCGGGGCATCTCCGGCGGGCTTCGCCTCATCGGGGTTGGTCAGCTTTTGGTTCACCGGGTCGCGAGCGGGCTCCTCGCGGGGCGGGGGGCCTGCCACGGCGCTGCCTCCCATGTACGAAGGGGGATCGCTGGCCGGAAAGGAATCCTCCGAGCCGGTATCGACCAGATCATCCTCTTCCTTCTTCACGCCCATGGTCGCCTCCATTGCAAACTCTGTACCCAAGGGGAATGCAGCCGGGGCCCGCATGTTCAGTCCCGGTCCGAAAAAACCTGACGCGGCGCAGGAGGCGCTTCCGCGCAGCCTTTCCGGAACCCTGCATCGGATCCGAGGTTCTCCCACCAACGCGCACCTGCGCTCATCCCATGCCGGGGAGGCAAGCTTGGCCGACAACAGAGACGTCCCTCAGACCCACACCATCAAGCCCATGGACCCGCCGCCCGATTCCGGCAATCCCACCACGGCCATGCTGAAAGGCGACATCGACAGCGGCCGGACCGGGGACAAGAACCCCGTTTTCGATCCGGGCCTGTCGCCTCTGGGAACGGACGACGAAGCGGCGGGCCGGCCGCCCAGCGCCTTCCGCGTGGCGCTCGCCCGCCAGTATGAGAACGCCGGGCGCTGGATGAAGGGCAGCCGCCAGACCAGCGCCGCCCACAACAAGCACGACGGAATCCCGGTGGTCTTCATCGGCTTCATCGTTGCGGTGGGGGTGATCCTGGCGACGGGCATCTCCGTCATCCGATAGGAAAGCGGGCCCGTTCGGTCTCCGTCCGGCCGAAGGCGCTCCCCGGCCGCCCGAGGGCTCCTGCCGGCGCCGGGCTCCCCGAACCCGAGTTCGCCGGGGCTGGGTTCGCGGCCGTGACGCGCTACAACCCAACAATCCGACCGGGGCTTCAAGGACCAGGATTCCACCCATGCCGACAACGATGCGATGGATCGTAAGCCTCGCGCTTGCCGTCCTGTCCTTGCTGGCGATCATGTCGGAGTTTCCGCGCATCGCTCCGAGCCAGGACCTTTGGGATTTCGGCTCCTTCGTGGCCTCGGGACGGGCCGCCGCCGAGGGGCTGAACCCCTACGGAATCTACCCGCTGACCCTTCGCGTCGAGCTGCCGGGCTTCGAGTCCTGGAACCCGAACCTGAACCCGCCGATCTCGGCCCTGCTGTTCCAGCTCTTCGACGTGGCGGAGCCGCAGGAGGTCTTCCGGGTCTGGCGCTGGATATCGGTGGCGTTCTATGCGGCGACCGTCCTGCTGCTGGTGCTCCGCTTCCGCGACCCGGAGGCTCCCCTCATCGCCCTGTGGGCCTTCGCGCTCGCCGGTTTCTGGGACACGCTCTTCCTCGGGCAGATCTACCTGCCGCTGGTTTTCGCCGCCGTGGCCGCCTGGCTGCTGCTGGAGCGCGGCGCGTGGCTGTGGGCCGGCATCCTCATGGGGATCGTCGTGGCCATGAAGCCCAACTTCCTCGTCTGGCCCGCCCTGCTGTTCCTGGCGGGCCACCGCCGTCCGGCGCTTGCGGGCCTGGCCGCGGCGGGGGTGATCAGCGCCATTCCGCTTGCCCTTTACGGGCCCGAGGTCTACCGGCAATGGTTCGAGCTGATCGCCTCCGACCGCGAGCGGGCCCTGTTCCTCACCAATGCGTCCCTCGCCGGCCTTGCGGCCCGGGCGGGCGTGCCGATCCTCGGCACGATCCTCAGCCTGGCGCTCCTCGGCGGGCTCGCGGCCTGGGCGTTCTGGCGGCGCCCCGACGTGATCGCCGCAAGCTCCCTCGCGCTCGTCGCGGCTCTCCTGGCCTCGCCCCTCGGGTGGATCCAGTACACCCTCTTCCTGCTGCCGGTCCTGCTCACCCATTGGCACCGGCCTGCCATGCGCGTGGTGGCGGCCCTCCTCATCGTTCCCGTGCCGTTCATCATCGGCCAGCTGGACAAGCCCGCCTGGACAAAGTTCACCACCGGCTCGGTCTATGGCTGGGCTGTGGTGCTTTGCCTGTTCATCCTGATCGCGGCGGAATGGTGCCGGGTGCGACCGGAGGGCTCCACGCCTCGGACAGGGGTGCTCGGGCCGAAGCAGGGCTATTCCAAGGGCGGCGTCTGAGGAGGCGGATCAGCCGCCGCTCGGCGTGGCGTCGCCTCGTACCTCGTCCGGGTCGAAACCGGACGACCGGCTCACGGTCTCCGAGGGCGGTCCACGCAGGACATGGATCTTCCAGTCGGCCGTTTCCTGGGCAAGCTCGAAATGCTCGGCGAGATAAGCCGCATAGAGGCGGCGGAGGCCTTCCGCCGTTGCGACCTCCACCGGCCATTTCGGCTCCATGACGATCTGGACGTCGTGCAGGACGGTTCTCGCCGGCAGGTAGTTCTCCTCGTTGATCGTACGGCCCCAGTGATACCAGGTGCTGTCGCCGTAAGGCGGCTTGAGGCCGAGGCCAGCCGAGAAGGGCCCGACGAAATCGAGCACGAGCACCTTGCCGGAAGGGCCTTCCAGGCCCGCGAGCGCCCGCGCGCCGTCGTCGAGGCTGGCGAAATAGCGGCTGAAGAGCGGGTAGTCGCCTTCCGACCACAGCTGCGCCAGCCTGACCCGGTCGAAGTTCGGCATGGGGGCCGCAAGCCCCTGCTTCGTGGTGGCAAGCGCCGCATGAAGCCCCAGGGCGGCGGCGTGCTGGATGGAGGCGGGCAGGACGAAAGCGAGGAGAAGAAGCTGCGCGCCCGCGCTCATGGTTCGCCGCTGCCGGTCCGCCGCAGGCCCGTCGGCCCGGGCCAGAATCTCCACGGCGACCGCCACGCCTGCCGCAAGGCTGATGATGCCCCAGGTCTGGAAGTTCTGCATGATCAGCATGAAGCCCGAGCCCGCGCAGAAGCCGAAGAACAGGAAGTCGCGCACGCTTCTGGTGCGCCAGAGCGCCAGTCCCATGACGACCGCGAAGATGACGTAGTCCGACAGGCTCCTGGAGAAGGCCGTGAACAATTCGTCGATGGTGTCCAGGCTGCCGCTCACGCGCCCCGCGATCATCAGATCGGCGATGTGGGCCGCCGTTCCGCCCCAGAGCGCCTCGATGAACAGGCCGGCCCCGACGACGAGCACGAGGGCGGCCGCCGCCCATCCGCGCTGGCGCGGATCGAGCAGCATGAACACGAGGAAGCCGAGCCCGACGACGCCGTAGCTGATCTTGATGTACAGCATCAGGACGATGAGGAAGGCGGCGCTGGCGGCGTCGAGGAGCGCCTGATACCGGCCGGGCCGGCTCGGCCGGAGATACAGCACCAGCAGGAGGGCCAGGGCCGACCAGCCGATGCGGTTGTAGAACATGGCGAAGGACAGGGCGCCGATGCTCTCGCCGAGATTGATCGGCACCGCCGCCACCAGGATGACGAAGACCGCCAGCGGCAGGGCGATCGCCGGCCTCAGGCGCGAGCTGAGGATATGGGCGGCCGCGGGCGCAAGAGCGATCACGATGAGCGCCATGCCCACGGGCATCGCTCCGCCGAGGTTGCCGGAGAGCCAGTATCCCAGCGCCGGCGCGTAATACACCAGGGGCCCCAGCGCGGTGTGGAAGTCCCGGTTGGGCACTTGGCCCTCCGCGACCCGGTGGACCCCGTCAAGGAAGATGAAAAGATCGTTCAGGTACTTGGTGGTGATCGTCTGGCCCGGTAGGGCGAGCAGAAGGGCGCAGAAAGCCGCTATGGCAACCACGAGCATCGCAACTGACGCTGGGCGCTTCGTCAAAACCGTCATGGCTGAATTCCATCCCCAGCGCCAACAAGGGACCGGCGCGAGGGTTCCCTGATGCGGTCCCGATCAGCCGAAAGAGCCGGCTGCCGCCGTTGCCGCATCACCCAGGAACCGCTTTCGCGCAGGGGCTCGAAGGCGGTGCGGACATATTCGCCGTAGAGGCCCCGAAGGGGCTCGCTGTTGATGCCCCATTTCGGGTCCATCAGCACCTGGACGCCTGCGAACAGCTGCTCCGGTGGCAGGAAATGAGCCGCATCGACATTGCGTCCCCAGTGCAGCCAGGCATTGTCGCCCCGGGGCGGATCGAGGCCGAGGCCCGCCGAGAAAGGGTTCGCGAAGTCGAGCACCGACACGTATTGCGGCTTCTCCGGCAAGGCAGCCAGGAGACGTGCCCCGTCGCGCACGCTCGTAAGATAGGCGGTCGAGAAGGCATGGTCCCCGGGCGACCAGAGCAGGGCGAGCCTGATCCTCTCGAATCCCGGCAGCCCGAAGGGCTCTCCGGCCCTGGCGGCGGCAAGGCCGGCATGCAGGCCCAGGGCCATGAAGCAGTGAAGGCCCGTGGGCAGCAGGAGCGCCAGCAGGAGAAGCGGCGCGCCTGTTGCCAAGGACAGGGGATTGCGCCCGGGCTCCTGCCGCCGGCTCTCCAGGCGCAACAGAATCTCCGCCGCCACGGCGGCCCCGGCATGAATGGTGATGATGCCCCAGGGCTGGGAGTTCTGGTTCTGGATCAGAAGGCCTGGGCCCGCGCAGAGACCGAAGAACAGGAAATCCCGCAGGCTGCGGGTCCGCCAGAGCACCAGGGCCGCGAAGATGCCGAGCATCACGTAATCGGCCAGGTGCCGGAGGAAGCCGATGGCGAGATCCACGAAGCCGCGGGAGCCGCTCACCCGGCTCGTGAGCATGAGGTCGGCAAGATGCGCCAGCGAGGATTGCCAGAATGCCTCGATCACGAGCCCGGCCATGAGCGTGAGGCCGATGGCCCCGGCAGCCCAGCGGCGCTGGCTGCGGTCGAACAGCATGAAGGCCAGGAACGCAAGCGCGACGGCCCCATAGGTGACCTTGGTGTAAACCATCAGCACGGTCAGGACAGCGGCGCAGAGGGTATCCAGCAAGGCCTGCGCCCGATGAGGCTCTTCGGGCCGCAGGTACATGACCAGCAGGGCGCACAGGGCCACCCAGCCGACGCGGTTGTAGAACATGGCGAAGGAGAGCGAGGCGATGCTCTCGCCCAGGTTCATGGGCACGGCCAGAATGAGCAGGAGGAAGAACCCGAAGGCGAGCGCGATCATCGGGCGCAGGCGCGAGCCGAGGATGTGAACGATGGGCAGGGCAAGCGCGAGGACCAGGAGAGCCATGCCGGCCGGCATGGCCCCGCCCAGGGTGCCGGAGAGCCAGTAGCCCAGGGCGGGCAGGTAGAAGGTGAAGGGGCCCAGCGCCGTGTGGAAATCGCGGCTGGGAACCTGGCCGGACGCGATCCGATGCGCGCCGTCGAGGAAGATGAAGAGGTCGTTGACGTAAGCGGTGGTGACGGTCTCGCCCGGCCCCGCCAGGAGCAGGGCGAAGCCCGCGGCAGCCGCCAGGAGAACGCCCGCGACGGGCCATGCGCTCCGCTCGGTCATGACGGATTGGCCCCGCTCAAGGTCGCCTGCGGGTCGGACGGCTCGGAGCGGCGATGGATCTTCCAGTGCTCCGTCTCGCGGACGAGACTGAAGTTCGCAGCGATGTAGGGGCCGTAGAGCGAGGGAAGCTGCGGGCTCGGCGCATCGCTGCCGGGGGCGGGCTTGGGCTCCATCACGATCTCGGCCCCGGCCAGAAGCGTCTCGGCCGGAATGAAGCTGGAGGCGTTCAGGGTCCGGTCCCATTGCAGCCAGGGCGCGTCGCCCGTGGGGGGCGGCGCGTTCAGGATCATGGAGAAGGGATTGGCGAGGTCGAGCACCACGATGCCGTTCGGCTTGCGGTCGAGACCCGACAGGGCCTCGGCCCCATCCTGGAGGGTGGCGACATAGGCCGCGCCCATGTCGTACTCGCTCCAGGTCCAGAGGTTCGCAAGCCGCACCTCGCCGAGACCGGGAAGCGCGACGGCTTGGCCCGCCCGAGTGGCCGCGGCCACCGTGTGCAGGCCCAGGGCTGCGGCGCAATGGACGATGGTCGGCAGGACGAGCGCGAGGAACAGCAGCTTCGCGCCCGCGGACAGGGACCAGCGCCGCTCGCCCGGATCGAGGACCTGACCCTCCTCATGGCGAAGGATCGTCTCGGCGGCGACGGCCGCCGCCGCATGAAGCGTGACGATGCCCCAGGCCTGGAAGTTCTGGTTGATGATGAGAAATCCCGTCACGGCGCAGAAGCCGTAGAACGCGGCGTCGCGGAAGCTCCGCGTGATCCGGAGCGCGAGGCCGGCGAACAGGGCGACCAGAACGTAGTCGGTCATGTTGCCGAGGATATGATCGACGATCTGCCCCCAGGTGCCGCGCAGGCGTCCGCCCACATCGAGCGCCAGGCGCAGATCGGACAGATGGGCGAGGGACGACTGCCAGAAGGCCTCGATGGCAAGCCCTGCGACGAGCGTGAGGCCGAGCGCCCCCGCGGCCCAGCGGCGCTGGCGGGAATCGAACAGCATGAACCCCAAGAAGGCGAGCGCGACCACGCCGTAGGTGAGCTTGGTGTAGAGCATCACCAGGGCGAGAAAGGCCGCGCAGAGCATGTCGAGCAGGTCCTGCCGCGCATGGACCCGTTCGGGCCGCAGGTACATGACGAGCAGAGCCCCCAGGGCCACCCAGCCGATGCGGTTGTAGAACTTGGCGAAGGACAGGGCCGTGATGCTCTCGCCGAGAAGGATGGGAACGGCCAGGATCAGGAGCAGGAAGATCCCGAAGGGAAGCGCGATCACCGGGCGCAGGCGCGAGCTGAGGGCATGGGCGATGGGCAGCGCAAGAACGACCGTGATGAGCGCCATCCCGGCCGGCATCGCGCCGCCCCAGGTGCCTGAGAGGGCATGGCCGATGGCCGGAACATAGGAGGCGAGGGGGCCGAGGATCGTGTGGAAGTCCCGGTTCGGCACCTGCCCGCCGGCCACCCGGTAGGCGCTGTCGAGAAGGACGAAGAGATCGTTCAGGTACTTGGTGGCGACGGTCTGCCCCGGAAGCGCCAGCAGCAGGGCGAACGCAGCCGCCAGCGCGAGCAGGATAAGTCCCACCGGCGCCCCCCGTTGCATCGTCCCGATCCGCATCGCCTTTGCTCCCTTCCTGCCGCTCAGAGTTTGAGGCGCTTGAAGACCCGCTCGGGAATGCTGCCGATCACCATCATCACAGGCCGCCACAGCCGGCGCACATAGATCACGTCGCTCGAGCCCTTCTCGGCGGCCGCGAAGATCGCGCGACCGACCTCGTCCGCCTCGGCGGTCAGCAGGGGAGGCAGCTTCATGCCGGCGGTCATCTGCGTGCGCACGAAGCCCGGCTTGACCGTGACCACCCGCAGGCCCTTGGGCGCAAGGCGGTTGCGCAGGCCCGACAGGAAGGCCGTGAACCCGGCCTTGGCGGCGCCGTAGAGATAGTTCGATCCGCGCCCCCGGTCGCCCGCCACGGAGCTGACGCCCACGATCGTGCCGGACCCGCGCGCCAGGAACCGCTCCGCGAGAGCGCCGAGGAAAAGGGCGGGGCCCTCGAAGTTGGTGCGGATGAGAAGCGTCGCGTGAGCGGGATCGCTCTGGCCCCGCGCCTGATCGCCCAATTCGCCCACCACGCACACCACCGTGTCGGGCAGTTGCGGCAGGCCGTCGAGAAAGCTCTCGAAGCGATCCGCCTCGAGGATGTCGAGCCGGTGCGTCGTCACCTCCGCTCCGGCGCGGGCCGCGATGTCCTCGGCGTTGCGGCGCGCCTCGTCCTCGTTGCGCGCCGCCAGAAGCACCCGCCATCCGGCCTGCGCGTAGCAGAGCGCGGTGGCGCGGCCGATGTCGGAGGTGCCGCCGACGAGGAGGAGGGTTTTGGAGGATGCCATCAGATTCCAAGCCGCGTTGAGAGACGAGAGGAGACCCGGCCGGTTGCCCCGATTGCCCGCCGCAGGTCGCGGAAGCGGGCAAGCTTGGGATAGCCGGCCTCGAAGGTTGCGGGCGACTGCCGCGCATCCTTGGCGAGATAGAGCCGCCCCCCGGCCTCGACCACCAGGCGGTCGAGCTCGTCAAGGAGGGGAAACACCCCGTCGCTCACCGGCAGGTCGAGGGTGAGGGTGAAGCCTTCCAGGGGAAACGAGAGATCGCCATGGCCTGCGCCGAGCTGCTTGAGGACGGCCAGGAAGGAGGCGGCCCCGCGGCGGGAGACCCGGTCGAGGATCTCGCCGAGCACGGGCCGGGCGCGGTCCGTGGGGATCACGCATTGGTACTGGAGGAAGCCGCGCCCGCCATAGATGCGGTTCCAGTTGCCGATGCCGTCCAGGGGAAAGAAGTACGGGTTCCAGTGCACGAGGAACGGATAGCCCGCCTTCAGGGAGCCCGCCCGGAAGTAGAGCTCGTTGAAGGCCGAGACCGAGAGGCGGTTCAGCGTGAAGGAGGGCAGGTCCAGCGGCACGGAGAGCCGCCCGGCCTTGGACGAGGGGAAGCGCTCCGCCCCCGGCCGAAGCCGCTCCACATCCTTCAGGGTCGCGTGCTCGGCGGCGAAGATCAGGGAGCGCCCGAGGGATGCGCCCCGCGCCAGGCAGTCGATCCAGGCCACCGAATAGGTGGCCTCGCCCGTCTCCTGCAGGCCCTGGAGGGCGTCATCCAGGTTGGCCGCCACAAGGGTCTTCTGCCGCATCCAGCCGGTCTCGATGGGCCGCAGGCGGAAGGTCGCGTCGATGATCGTGCCGGTCAGGCCCATCCCGCCGATGGTGGCGGACAGGATCTCCCGGTTCTCCTCCTGCGAGCAGAGGATCGTGCGGCCGTCGGGAAGCGAGAGGGTGAGCGCCTCCACGTGGTCGCCGAAGCCGCCGTCGCGATGGTGGTTCTTGCCGTGCACGTCGGACGCGATCATGCCGCCGATGGTGACGAACTTGGTGCCGGGCACCACAGGCGGGAAGAAGCCCTGCGGGATGCCGATCTCCAGGAGATCGGCGAGCAGAACACCCGCTTCCACGCGGATGCGGCCGGTGGCCCGGTCGAAGGAGCGGATGCGGTTGAAGCCGCGGGTGGACAGGGTGATCTGCTCGCCGATGGCGGCGTCGCCATAGGCTCGGCCGTTTCCCCGCGCCACAAGCCCCGAGCGCGACCCCAGGAGCTGCAGCAGGGCGGCAGGCGTCGCGGGCTCGAGCATCTCCGAGACGTGTCGGGGATAGCGTCCCCAACCGGAGAGTTCCGTCATGCGAGTTCCATCATGCTTGGCGCTCCTTGAACACGAAGGTTCGGTCGAGCACGAACTTGGCCGCATAGCCGACCGCAAGCCCGAGCACCGCACCAGTGTACTTGGCGAAATCTGTACGCCAGATGACCCAGAACGCCACCTCGAAGCCCCAGAAGACCAGGGTGGTGAGCACGCTGAAGGCGCCGTACAGGGTGATCTTCCGGAGCTCCTTGCGGTGCCCCCCATAGGCGTCGTCGAACACCCATTTCTTGTCGAGCAGGTACTTGAGGATGAAGCCGGCAGCCGTGCCCATGAGGATGGACAGGGTCAGCGGCGCCACCGGGGTGATGCGGATCACGAATTCCTGGGTGGCCAGATTGGCCACGGTGGCAAGCACCGCAAACAGCAGATAGCGCACGAACATCATGGCCCCGGTCTCCCGGGAGCCAAGCGGGGCGAGGTCCGAGGCAGGGCCGGACCGATGATCGGCGGTGGATGGATCATGGATCAGACGGCGGCGAGGATCAGGGCTGCGGTGGCGCCGACCGTCATGAGGCTGACCCGGTCCTTGATGGCGAACACCACCGGGTCGTCGTCCATCAGGCGCCGGCTCGCCAGGAGCAGAGCCCGGGCGATCCAGAACATGAGGAGCGGCCCCACGAGCCAGAGGATCTGCGGGCGCGTGTAGAGGTGGTTCACCGTGTCGCTGGAGACGTAGAGCGCCAGAACCGTGACCGCGTTGAAGCCTGCCGCAGCGGCCAGAGCCGCCACGATGTCGAGGTCGCTGTTCTTGTAGTCCCGGCTGGTGGGATCGGGAAGGTTGGCGTCGCGGCGGGCCGCAAGCTCCACGTAGCGCTTGATCAGGGCGAGCGACATGAAGATCATCATGCAGAAGGCGATGAGCCATTCCGAGATGACCACGCCGATGGCCACGGCTCCGCCCACCACGCGCACGGAATACAGGCCCGCGAGGGTGATCACGTCCACCACCATCTTGCGCTTGAGCGCGAACGAATAGGCGGTGGTAAGGGCGAAATAGCCGAGCAGGACGCCCAAGAAGGGCAGCGACAGGGCGGCGGCCAAGCCCAGGGCGCACAGGAGCAGGATCGGAATGGCGATCACGCCGTGCATGAGGGGAATGGCCCCGCAGGCGAGCGGCCGGTTGCACTTGGTGCGGTGGCCGCGGTCGTCCTGCAGGTCCACGAGATCGTTGAGGATGTAGATGCTGGACGCGCACAGGGAGAAGGCCACGAAGGCGAGCAGCGTCTGGCCGACGGCCTCCAGGGTGAACAGGTGCGAGGTCAGCAAGGGAACGAACACGAGGGCGTTCTTGGCGTATTGATGCACGCGCAGCATCTTGGCCCAGGTTCGCCAGGTGGGGCGGGCATGGGTCAGGTGCTCCACGTCCGCGTGGGCGAGGCCGAGCTTGCGCCTCACCCCGCCCGGGGCGCGGATGGCGATGGCCTTGGCGGCCTTTTCCCAGACGGGCAGATCGGCGGCGTCGTTGCCCACGTAATCGAACCCGCGTTCGCCGAAGGCGTCCACGAGCCTCTCGGCTTTTCTGATCCCGGCGAGATTGGTGGTCTCGTTGGTGGCGAACCAGCCGTTGAAGAAGCCGAGGTGATCGGCGATGCGCGCGACGAGGCGCTCATGGCTGGCGGAGGCGAGATAGACCGGCCGCCCCTCGGCGCGGGCCCGCTCGATGATGCCCAGCACTTCGGGGTCGTAGGGCAGGGTGCCCGGATCGAAGTCGGCGGGCTCGGCGAGGCGATGCTTGAGGGCGGCCTTTCCGCGCGACAGGGCCATGATCATGTCGAGGAGGGAATGCGGACGCCGGCCCAGCTCGGAAAACGCCGTCTCGATCAGCAGGTCCGACGCGATCAGCGTGCCGTCCAGGTCGACCACAAGCGGGCGGGGACTATCCTTGCCGGGGATTTCGGATTCCGGGGTGTCGATCTCAAGGGTCGTCCAGCGGCTCTCGCTGTCCTCGTACGGTGCGAGGGAGTCCCCGTGGCGCTGGTCGGAGCCTCTGCGGTGCCGGACCTGCGGTTTGAGTTCGAACTGCGCCAAGAGCCCATGCTCCCCTTGTTTCAAGACATGATTTCGTCGCATCCCTATCAGCCGGATGCTTGTGAACGACGCGATTGCGCCCGAAGGAGCGCTGGCCTCATCGGCTCGGCAGCAAAAGCCTCGTTCGCCCCAGGAGGCGGGCGATGAACGCGGCTCATGACTCGATGGATCCAGGGGCGTCATGCCTCAAGCGGAAAGGAGCTTCCCACCGCGCAGACGCCGGCACAACGCGACTGCATATTAACAATCGGGGAGGCGAATTGTTTCATCTGAGCGGGCGTTTTCGCCAAGACTCGCGGCCCGAAACCGGAGCGGTCCCGTCGGGCGCGGCTAAAGAGCGAGCCGATTGCAGGGCTCGACGAGGAGCCCGGGAGGGCAGTTCATCCGTGCCTGCTCCCGGGGCTCGTCAGCCGTTCTTGCGAAGCAGCCGAAACCAGACTCCTCCTGTTTTCGACGCTGCGCAAGAGTCGTGATGAGCTAATCCCTTCGGTCAGTTCCAGCCGGCAGCCGAGCCGCCTGCGGGACAATCGTGAGGGACGGGCCGGTCCGGCCCTCGGCATCACGCAATCGTGAGAATGGCCGCCTTCTCTCCAGAATGGCTTCGCAAGAGGTCCCTCAAGCAGGCTTCGCCCCTTGCAGGAGGGACGGGCGAGAGCCGCCGGGAGCGTGGCCGGGGTTGAGCGTGGCACAATATCGCAGATTATTCAGCGCCTTGGTGGAATGACTAATCGGCTCGCAGCCGCTACACATGAGAGACCGACACGTATTTTTGCCCCCACGAGTCGGACCTTCGAGCGCCCCTCGACTCAAAGAGAGGGCGCTCTTTTTTGCCCGCGGGCGGGAGCCGGCCGAGGCATCTCAGATCTCTTTCCCGGTCGGCGAGCAGTCCCGCTTCCGCAGCAGGGACGCTCAAGCTTCCCAAAGCACCCGCAGCCTCTAGATGTCCTTTCGACCGAACCGCCGGGCGGAGGCTGGGCCTATGAACATCGGACTTGTCATTGCGGATGCGGCCCATCCGCATAATTTCAAGCGGGGCGGTTGAGTGGCGGATATCGTCTTTCTCGATTTCGAGGCCTCCTCCCTGGGCAAGCACGGCTATCCCATCGAAGTGGCATGGGTGTTCGCGTCGGGCCCGGAGGAGAGCCACCTCATCAAGCCCGCTCCCGCCTGGACGGACTGGGCCGCCGATGCGCAGGCCATTCACGGGATCACGCGGGAGCGGCTCGCGGCGGAGGGGCTGCCCCATGACCAGGTGGCGCGCCGCATGGTGGAGGCGCTCACCGGCCACCGGCTTTTCGCCACCGCGCCGTCCTGGGACGGCCAATGGCTGAGCAAGCTGCTGCGGGCGGCGGGCCTGCCGCGCCATTCCCTGAGGCTCCAGGATACGGACGTCGCCCACAAGGAGGTCATGCTTGAGGCGCTGCGAGCCTCTCCCGTGCCGGCGGATCGCCACGACCGCATGGCGGCGGAGATCCTGGCAGGCGTGCGGCGTCAGGACGAGAAGGACGGGCCGCCCGCTCACCGGGCGCTGGAGGATGCGAGGCATGAGATGCAGCTCTGGCGCGAAGTCCGCCGCCGCGCCGAGGAAATGGCCAAGGCCTGACGAGCGCGCGCCAGGAACGGGGGTCGTCGCGAGGCGTTGAACCCGAAGCGTATCGATGGATCGGACCATGAGCAGCCTCGTTCGAGACAATCAGGCCAGTCGCCGCTTCGAGCTCGACGTGAACGGGCAGATCGCCTTCGCCAACTACGAGCGTCGGGGATCGGCCCTCGTCATCAGGCATGTGGAGGCACCCCTGCCGCTCCGGGGCACGGGAGCGGCGGGCCGGCTGATGCAGGGCGTTGCCGAAATCGCCCGCACGGAAGGCCTCAAGATCACGCCGCTCTGCGGCTATGCCTGGGCGTGGATCCAGCGCCACAAGGAATACCGCGACCTGCTGAATTGATCAGGCGGGGAGTGCAGCCGTCGGGCTATGGCTGGAGCAGCCGCTGGTAAAGGGCGGCTCCCCCCGCGCACAGGAGCGCGCCTGCGGACGAAGCGGCCGACACCTCCAGCATGATGTGGACGAACGGGTCGGAGTCGTGAAAGCTGCCGGAAACCACGTGGTAGGCTTGGTGGAACATCACGAGGATGGCGCCACAGGCGGCTCCGCCGGCCGCAGCGCCGGCAACGCTCCACCCCGGTTTGGTCCTCTGTTCCATCCCTCTTGTCCGAGCCATCTCGATACAGGCCGCCGCGAATAGATGACGCCACGATTGGTCGATCTGAACTATACGGGTAAATCCCCAAGGGGCGAGGTCAACTTAGAAACATCGTAAAAACGGGAGAGATAATCCCGTTTTGACACCCGGCCTTGGCGTGCGCGGAAAGAACCCCTCGAAAGGAGTGTCTCGGGCTCAGGCGGCTCTTCGGAGCACCACGTCGTTCCGCGCCGCCCAGTCGGCGATGTCGTGCCGCTTGAGGGCGGCCGCCATGAGGTCGGGAAAAAGATCCGGCGTGCAGGCGAAGACCGGGATTCCCATGGAGGCCAAGCTCTGGGCGTGGCCCTCGTGCGAGGCCGGCTTCCCGTCGTCGCTGAGCGCCAAGAGAACGATCACGTTCACGCCGCGGGCGACAAGCGCCGCGGCCTGCGCCAGCATGGCCCGTTCGTCGCCGTTCTCGTAGAGGTCGCTGATCAGCACCAGATGGGTGCGCGACGGGTCCGTGATCTGCGCCTCGCAATGGGCGAGCGCCCCCGCGATGTTCGTGCCGCCGCCGAGCTGGATGCCGAACAGCACCTCGATGGGGTCGGAGAGCTGGTCCGTCAGGTCCATGATCGCCGTGTCGAAGACGACGAGCTTCGTCCGGATGGTGCGGATCGACGCCATCACGGCGGCGAAGATCGACGAATAGACCACGGAGGTTCCCATGGACCCCGACTGGTCGATGCACAGGATCACCTCGTCGAGGTTCGCGCCCCTCAGGTTGCGGGCGTGCCCGTGCAAGGTCTCGGGGATGACGGTCCTGAGATCGGGCTGCCAGTTCTTGAGATTGGCGCGGATCGTCCGGTTCCAGTCGATGTCGCGGAAGGTCGGGCGGGTCGTCCGCCGGGTGCGGTCGATGGTGCCGCGGATGGCCTGGACCATCCTGTCCTCGAGCCGTTCCATGAGCTCCTTGACCACCTTGCCGACGACGATCCTCGCGGTCTCCTTGGCCTTCTCGGGGATCACGCCGCGCAGAGCCATGATGTCGGCCACCAGATGGACGTCGGCTTCGAGGGCCGCCAGGAATTCCGGCTCGAAGAGCATCTGCTTCAGCCCGAGGCGATCGAAGGCGTCCCTCTGGATCACCTGCACCACAGGGGTCGGGAAGAACTCGCGGATGTCCCCGAGCCAGCGGGCCACGCGGGGCGCGGAGGCGCCCAAGCTCCCCTTCTTCTTCGCCCCGTCGGTCTCCCCGTAGATCGCCTCCAGCGCCGCATCGAGGCGCGCATCGTCGCCGCTCAGGCCGGGACCTGCGCAGGCGCCGCTTTCCGGCCCGAGGGCCAGCCGCCAGCGCCGCATCCGCTCGTCGTCGCCGTTCACGATACTCATGCCGCCTTCTCCCCGGCTTCGATGCCGATGATCCTCATGAGCAGGGGAACCGCCTCCGCGAAGATCGGCGAGGCCTCCTGCGCCGCATGGCCGTCGGCGCTCCGGCATCCCCGCGCGACCGCCTCGCGGACGGCGCGGCGCTGGTGGCTGTCGAAGGCCGACAGGCTGCGCCGGAGTATCGGCAGCAGGCTGACGAAATCCTCCGGCGACAATCCGGTCATCCAGCCGTCCACCACCGCCAGGAGCGACATGTCGTGGAGCAGGATGTCGGCCCCATCCTCCAGGAAGCCCTCGATCCATGCGCCGGCCTCCGCCGGCGGGACCGCGGGCGAAAGGGCGCGGGACAGCCGCTTGGCGGTGACCTCCGCTCCCGCATCCCCCTGGTGGAGCTGACGCGTCGCAAGGCCGCGAATGCCTGGCGAGACGGCGTCGTCCCCGCTCAGGGCCTCCAGGGTCGACGCCCATCCCGACGCCACGTCGTCATAGTCCAGCATGGCGACCGCGGCCGCATAGCGGGCGAGGGCCTTGCGCATTCCCTCCGAGGCCGCCTCGTCGAGATGGCGGCAGGCATAGGGAAGGCTGATGTGGATCTCGGCGCACAGGGAGAGGACGAGCTTGCGCAGGGGCTGCTCGTCGAACCGGCGGGCGGTGCCGTAGCGCAGGATGTCGGCCAGCGGAGGGACGGCCCCCACGAGCGCCTCCACCGTTCCCCCGGCGGCGGCCACCGCCTGAAGCCGCAGGAGGGCGGCATCGTAGGCCGAGGGAAGATCCGCGTGCAGGCAGGACTGGACGAGCCACGCCAGGGTTCCCGGCCGGCTCTCGGCAGCGATGACGGCGGCGGCCTTCGCGGCTGCGGCGTCGCCGACGGTGCCCCCATGGACCGAAGCCTCCGCAAGGGCCACCGAGAGCTCGGGCGTCCATTCGAGCACCCAATGCTCCCGGAAGGTGCCGCGCGAGCTGCCGCGCCCGGCCGGGCGTCCCCACGGCACGCCGAGGAGGGCGAGCCGATGGAGGAGGGTGGATTTGGCCAGTCCGGACTCGGTTCTGAGGTCGACCGAGGTTTCCTCCTGGGCGGCGCTCGGCTTGAGCCGCAGCGCCCGCTGCTGGCGGGCAAGATCGGCCTGGAGCGGCGTCTGCGGCAGGCCCTCGCCGACCTCGCCCACGCTCTCGCCGATCACGAGGCGGCGGGCGATGAGCCGCATCGGCGCGTCGTTGCCGTGGCAGATGGCCGAAAGGATCGCGTCGTTGATCTCCGGCAGGCCGGGCACCGGGATCTCGCGGATCGCCCCCAGGGCCTCGGCGAGCCGCACCGCCTCGATCACGGATGCGGTCGAGGCGGGCAGCCCCTCCTGGCGCAGCAGGATGGCGGCCTTGGTGATCCAGCCGATCACGAGGCCGCGCACGTCCGGCGCATCCCCGGGCCGCGCCGAGGAATAGGCGTCCCACAGGTGGCGGTACCAGCCCGGCGAGATCACGCCCGCGCCGTAGCCCGAGCCAGCGGCGAGCCGCGTGTCCGTCCACGGGACCCAGGCGGTGGCGACCTTGATGCTGTCCAGCCCCTTCAGGGCCGCCCGGTCGTCCTTGAGGGCCACCTTCCTCCGGAGGGCGGGAAGGTGCCATGCGCCGACCACGGCGGCGACGGCGCCCGTGGTTTCGGAGAGGGCGGCCGAGACCGCAAGGCGCATGTGCGCCTCCCGCAGCGCCTCGCGCCGGGAGAGGGTCTCCTCTCCCTCGCGCAGGGCCGACATGGCCTGCTCGACGGCGGCGAAATAGCCGTGCCGGCCCATGGATTGCTCGATGGTGCCGTTCCACCAGGTCTCGCCGTCCGACTGCCCGGCCGCAGCTCCCAGGACGCCGAGGGGATCGTAGGAGAGACGCTCCTCCTCATGGCCCCCCTCCCGGCGTAGGGCCAGGGAGATTCCCGCGGGCAGGTCGATGAAACGGACGGGACGATTGCGGGACAGGGCCCAGCGGATGGCCTGCCATTCCGGCGAGTATTCGGCGAAGGGGTCGAACACCGCGAGGCCCGGATCGTCGGGCGAGTAGCAGAGCAGGGCGACCGGCGGCACGAGATCGGCCGAGGCCGCCGCGTGCAGGATCGCCTCGCCCTCCGGCGGCCCCTCGATCAGCACCATGGCGGGGTCAAGGGCGTCCAGCTCCCGCAGCAGGGCGTGGGCGGAGCCGGGGCCGTGGTGCCGGATGCCGAAGAGATGGGCACGCTCGCTCAAGCGGCCACCTCGTTGATCGCCCGGTAGAGGTCGCCCCAACCGCGCCGTCCCTTCACGACGGTTTCCAGGTACTCGCGCAGCACGATGGTGTCCTGCACGGGGTCCTTCACCACCGCGCCCACGAGATTGCCGGCGAGCGCCTCGGCGTCGATGGCGCCCGACCCGAAATGCCCGGCCTCGGACCATGCGCCCACCATCACCGAGATCGCCTCGGTGGTGCTCAGGCTGCCGGAGGGCGATTTCAGCTTCTGGCGGCCGTCCTCCGTGAGGCCGTCGCGCAGCTCGCGGAACATGGTGACCACCCTCCCGATCTCCTCCTCGGGGGAGGCGACGTCGGGAAGCTGAAGGCCGGTGCCGATCTCCCGCACGCGTTTCGCCACGATCAGCCTCTCCTCGTCGGCGGAGGCCGGAAGGGGCAGCACCACCACGTTGAAGCGCCGCTTCAGGGCCGAGGACAGGTCATTGACGCCCTTGTCCTTGTTGTTGGCGATGGCGATGATGTTGAAGCCGCGCATGGCCTCCACCGAGATCGCGAGCTCGGGAATCGGCAGCGTCTTCTCCGACAGCACCGTGATGAGGGTGTCCTGCACGTCGGAGGCCATGCGGGTCAGCTCCTCGAAGCGCACGATGCGCCCCTCCTTCATGCCGCGCATGAGCGGCGTCCGGACGATGGCGCCCTCGCTGGGCCCCTCGGCCAGGAGCTTGGCGTAGTTCCACCCGTAGCGGATGGCGGTGTCGTCGGTTCCGGCGGTGCATTGCACGAGAAGCTGGGAATCGTTCGAGATGGCCGCGGCGAGATGCTCGGAGAGCCAGCTCTTGGCGGTGCCGGGCACGCCGAGCAGCAGGAGGGCGCGGTCGGTGGCGAGGGTGGCCACCGCCGTTTCCACCAGCTTCCTGTTGCCCACGTATTTGGCGGTGATCTCCGTCCCGTCCGCGAGCCGCCCGCCGAGGATGTAGGTCACCACCGCCTTGGGAGAGAGCCGCCAGTTCTCGGGCCGGTGACCCTGGTCCTGCGCGCGCAGGGCTTCGAGTTCACTGGCGAACAGCTTCTCGGACGGAAGTCTCAAGTTGGACGACATGCTCACTCCTGCTCCTCGTAATGGGGGACGATGCCCGAACGCCTGGCGTCCCGGTCGGCGGCCTCGACCACGTCGAGGTAAAGGCCGATGTTCATCGGCACGTCGCGGTAGCGGGTCGCGATCTCCCGCCTGAAGGACGAGATGCCGGCGGGCGGCATGAGGCCCGCAAAAGCCTCGATGTGGGGCCATCCGCTCCAGCGCGTCGGATTCGGATCGGGCATGCCATACATGGCGCTGAGGCTTCCGAGCAGGTTCGCGCCGACGATTGGATTCGCTTGTGCGGCCGCCAGAGGGCCGCCGTTGAACTGCCGAAGCTTGATCCACTCGTTGGGCGTAAATATCGAGTTGCCGAAGCCCCCAATGGACCGCACGATGGCGCGGCGCTCGGGCAGGCTGAACCGGCACGGCTCGGCCGCTTCGATGACGGTCGGCCAGTCGATGGCTGCTTTGGCCTGCGCGATGGCCGCGAAGGTCGCCGCATCCTGGGAGGCCGTCGCCACATCGTACAGCACCCCGATCGGTCCGGCCTCCAGTCCTGGGATCATGTCCAGCAATTCGGAGCGTGTAAGCCGCAATTCCCCGGCCAGCTCGTTCAGGGTGACGCGAGCGCCCACGGCCCTCTCGACCGGGGTCTTGTCCTTGGACCGCAGGACCATGGTCTTGCGCATGAACGGGATCGCCGGTCTCCTGACCTCGAAAACCGCTGCGAGTTGCCCGATCACCTCCTGGCGCTCCTCCGAAGCCGGCACGAGAAAGAGAAGGTGCCTGGCCTTGAGGCGGACCGGCTCCGACCGGTCCCCGTTCATCACCTCCTCGATGAACGGGCGGTCTTCCGCGCTCATCCCCACGGACAGGGCATCGAGCAGGGCCTCCCGCTGCGGCGGCTTCTCGTTCTTGAAGCGCTCGGACAGGAAGGAGCGGGCGGCGGCGGGATCCGCGGCCCGCATGCGCTCGACGATCCGCACGCGCTCCGAGGGCTTGGCGATCTCCCATTCCTCCTCGGTGACGGAGGCCGCGTCCTCGGGCAGAGGGTGTCCGGTCGCCCTCAGATAGGCCCTTTCCACCGGGCCGAGCCTCGCCTCGTGCTGGATCAGCGCCGGACGCAGGAGGGGAAGATCGAAGGGATGAAGCCGCCAGCCGAGCCCCTCGACCAGATCGATGGCGGCGCTCACGAGAAGTTTCGAGTCGCCCCTGCGCTGCAGGGCGAGGAGCATGGCCAGGGCCTTGCGGCTTTCCGCCGGCAGGAGAGGGCGTTCATCCTCCGGCAGGGGAGGCGTGGCGCTGCCGGGATGATCGGGACGCGGGCGCGCGAACCGGCGCTCCGCCGCCGCAAGGGCCAGCGCGCCGAGGATTGCCGCGTCCGGCCTCGCGCCCGAGAAGGCGGACGGCGCCTCGAAGGGCCGCCGTCCGGTCCCGATCAGGAAGGACTGGATGACGTTGTCGCGTTCGGAGGGGCTGAGGGGAGAATTCATGTCTGCCAACATGAAGTCCAGTGAAATTGAACGACGTCCAGAAACTTCCTGATAGCACGAGTGAAATCAGGAATAAACGTCTTCCGCGGTCCAGCGTCATCCGCTACAATCCAGCTTCTCGGGTGGGGAACATGGTGGGGAAGAGGTAGGGGCGAAGGATGGCAAGACAGCTTCATACGTTGACTGTAAGGACAGTCGTAGCGCTCTCCGCCCCGGGACGCCATTCCGATGGAGGAGGGCTCTATCTGAATGTCACCCCGAGTGGTGCCCGCTCGTGGGTGTTTATGTGGAAGGCGGCAGGAAAGCGCCGTGAGATGGGCCTCGGCTCCCTAAGGGATGTCCCCCTTGCCAAGGCACGGGAGAGGGCAGCAGACGCCCGCCAGAAGCTCGCGGATGGGTTGGACCCCATAGCGGCACGCGACAAGCCTAAGGTCATGACGTTCGGAGAGGCAGCGGTCGCTCTACTCGAAAATCTTTCCTCGTCGTGGAGAGCCGCAAAGCATAGAGACGCTTGGAAAATGACCTTGACTGTTTACTGCGCCAGCCTCTGGTCCAAGTCTGTCGCGGAGATTGGGACAGAGGACATCCTGAAGATCCTTCAGCCGCTTTGGGTGGCAAAGCCCGTCACGGCTTCGCGTCTGCGGGGTCGCATCGAGCGGGTGATTGATTTTGCTCGTGCACGGGGCCAACGGTCCGGCGAGAACCCAGCCCGATGGCGGGGACACCTTGATGCCATTCTGCCCAAGCCCATGAAATTTGCTCAGCGGCATCATAAGGCTATGCCCTTCGATGAGGTACCTGCCTCTGTTGCTGCTTTGCGGGAGCGCCGAGAAGTGGCTTCTCGTGCCTTGGAGTTCCTCATCCTCACGGCGGCTCGCTCTGGCGAGGTGCTGGGAGCCCGGTTGGATGAGGTCAATTTTGAGGCACGCGTCTGGATGGTGCCTGCCATTCGCATGAAAGGTGGCCGGGAACATCGGGTGCCGCTCTCTGCCCCGGCCATTGAGATTTTGCGCGAGATGGAGAGGTATAGCTTTAGCGAATTCGTATTTCCGGGTTTCAAGCACAAGAAGCCTCTCTCAAAGATGGCTCTTGACCGAGTGCTGCGGCGGATGAAGGCGGACGTTACGGTTCACGGCTTCCGCAGTGCTTTCCGGGACTGGGCAGGGGAGCGCACCCACTTCCCACGAGAAGTCGCCGAGGCTGCTCTCGCCCACTTGGTGGGCGACTCTGTTGAGCGTGCTTATCGGCGTGGCGATGCCTTGGAGAAGCGCCGCAAGCTGATGGACGCGTGGGCGGGCTTCCTTGGCCCAGAAGCCCAGGGCAACGTCGTGCGTCTCAGCGCGGGAAATCCTCCAAAGCAGAGTTTGCCGATGTAGGTCACCTCGAAGTTGGGGGAATTGAGGATAGCGAGGACAGACCTGTGAAGTCCCGCCATATGTCCCAGCGGCGACTATTACGCCATTAATTGCGGTTTAAGGTTTGTCCTATGCGGATCTGAGTGATTCGCTGCGGACCGGCCTTCCGCAGGAAAGGCCAGCGACATGCGAAAGAGCCGCCCGACCCTGGTACGGTCGAAGCGGCTCTGGTGGGGCGAACCCCGTGCTCTTCGCGAGCGGGATAACCCTACCGGGGGCTGTCTGGATGAGTCAAATCACGTCTCATCTCGGCAGCCGCGCCTGTCGCACTCTGATGGAGTGCAGCCCTTGAGGTTGTCCATAGAACCTTTGACGCCAGAAGCAGACCTTCCGGCACAATCCCAACTGCCGCCGACCGGCTTTGTCCGGCTTCCCGGCATCCTTGCCCCGACCGGGCCTATTCCCGTCAGCAAGTCCACTTGGTGGGCAGGCATCAGGGATGGGCGTTATCCCAAGCCTGTGAAGCTCGGTCCGCGCATCACCGCATGGCGGGTGGGGGACATCCGCCGCCTCATCTCAGAGGCTGCATGATGGTGCTCAGTTCAGACGCTTCTGCCATCTGAACTAATCAAACCCACACCCGCAAAAGGAGAGCCCCGCGCAAGGTGCTCTCCTCGCGCGGGGCTGAAAGTACATTCCTATGAAAGTATTATCTCAGCGGCCTCCGCGCCGCAAGGCGGAGCTTTGCTCGCTTCCGCTCTTTGCCTGGGCAGCATCGCAACCGCTCCGCTCCCACCCTCATGCCGTGAAGAGGCTCTCCCAGCGGCTCGGCTTATCTGTACCGCTGGCGCTCACCATCGCCGAGTTGGCGGGCCTGAGCATGGAGGAGGACAATGCCTAACAGCAACGTTGTCGAACTCCACGTGCAGCCCATCGACACAGATGAGGTTTTGAGGCTGAAAGGCCGAGAGGCTTGGACCCTGGATTGTCTTATCGAAGTAGGCGAGAGCGGCCTTACTCCCTTGGACCGACCAGCTCCCCGTTGGAGCGGATATGTCTATGCTCTCCGCAAGCGCGGTCTCAACATTGATACCGTGGATGAGCGGCACTCAGGCCCGTACCCCGGTGCTCACGGGCGCTACATCCTTCGGACACCTCTGACAGTCCTTAAGGCTGTCCAGTCCGACGAGAAGCGCCGCAGCGGCTTTGCCGATGCGGTGAAAGCGGCTTACGCGCACATCGTTGGCCAAGCACCCGATAGCGCTTCCTGAGTCTGAGAAGCCCAGCAGCCAGGGTTCAGGCTCTGGCTGCCTCACCACATCGCCATCCAGAACAGGCGTCCTTGAGCCTCTCAGGGCCGCTATGAGGCACCTCATGCCCAAACGTCACGACCACAAGGGCCGAAGCACGACAGAGCGCTTCGTGTCCCTTCCACACTACATGCTGAGATCCGCCGCCTGGCGCTCCCTCTCGCCCGTGGCGCGCAGCGTCTTCATCGAACTGGCAGCCATCTACAACGGCAGCAACAATGGTCATATTGCGCTCTCTGTCCGCGATGCTGCCGAACGGGTATGCTGTTCCAAGACCACAGCGTCACGAGCCTTTGCCGAGCTGACCGCCAAGGGTTTCATTGACTTGTGCTCTCGCGGACACTTCGACCGCAAGACGCCACATGCAGCCGAATACCGGCTGACGATGCACCCATGCGACCGCTCCGGACAACGCGCCTCGAAGGCCTTTATGAGCTGGCGACCTGACGAGCCAAAATCCGTAGCCGGTCCCTCTGGCGGGACAGCCGGTCCTTCTGGCGGGACAGTAAAGGCTCAGACGAAAGAAAATTGCCGCGAACTGTCCCCCTCACGGGACAGTAAGAGTCCTTTAGAGACCGTTAGCTGTCCCGCTACAGGTACACATATAATCTACCGATGGGGTCCGGGGTGGAGGTGACGAGAGACGACCCGAATGCAGACGATGGTAGCCTGTCGGGAGGCCGTCGCCATGCCTCGTGACCGTTGGCGCGCTACTCTTGAAAGCGGGCCTAA
>JAESGY010000262.1_pt1 | contig 33452 bp, 26 predicted proteins | sample 9269841 | NCBI WGS metagenome assembly JAESGY01 (sample SAMN17022865, study PRJNA683097) | algae metagenome | isolation source: Spirirestis rafaelensis WJT71-NPBG6 and co-occurring heterotrophs from... | place: USA: Pinto Wells, Joshua Tree National Park, Colorado Desert, CA | collected 2006-08-15
TCCCTCTAGCTGTGAAACATCACAGTTACCCGTGATGCTCCTTTGGGATTGGAACAGGTTTTGGACACTAACCTGGAGGAAAATTTTACTTTCCTCACTCAAAACGTGCGACATCGAATCGCACCAACCGTCATTATTTATAGCAACCATAATGCTGGCGCTAATTGTGCCTTTTGGTTGCTAAAAGTATTCGGGCATAACGATGTACGAGTCATGAATGGTGGTCGCAAAAAATGGCTTGCTGAAAAACGCCCTCTTTCTACTGAAATCCCCACAATCACGCCAACAATATATACAGTCAAGAATTTAGATACAAGTATCCGAGCGCTGAAAGAGCAGGTGCAAGCAGCAATTAACACAGATTCAGTTTTAGCGGATGTACGTACACCCCAAGAGTATTGCGGGGAATTATTTATGATGAAGCCACCAGAAAAAACTGAGCGTGCCGGTCATATAAAGAGTGCAGTTCACGTTTTTTATGAATCAGCTTTGAACGAAGATGATACTTTCAAATCAGCCGAAGAACTGTATGCTTTATACAACAGTAAAGGCATCACTCCTAATAAGGAAGTGATAACCTACTGTGCAGTTGGGGCACGCTCCTCGCATACTTGGTTTGTCTTAAAGTATTTGCTGGGCTATGAGAATGTACGCAATTACGACGGTTCTTGGAATGAGTGGAGCAGATTACCCGACACACCAGTTGAGACTTAAAACCCCTATAGGGGAAAAGAATCATATAAAAGTCTTATGCGTGCATCTTTATAACTTCTTCTCCCTTTACCCTTTTTTCCTTTCTCCTTTCCCCCTCCTGTCTGGCAATTGGCGCTAGTTGTACCGCACAAGCTTTTAATTCTGGTTGCAGTGAGTCGGGACAAGATTCTGGATGGGTGAGAGCGTTTGCTTCTGAATTTTCTGCCCACAGCGCACCCCAATGCATGGGGACAAAGACTGTACCGGGTGCGATCGCTTTTGTAATTTTTGCCGGAAATTTGGATTTTCCCCGACGCGATCGCACTTCCACCCACTCGGAATCTGTAATATTCAACTGCGCTGCATCACGAGGATGAATCTCAATAAAGGGTTCGGGATGCATCGAACGAATTTTTTCAATCCGACCGGTGCGCGTTTGAGTGTGCCAATGTCCGTAAAGTCGCCCAGTTGTCAAGACAAAGGGATAATCCGGATCTGGTGGTTCTGCTAGTCCTCGCGAATGATATGCGCCAAATCGAGCGCGTCCATCAGGAGTGTGAAAGCGCAAATCGGTGTACAGTCTTTTGGAGTTAGGAGTTGTAGAGACGCGATTAATGAGCCAGCGCGTTGCGGAGGTTCCCTCCGTTGTAGCGTCTGGCGTCGCGTCTGTATTTTCTTCAAAACCGAGAACTCCTGTATCAGAATCGATATATATAGGCTCAGGTTTATTTTCTGGGTGGGGCCATTGAGTCGCGCCTTCCGCTTGTAATTGCTCGTGACTGATACCTGTCATGTCGCAAGGACGGTTGCAAGTCAGTTTGACAAACTCAGTATATACCTCAGCCGAGTTTGTAAAAGAAAATTCTCTCTCAAAACCTAAGCGCCGACCAACTTCGGCAAAAATTTCCCAATCTGCTTTCGCTTCCCCAAGCGGTGCGCGGAATGCTTTAGATAACGTGACTACTCGTTCGGAGTTTGTCATCACGCCAGTTTTTTCACCCCATTGGGCTGCGGGTAAGAGGACGTGAGCGTAAGCAGCGGTTTCTGTTGGATAATAGGCATCTTGATAGATTGTAAAAGGCGATCGCCACAATGCTTTCTTTGTCCGCTCTAAATCCGGCATACTCACAGCCGGATTAGTCGCCGCAATCCACAGTAAACCGACATTACCATTTTCTAACTCGGTAATCATATCCCACACCGACAAACCGGGATTTGGGGAAATTTGCCCTGGCTTCAATCCCCAAAATTCCTCAACTTCTTGGCGGTGCTGGGCATTTTTCACCGTGCGATAACCGGGTAACAGATGTGATAAACCTCCGGCTTCTCGTCCTCCCATTGCGTTTGGCTGACCGGTCAAGGAAAAAGGTCCTGCTCCAGGCTTACCAATTTGTCCGGTCATTAAGTGCAAATTAATGATGGTTCTGACTTTAGCTGTACCTTCCGATGATTGATTGACACCCATTGACCACATCGACAGCACCCGCTGTGATTGACCCCAGTAGCGAGCTGCTGTTTCTAAATCTTCAACGCTGATACCGCAGCGATGAGCTACTACGTCTGGGGAATAATGGCGAATCACCTCAGCGTATGCAGGAAAGTTGCTGGTACAGTCCTCGATGAACGCGGGATCAATGTAATTCCAGCGCATCAATAAGTGAGCGATACCGTTCATCAAGTCGATATCTGTACCGGGACGAATCGCTAAATGTAAATCTGCGGCTTCTGCGGTTGGTGTGCGTCGGGGATCGACGACAATCATTTTGACTTTGCGATTTTTTTTGTGGTACTTCTCCAATCGGTTGAAAATGATTGGGTGACATTCAGCCGTATTCGTGCCTATTAAAAAGGCACAGTCGGTTAATTCTAAGTCATCGTAACAGCACGGGGGACCATCTGCGCCGAAGCTTTGAATATAGCCAGCTACAGCGCTAGACATGCATAAGCGAGAGTTGGCATCAAAGTTGTTTGTACCCAAACACCCTTTCATCAGTTTCTGAGCGATGTAATAGTCCTCAGTTTGAAACTGACCGGAGCCGTACATACATAAAGCTTCTACTCCTTGGGTAAAGCGCACAGTTTGAATGCGCTTGGTGATGAGATCAAAAGCTTCATCCCAAGTTGCGCGGCGAAATTCCTGTTCTAAGGAATCTCGTACCATTGGGTAACGTAATCTATTTTTATCTAAAGATTCGGCGATGGTTGCGCCTTTGACACACACCATACCTTGGCTCGATGGGTGCGCTTTGTCGCCCCGCACCCGCCAAATAGGAGTTCCTTGGCTATCTCGATTAGTCGCTTTGCCATGTTGCGCTGGAGGCGAAACTTCTAGTCCACAGCCGACACCACAGTAAGGACAGACGGTTTTGGTAATTTCAGTCATGGCGTTTGCACTCTCATTCACCAATTGTCTAAATGTTGAACAATAAGGTTTGTAGAGACATAATTAAAAGGAAATAACTGTGTTTACAAACCTTTGAGATAAAATTCGCATCCGAGAAAATATGATGGTTTCTGTTAAGAAAATTTCTCAAATTAACTTGGAAAACTTTCGGAAGTTTTCTCGATAGTATTTTTACTCATTGAATATCAATTAAAACAAATAAAATGTATTTAATGATACTTTTTATTCATTAACTTGTCGTTTTTTTATTATGCACTTTTGACAATTTAATAACTAAATCTTTGAGAAAAATACAAGTTTAACCACAGATAAACACAGATACACACAGATTTATTTTCTGTGTGTATCTCAGGTGAGATTTGTAGAAGTTTATTAGTAGTAATTTAAAACCTACTAACTACTAACTAAATCTTATTCTTCCAGTAAAATGGAAGATTTTGGGGTTGCAGTTTCTAATGATTCACCTTCGTAAGCGCCAGCGAAAGAGCCTTTGGGTTCTTTGAGGAAGAAGGCACACATAAAGGCGCAGATTAAAGCAGCTATACCCATTGTGCTAAACAGAGTTGCTGCATCAGTTAAGCTGAAAATCGTCAGATAAACCACACCGCCGAAATTACCGTAAGCGCCGACATTACCAGCAATTTGACCTGTAGCTTCTTTCTTAATTAAAGGTACGATACCGTAGGTTGCACCGCAGCCAGCTTGAGCAAAGTAAGCGGCTAATATTGTCACAGCGATCGCTACCGGAATGGGCCAGTTTTTGTTAATAAAATGTGCCATCAAATAACTGACACCAATACCAACGCTGATAATTGTCATTGTCCATTTCCGAGAGCGAAATTTATCAGAAATTAAGCCACCGCTAGGACGAGAAATTAAGTTTATGAAAGGATAGATAGAGGCAATCATCGCCGCTACCACATGTTCTAAACCAAAGGTTTTTTCAAAAAACGCTGGCAGCATGGAAACGGCAGCAAGTTCAGAACCAAAGTTAGTTATGTAAGTGAATTCGAGTAAAGCTACTTGACCAAATTGATAGCGTTCGGAAGGAGCATAAGTTTTTTTACCAGTTAACAGTTCTCGGTTGACTTTATAAGCTTGGTAGCTTTGGTAAGCAAATAATCCTGCTAACGCAACCCAAGCCAAATACATTTGGCTTTGATTTAAAAAGTGAATGTTTTTTTGTTCCAAGCGCCAAGCTAATAAACCTAAAGCGAAAATCAAACCAAAATTTGAGACAATCATCGCCCAGAAGCTTTTGACACTGGTTACTTCCAAAGAACCATTTTTCTTAGGACGTTTGTAAGTTTTGCCAGCCGGCGTATCTTGAACGGTGTTGAAATAAATTACACCATAAATTGCGGCAATAATACCTGTAAGAGCGATCGCCAAACGCCAGTTAGAAGCGCCACCACTCATAAAGCTAGCTACAACTGCAATCAACGGCAGGGCAAACTCAGCGCCGAAAGCACCAAAGTTACCCCAACCGCCATAAATGCCTTGGGCAATTCCCATATCTTTCGGGGGGAACCATTCCGCCACCATGCGGATACCCACGACAAACCCAGATCCGACAATTCCCATCAACAAGCGACTAATAACCAATTGGTTAAAGTTTTGCGACAACGCCGTAGCCAAACAGGGAACCACTGCAAAAATCAGCAGTATTGAGTAAGTTTTTCTCGGACCAAAACGATCCAAAAGCATCCCAATGATAATCCGCGCCGGAATTGTCAGCGCCAAGTTGCAGATGCCCAAAGTTTTAATTTGTTCGGGGGCTAATTGTAATTGCTTACCTATAGTTGTTGCAAAGGGAGCAAAGTTAAACCAACAAACAAAGGTGAGAAAGAAGGCAAACCAAGTCTGATGTAAGATGCGGTATCGACCGGTAAATGAAAGTAATCCTTTGAGCATCATTAAAAAACCTTTAGTAAAAGTCCGAGAAATTGCATAAAAAAGCTGGAGGCAATCGTGAAATTGCCCTGAACAAAGTTAGGAGTCAGGAGGAGCGGAGTCAGGAGGAGCGGAGTTAGGGGTAAATTTTTGATTCTGTCTCCTGTCTTTTGCCTCCTGTCTCCCGTCTTCTGAATTCCAGTTTTAGACTATGACCGCTTCTCGCAAGCGTGCGCCGAAGTTTTCTATTAGCAGTTGGCGTAATACTGGCTGTAAGTCTTCGCAGGGTATGCCTTTAGTGACACAAGTTCCCAAATGTGCCTCTTTACCAACTTTGCCGCCCATATAAATGTCAACTCCTTCTACAGGTTTGCCATTTTTACGTGCTTTGGTTCCCATTAAGCCGATGTCTGCAACTTGCGGCTGTCCGCAGGAGTTAGGGCAACCTGTCCAGTGAATTCGCACATTTTGAGTGAATGTTAACTCGCTTTCCAATTCTTTAATCATCGCTAGGGCGCGGTTTTTGGTTTCGATAAGGGCAAAGTTGCAAAATTGTGCGCCTGTACAAGAAACTAGCGATCGCGTTAACGTACCAGGCTCAATTTTAAATCTTTCTAACAACGGCTCTGTTAAAAATGTTGCTAACCTGGAATCAGCAATATTAGGGATAATCACGTTTTGTTCAACCGTCATGCGGATTTCACTGCTGCCGTAAACTTCCGCTAAACGTGCGATTTGAAACATGTCATCGGCAAAGAAGCGACCGACAGGAACATTAAACCCTACGTAGTTTAATCCGGGTTGCTTTTGTTTGTATACGCCAATGTGGTCGCGTTTTTCCCAGTCGATTTCGTCTTTTGCCGCTGCGCTGATTAATGGCTTACCCAAACGGTTTTCTACTTCTGAGCGGAATTTGTCTAAACCCCATTCATCAATTAGCCACATTAAGCGCGATTTTTGGCGATTGGCGCGTAAACCGCGATCGCGAAAAACTTCCAAAATCGCTCTACATACAGCGACTACATCCTCTGGAGCTACCCAAGCATTTAAGGGAATCGCCGCATCACAACGTTTGGCAGAGAAAAAGCCACCAACCAAAACGTTAAATCCGAATTGGCGTTGAGAACCTTCTTGTCCCTCTTTAAATGCAGGCACGAAAGCCAAATCGTTAATTTCCGCGTGAACTGAATTGTCCCGTCCAGCGGTGATGGCTATGTTAAACTTGCGCGGCAGGTTGCTAAATTCTGAGTTCCCAACGCCATTGTTGGTAATCATGTCTTGAATTTGCTGTACCAACTCTCGCGTGTCAAACAACTCCGAAGCATCCAACCCAGCTACGGGATCGCCTGTGATGTTGCGAACGTTGTCCATTCCTGACTGCACGCTTGTTAAGCCAACAGCCTCAAATTTATTAAAGATATCTGGTAAATCTTCAATGCGGATGCCCCGCAATTGGATATTCTGTCTGGTAGTGATGTCAGCGTAGCCGTCTTCCCCGTACCGCTGCACTACTTCGGCTAACACACGCATTTGATGAGAAGTAAGAATACCGCTAGGCATCCGCAACCGCATCATAAACTTGCCGGGAGTGACTGGGCGAAAGAACACACCCAGCCACTTTAGCCGATGGTCGCGGTCGGTTTCGTCCATTGCTTCCCAGCCCAAGGAGGCAAATTTTTCGATTTCTGCTTTAACCGCGAGTCCATCTTTTTCTGCCTTTAATTTCTCGAACTTGTTTAAGCTGGGTGTGGTGGTAGTTGCTGTGTCTGTCATGAGTTGACTTCCGTTGCTTTATTGCTAGTTCGCGCTTAAATATCTGGATGTAGTTTTATCGGTTTGTCGATCTACGATTTTTAAGTTGGCGGAAGGTATATCTATTTAGAGTAAATTTTTGAGTTTTACGACATTGCAAATTAGTCAAAGCTCTTTTGTTACTAAGCTTGTAACGATTTGCTTACTTTTAAGGTTAAGCTTCTATGAATGTTAAAATCGTATAAATAGCTACTAAATTTTGCTAAAATTGACGAAAATGTATCGTTATGATGCATTTTCTGCATCGGCAGTAGAGAAACCATTATGAGAAAGTTCGCTACCTATTCACCTAAAAGCCTTTTACAAACTTATTAAGTGAAGGAAAATTAATTTACGGTGGGTTTGTAGGTTGGATTGATTCTGATGCTCTAAAGGGGGCTATAAGCAAAATTAGAGAAGAACTAACATAATTTCCTAGATTGAGGGAAATTCAGTTTTGGTGAAATAGTTAGTGGATAGTGGATAGTGGTTAGTAGAACAACTAACAACTAACAACTAATAACCAATTAATTGTGAATAACATCAACCAGCTTTTGGTGCAAGCGCAGGCAGCACATGATGCAGCTGATTGGTCACTAGTCTTGCAATGCGTCCAACAGTTGATTCTGGGAGAGGACTTTACACACCCAGATATAGTGAAAAATCAAGAATATTTGCAGGAATTAGCACTATCAATTCTAGAAATGGGGGATTTTCAGCAACGCTGGGAAATTGCCAAACTGTTTGTCCGTTTGGGAAATGTTGCTATAACCCCGTTGATTGACATCCTAGAAGATGAAGATGCAGAGGAAGAATTGCGCTGGTATGCAGTGCGAATTTTGGGCGATTTAAAAAATCCAATTGTCATTCCACCTTTGGTAGAATTTCTTAAAAATAGTAACGATGAAGAACTTAAGGCGATCGCCGCCGGCGCATTAGGACAAATTGGACAAAGTGCGATTACTGCTTTATCAGAACTTTTGGCATCAGAAAATACACGACTTTTAGCAGTGCGATCGCTTTCTTACATTCGGCAACCTGAAATCATTGCACCTCTATTAAGTGTGGTGCAAGATCCGCTAGTTGAAATACGCGCTATAGCCATTGAAGCTCTCAGCAGCTTTCACGATCCACGTATTCCACCGATTCTTTTAAAGGCTTTAACTGATGTTGCAGGGGCAGTCAGAAGAGAAGCTGTGCTTGGTTTGGGTGTTCGCTCTGGCTTACACTCAAGTTTAGATTTAGTGGCGAAACTGCAACCCAAACTTTATGATTGTAATCTAGAAGTTGCTGAAGCAGCGGCGGTTGCACTCTCGCGGATGGGTAGTGATGAGGCTGCCGAAAACTTATTTCAAGCGCTAATATCACCCCACACACCGATAAAATTACAACTAGAAATTGTCCGCGCTCTGGGTTGGGTAAAGACATTATCTGGTTTGGAATATCTCCAAGAAGCATTTAATCAGCTTTCATCACAGACTCTGTGGTTAGAAATTGTCACAGTTTTAGGACGAGTCAGCAATTCAACATTAAGTGCTGCATCGGCAGGAATTTTGCTTTCAATACTGCGATCGCAACATCCAGCAGTTGAGATTGTTTCAATTAAAAGTGCGATCGCTTTATCTTTGGGACAATTAGGCAACATTGACGCAATGGAGCCGTTGATTTCTCTACTAGCAGAGAATAATGAAGTCGTCAGACTGCACATCGTCGCTGCCCTAAAAAATCTCGCAGCAGAAACCGCTTATCAACAATTGCAACAATTATTAAATAGTGCCACACTTACACCAGATTTACGAAAAGGTATTACCGCAGCTTTGGCGGAATGGTAATACGTAGTAAGCACTTTAGTGCTTATTTTAAACACTTCAGTGCTTACTACCCTAGCCACATTTATTATCAACATGCCAAAATGTGGACGCGAAACTAATACATCGGTATTTAGTGTGTTTAAATTTTTTACTAAACTTGATTACCTGCTAAAAGAAACTTTCCTCGGTTTGCTGCGGGGAGGTTGGATGAATTGGGCGGCGATAAGTACCGTCACGGTGTTACTATTTTTATTCGGGTTGAGTCTGCAAAGCTCTTGGCAATTAGAAAAGCTTCTCAACCAATTTGGTAGCCAATTAGAAGTATCAGTTTACCTCGATGCGGGTGCGCGCTTTGATGCGATCGCTCCAATAGTTGAGAAATTACCTGAAGTCGCAGCAATACAAACAATCACCAAAGAGCAAGCTTGGAATAAGCTAGTTAAGGAACTAGGAATTTCTGATATTGAAGGTGCTACCCAGCAATTAGGCGATAATCCCTTAGTTGATGAGATTAAGGTAAAGGCGCGTAACTCGCAAGTTGTCCCCACTTTAGCAACGCAACTTGCTAAAATACCTCAAGTTAATGCAGTGCAATATGTAGATGAAGCTGTACAACGCATCGCTCAGTTACATCAAGGGTTAAATTGGATTACTTTAACAGTTACTATTATCTTGACTTCAACGGCGATCGCTGTCACTAGCACGACAATTCGCTTAATTGTTTTGGCTCGACGTCGAGAAATTGAAATCATGCAACTTGTGGGTGCAACTTCGACTTGGATTTACCTACCGTTTATTTTACAAGGAATTGCTTTTGGTTTAGTTGGCGGTGCGATCGCTTGGAGTTTCATTTCTCTAATTCAGCAGTTTGTTAGTAGTTCGCTTACTAATCAACCTGAGTTTATCCAATTTATTACCAACGGTTTGCAACTCACTAGCGCACAAACTTTATTATTTCCTTTGATTCTCCTCAGTTTTGGTGCCACAGTCGGATTACTCGGAAGCTTATTTGCAGTGCGTCGATTTGCTAGATAATGGGGTATTGGGCACTGGGCACTGGTCATTGGGCATTGGGCACTGGGCATGGAAAGAATTTATGATACAAACATCCACTCGCTTATAGCGTCTTTAATAACTTTTTATTCAATTCCCAATGCCCTAATCTAAAATCCAAAATCTAAAATTGCTATGCGATCGCAATGGGAACGTTTGCTGCAAAATCTCGGTGTCTGGAAAGGTTCATTTAGCCGTTTTTCTCCCCAAGGTGAATTGGTGAATGATACTCCTTCGGTTGTCTCTTTGGAAGGATTGAACAATAACCAAACTATTCGTCAAACTATCCGTCTGCGGGAAGATGAAAAAGTTTTAGAATATAGTTCTGTAGGACGAAGTGTTCTATTTTTTGAAAATGGCGAATTTTCGCAAGGTTCGATTCAGCTAGCACCATATTCTGAGTTTGGTGCCGAATTTGGATTTATTCGAAAAAATCACCGCTTACGCTTGGTGCAGATATTTGATAAAAATGGTGATTTAGACCAATTTACTTTAATTCGCGAACATTTGGCAGGAACTGAACCATCACAACGTCCACCTTTAACAATAGATGACTTGTTGGGAGAATGGCACGGCGAAGGTGTAACAATATATCCTGATTGGCGATCGCCTAATACTTTTTCTTCTACTTTACAATTACGACTTGATGCTGGGCGATTAATTCAAAGTTTAACCTTTGGCGATGTCTCACGACAAGCCGCTACGCGTCTACGCACAATTACCTCAACTGCGACAATTAAAGGCTCTATAATTCACTTTGACCAAGATCCGCAAAAACAGGTGCAAGTATTACTCTTACCTGATGGTGCTTCTGCTAATTGTCCAGTTAAAATGCAATTACGTCAAAGCTTTATCTTAGAAGCCGGTTGGTTAATCGAACCTAACTTACGCCAGCGAATGATTCGCAGTTACAGCGATAAAGGCGAATGGGTTAGCTTCACCTTAGTAACAGAAAGGCGAGTTTAAGAGCTATATATTATACTCATACTCAAAAGAAAAGCGCTGAAGCGCTTACTACGTTCTTAAATCTTAATTTTCGACAACGGATTAAACAAGCTGTAAAATTCATCCTCTTTAAATGTCTCATCCCAATTTGTGGGTAGACGAAAAGGATTAGGATTTTCCCGTGTGGGTATCCGCATGAAGATGTACTCACACTTAACTTTATCTAACTTAGTTTCCGAAGTAATCAGCCAATCTTTGATATAAGCACCTGTAAGAGTCGCACCTCTCAAATCGGTTTTGTCTAATTGCGTTTCTACCAGGTTTGCTCTAGAAAAATCTGCATCTTGCAAATTAGATGCACTTAGATTCGCTCCTATTAAGCTAGCATCTTTGATGTTCGCGGCACGCAAATTTATATTTTGCAAATTCCAGCCATTCAGATTTTTGTTTTGTAAGTCTTTCGTAACCAACAATTCTCGTAATTGCAGATCATCAAGATAAGTTGCTCCCACAGCCGCAAGATGCAACTTTTTCGCTTGATACCAGCAGGTACGTGTCAAAATAGCTGTGATGAAGTTTGTGTTTTTTAATCTGGCTTCGGTAAAGTCCGCATCTGTTAAATCGCAGCCTTGAAAGCTAGTTCCATATTTTGCTACTAAAGCGATCGCTAAATTCCGAGTTAACCTTTGCTTTTCATCTCCAAATAAAGCATGACAACTGGCGTAAGCGCCCAGTAATACTACTGTTATTGCGACTAGTAACGCTACACCACCAGCCGGAAAATTCACCATTGCTGCTGCCACAGCCACAGCCCCGGCTATTGCCCCCGCTACTGACACTGTTACTGTTACTGCTAGCAATCCAGCAATAATTCCGGCAAATGCGGCAGATCCAATTATGATTACTGCCCCTGCTGCCACAATTACTACTGAAACCGATGCGGTCACAATTACTGCTACTATTGTTGCTAATTCCATTGCGCTTGTAACTGCTACTCCTGCCCAAGCTACTGCTATTATACCTGCCCAGGCAATCGCCGCCAAACCTGCCCATGTTATCATCATTACCAAAAACCCGCAGGCTGCTGACAATCCTCGGCGGATAATGGTTATAAAAAACGCTGACAATACCATTAAGCTAATTACGACAACATAAATATTTTCGCGGTGATTGTTAACCAGAAGAAATCCTAATAGCGAACCACCCACAGCCGATAAAAGCCCGGATATTGCCGATAGTAGTAATGCAAATATTACCAAAGCGATCGCCCAACGGCGTTGTAAACCTGCTTTCGCATCCCTAAAATTTGCACCCGTGAGAATCGCACCAGTAAAATCTGTACCGCGAATATCTGAATTAGAGAAATCTGCGCCTGTTAAGTCTTGCCCTTTAAAGGATTTGCCTCTGAGCTTCGCACGGCGATAGTTTTGAGCCATGTTCAATTTGAACAGAGTGGGACACTTTTTGCTACAGGTTGTAGGATATCAGTTTTTGGTGAGTTTATTTCTGTTATGTATTTAAATGTTCAAATCTAGCTTTACAAGGAGTTGGCGAAAGGTATTTGGTTGCATATCCGCTAGCTGGCTGGCGTACCTTATCGTTCTGTAGAATAACAAATAGCAGTGTAGAACTTACCTCTCCTAAAGAAACCTTAAATGGTACAGACCCCTGCTAAACGCCTTACTCTAACTGAATTCTTGGATCTGCCAGAGACAGAACCAGCCAGTGAGTACATTGATGGGCGTATCATCCAAAAACCCATGCCGCAAGGAGAACACAGCGCAATTCAGACTGAGTTAGCACCTGCAATTAATTTGGTCGTAAAGCCCAAACAGATTGCGCGGGCTTTTTGTGAGCTTCGCTGTACTTTTGGCGGACGCTCAATTGTGCCTGACATTTCTGTGTTTATGTGGGACAGAATTCCACGCAAAGAAAATGGTGGGGTTGCTAACGTCTTCTCAATTGCCCCAGATTGGACAATTGAAATTTTATCTCCTGATCAAAGTCAAACTAAAGTTACTAAGAATATTCTGCATTGCCTTAAGTATGGAACTCAGATGGGATGGCTGATTGATCCTGAAGAACAATCTGTGTTTGTCTACTTGCCAGATCAACCAACCACTTTTTACGAAGAACTAGGAACACAGTTACCAGTGCCAGAATTTGCTAAGGATTTCAGCCTAACAGTAGAAGGTTTATTTAGCTGGTTGCTAGAGTGACCAAACAAAGGATGAAGGATAGATGTTGGGTTTTCTAGCGTCAACCTAACCTAGAAGATCAGCGATCGCACTTTTGTAATACAACCAGGAAGTGCAGGAACTTCTCCCCAGAAGCCTCCTTCCTTTGCTGGATGAATGACTACTTTGATTTCCATGTGCTTATCAAATTGTTACCCAGCCTATACTAGGAACTATATCTGCTTGTTCTCAAGTTGGGCAAAGTTTTTATAATTGTTGTAACATCTTTAGCATTTTTTCTGCTGAAATATGGGCGAGGCAAAACGTAGAAAGCAACAAGACCCGAACTATGGTGAATCTCTAATTTTCTGTGATTATGACAAAATTATTGAGAGTAAGAACTTAGAAGGTGTCTTCGTTTCTGACGCTCCTAATACAGGTAAGGGCTTTCTTTGCTCTGCTGTATTAAAAGATAAGAAATGTGATATCAAATGTATAGCTCCTCCTAAACTGGAAATTGACTCACGTTATCCTCGAAGGGTGTTTGTTGTAACTAGTGATGGCAATGCTCATCACATTGCTAGTGCAGTTGAGGGTAAACCTGTCATTAGAGTTTTGAAGGTAATCATTGAGACTTCCCCCATCAAAAGTGAAGATGGAGTGCCTTTAATGCCTATAATCCCAGTTTCTGAGTTTACAGCAATGCTGCGACGATATAAGGAATTTCTTTAATAAGAATGTATAAATGTTATTTTTTATAAAAAATAACATTTACGTTGCAAAGCTTGGTTGAGTAAAGTTTGATATTCATCATCATCAACTCGATAAGCGCCAAACCTTTCCAAATGGGGATTCATCATTTGGGCATCAAACAGGACAAATTTAGAAAGCTGCAATCTTTCTACCAACTTCACCATCGCCACCTTAGAACCTTCAGGAATGCGGTAAAACATCGACTCGCCAATAAAAGCGCCGCCGATCGCAATTCCTAAAATTCCTCCAGCCAGTTCATCACCTTGCCAAGTTTCAAAACTATATGCCCAACCAGCTTGGTAGAGTTCCCAATAAATTTCTTCTAATTCTGGTGAAATCCAAGTTGTATCGCGGTTAGCGCACCCAGATACCACAGCCTTAAAATCACGGTTAATCGCCACAGAAAAACGCTCTTGATTGATAACACGCCGCAAAGACTTGGGGTAGCGGAATCGCTCATCCAAAGGAATTAAAGTGCGATCGCGACTGCCATACCACTCCAAGCCATTGCTGTCATCAGCCATGAGAAAATAGCCTTGAGCATAGCCTTGAATAATAGCAGCGATATCATATTGCATACGTTAAGCGCAAAATAAAAAAAGCCATCCTCCACGTATCACTCTGCGTTTAAGATAAAAAAAATGACTGAACCCATTCGCTCAATCACCCTGCCACCGTCAAAAAATCCCCAACAAGAGGGAGAATGGTTGCGAGAAAACCTGTTGCGGTGGCTAGATACAGAGTTTATCCCCGAAGCCGTAAATCAAATTATCGCCCAACGTGCAGGACAGATTTTTGTCCGCCAACGCATGGAAGGAGAAAATGACCTGGGTTCTCTGGTAATTGCCATTGTCACAGAGATGCAGGCATTTGATTTTTCCAAAAGTTTTTATGGAGAGTTTGCGATCGCCAACGCCGTCAGCGATCTACTCTTAGAAAGTCTCGGAATTGATAAGTGTTGTGGGGAATAGGATTTGGTCAGTAGTTAGTAGTTAGTGGTTGGTAGTTACTGGTTAATGGTTAGTAATTAGTGGTAAACAATTATCAATTATCAACCAACAACTATCAACCAACAACTATCAACTATCAACTAACAACTGACTACCAACTAGACTTAACCACACCAGGTAAAAGACCTTCGTGTGCCCATTCGCGCATCACATTCCGAGACAGCCCGAAATCGCGGTAAACACCTCTAGAACGACCAGTTACCCAACAACGGTTGTGCTGACGGGTAGGAGCGCTATTGCGGGGTAGCTGTTGAATTTTCCGGTGAACTTCTAGCTTATCAAGCGGAGATTCAGTATTTCGGAACTCTTCCAGCAATGCTTCCCGCTTTTCCGCATACTTTTCAGCTATTCTGACGCGCTTTTTCTCGCGCTCAATCATGCTCTTTTTTGCCATATACTTTTTACTTATTTAAAGACAGCATTTTCTATTCTATCGGATGGTATTGAGAAATGGGGCATTTTTTAAGAGGGGAAAAGGGCATCGGGTATGAGGTATTCAGCATGGGGCATTGGTAATAATTCTTTTCCTTTCCTGTTTCCTGTTTCCTGTTTCCTGTTTCCCCTTTCCCCTTTACCCTTCCTTGCTAGCAGAAGGGCATAATTCAGCCAATTGACAAGCAACGCAGGCGGGCGATCGCGCTTTACAAATAGCTCGACCATGATAAATTAGTCTAATTGACCAATTTTCCCAATCTGGTTGCGGCAATAACTCTATCAAATCTAGCTCAATGCGGATCGGGTCTGTATGTTTAGTTAAGCCCAAACGCTCGCTGAGTCGCTTGACATGAGTATCTACCGTCACCCCAGCATTAATGCCATACGCATGAGCTAGCACTACATTAGCCGTTTTCCGTGCCACACCTGGAAGCTGTAAAAGCTGTTCCATCTGGTTGGGCACTTGCGAGTTAAACTGTGTGACAATCATCCGACAAGCAGCTTGGATATTCTTCGCCTTATTGCGATAAAACCCAGTTGAACGCACCAAGTTTTCTAACTCTGTCAAATCGGCGATCGCCAAACTAGCTGCATCGGGAAATCTTTCAAATAAAGCTGGTGTTACTTTATTTACTCGCTCATCTGTACATTGAGCGGAGAGGATTGTTGCCACTAACAACTGCACAGGCGTTGAGTAGTTCAAAGAGCAAGTCGCATCAGGATATAAAAGCTTCAGGCGTAGAAGAATTTCTCGCGCCCGTTGCTTTTTAGATAACCTTTTGCGGGTAGTGCTTACTGGAATAATTTTTGTACCCACTCCAACTGCGTAGTTTCTTTAACTATCAGAAAAAGCCCTAAACCTAAAAATAGCACCAAACCAGTTTGCATCACACCTTCTTGAATGCGAGACGGCAGAGGTTTACCGCGCACACCTTCAATCAGCAAGAAAGCTAGTTGTCCTCCATCCAAAGCCGGAAGAGGCAAAATATTGATAATAGCCAGGTTAATGCTGATAATTGCCGCAAAAGAGAGCAAATTTGTACTGTCATTAGCAGCCAACTTTGCACCTACTTTGACAATATTAATCGGTCCCGAAACTTGTCCGGCAGTTTGTTGAAAGTTAGTAATCAACTGCCCAAAACCGCTGAGTATATTCACAACTAACTGTTGAAATCTTTTAGCAGCAATGCTAAAAATTTCTAACGGGTTGCTGGGACGACGATAAACCTGTGTAACATTTGCACCAAGTTGAATACCAATCAAACCTTTGCCATCAGGTCCTTTTTCCGGCGTTAATTTTAGGGTACGTTGTTGATTTTCGTGCTGAATTGTCAGTTCAATTGGCTGATTTGGATGATTTTGAATTTCTTGTCTGAGTAAAGTGCTGGAATTTTCCGAAGCCGGGAGTTCTTTACCGCCGACAGCAACAATAATGTCTCTTTCCCTAATTCCCGCTTGGTAGGCGATGGATTGTTCATTAACAGGCTGTACAAGTACACCTGGCTGGTAATTGATTTTCTCCGGAATACCAACGATACCGAACTGAAGAACTAGTACTAAATAAGCAAATATTAAATTTGCTATCACTCCCGCACTGATGACAATCGCCCGATCTAAAATTGGACGGTTACGCAGCAGATTCGGGTCATTCGGCGGAATATCACTATCCGGGTCATCATCGGGAAAACCAACAAAGCCACCCAAAGGAAAAGCGCGGAGAGCATATTCAGTTTGTGAACCTTGGTACTTGAAAATAGTTGGACCAAAACCTAAAGAAAAACGGTTGGCGTAAATACCTTGAGACCGTGCTGCGATAAAATGTCCCAGCTCGTGTACCAAGATCAGAACAGCCAAGACTGCGATCGCTGCTAAAACTGGCATAGAGAAAATTAGTGAACCTATTGAGCTATATATACCTTTATTTTAAAATGTGTCAAAGTTTAGCACTTGTCAAAAGAGGTATATTTCTCGCTTTCTGGGTAGGTAATTGGGCAATGGGCACGCTCGGATGAGGCATTGGGCATGAAAAAAATCATATCTATCCGCGCATCACTATTTAAAGCTTCTTTAATTCCCATTGCCCCCAATCGAGGGTGCCCCATTCCCAACAATCACAACACGTCTCTGGCGATATAACGTTGCAGTACTTGTGGTATACGCACCGTCCCATCAGGTTGTTGATAATTCTCCAAAATAGCCGCCATTGTGCGTCCCACAGCCAAACCAGAACCGTTTAAGGTATGCACGAACTGAGTTCCCTTCTTACCAGCCTCTTTGAAGCGAATATCACCCCGTCGCGCTTGGAAGTCGATAAAATTGGAACAGCTAGAAATTTCTCGATACTTCCCTGATGAAGGCAGCCAAACTTCTAAATCATAAGTTTTGCAAGAAGAAAATCCCAAATCGCCAGTGCATAACTCCATAACTCGATAAGGCAACTCTAAAGCTTGTAAAATCGCTTCCGCATTTGCCACCAATTTTTCTAGTTCCTCAAAAGAAGTGCTGGGATGAACAAATTTCACCAACTCAATTTTGTTGAATTGATGCAGGCGAATCAATCCCCGCATATCTCGTCCATAGCTACCAGCCTCTCGCCGAAAACACGGAGTATAAGCACAGTGGTATACAGGTAAATCTTCAGCCGCGAGAATTTCACCACGGTAAAGATTAGTTACAGGAACTTCAGCCGTAGGAATTAGCCACAAATCATCATCAGCGCATTTAAAGCTTTCTTCGGCGAACTTAGGTAACTGACCTGTAGCCGTCATCGACTCAGTATTAACTAAAATCGGTGGACTAATTTCTATATAACCAGCTTGAGTTTGGCGATCGAGCATAAACTGAATCAATGCCCTTTCCAACGCTGCACCAGCCCCTATGAGCGTCACAAAGCGGCTTTGAGCAACTTTCACAGCTCGCTCAACATTCAGAATACCTAACTTTTCGCCAATTTCCCAATGAGGGAGAATATTCGGGTTCTGAGGAATATAATCATCACCCCAACGGCGTACTTCTACATTTTCTTCCTCATTCTTACCAATGCGTGTAGAGTCGCTTGGTAAGTTAGGAAGCGCAAGTACCAGTTCTTCAATTTTGGCTTTTAAGTCTTTTTCCTGGGGTTCCAGTGGACTCAATTGCTCTTTAATGAATTTACCCTCATCCCGCAACGCGAGAATTTCTGCTCCTTTCGGGTCAGAACCAGCTTTAATTTTTTTTGGGATTAAACCTGCAATTTCATTACTACGTGCTTGGAGTTGATTTCGCTTTCCCTCCAATTCCCGTTGTTGCTGATCCAACTCCAAAATAGGCTGAATGTCATACTTATTTCCGCGACTATTCAACCGTTCCTGAACTAATTGGGGATTTTCCCGTATTTGCTTAATATCCAGCACAGATTTTCTCAGTCTCTAGCCTATAATCTTCCAGTCCAACAGATCAGCATATACTGATTTTGGCTTGCTATGACCGGAAAAGCAAATAGAACTTATACAGTTGTAACGAAAAACAAGTGAAGGGGGACAAGGTAACAAGGTGACAAGGGAACAAGGCGACAATGAGAATAATTCTTTCCCCCTGCTCCCCCTGCCTCCCCCACTCCCCCACTCCCCCACTCCCCCACTCCTCATTGCGGTTTAGTAACGCGATTAAGTAGCCAAATCGTCCCAGCCAACCCGATAAAGTGAGCAACAAGGGTTTGCGTGTTTGCCTGTACAACAACAATATCTAGGGCACTAATAATTTGAGAAGGATTAATTTGTAAAAGTCCTGAACCTTGTTGCGGTAAAGTTAATGCCTTCGCCAACAAAGCGCCAACGATCGCTTCTGCGCCCACTAGCGCTAGTATCAATCCAACTAAATTGACTATTAACCCCGTTCGTAAGAGTACCATCGTCTCTGCCTTCCGGGGACGATTGTTAGGATTGGTGGATTGCAATTGTCTGGCGATTCTGGTATAACGAAAAGCCCAAAATATAGAGGCTGCTAAATTAATTACCGCAGCTACTGCAAAAAATATACCTAAACCAGTTCCCACAGCCGTTTGATTAGCATTCGTGTTGCGAATCAAGCTGGCAAACACCAAAATTCCGCTAGCAATTACCCCCAATACTAACTGCGCCCAAAAGCTAATCCATCCTGTAAGACGAAATGTTTGGGCTATTTCCGAAAGGGGTGAGGAAGAAGATTGCGATCTGGGCTTTTCTGACATAGCGATCACCAACGTGCGCTTACGCTTGCTAAATTTACTATCACACTTACCAGAAAGGATAAGAGTATCTCAAGTACACAAGTCAGTACTTAATCTCATCTGTGCTGTTGTCAACAGCTTCTTTCAGCTTTAAACCACTATTTCACATAGCTTAATTCTTTCGGATTGACACTGGGATAATCACCGTAAAAAAAGTGTTTATTAAGTTTTAAAAAAAAAACGCATTTTGCATTTAAAATTGCTTAGACGGCATCTTATGCTTAAGCAGTTCTAACGATCTCGGCATCACTTGACACAAGGATGGCGGTATATTCGTTATCCCATTGCTCCTCATCACACCGCAAGCTCGCTTGGGTAGAGGTGTAATTTTTTGCGCCTCTAAAAGTAGCATACCCGTCCTACGTTTAACCGCAGGAACTGCTGTAATGTTTGCGCTTTGGCAATAAAGCCTTATTAGCGTTAAATATTTACTAATCAGGAGGGTAGCACTATATACTAACCATAGAAATTACAGGTTCAACAACTATAAGGCATTTTTTAGCCATTCACTAACCATGAAACTTGAGGATATATATCAATTCTTTGAGAATCCTCCGCCAACTTACCTCTGTCAGGAACTAGCAGTTTGTTACATTTTGCATATTTTGCTAGAAAGTGAATCCTACGGTACTGAGTTGATCCAGAAATTGGAAAACGAATATCCTACCTATAGGCTTTCGGACACTGTACTTTACAGTGCGATTAAATTTCTGGAAGACCAAAAGGCAATCACTGGGTATTGGAAGAAACTCGAAGGACGCGGACGCCCCCGGCGGATGTACCAAGTTTCCCCAGAATGGCTTTCTTTAGCGCAGGATTTAGCTCGGTTGTGGCAAGAATACATACAGCGGAGGACAAATTAACGAATAATTAATAATGAATAAGTCTCCTCCACTAAAAAACTAACAATTTCCTATGGATACTACTATTCTGCCATCCACGTTGCTGTTAACTGTGTTGTTATCGGTCGGGTTGTTTTTCTTTATCCGTGCCTCGACCAAAGACCGGATAGAAAAAGCGCAACTAGTGTCCACTCTCGACGAAGATACTTTAATGCCTAAAATAAAGGAGTATTTTCGATCGCGGTCTTACCGAGTGGCAGCGGTAGACTCTCAACAAAACCAAGTTACGTTTGAAGGGTTTGTTAGACCCAGCTGGTTTTTGGCTTTGTTTTTAACTTTTTTAGCAGCGGCGGGTATTACTTCTCTATCGTTAGTGTTGTCGCTGCTTTTTCCTAGCCTGAGTAAGGTGTTTGTAGGAATGGTACTGCTGTCGCCCTTGAGTGGTATTTATTATTGGAAAAAAGCCGGAAGACTTGAGAAGGTATTGCTCAAAGTAGAAGCAACTGAAAGCCAAAAAGACTTCCCAAGTAAAATAACTGTAATTGCCCATCGAGATGAACTCAGCGAGTTCCAGAGGGAATTACAGCTACAAATTTCCGAATAATCATTGTTTGAGCATGTTTCATGACTCAGATCTAGGCTGGTGACGAAAAAAACACTTTACCTGGGGAAAAAAATATTAAATTTCACTCGTAATGCCGTTGAAAGTTTCTTTTTGCCAAAGCAATAAACTTTCCGGAGGAAACATAACTCACTTTGTTATTACTTTTACGCGCTACTTGTGTGGTGCGTAAAATTATATTTGTTTCCAGAGGGGCTTTCCGCTTGAACAAATACTTGCTTTATCAAATTCGCGCTATAGGCGATCGCTTTATTCCCACTCCTTTTAAGTACAAAATAATACAAACAACCAACCCTGGCAAACAAGCGCAGTTTGATAGGGGTTGATTGTTTGATAATCTAGACTAGCTTGACTGGCAAATCAGCTGCAAACTTAAAAAAAATTGAAATTTTTAAATAACTGAACAATTTTGCCAGTTAATAATTGTCACAAGCCCCACTCAATCTGTAAGACAACTATTGATTTTTCAACGGCTAGCCAGAGCCATTTCTTGACCTGAAGGATTTTCTAATACCCTCAAGCTAGGAAACAGAAAATGGTTCTCTTCTACGTATTGAGCACCAAACAGCCCCTTTTCTGCCCAGAAATAACGGTCTGTGGTGTGTTCATTCCGCTTTACGAGTAGCAAGGCGGGCGGCAATATACCTTCAGCTTGAATGAATTTTCTCGCTGCTGTCACAGGCTTCTCTTCGCCGCTTTCGATGCTATATTGAGGCACATGCTCTAGGATACGTCGCCCTTCTTGGCGACGACGACTCTTCCGTTTGCGTCTCCTTGCCAACCTATTTTCCTCCTCTTTCAAGCTACACAGATTGTAGTGATAGCTACAAAATCCGTCGCTATTATATAAGTTCTAGTAAAAAAAATCAATAGTTTCTTAAGTTTTAATACAAAAAAAGTAATACTTGTGAATGTAAAGAAATTAAAAGGAACGAAGTATATAATCCCAAAGAGCAAAGCATTAGTTGCAAGTTTTAGTTAAGCTTTATTAAATGAATGAGGGAAAAACTAAGCTATGTTACTTAATCATCCCTCATATTCTGTAATTTTAAGCAAGATGTGAAAAATGTTAATGTCTGCCAGTTCTGAGTTTGTTACTCTGTGCCAAGAGCAAATCGCACTGTTAACCCAAGGACTGGGAGCAACTCTGAGTGTTGTATATTTGACACAAGAATTGGCAGAGGCGACGACAGGTGAAGCAAAACTAATTCCGATAGTGGTTTACCCGGATACGGCAGTAGTTCGGTTCATAGATGACAGTGCCGAGGCGACAGCACGCAAGTCTTTTATAGTGAGAAATGCTATAGCATTACCGAAGCTGAAGCAAAAGTTATTGCCACCATCAGCATCCCAAACGCCAAATGAGGCGCAACCGCCTTTACAAGAAGAATATGTATTAAATGGCAATCAAATTGTTTTACCTCTAATCCACGAAGGTGTAATGATGGGATTGTTGGTCACAGCCAGAGAAGACAGAGGATGGGATGAAAAAGAGCGCAGTGAAATTCAAAGAATAGCCCAAACTCTGGCGATCGCAATCATTTTAGATCAGCGTCGAGCCTGGTTAGAGCACTCGTTGAATCAACAACAAATTATCCAAGAAAAACAACGGGATTTACTGGATAACTTATTGCATCAATTTCGCAACCCGCTTACAGCTTTGCGGACTTTTGGCAAACTACTTCTCAAGCGACTGCGATCAGGCGATCCTAACCGGGAAGTAGCCGCGAGTATAGTTCGAGAAAGCGATCGCCTCCAAGAATTACTGCAACAGTTCGATAAAGTCATTGATTTAACAGCAGCAGATTTAGCACCGTTCAAACTTCCAGATAAAGAAGTATTTGTAGAAGCAACTGTGCAAAACGAGCCAAAACCAGCGCTCTTATTACCCGGAAGCGAAGAAAAAGAAGCTGACTGCGCTTTAGTCGATATCTTAAATCCATTATTAGCGTCAGCCAAAGCGATCGCCCAAGAAAGAAAACTGCAATTAATTTCGGAAATTCCAGTAAATTTACCTTTAGTTCGCGCTAATTTCAAAACATTACGAGAAGTATTAAGTAATGTTATCGACAACGCATTGAAATACACTTTTGCTGGAGGTAAGATTTTAATTCAAGCAGGGCAAGAAAAACCTCATTTTTGCGGAATTGCTATCAGTGATAATGGTCCTGGGATTCCCCAACAAGATTTAGAACATCTCGGAGAACGACATTATCGAGGTGTACAAGCCAAAACAGAAATTCCTGGTTCTGGATTAGGGCTAGCGATCGCTAAACAATTAATAGAACAAATGCAGGGCGAAATTGAAGTTTTCAGCCCTGCAATTAACTCAGTTATTAAATCACCCGATGCGCCGGGAACCACTTTTATAATTTGGTTGCCGATTGTTGAGAGTTAGGAGTTAGTTGATACTTGTTGCTTGAAGTGTTGGAGCGTTGTTCTATTGTTCTACTACCCACTACCCACTAACTACTATCCACTAACTACTAACTATTTCAGTGAAACTTGGAAGTCTTGATTGATTGTCATTTGTAAATCAGTGTCTGGGTCGATTGCGATTAAGTCAACGCTCTTTTTACCAAAGAATAGACCAACCAACGCGCCGATACCAGCGCCACCCAAGACTTCTTCTGCACGGATAGCGCGATCGCCTGTGACAGCAGAGACGGCAGCAGCGGCACCTGCGCCTAATACAGTATTCTTAATAATTGCCGAACTACTAGTGCCCTTTTTAACTGTTTCAGTTTTGCTAATTACTTCAGAAGTAGCGTTGATTTGATACTCTTGACCTGAAGGCAAAACTAATTTCTGAGCAACAAATTGAGAACCACCTTTAACTGGTTTAAGTTGACCGACAACCTGACTACCAGCGGGAATTACAATAGTTCCTTCTTGTGTTACCACATTTTGCGCCACTGTGAGTGTCAAAGGTGCTGTTTCTTCCTTAGTGACCAGAATTTTTTCTGCTTTGTCGTACTTGATAGGAATAGCTGTTCCTTGAGGGATTTTTACAGCTACAGGTGTGGGAGTAGTTGATTGAGTCGCGACAATGTAAGGCGAGTTAATTGCGGAAACTTGATTGGTGCTAACCAACGCTTGATAGATAAAAGCCGCTACCTGTGCTCGTGTCGCAGTTTGCGTAGGATTGAGGAAGTTAACATTAGGATAGTTGACGACAATTCGCTTTTCAGTCGCTGCGGCGATAGGATTGCGGGCATAGCCAGCGATATTAGAAGAGTCGTTGTAATATTGCAGAGTGCTTTCAGCGTTACTGCTAGCAGAATATTCTAGACCGTTGGCGAGGGAAACTAAAACCTGTTGGCGAGGAATAGCTTGGTTAGGCTCGAAGCGATTGCCGGGATATCCTGATAAGAAACCAGTGCTATAAGCTTCTTGAATGGCGCTGTATGCCCAGTAATTGCTAGCTACATCGTTAAATCGAGTTGCTTCCCGTTTTGGCGCTTTTTGGAAAGCTTTGCGGATCATCGCGGCGAATTGAGCGCGGGTTACTGGTTCTTCTGGGCGAAATGTACCATCAGGAAAGCCAGCGATGACGCCTCGTTCTGATAATTTTTGAATAAACTCTCCTGCCCAATAGTTAGAGTTAACATCAGAAAAAGTTGTTTGAGCAAATGATGGTGCAGGTGCAATGAAGGGTGCTATAGCACCTGCTGTTACGCTCAAACTCATCAGTGCAGCTGTTCCAGATTTGCAGCGATTTAAACTAAACATTGAATCCTTTCTCCCCACAATACTCTTTTCTTCTGTTAATTAAAGACAATCTGTCAGATAAATAGTTCCAAGCTATTTCTGGCTTTTGTCAATAGTTTTAGTTGGCTATAACAGTCAAAATCTTGCTATTTTTTAGCCAAGTTTCGGGCTATTTGCACCTAGTTAGATCAAGTTTATTTAATTGCTTTTTTAAAAAATTGCCTTTAAGCATGACAAACTACTCACTGATGAGCAGTCTGAGCAATGACATAAGTATTTAAATAATCCTTGATATTCAGTAAGACGTGCCGTTAAAAAAATAGTTGCGGAAAAATTTATTTTTTTTTACTGTTTATTAATCTGGATTCAATCTCCACCCAAACGTTGTAAAAACCAATCCAATCTAGCTTTGGCAACAATTCGGTTTTGAGTAGGATAAGTATCGTTCTAAAATATAATGTCACCTAACTGACTGCCGACATCCCTCAATCTACTGCAAAGTAACAGTAAGGGTGCGTGATAAAAGCGGGAGGGAAAAGATACATCTAGTTGCAGCTTTGTGGCTAGCTAAGTTCTTCCGGGAGATGGACAACACAAGAGAGTCGCTGATAGCTTGGACAGTGGCAGAGGGTGGATGAAAATCGACATCCATACATTTCTCAGGCAACATCTCCAGTGGATAATCTAGCTAATCACATTTTGCACAAAAAAAATTGATATTATTTAATTACTCACTATAAAACCCATAACTTTTGATTTAGCGATAAAAGTCAATAAAAAGAAGGTAATCTTATCGCGCATATTTTGAGTATGGCTGGGTTTATACGGTTAGGTGTAAGAGATTACTATATTAAATTTGTCACTGAAAAAGTTAGGCGATCGCACACACATGTTAGAGTGGCGATCGCCTATAAACGATTATTAAATTCACGACTTAACTAAACTTAAGCCTAGTAATTGCTGCGGGATACTACCAAGTTAGAACGCAAAGTCACATTTAAATCTTGTTCTGGCTTGAGAACGAAGACATTAGTTTCCTTTTTCCGCAACAGCACACTTGCAGCAGCACCAGCTGCCGCACCACCAATCGGTTCTAAGGCTTGAATTCTGCGATCGCCTGTAATTAGTGAAATCGCACTTGCAGCACCTGCACCGATCGCTGCATCTGTTAAAATTCTACCTGTATCAGCTCCTTTGCTGATTTTTTCAGTTCTGGTAATTACCGGAGAAGAAGCATTTATATACTGACGCTGACCAGAAGCAAAAACTAACTCTTGAGCAACGAATTGAACAGCTTGCTTACCATTTCTAGTTACTGGTTGCAACTGTCCGACAACTTGAGTTCCCGCAGGAACTAATACATTTCTGGCGCTATCAATAATGTTGGTTGCAACTGTCAGTGTTAAGGGGACAGTTTCCCCAGGAGTAACAACAACTTTGTCTTTGTCGTAAGCTACAGGAAATGTCACTCCGGTAGGAATAGAAACTGATCTAGATTGACCATAAATGCGTTGTGCGCTAGCAGGTGTGGATACAAACATGGGGGCAATAGCACCTGTGCTAATTGCCATTGACATGAGTGCAGCCGTTGCATATTTCCAGCGGTTAGGGCGAGTCATAAGAGGGTTTCCGTTTGTTTTTATCATGTGTTTAATGACGTCGATTTACTGAGATTGTTTCTAAAACTTTTTAAACCTCTCTATAGGCATATTCCGAAAGTAAAAGAGTTTATCTGACGGTAATTTTAAGTTTATTGTTCCTTGACACATTTATACTGCTGATAAGGCTAAAGAAATCAACGGTCAGACTCATTAATGACGCAATGTTACCGAAATTGTTCCACAGTCTTTTTTACTGTTCATGCCCACATATGTATGCCATTGAATAGAAGCGAATCGGCTTACTGCGAACTCTTACTTATATTGTAGACAAATTTGCAATCTTATGCATAAATAGTTTCTTTTTACTTTAGATTCTCCCCTTAAACTTCTCTTGGCGTAAGTTTTGTCATACTGAAATTCAGCAACACCAAATTTATAGTAAGTACAGATATTGTCTTGATACCTCGGTCAAGCTTAAACGAAAGCGATCGCAATTAGTTAAAGCAAAATATGCCTTAGCGACTAGAAGTCGTGGCTATACAAACAAAACCCACCCCGACTTACTTAGTTTTTCAGATTATCCAGAAAAAGCGATCGCCTACTATATAAACTGTGATGGCAAATATAATTCCTGCCTATCCCCCCGATTTTTATTCATCAGTGATGATCAGCAAAAGTATTGGAGGAGGCATCCGACTGTAGGGGAAAGTTCTTTCTACTATCGGCTTTATTTATCCCCTGGCTTTGTTAAGTACGCAACTGAATACCAAAGCCAGCGACGGGTTAATTTTTCTTTGGAGATAATAAAATTCTTTTGTCTAACAACAAAAATACGACGATCCTATTGTTAATTTTTGTAAAATTAAAGTCTTCAATACTAGAAACATGATTTCAAGATAGCTAAACTAACTTCAGTGCATCTGTACTGTTATTTATTAAAAGTAGATGTGGCGCTATAGCCTCGATGATCCCAGTACAACTAATCCTCAAAAACTTTCTCAGTTACCGTGATGCAACTTTAGATTTTCGGGGTTTGCATACGGCTTGTATTTGTGGTTCCAATGGCGCTGGCAAATCTTCGCTTCTCGAAGCTATCACCTGGGCAATTTGGGGTCAAAGCCGCGCGGGTGTAGAAGATGATGTGATCCATTCTGGCGCTAAAGAAGTTAGGGTTGATTTCACTTTTCAAAGCAACCAGCAAATTTATCGAGTTATTCGCACCCGCCCTCGCGGTGGAACTGGCGTTTTAGAATTTCAAGTGGAAACACCTTCTGGGTTTCGCGCACTTACCGGCAAAGGGGTAAGGGTGACTCAGGATTTGATTTTAGAACACATCAAGCTCGATTATGATACTTTTATTAACTCCGCCTACCTACGTCAAGGTCGTGCAGACGAGTTCATGCTCAAGCGTCCAAACGAACGCAAAGAAATTTTAGCAGAGTTATTGAAACTTAATCAATACGATGAATTGGAAGAACGAGCGAAAGAATCGTCCCGTCAGTTCAAAGCTAAGGTAGAAGAATTAGAGCGCTCTTTGGAGTCGAGCAAAACTCAACTGCAACAACGTGAAGCAACGCAGGCACAACAAGCAGAATTAGAAGTTGAACTTAATCAACTACAACAAATACAAGCTTTTGATAATATTCAAATCCAAAGTTTGCAAGTTGTCCAGCATCAGCGCCAAAACTGGACTGAACAACTGAGCTTTGTCAGGCAACAATATCAAAATCTTAGCTCTGACTGCGATCGCCTCCAACAAGAACAATCAGTAATTAATAGTCAGCTATCAGATTTACAAGCTATCTTAAGTCAAGAAAGCCAGATAAATGCCGGTTACGCCCAATATCAAACGCTGCAATCTCAAGAAGAATCTTTAAGCGCCAAATTTGAAGAATACACGCGCGCTCAACAACAGCGTCAACAACTGCACGCTCAACTGACGAAACAAATTAACGAAATCGAACGCCAACTACAACATGCGATCGCTCAATTAGATGTTTTGCAGCAACAAGAGCGAGAAATCCAGCAGACTCTCACCAAGAAAGAAGAAGTTGAAGCCGCTTTAGCACAACTTACCACAGCGCGTAACCGAGTTGCTCATTTAGATCAACTACAAATGCAAGTGTCTCCCTTATTGCAACAGCGAGCGACTTTGCAAAGCCAGTTAGATCGTGTTGGTGCTGGTTTGGTAGCGCGACTAGAACAACTGCAAGCCACAGAAAATCAACTGCAACGCGCTTTTGGACGCCAACCGCAACTGCACGCAGCGGTAATGGATGTAGGAACGCAAATTGAGGAATTAGAGAAAAAGCGAGTTTACCTGCAACGAGTGCAGGAAAAAGGACAGGAAAGGCGTCACTTTATCGAACGCTTGCAAGCGCAGCAACGTGAATATGAAAGGCTTTTGGGCGAACTGGATCAAAAATTGCAAATGCTGCAAAATCCTAATGCTCTTTGCCCGTTGTGCGAACGTCCTTTAGATGAACATCACTGGAATCGAGTAGCAGATAAAACAAAAGCAGAGTACAAGGATACGGAAGACCAGTTGTGGGTATTTCGAGAGCAAATGGCATTTTCAGATAGAGAAATTCAGGTACTCAGGCAGGAATACCGGGAAATATCCCAAAAATTGGCGAGTTATGATGCATTGCGCGAACAAAGAGGACAATTAGTAGCAAAACTTCAGTCTACTAGTGATGCAGAAGCACAACTACAACAAATTGCTGCTGAAAAACAGCATTTAGAGCGATCGCTTGAACTTGGTGATTACGCTCCTGAAAAACAACTTGAATTACAGCAACTAAATGAATATCTCCAACAACTAAATTACAACGAACAAGACCACGCTCTCGCCCGTAGTGAAGTTGAACGCTGGCGGTGGGCAGAAATTAAACTCCAGCAGATTAAAGACGCAACTAAGCGAAGTTCGCAAATCGCAGCACGAAAACCACAAATTGAAGCGCAAATTGCCGAATTACAAGTTAAAATTCAGCAAGAACAAATCAATTCTGAATGTGCTAAACAAATCGCTGCCCTTGAGCGCCAGATTGCCGAAATAAATTACAGTTCCGAGCAGCATAACAACATACGCATAAGTGTACGCAAAGCCCAATCTTGGCAGTTGCGCTATCAACAACTGTTGTCCGCTCAACAGCAATATCCGCAACTCAAAGTGAGATTGAAAGAAGTAGAAGCCTCCAGAGATGCGAGAATAACTGAAAGGCAAACAATTGAGCGCCAACTCGAAAGCATCGTTGCCCAACTTGAACAAACAGCAAATCCAACTGCTCAAATTGAAACGCTACAGCAACAAATTGCGGCTCGTAGGCGAGAACTCGACGAAAAAATCGGGCAATTAGGGCGTTTAGAACAAGTTGCTCACCATTTGGAAATGCTGCAAACTGAGTTTTTGCAACAGCAGCAAGAGCTCCAAGAAGCAAAGCGACAACAGCGCGTGTATCAGGAATTAACGCAAGCTTTTGGTAAAAATGGCATCCAAGCACTGATGATTGAAAATGTCTTGCCTCAACTGGAAGCCGAGACAAATCAATTACTTTCGCGATTGAGTGCAAATCAATTGCATGTGCAATTTGTTACGCAGAAAGCAGGAAGAAGTAGTAAAGCGAAGAAAAATGCCAAGTTGATAGACACTTTGGATATTTTAATTGCTGATGCCAGAGGAACGCGAGCTTATGAAACCTACTCTGGTGGAGAAGCGTTTAGAATTAACTTTGCGATTCGTTTAGCTTTGGCGAAACTATTAGCGCAAAGAGCGGGGGCAGCATTGCAATTGTTGATTATAGATGAAGGCTTTGGTACACAGGATGCCGAAGGATGCGATCGCCTAATTGCCGCGATTAATGCGATCGCTTGCGATTTCGCCTGCATTCTCACCGTCACCCATATGCCTCACCTGAAAGAAGCCTTCCAAGCCCGGATTGAAGTCAATAAAACTCAGCAAGGTTCGCAACTGCATTTGTCGATGTAATCAACACCTGTTTTTATCCCCTTTGTTATCAGCAGGCGATCGCTTATAAGGTCATACACTAACAGAGTTACGAGTCGTCTCGTTCCTATGCTCTGCAAATTGGTGACAACTTAAGAAAAAGGTAAGGTTGCGGACGACCTTATTGCTTATCTTATATCATGTCCGGCTAATTAGTTATAATTCCCACATAATAGCAAAAACCGGGAAACCCTCTTTACCCCTGCAAGAGTGCAAGAGTGCAAGAGTGCGGACAACCATGATAAGTCTTTAACCGGACACGATATTACTTCTCCCAAAAATCGAGATTTGGGAGTTGTTAAATATCAACCCAAATCTCGATAGCGAGACACTTTGGACTTATCTCCACACCCCACTTGACATTTTGGCGATCGCTTTAAGTTGTCACCAATGGTCAGAGACTGGGAATGAGCGCTCTTAAGGTCTGCCTCGTCAATGAAGAGAAGATTGAGGCAGAGCCTCTATAAGTGCATTCCCAGGCTAGAACCTGGGAACGAAACATATAAAGTCGTTAGCGGAAAAGGTATAAAAAATAAAAAATAATATTTTCTTCCCCTTTCCCCTTTCCCCCTCTTTTTCATCTCACCCCTCCAGGAGACCCCCACCAAAGCTCTACTCAGCTTGGTGGTGGGAGGAATGGAGGGTTAATTGTCACAATTAACAAATTTCTTAGAATGCATACGAGTAACCATCCTTTTTGTGAATATGTTTACAATACTTGTACGAAATTCCTTGAACTAATCCATCCTTTGTTGAAATGTTGAAACTACCTGTTGCACGAGTGGCAATTCTCCCAACATATTGACCGATTTTCTTGCCTGTAGTGACTGTCGCTTTAAATTAAACTCAACGAGGCTGTCACCAACCCCGTTGGTCTTCAAAACCGTGCATGAGACTTTCACCTCACACGGCTCCTCAATGGTTTGGTGCTTGTCATGCATACCTCATTACCCATTTATCCTCAACTCTTACGAGTTTTCTGGTGGGCTTAGGCTCGGCACTATTACAACCGGATTTTGTGCCAAGACTACCATCATTAGCAGTCTTTGTGTCATGGCAATGTCTATGTAAAAGTTGAAGATTTTTGTAATCATCCTTTCCACCTTTTGATTTTGGGATAATATGGTCAACTTCCATCACGTCGTTTTCACGGAAAAACATTTTACAATGAGCGCATTTCCCTTTTTGCTTTTTCAGGAGTTTTGAAGTCCTAATTGGCATTTCTGGGTTATTACCCATTCTTGAACTCCAGTAAACCAGATTCCCATCGTATGGTGACGATTCGCCTTTAACTTTCACATGACGCACTATTGGTGTGTCTTTGTGTGATAGTAACCGCAGAGAGGTTTTTCCTTCTTGCCTCGTTGCGAATACCCAATTGTTATCCCCGATGGTATGCCAGTATTTATCTATCATCCACTTAATATTTTTGTGTGGATGTCGGCGTTTTACCCAAGCAATTAGCTTTTGGTACATGAGGTGATCTAGATTCGAGTAAGTATCCTTGCTTACTACAGTTGCATAGTATTTTGCCCATCCCCTGATAATGGGGTTCAAGTGTCTTATTAGTCCCGCTTGCGGGGCTGACTTATGGGATTCTATGACCTTAGCGATTTTATCGTAGTGTACCTTTTGCTTTTCTTTACTTGGGGTGATGATGGTCTTGAAACCTAGTAATTTTCCGTTGGTATTTTTCCCTGTACGGTATTTTCCCGCAGGGAATTGGCGTATATTGAAACCAAGGAATTTGATTCCTGGTTTTTCACCCTTATATTCTGTGAGGGTGTGAGCCAATCTTGTTTTGCTAGGCTTTAATTCCAACCCAATGCCTTTTAACCATTCCGAGATTATTTCCCGGCATCTTTGGACAACGGTTATGTCTTCGTGGAGAATTACAAAGTCATCGGCGTATCGAATAAGGCTAACTCTATCGCGTCTACGTGATTTAGAAAGACCTTCTACAGGTAACGACGATTCAGGCGTGTCTTCAAGCCGAGGCTTTACTCATGGGTACTTTGCTTGATGGATTACCAACTTAGGCTGTTAGTAGAGCCACCTTTCATCCCCGCTTTACGGATTGATGACTAGTCGCTACCGTAGGGGAAGTGCTTTCAGCCTTGCACCTAGGCGGTAGGATTTTCACCTACAAGGTCATTCAGTTGTCTGGCTAATGAAACCAGCTAATCGTCCCTAAGCATTTCTGCTTATTTAGATTAAACGAATCGCACCCATGTCGCCAGTTTGAAAACCAAAGTGAAATTTAGTTCTTGAACAATGACGATTTGGAAATCCAAACTTGTCAGTTCTGCATGATTGACGTGTACCGTGACCATTAGCAATAATCAACAAAGGCTTAACACCTTTAATATTTAAAAGTGGCGTTGATTTCCCAACACAAGCTGCATCAACCCAATGGGTTTTTTGTAAGTTCTGTTGACTGCGATTAAACTTTGTTAATCCACCAGAACCAGTTTCTACAGGCAACTTAGTTGCTTTCAAAACTTCAAATAATGCAAATCTAGTTGCGTTAACTGCTGCTGCATCTGCCAAAGGTCGTTTAGCTTCTTTAAGAATTTTCTCTAATTTAGATAAGTCTTTTTTCAGAAAATATTTAATATCTTTAGTTCCTTTTCTGCTGTTGCACTTCTGGCAACTTAACGTAAGATTGGTGATTGAGTTGGAACCTCCTTTAGCTCTTGGGTGAATATGCTCTACTTGCAATGGAACATCTTTGATTCCGCAGTAAGCGCATTGCCTATTCCACTTTTCTAATAGATATTCTCTAGTTTCGTAACCAGTGAGCGTACCTTGTTGATACTCTTTACCTTGTATATCAGGATTACGCATTAACTGCATATCAAAGCGTACTAGCTCCTGACTTATTGCTGCGATTGGTGCAAATTTACGTAGCTTGTTAACCCAAGTTTTGATATTTTCAATTCGACTCTGCAAACTTGGTGCTAGCCATCCTTCTCGTCTAGTTCTGTTTAAGAAACGTGGTTGACGATATCTGGTTTTTCTACTCCTTCTACTTCTACGCAATTGTCTTCTAGAAGTTAAACCATCTCGAATAACAAATCCTCTGTGCTTTAATTCAGCAGCAAATATTACCTCACCATTGGCATCGTTAACCAATACAATCCCTGTATGCTTTGCACCAGGATCTATCTTTAATCTGAGTGCTGATACTGGCGCTTCAAGACGCGATTCCTTAAGAATAATCGTGAATGGAAAACGTCTAAAAACTGCTGCTTTTTGATTCCGCAATAGTTGTCTAGTAGATATTAATTGACGATTGCCGGATAATTTTTCAGGGATTGGCCATCACAAAGCCGGAAAAGGGGGGGCAATGGAACGACCAAGGTATATCGTGCGGCTCAGTACAGAAGAACGGGCAGAATTGGAAAGCATCGTCAAAAAGGGGAAAGGGAGCGCACACAAGATTCGTAACGCACAAAT
>JAESGY010000263.1_pt1 | contig 33432 bp, 28 predicted proteins | sample 9269841 | NCBI WGS metagenome assembly JAESGY01 (sample SAMN17022865, study PRJNA683097) | algae metagenome | isolation source: Spirirestis rafaelensis WJT71-NPBG6 and co-occurring heterotrophs from... | place: USA: Pinto Wells, Joshua Tree National Park, Colorado Desert, CA | collected 2006-08-15
GGGAGGAAGAACCATGAGCGACCGCATCACGGCCGGGCGACGCGCGCTGCTCGGCGCCGCCGCGCTGCTGCCGGCTGGACGCGCCCTCGCCCAGGCATCGTGGCCGGCCCAGCCGATCCGCTTCGTCGTTCCCTTCCCGCCCGGTGGCCTCGCGGACCTGCTGGCGCGGCCGCTCGCGGCGCGGCTGCCGCAGGTGCTTGGCCAGCCCGTGGTGGTCGAGAACCGGCCCGGCGCCGGTGGCAATATCGGCGCCGACCTGGTCGCGAAGGCGGCGCCCGACGGCTACACCTGGATGATCGGCTCCATCGGCACGCTGGCGGTGAACCAGTTCCTCTATGCCCGCATGCCCTATGAGACGCGGACCGCCTTCGCGCCCTGCTCCCTGCTGGTGAACACGCCAAAGGTGATCGCGATTGGCAAGGACCGGCCCTGGAAAACCCTGGCCGAGCTGATCGCAGCGGCGAAGGCCGCACCCGGCAAGCTCAGCGCCGGCTCGGCCGGGAACGGAACCAGCCTGCATATCGCGCTGGAGCTATTCAAGCGGCAGACCGGGACGGAGATCGTGCATGTTCCCTATCGCGGCGCCGCGGCAGCAGTGACCGACCTGCTGGCGGGGCGCATCGACCTGATCATCGACAACGTCCCGAACATCCTGCCGCAATTGCGGGAAGGCGCGGCGCGCCCGCTGGCGGTGGCGACACCCGCGCGCCTGCCACAACTGCCGGAGGTGCCCACCACCGGCGAGGCCGGGCTGCCCGGCTTCCTCTTCGGCACCTGGTTCGGCCTGGCCGCCCCCGCCGGAACGCCGGCGCCTATCGTCGCACGGATGGCGGAGGCGGTGGATGCGGCACTGAAGGAGCCGGAGATTGGCGGCCGACTGCGCGAGCAGGGCGCCATGCCGGGCGGCGGCACGCCGGAGCAATTCGTTGCCTTCATCGCGCAGGAGATGGCGAGGCTGGAGCCGGTGATCCGGAAGGCGGGCATCCGGGCGGAGTAGCGAAGGGGGGACGCCGCCCCCTCCGCAGCCGCCATCGAAGGTCGGGTTTTCGATGAGCACCTGTTCTCCCCCACCAGGGGCCGAGAGGCCCTCGGAACCCTCGGGGTCAGAAGGCCAGCTGCACCTTCATCGCCCTGCTGCGGTCGCCCGCCAACTCGAAGGCGGCGACCGCCTCCTCCAGCGGCATGCGCGCCGTCAGCAGCGGCATCGGATCGATGGCACCGCGGCCGAGCAATTCCACCGCCAGCGGGAATTCCTCCTGAAAGCGGAAGGTGCCGCGCAGCGCGATCTCCTTCGCCACCAGCGCGGAAAGCGGCAGGCTGACATTGCCGCCGAGCCCGAGCTGCACGATCACCGCCCCGGGGCGCGCCACCTCGATGGCGGTCTTGAGCGCGGCGGCGCTGCCGCTCGCCTCGAACACCACATCGAAGCTGCCCTTCTCGAGCGCATAGCAGCGCAGCGCCTCCGGATCCTCGGCCACCGCCACGGTGCGGTCGGCGCCCATCCGTCGTGCCGTCAGCAAGGGTGCCGAGAGGAGATCCATCACCACGATCTCCCGCGCCCCGGCATGTCGCGCCACCGCGACGGCCAGCGCCCCGATGGGGCCGGCCCCCGTCACCAGCACCCGTGCCCCCATCAGCGGGCCCGCCTGCTTCGCCGCATGCAGGCAGACCGAGAGCGGCTCGGCAAAGGCGGCGCGTGCGACATCCATCCCGTCCGGCAGCGGCACGGCGCGCGCGGCCTCGCAGATCAGCGTCTCGGAGAAGCCGCCCTGGACATGCGGCATCCGCATCGCACTGCCATAGAAGCGCATGTCGAGGCAGTGGTTGGGCTGGCCGGCCAGGCAGAAGCGGCAGGCGCCGCAGGGCAGGCTCGGGTTCACCGCGACCGCCGCTCCGATCGCGAGATGCGAGACACCCTCCCCCGCCGCCTCCACGGTGCCGGCGATCTCATGGCCCAGCACCATTGGCTCCCGCAGCCGGACCGCGCCGAAGCCGCCATGCTGGTAATAGTGCAGGTCGGAGCCGCAGATGCCGCCCGCCCGGATGCGCAGCCGCACCTGGCCGGGGCCGGGTTCGGACGCCGCGCGCTCCTCGACGCGGAGGTCCTTCGGCGCGTGGATGACGACCGCGCGCCCGCCGGTCGGCCGATTCAGCTCTCCGCGCGGTTCGGCGCTCCGACCATCGGACGGCATCAGCGGATCTCCGTCAGCAGCGGGCGGCCAGCGAAATGCGCATCGGCATTGTCGCGCATGAGCTGGCCCATGGCCCTGCGGGTCTCGACCGTGCCGCTGGCCGCATGCGGCGCGAGCACAAGATTCGGGAAGGTCGCGAATTCCGGGTCGATCGCCGGCTCATTCCAGAAGACGTCGAGGCCGGCGGAGGCGATGCGGCCGCTGCGGATGGCTTCGAGCAGCGCCGGCTCGTCGCAGCAGGAGCCGCGGGAGACATTGACGAAGATGGCGCCCGGCCTGAGCGCTTCGAAGGCCGCGCGGTCGATCAGCCCCTGGGTGGTCGGCCCGCCCATGGCGCAGCAGACCAGGATGTCCACCTCCGGCGCCAGCGCCGCCGGCGTCGGGTACCAGGGATAGGCGACGTCCTCCTTCCGGGTACGGCCGCTATAGCTGACAGGCATGCCGAAGCCCTCGGCCCGGCGCGCCACCGCCCGGCCGATGCGGCCGAGGCCGACGATGCCCAGGCGCTTGCCCCAGACCCGGGTCGTCAGGGGCATCGAGCCCTCCCGCGCCCAGGTCCCCTCTCGCACCCAGCGGTCGGCGCGCGGGATCTCGCGCGCCGCACCGAGTAGCAGGGCGAAGGCCATGTCGGCCACGTCCTCGGTCAGTACGTCCGGCGTGTTGGTCACCGGAATGCCATGGGCGGCGCACCAGCCCTTGTCGATGGCGTCGATCCCGACGCCGTAGCAGGCGACGATCTCCAGCCGGGGCAGCCGCTCCATCAGCGCGGCGGAGGCGCCGATCTCCCCCTTGGTCACGATGCCGCGGATCTTCGGGGCATGCTGCGCCAGGAAAGCCTCCTGGTCCGGCGCCTCATAGAGCAGGCGCAGCGTGTAGCGCTCCGCCATCGGCTCCAGGTCCCAGTCGGGCAGGACACCCACGACCAGAAGCTCCGGCTTGTCCACGCCCGCCTCCCCTGTTTGTCTGCCCGCGCTGTAGCAGATCGCCGAAGGGCGGTAACGCCCCCGGGCGGCGGTCTGCGCGGGACTCAACGGATGGCGCGGCGCCCGGCTGCGCCGGGGGATGGGACGATGTCGCTCAAGCTCTTCGACCTGACGGGGCGGCGCGCCCTGGTGACCGGCTCCAGCCAGGGAATCGGCCTGGCGCTGGCCCGCGGCGTCGGCCAGGCCGGGGCCAGCGTGGTGCTGAATGGCCGGGACCTGGCCAAGCTGGAGAAGGCCGCCACCGCCCTCCGGGCCGATGGCGTGGCGGTGGTGGATATCGCCCCCTTCGACGTGACCGACAGCGCAGCGGTCGAGGCCGGCGTGGCGCGGATCGAGGCCGAGTTCGGCCCGATCGACATCCTGTTCAACAATGCCGGGGTGAACCTGCGCGGCGCGCTGGACCAGATGCCGGACGAGACCTGGCACGCGGTGATCGCCACCAACCTGCACAGCGCCTTCTACTGCGCCCGCGCCGTGGCGAAGGGCATGATCGCCCGCGGCCGCGGCAAGATCATCAACACCTGCAGCGTGATGAGCATGCTGGGCCGGCCGACCACCGGGCCCTACACGGCCTCCAAGGGCGCCATCGGCATGCTGACCAAGGCCATGTGCGCCGACTGGGCGAAGCATGGCCTTCAGTGCAACGGCATCGCGCCCGGCTATTTCAGCACCGAGCTGACCGCGCCGCTGCGCGCCAATGCCGAGTTCAATGACTGGCTCTGCAAGCGCACGCCCGCCGGTCGCTGGGGGGAACTGCCTGAGCTGGTCGGGGCGGCGGTGTTCCTGGCCTCCGAGGCGTCGAGCTATGTGAATGGCCACCTGCTCTATGTCGATGGCGGGTTGACCAGCGTGGTGTGAGCGCCCGCTGCCCCGCGCCGGCCGGAGCACGGGGCCGGATCGAGTGCCCGGAAACGGGCAGCCTGTCTTGACGCCGGCGCCCGCCGGGGGAAACCTGCGCCGGTATAGTTAGCCAGCGAACCAAGAGGGAGGGCCGCGACGCCCATGAGCATCAACGGCAAGGCCTATATCGTCGGGGCCTATGAGCACCCGACGCGCAAGGCCGACGACAAGTCGGTGGCGCAGCTGCATGCTGAGGTCGCCTATGGCGCCCTGCAGGATGCCGGCCTGACCAAGGACGACATCGACGGCTATTTCTGCACCGGTGCCGCGCCCGGCCTCGGCCCGCTGAACATGGCGGACTATCTGGGCCTGACCAAGCTGAAGCACCTGGACAGCACCGATGTCGGCGGCTCCTCCTATGTCCTGCATGTGGGCCACGCGGCAGAGGCAATCGCGCTCGGCCTCTGCAATGTCGCGCTGGTGACGCTGGCCGGCCGGCCACGGGCGGAGGCGATGGCCACCGGCACGGCGCCGCGGAGCTGGGGCGTGAACGTTCCGGACGACCCCTTCGAGATCCCCTACGGCCGCACGGTGGCGAATGCCTATGCCATGTGCGCCATGCGCCACATGTATGAGTTCGGCACCACCTCCGAGCAGCTCGCCTGGATCAAGGTCGCGGCCAGCCACCACGCGCAGTGGAACGAGCACGCGATGCTCCGCAAGGTCGTGACCGTGGAGGAGGTCGTCAACTCCCCCATGATCTCCGACCCGCTGCACCGGCTGGATTGCTGCGTGATCTCCGATGGCGGCGGCGCGCTGATCATCACCCGACCGGAGATCGCCAAGAGCCTGAAGCGCCCGCTGGTCAAGGTGAAGGGCCATGGCGAGGCAACCAAGAACCAGAATGCCGGCTATACCGACCTGACCTATTCCGGTGCCCGCTGGTCCGGCCCCCGCGCCTTCGAGGAAGCCGGCGTCCGGCCTGCGGACATCCAGTACGCCTCGATCTATGACAGCTTCACCATCACCGTGCTGATGCAGCTGGAGGATCTGGGCTTCTGCGAGAAGGGCCAGGGCGGGAAGTTCGTCGCCGATGGCAACCTGATCTCGGGCGTCGGCAAGCTGCCCTTCAACACCGATGGCGGCGGGCTCTGCAACAACCACCCGGCCAATCGCGGCGGCATGACCAAGGTGATCGAGGCGGTGCGGCAGCTCCGCGGCGAGGCGCATCCGAAGGTCCAGGTGCCGGGCTGCACCCTGGCGCTGGCGCATGGCACCGGTGGCCTGCTGGGTACGCGCCACGGCAGCGCGACCGTCATCCTGGAGCGGGAGTGATCACGATGGCCACGATGGCAAGCAACCGGGCCCTGCCGGCGATCCAGGTGGACCCGACCAACAAGCCCTATTTCGACGCGGCACGCGAGGGCCGTCTGCTGATCGGCCTCTGCAAGGATACCGGCAAGCATTTCTGGTATCCGCGCGGCTGTTCCCCCTTCACCCTCTCGAACAATGTGGAACTGGTGGAGGCCAAGGGCACCGGCACGATCTACACCTATACGGTGATGCGGACGAAGGAGCCCTATTGCGTCGCCTATGTCGAGTTGGATGAGGGCGTGCGCGTCTTCACCAATATCGTCGATTGCGACCTGGACAGCCTGAAGATCGGCCAGAAGGTCAAGGTCGTCTTCAAGCCGACCCAGGGCGATGCCCCGCCGGCGACGATGTTCACACCCGTCTGAGCTGTCGGGTATAAGACACACAGAAATAGATGGAGGGTGCGGGGGGAATACCTTCCCCCCGCCCTTTTGCGTTTCGGGAGGCTCGATGTCCGTCCAGAACACCCCGCTGCTTCTCCGCGCCGATGACGGCCCGGTCGCCATCCTGACTCTGAACCGCCCCGCGGCGCGCAACAGCCTCTCCCTCTCCATGCTGGCTGCGCTGCAGGCGGCGCTGGACGGCATCGCCGCCGAGGACGGCATCCGCTGTGTCGTCATTGCCGCCGAGGGCCCAGCCTTCTCCGCCGGCCATGATCTGAAGGAGATCACCGCCCACCGCGAGGACGCGGATGGCGGCCGCGGCTTCTTCGTGGAGACCATGGACGCCTGCGCTCGGGTCATGCAGGGCGTGGTCGGGTTGCCCCAGCCCGTCATCGCCGCGGTCGAGGGCATCGCCACCGCCGCCGGCTGCCAACTCGCGGCGAGTTGCGATCTGGTGGTGGCGGCGGAGGGCGCGAAATTCTGCACCCCGGGCGTCGATATCGGCCTGTTCTGCACCACCCCCGGCGTCGCCCTCGCCCGCGCCGTGCCGCGCAAGGCGGCGATGGAGATGCTGCTGCTCGGCGAGATGGCCCCGGCCGCCGAGGCGCACCGCATGGGCCTGGTCAACCGCGTCGTGCCGCGCGGGGAGGCCCTGCCGGAGGCGCTGGCGCTGGCGCGGCGCATCGCCGCCCGCTCCGCCATCGCGCTGCGCATGGGCAAGCGCGGCTTCAATGCCCAGGCCGCCCTGCCTCTGCCGGAAGCCTATGCCGCAGCCGGCACGATCATGGTAGAGAACCTGCTGGCCGAGGACGCCGCCGAGGGGATCGGCGCCTTCCTCGGCAAGCGCACGCCGGAATGGCGGCATCGGTAGGGACGTAAAGGTATGGCCGCGCAGGACTACGAGACCGGGCTCGCCCGCAACCCCGCCAACCACCAGCCGCTGACGCCGCTGCTGTTCCTGGAGCGCGCGGCGGCGGTGTTCCCGGACCACCTGGCGGTCGTCCATGGCGCGGCCCGCCGACCCTATCGGGAGTTGCGGGACCGTTGCGTGCGCCTTGCCTCCGCACTCGTCGGTCGCGGCATCGGCCGCGGCGACACGGTGGCGGCGCTGCTGCCCAACATCCCCGAAATGCTGGAATGCCATTACGGCGTGCCGATGGCCGGCGCCGTGCTGAACACGCTGAACACCCGGCTCGATGCGGCGACCATCGCCTATATCCTCGACCACGGGGAGGCGAAGGCGATCATCGTCGATCGCGAATTCATCCCCCTGCTGCGCCTCGCCCTTACTCAGTGCAAGGTCGAGCCACTGGTCATCGAGGTGGAGGACCCGGAGGCGAGCGAGCAGGCCCGCGCCAACACCATGGGCGCGCTGGACTACGAGGCATTGCTGGCGGAAGGCGACCCGGGCTTCGCCTGGCTGATGCCGAATGATGAGTGGGACGCCATCACCCTCAACTACACCTCCGGCACCACGGGCAAGCCGAAGGGCGTGGTCTACCACCATCGCGGCGCGCAGCTTCTCGCCACCGGCAATGTCCTCTCGGCCAGCATGGCGCGGCACCCGGTCTATCTCTGGACCCTGCCGATGTTCCACTGCAACGGCTGGTGCTTCCCCTGGACGGTCACCGCCGTCGCCGGCACGCATGTCTGCCTGCGCGCGGTGCGCGGCGCGACGATGTGGGAGCTGATGGCAGAGCATGGCGTGACGCATATGTGCGGCGCCCCCGTCGTGATGGCGACGCTGCTCGACACACCGGCCGGGCAGAAGCGGGAGCTCAAGGGCCAGGTGCAGTTCGTCGTCGCCGGCGCGCCGCCGCCCGAGGCGGTGCTGGCCGCCATGCGCGCCGCCGGCTTCGCGGTGCTGCATGTCTATGGCCTGACGGAGTGCTACGGCCCCTCCGTCGTCAATGAGTGGAACGCCGCCTGGAACGCGCTGTCGGCCGCCGAGCAGGCCAAGCTCATGGCCCGCCAGGGCGTGCGCTACCAGGCGCTCGAGTCCCTCGATGTCATGGACCCGCTCACCATGCAGCCCGTGCCGGCGGACGGCGCGACGCTCGGCGAGGTGATGATGCGCGGCAATGTCGTCATGAAGGGCTATCTGAAGGACGCCAAGGCCACCGAGGCCGCCTTCGCCGGCGGCTGGTTCCATACCGGCGACCTCGCGGTGAAATATCCGGACGGCTACATCCAGCTCAAGGACCGCTCCAAGGACATCATCATCTCGGGTGGCGAGAACATCTCCTCCATCGAGGTCGAGGACGTCCTCTATAAGCACCCGGCGGTGATGCTGGCGGCCGTGGTGGCGAAGCCGGATGACAAATGGGGCGAAGTGCCCTGCGCCTTCGTCGAACTAAAGCCGGGCGCCGAGGCGAGCGAAGCCGAGCTGATCGCGCATTGCCGGCAGCACATGGCCGCCTTCAAGGCGCCGAAGCAGATCGTCTTCTCGGAACTGCCGCGGACCTCCACGGGGAAGATCCAGAAGCATATGTTGCGGAACCAGGTGCGCGGCTGAGCGGCAGGGGGATTTGCCCCCGTTGGCGGCAGTGCCGCCAACCCCTACCGGGGCCGAGCGGCCACTGGACCCGGCCTGAGTCAGCGCACCAACAGGCGATGGGCAAGGAAGCCGAGGACGCCACAGACCGCAATCGTCAGCGCCATCGGCACGGCCGTGCCGGTGTGCAGCGCGCCGACCAGGCCGCCGCTCACGGCGCCCAGGCCGAATTGCAGCGTGCCGATCACCGCGGAGGCACTGCCCGCCACGCGCCCCTGCGGCGCCAGGGCCAGGGTTGTTGCCAGCGGCATCACCGCGCCGATGCAGGCGACGTAGCAGAACAGCAAGGCGACGATCGCACCGAAGCCGCCGAGCCCGCTCGCCGCGACGGCCAGCAGCGCCAGCCCGGCCACCGACATGAAGGCCAGCACCCAGGCCAATGCCCGCTCCGGCGGCAGGCGCCGCGCCAGCCTGGCATTCACCTGCCCCACCGTGATCAACCCGAAGGCATTCAGGCCGAAGAACAGCGCATACTGCTCCGGCGGCACATGGAAAAGCTGCATGAACACGAAGGGCGAGCCGGCGATATAGGCGAACATCCCCGCCGTCGGCAGCGCGCCCGCCAGCGCATGGCCGAGGGAATGCCGGTTCCGCAGCAGCCGGGCATAGGTCAGGAGGATACCGGCGAGCCCCTCGCGCCGCCGCCGCTCCGGCTCCAGCGTCTCGGGCAATGCCAGTTGCACCACCACGGCGAGGACGGCACTGTAGGCCGCCAGTACCCAGAAAATCGCCCGCCAGTCCGCGATGGCCAGCAGCGCGCCGCCGATCGAGGGTGCAAGGATCGGCGCCAGCCCCATCACCAGCATCAGTTGCGACATCAGCCGGACGGAGGCGGCGCCCTCCGTCACGTCCCGCACGATCGCCCGCGACATCACCATGCCGGCGCAACCGCCCAGGCCCTGGCAGAAGCGCAGCCAGATCAGCATCTCGACATCCCGCGTCAGGGCACAGCCGATCGAGGCCAGGGTGAAGACCACCAGCCCCAGCAGCAGCGCCGGACGCCGCCCGAACCGGTCCGAGAGCGGCCCATAGCCAAGCTGGCCGAGCGCGGTGCCGGCGAAGAAGGTCGCCAGCGTCACCTGCACCGAGGCGGGGTCGGCCGGCAGCCCGGCCGCGATGGCCGGGAAGGCCGGCAGGTACATATCGGTCGCCAGCGGCCCGAAGGCTGCCATGGCGCCGAGCATGATGGGCAGGAACCAGGGTAGCGGTTGCATGCTGCCCGCTTACCACCCGCTGCTGCACCGCACCATGCGCGGGATCAGAATACCACCTCTTCCTCCCGCAGCCGGTCCTGCACCAGCCGCTTCGGGATCTTGCCATAGCCGGATTTCGGCAGGGCCTCCCACACCACCACGCGCAGCGGCTGCTTGTAGCGGGCGAGCCGTTCGGACAGGTACGCCAGCACCTCCGCCTCGGTCACGGTCATGCCCGGCCGCGGCACCACGGCGGCGACGCCACTCTCCCCCCAACGTGGATGCGGCATGCCGACCACCGCGCATTCCAGCACCGCGGGGTGGGTCAGGATCGCCTCCTCCACCTCCCGCGGATAGACGTTCGACCCGCCCGAGATGTACATGTCCGAGGCCCGGCCTGTGACATAGAGGAAGCCGCGCGCATCCAGGTGCCCGAGATCGCCGGTGTGGAACCAGCCGCCGCGGAAGGCCTTCTCGCTGGCCTCCGGGTTCTCGAAGTAGCCCGCGAAGACAGCCGGGCCGCGCACGCAAATCTCGCCGGTCTCGCCCGCCGGCAGGCGCGCACCCTTTTCGTCCAGGATGGCGATGTCCATCCCTGTCCGCGCGCTGCCGCAGGAGCCGAGCGGGAAGCTCTCGTCATCCTCGCTGCTGTGCTGGTCCGGCCGCAGCACGCTGATATTGCCGGTCACCTCGCCCAGGCCGAAATACTGCACGAGGCACGGACCGAGCTCCTCCAGCGCACGCTTCTGATCGGCGCGATACATCGGCGCGCCGGCATAGATCACGTGCCTCAGCGAGGAGTGGTCGTAGTGGTCCACCGCCGGATGCTCGACCAGAGCGGCTAGGATGGTCGGCACGGTGAACATGTTCGAGACCCGGTGCACCTCCACCAGCCGCCAGGCTTCCTCGGCATCCAGCCGCTCGGATGGCAGCAGCACGGTGCGGGCGCCGCGCGCCACCTGGCCAAGCTGGTGGATGCCCGCGCCATGCGAGAGAGGCGCGACCACCAGCGAGGCGTCGCGCTCGGTCACACCGGGAAAGAGATCCGCCAGATGGTTGGTGACGACGAAGGCCATCTGGCCATGCGTCAGCACGGCTGCCTTGGGCCGCCCCGTGGTACCGGAGGTGAAGAAGAACCAGAGTGGATCGCCATAGGCGACCTCGGCCTCATGGTCGGGCGGCGGCGGCTCGGTCGCGGCCAGCGCAGCCTCGTAGTCCAGTTCATCCGCCCGCGCATCGCCAACGGCCAGCACCAAGCGGCAATGCCCGGCGGCACGCACTGCATCGGCATGGCCGGCGAAGCCGCGGTCGCGCAGCATCGCCCTGGCGCGGGACGTCTCGGCCAGATAGCCGACCTCGGCGGACGTCAGCCGGAAGTTGGTCGGCACCCAGACGGCGCCGAGCTTGAAGGCCGCCCACATGCTCTCGAACATGGCGTTCGAGTTTCGGGAATGCACGAGGACGCGGTCGCCCTTGCCGATGCCGTGCGCCCGCAGCGCGGCGCAGAGGCGGTCCACGCGCGCGTCCAGTTCCGCGAAGCTCCACTGTCGCTCGCGCCAGGCCAGCGCGACATGGTCGGGCACGCGCCGCGCTGTCTGGGTCAGCAGGCGGCCGAGATTCATGGCGGTGGCTGGGCCCATGCGGCGATTCCTCCTCCGGCCAGGAAACTAGAAACCCAGGTCGGCGGGAAGGCCCATGGCAGCGGCCTCCGGCATCGCGCTTCCCGGCTGGTTTCGCGAATGACGGGCCATGCTCTACCGCAGGGCGATGATCCGCGCGCCCGAGCCGGTGCGCCAGGGCATCCTGCGCCACTTCGGTGCCATCGAGAAGGATGCGGCCAAGGGTCTCCTCTTCCGCCATGACCACGGCTTCAGCGACCTGTCCGGCGACATCCAGGACGCGATCGCCTTCCCCGGCATCAAGTGTTCGTCCGCCTTCGTCCGCCAGCCGGAGGGCAACGGCGTCGCGGAACGCCTCATCCGCACCCTGGATGAGAATTTCTGAGAAGGAGAACTACGGCTACCAAACCCCGAACCAGGACCGTGCCGGCCAACGCCACCTTGCTCAATGCCGACCGGCAACCTGCCCATGACCACCTGAACAGCGCAGCCAACTGCTCTGAACAGCGCAGCCAACTGCTTCCGCGTCCGGGTGCACTACATTCCGGACGGGCTCCTAGCTGCTCGCGCCCGGAGGCGGGCTCCCGCCTCCCCTCCGGGACCGGCAGGCTCAATGGCGCGGTTGCGAGATCCGGCGCCGCAACGGCTCGAGCCGACGGAGCGGCTCCCGGCCAAGGCGGAGGCATTCGGCGGCATTTCCCGCCGCGCCTCCCGTCGGCCGGCGCCAGAGAAGTGCCAGCCGACCACGTGCCACCGCCTCCTGGCGGGACCAGCCCATGCGCCGACCGAGATCGGTACCGTCCATGTCCCTCTCCTCTCGCTGCGACGTCTGGTGAGGAAACGCGCGATGCTGCCCGTGGCTCCCGTCAGGTCCTGACGAGCGGGCAGCCACCCTCACTCAGCGGTCGCCAGGCCTCTTCGGGCGGAATGGTAGTGATCAGCTTGCAGAAGTCGTATGGCCCACGGCTCTCGGCCTGCTTCTTGATTTCCCAGAGATACATGGTGTGGAGCGTGCGGCCATCCTCCCGGATGTGGACATTGGTATTGTACATGTCATTCACCGGCATCGCCTTCATCCGCGCCGCCACGGCGTCGGCATCGATCGAGCCGACCTCGCGCACCGCCTTCAGCCAGTGCGTCACGCCAGTATAGACAGCCGCGTGCTGCAGCCCGGGCGGCGAGGTCATGCGGGCCATGTAGCGGCGGGCCCAGGCACGGCTGCCCTCGTTCATGTCCCAGTAGAAGCTGTCGGTGAAGACCATCCCCTCACAGGTGCGCTGGCCGAGTGCCACGACATCCGTGATCTGCACCAGCAGCGTGACGATGTGTATGCCGCCGCGGGTGAGACCGAATTCCGCCGCCTGTTTGATGCAATTCTGCAGATCGACCCCGGCCAGGGCCATGCCGACCACCTTGGCACCGGATGCGCGGGCCTGGATGAGGAAGCTGGAGAAATCTGCATTGTTCAGTGGCGCACGGACGGCCCCCAGCACCTTGCCGCCATTGGCGCGCACGGCCGCCATGGTGTCGCGTTCCAGCGCATGGCCGAAGGCATAATCCGAGGTGATGAAGTACCAGCTATCGCCGCCCGCCTTGGTGAGCGCCGTGCCGGTGCCATGGGCCAGGGCGTAAGTGTCGAACCCGAAATGCATCCCGTAGGGAGAGCATTTGCTGCCCGTCATGTCGGAGGTGGCCGGCCCGGTGATGATGTAGATCCGCTTTTTCTCCCGGCAGACCTCCTGGATCGCCAGGCCTGAGGAGCTGGCGGCGCCGTCCGCCAGCACATCGACACCGCCATTGTCGATCCATTCGCGCGCGAGCGCCGCCGAGACATCGGCGCGATTCTGGCCGTCCGCCTGCCGCACCGTGACAGCGCGGCCGAGTACGCTGCCGCCGAAATCCTGGATGGCGAGTTCCGCCGCCACACGGTTGCCGGGCCCGCCGACATCGCGGAAGGGGCCGCTCATGTCGCTCAGCAGGCCGATCTGGACAGGGCGGGCCGGCTGGGCGCAGAGGAGGCCCGGGGCGGCAAGCGGCAGGGCCGCCACCCCGCTGAGGAGGGTACGACGTTCGATCCTGGACATGGCTGTTCTCTCCCTTCGCCTAGGATGCGGGCATCCGGGCCAGGGTGGAATGGCGCATGGTGGATCGTGATGGCGCTGCTGGTCTGCACACCCGCCGCAGCGGGCGCGGCCCCACCGCCGCAGGCGCGCCCTGGCACTGCGGCACTCGAGGCGGCGCGGCGCTTCCTCTGCCCGCATGGCGGCAGCCCTGTGCGCGGCCAGGGTGGCCGTTGCCGGCCGAGCACCGGCGGGACGAGCGTCGGAGGATGGCATCTCGGCCTGCCGCCCGCCGCACAGCGCCAGGCGCCCTGCCCGGAGGGGACGCGTGCCGCGGCGGCCCTGGGCCGTCCGGAGGCGGTGCGTTGCGTCCCGGATTAATGGAGGCAGCCCGCGGGCTGCCGCTCGCGGGTCAGCCCGCCCCCGCCGACCTGGCGCGGCTCAGTTTTCAAACCGGCCGGCATAAGTCCGGACTTGCAGCCCTCATCGGGGCTGAGGCCACGATTGCGGCCCACGCCACGGCCCGTGCCGCGCCGCCAAGCCGCCATCATCGTCGCCTGAGGCCGCAGACATGCATCAGCATGCATGCGGTACAGTATCAGTCGGCCCGGATTCCGCTTTCGCGCGCGAGGACGCCCCAACGCTCGGCATCGCGCCGCAGCCAGTCCTGAAGCTCGGCCGCGGGGATGATCAGCGGCTCGGTGAAGTTCGCCTTTAGGCGCTCCAGCATCGCCTGATCCATGGCTGCATCGAAGGCCTGCTGCAGCCGGGCCAGCACCGATGCGGGAACGCGGGACTGGGTGAAGACGCCGTTCCAGACGCTGAGATGGTAGCCCCGAACCCCGGCCTCCTCCAGCGTCGGTACCTCTGGCAGCGCGGCGACGCGACGGTTCATGGTGATGGCCAGGGCCTTCACCGCCCCGCCCCGGATATGCGGGGTGGAGGTAGCCGAGGCATCGAAGAGCAGGTCCAGCTCCCCGGCCAGCATGGCCGCGATGGCAGGCGAGGAACCGCGATATGGCACGTGCACCACCTCGATTCCCGCCATCCGCGCCAGCATCACCTGCGACATGTGGGAGGAGGAGCCGTTGCCGACCGAGCCGAAGATGAGCTTGCCCGGTTCCGCCCTGGCACGGGCGATCGCTTCCTGCGCATTCGCCGGGTCCCAGCGGCGTGGGTTGCAGATCAGCACATTCGGCATGTCCGCCATCATGCCGACGCCGACGAGGTCGCGTCGCGGATCGAAGCTTGGGTCGGGGTAGAGTACCGGATTGACGCCCTGCGTCGCCATGGTGCCGAGGAAGAGGGTGTGCCCGTCCGGCTCCGCCTGCGCCGCTACCTTGGCCCCTATATTGCCTCCGGCGCCGGCGCGGTTCTCCACCACGACGGGTTGGCCGAGATGCCGGCCCATCGCCTCGGCGGCGAGGCGGCCCATGATATCGGTCACCCCCCCCGGCGGGTAGGGCACGATCAGCCGCAACGTCTTGCTGGGAAAGGCCGCCTGGGCACGGAGCGCGGGTGCGGCGAGCAGGCCGGCCGCCAGGGCGGCGGCGCTGCGGCGGCCGATCTTGGCCATGGTGTTCCTCCCGGGATATTCTTGTGCCCGCAGCCTGTCCGTTGCGGGCCGGACATGCAAGCCGGTGCATCGGCGCACCGTAGTGCCGCTGCAGCATCATGGCCCATGCCGGCCACATCCGGCGCACCAGCGAACCATGCCCGGACCAAAGAGGCAGTCCGCGCCAATTCACTATCACTCGGGCAGAGGCAGCTCGCCAGGCATTCACGGCTGTGCCTGTTCTGCGCTGCCCTGTTCCCCGGAGTTCTCCTGCGGGGGATGCCACGCGGCACGTCCGGACCGCCGGCGCGCGGCGCTACGCCGTAAGCCAGCCGCGCAGCAGTGCAGTCGTTGCCTCGGGTGCTTCCATCGGCGGCAAATGGCCGCAGCCGGGAATGCGGTGAAACTCAGCACCGGGGATCCCGGCCGCGATCTCCTCGGACAGTTCGGGCAGCGTCAGCACATCCGCCTCCCCCACCGCCACCAGCGTGGGCACCCGGATGCCGGCCAGGTCAGGCCGGCTGTCGGGGCGGCCGAGGATAGCTGCCTGCTGGCGAAGGAAGGCGTCCCGGCCGATGCGCTCCGCCATCGCCATCACCGCCTGCCCCACCGGCCCCTCCAGGTGGTCCGGATGGACAAGCTGCGGCAGCAGCCGCGGGGTCACGCCACGGAACTGGCCGGAGCGGGTCAGCGCCATCAGCCCGCGGCGGCGGCGCGCCTGTTCCGGCGTGTCCGGCCGGGCGGAGGTGTCCAGCAGCGCAAGACGCGTCACCCGCTCCGGTGCCTGGCGCAGGATCTCGAAGGCGAGGTACCCGCCCATGGAGAGGCCGGCGAGGGCGAAGCGCGGCGGCGCCGCGGCAAGCGCCCGCCGGGCCATGCCGGCCAGGCTGTCATTGAGGGTGGTATCCGCAATCCGGCAATCCGCCTCGCCGGCCAGGGCAGCGATCTGGTCGCGCCAGAGCCGGGCATCGCAGAGCAGGCCGGGGAGCAGGAGGAGGCTGATCGGTTCGGGCATGACGCCCATGCCCCATAGTCTCGCCCGTGGGGCGGCACAATCGCCCGCAAAGCTTGATTTTCCGCCCGCGAAAGCGCATATGGCCGCCGGACCTGGAACGGCGGCCTCGTGATTCGGCACGCCGGGCGTTGGTTTTCGGCCCTTGCCGACCAGCATCTGCCGCTGGGGCACCGGCCGCCATGCCGCCGCCGTCCCGGCGAAGGAACCGATCGCACTTGACCGACACCCCTGACCGGCCTGCCCCCGCGGCAGCCGACCTCCCGCACACCGTCACCGATACCGCCGCGCCCGTGCCGGATGCGGTCGCGCCTGCCGAGATTCCGGCGCCCACGGAAGTTGCGGTGGAAGCCTCCGCGCCTGCCGAGACCGCGGCTGAGGCTGCACCGGTCGCCTTGGACGTGCCAGACGACGATGCGCCGGAGGCCGTCGAGGCCGCAGGGGGAGAGGACGGGGACGAGGACGACGCCGAGGAGGAAGCCTCCGCCGCGGAGGACGAGTCCGAGGAGGATGACGAGGACGACGAGGAAGAGGAGGCCGAGGAGGCCGCCGCCCCGCGCGTCACCTTCGCCGATCTCGGCCTGTCCGAGCCGATCCTGCGCGCCGTCGCCGAGGCCGGCTATGTCACGCCGACCCCGATCCAGGAGCAGGCCATTCCCATCGTGCTGATGGGGCGCGACGTGCTGGGCTGCGCCCAGACCGGCACCGGCAAGACCGCCGGGTTCACCCTGCCGATGCTCGACATCCTGGCGAGCGGCCGGGCCAAGGCGCGCATGCCGCGCAGCCTGATCCTGGAGCCGACGCGCGAACTTGCGCTGCAGGTCGCCGAGAATTTCGTGAAGTACGGCAAGCACCTGAACCTGGTGCATGCCCTGCTGATCGGCGGCGAGAGCATGAATGACCAGCGCGCCGTGCTCGAGAAGGGCGTGGACGTTCTGATCGCGACCCCGGGCCGCCTGCTCGACCTGTTCGACCGCGGCCGCATCCTGCTCGCGGACTGCAAGGTGCTCGTGATCGACGAGGCCGACCGTATGCTTGACATGGGCTTCATCCCGGATGTCGAGCGCATCGTCTCCATGCTGCCGGGGATGCGCCAGACGCTGTTCTTCTCGGCGACCATGGCGCCGGAGATCAGGAAGCTGGCCGATGCCTTCCTGCAGAACCCGAAGGAGATCAGCGTCTCCGCCCCGGCCTCGGTGGCAACGACCATTACCACCGGCCTGCTCTGGACGCGGGAGCTCGACAAGCGGGAGGCGCTGCGCCGCCTGATCCGGCGGGAAGACGTGCAGAATGCGCTGATCTTCTGCAACCGGAAGATCGATGTCGACATCCTCTACAAATCGCTGAAGCGGCACGGGTTCTCAGTCGGCGCCCTGCATGGCGACATGGACCAGGCGAGCCGCTTCGCCACGCTGAACCGCTTCAAGGCGAATGAACTTCAGCTTCTGGTCTGCTCCGACGTCGCGGCGCGCGGCATCGACATCGGCGGGCTCAGCCACGTCTTCAACTTTGACGTGCCCTTCCGCGACGAGGACTACGTGCACCGCATCGGCCGCACCGGCCGCGCGGGCCGGCAGGGCCATGCCTATACCATCGCCACCGCCGATGACGCGCGCAACGTCGCGGCGATCGAGAAGCTGACCGGCGTGCCCATCCCGCGTATCGAGATCGAGGGGCTGGATCCCGTCAGCAACGAGGAGATCGCCGAGGCGGCGACGCGCCCGAAGGGCCGTGGCCGCGGCGGGCGCGATGCCGCCCGTGGGCGGGAGCGCGAGCGTGACCGGGGTGGCCGCGGCAGCCGTCCGGAGCGTGGCGAGCGCGAGCGTGCCGCCGGCACACGCGAGCGGGACCGCGACCGCGGGCGCCCGGAACGGAGCGACCGGGACCGTCCTGAGCGCACCGACCGGGATCGCCATGAGCGCGGCCCGGTGCGCGAGCGCGAGCGCGAGCGCGAGCGACCGCAGCGCGCTGAGCCGGAGCGTGGCGATCGCTACGACCGCGGCGAGCGTGCCGAACGCGGCGACCGCGAACGCTTCGAGCGCGACCGCTACCAGGGCCAGCGCGATGACCGGCGGCGCGACCGCGACGACCGCCGGCGGGACCGGGACGATCTGGGCCCGGCGGTGCGCGGCTTCGGCGATGCCGTGCCGGCCTTCATGCTGATCCCGATCCCCCGCCCTCGGCGTGAGAGCGCGGCGGAGCAGGAGGCAGCGTAAGCGGCGGCGGACGCCCGGCGGTCCGCCCCCTGTTTCTTTCGCCAGCCATGCACGCGGCCAGGGCCTCCCTGGCCGCTTCTGCGTTTTACCCCCGGTTGCGGGACCCCGTCCCCCGCGCCAGATTGCGCCCCATGAGCAAGCCCCGTCGGGCCACCGAGGAGACCGCCATGAACATCGCCAATCCCGTTGCCATCCCCTCCTCCGGCGCGTCCGACACCGCCGTCGTTGCGCCGCAGAGCGCGGCCGTCCGCCGCTCCACGCCGCCCTTCGTCTGGGAGGACCCGCTGCTGCTGGAAGGGCAGCTGACCGAGGACGAGCGGATGATCCGCGACGCCGCGCACCAGTTCTGCCAGGAGAAGCTGCTGCCGCGCGTGCAGGAAGCCTTCCGCAAGGAGCATTTCCACCGCGAGATCATGAACGAGTTCGGGGAGATGGGCTTCCTCGGCGCCACGCTGCACGGCTATGGCTGCGCCGGCATCTCCTACGTCGCCTACGGCCTGATGGCGCGCGAGGTGGAGCGAGTCGACAGCGGCTACCGCAGCGCCTTCTCCGTCCAGTCCTCGCTCGTCATGTACCCGATCTACGCCTTCGGCTCCGAGGCGCAGAAGGAGAAATTCCTGCCGAAGCTGCGCACCGGCGAGTTCGTCGGCTGCTTCGGCCTGACCGAGCCGGATGCCGGCTCCGACCCCTCCTCCATGCGCACCCGCGCGAAGAAGGTGGATGGCGGCTACCTGATCAGCGGCTCCAAGACCTGGATCACCAACTCCCCGATCGCCGACATCGCGGTCGTCTGGGCGAAGGATGACGAGGGCGTGCTGCGCGGCTTCATCCTGGAGCGCGGGATGAAGGGCCTGACTTTCCCGAAGATCGAGGGCAAGTTCAGCCTGCGCGCCTCCATCACCGGCATGATCATGATGGATGAGGTCTTCGTGCCGGAGGAGAACCGCCTGCCGGGCGTGAAGTCGCTCGCCGGCCCCTTCTCCTGCCTCAACCGCGCCCGCTACGGCATTGCCTGGGGCGCCATGGGCGCGGCCGAGGATTGCTGGCACCGCGCCCGCGACTACACCATGCAGCGCAAGATGTTCGGCCGGCCGCTGGCGCAGACCCAGCTGATCCAGAAGAAGCTGGCGGACATGCAGACCGAGATCACGCTGGGCCTGCACGCGGTGCTGCGCGTCGGCCGCCTGTTCGACGAGGACAAGGCGGCGCCAGAGATGATCAGCCTGGTGAAGCGCAACAACTGCGGCAAGGCGCTGGATATCGCCCGCGTCGCCCGCGACATGCATGGCGGCAACGGGATCGTGGACGAGTACCACGTGATCCGTCATGTCATGAACCTGGAGACGGTGAACACCTATGAAGGCACGCATGACGTGCATGCCCTCATTCTCGGCCGCGCCATCACCGGGCTGAACGCCTTCGGCGGCTGAACGGAGAGCGGACCGGCCCGAGGGCGCCCAGCATGCCCGGTGCCTTCGGGCCAGAGGATGTGCAGGAGCTGGAGCATGCCATCCAGTTCGCCATCGCTCCGGCTTTCCTGCTGACCGGCATCTTAGGCCTGCTGAACGTGCTGGCCGGCCGGCTCGGACGGCTGATCGACCGGGAGAGGGCCATCCGCAACGGCCTCTCCCCCGCCCTGCCGGGTGAGCGGCTGCGGCTGGCCCGGCGTGCCCGGTTCGTGCATGCCGCAATCGCCGGCTGCGTGCTGGCGGCGATCCTGCTCTGCATGCTGATCGTCGCCTCCATCGGCATCGTCCTCGGCCTGCGCGTCGCCTGGCTGCTGAGTGCGTTGCTGGTCCTGGCCATGCTGGCGCTGATCGGCGCACTGGCGCTGTTCTTCCGGGAGGTACGGCTGGCCTCCCATCACCTGCCCCTGGCGCATGATGACTGACACCCTGGACCTGACCGTGGAGGCGCTGGGCGCCGCCGGCGACGGCATCGTCCGGCTGGAGGGGCGGACCGTCTTCCTGCCGGCGACGCTGCCCGGGGAACGCGTGCGGGCACGCCTGACCGGAAAACGTGGCGATGCACTGGTGGCCGAGCCGCTGGACATCCTGGCCCCCTCCCCCGATCGCATGGCGCCCGCCTGCCCGCATTTTCCGGATTGCGGCGGCTGCACGCTGCAGCACTGGGCGGATGCGCCCTATGCTGAGTGGAAGCGCGCGAAGTTGGTCGAGGCGCTGGCCCGGGCGGGCTTTCCGGAAGCGCCGGTTGCGCCGCTCGCGCGAACGTCGCCCGCAACGCGGCGCCGTGCCGACCTCGCGCTGCGGCGTGGGCCGGGCGGCACGGTGGCGCTCGGCTACCATGAGCGCGGCAGCAAGGCGGTCCTGGACCTCACGACCTGTGCCGTGTTCGACCCGCGCATCATTGCGCTGTTCGAGCCGCTGCGCGCACTGCTGAAGCGCCTACCGGCGCTGAAGCGCGATGGCTCCGCGGTGGTGAACCTTCTGGAGACCGGGCCGGATCTGTTGCTGCGGACCGATGGCGCCCTGGAAGCGCCGGGGCGTGCGCTGCTCGCAGGTTTCGCGGCGGAGCACGGCATCCCGCGCATTGCCTGGGCACGGGGCGACGGCCCCGCCGAGACCGCGGCACAACTCGGCACCGTCGCCATCCACTTCGGCGACGTGGCCGTCGCGCCTCCGCCGGGCGCCTTCCTGCAGGCCAGCCCGGCGGGCGAGGCGGCGATCGTCAGGGCCGTTCTGGCGGGGCTGCCCGAGAAGCTGCCACCGCGCGCCGCCATCGCCGATCTCTATGCCGGCAACGGCACCCTCACCTTCCCGCTCGCCGCACGGGCACGCGTGACCGCCTTCGAGGGCGTGGCGGAGTCCGTCGCCGCGCTTTCCGCCGCTGCGGGCAAGGCCGGGGCGCGGGTGAAGGCGGTGCGGCGGGATCTCGACCGGCAGCCACTCCTGGCAAAGGAGTTGCAAGAATTCGCGAGTGTGGTGCTCGACCCGCCCTATGCCGGGGCGGCTGCGCAGCTGCCCCTGCTGGCGCGCGCCGGGGTAGCGCGCATCATCTATGTCTCCTGCAATCCCGCGGCCCTCACGCGGGATGCGCAGGTCCTGGCGCAGGCCGGATACCGGGTGCTGGCGGCGACACCGGTGGACCAGTTCCTCTGGTCGCCGCATCTAGAGAGCGTGGTGGTCCTCGCCCGATAGGCGGCCGGAACGGGTTGATCCCGGCTGAACGCTGCCCGTTCAATGGCGATGCATTCCCGGAGAGGGACATCACCATGCCCCTGAGACCCAACCGCCGCCTGGCCTTGCTTGGGCTGCCCGCCCTGCTGCCGGCGCCGGCGCTGCTCCGCAGCGCCGCGGCCCAGACGGCGCCGGCGGCGCCGGCGGCGCCCGCCACCCAGGCGCCCGGCTTCTATCGCTTCAAGGTCGGCGGGTTCACCGTCACCACGGTGCATGACGGCTTCCGCGCCGTGCCGCTGCAGGGCTTCGTGCGCAACGCCCCGCTCGAGGAGGTGCAGAAGGTCCTGGCGGAGAGCTTCCTTCCGACCGATACGCTGCGCATCCCCTTCACCGTCACCTTCGTCGAGACCCCGCGCGGCCTGGTGATGTTCGACAGCGGCAACGGCGTGACGCCGCCCGGCGCCACGGTGGGGCGGCTGGCCGAGAACATGCGCGCCGCGGGGCTCGATCCGGCGCGGGTCTCGACCGTCATCATTTCGCATTTCCATGGCGACCACATCAGCGGCCTGACGAATGCGGACAATGCCGCCACCTTCCCGAATGCAGAAGTCGTGGTCCCCGCCGTGGAATGGGCTTGGTGGACGGACACGGCGAACGAGGCGCGGACGCCGGAAGGGCAGCGCCCGACTTTCGCCAACACCGCCCGGCGCTTCGGCCCCTACCAGGGCAAGATCCGCCAGATCACGGACGGTGCGGAGGTGGTGCCGGGCATCCGCGCCATCGCCGCGCATGGCCACACGCCAGGCCACACTGTCTATCACCTGGCGGATGGCAGCGAGCAGATGATGTTCGTGGCAGACACCACCAACCGGCCGGAGTTGGTCGCGCGGCGGCCCGACTTCCACATCGTCTTCGATTTCGACGCGCAGATGGCGGAGGCAACGCGCCGCCGGATCTATGATCGTGCGGCGACCGACCGGATCCGCATCACCGGTTATCATTTTCCATTCCCCGCCAACGGCTATCTGGCGAATGACGGCAACGGCTACCGCTTCGTCCCGGCCGACTGGTCGAGCGCACTGTAGGCCGAGGGCCGGGGCCAGGCCCTGGCCCCGGCCCTCGCTGATCAGAACGCGGCGTCCTCGAAGGCCCTGAGCGTCGCCCCGCCCGTGAGCACCTTGGCGGCGAGCGAGGATGTCTCCGGCAGGATGCGCTGCATGAAGAAGCGTGCCGTCGCCAGCTTGGCCCTGTAGAACGCATCGCCGTCAGCCTTTTCCAGCGCGATCTCCGCCATGCGCGCCCAGGCATAGGCGAGCGCGGTCAGGCCAAAGAGGCGGAGATAGTCGCCGGCCGCGGCGCCGGCCTCGAAGGGGTCGCGCAAGCCGCGCTGCGCCACCTCGGCCGTCACCTGCTGCAGCCGCCCAAAGGCCTTGGAGAGCGGCAGGATGAACTCTTCCATGGCCGGCTCCTCGGCCTTCGCCTCGATGAAGGCGAGGACGGGATGGAAGAAGCTGCGGAGGTAGCGGCCGCCATGCGCACCGAGCTTGCGGCCGACCAGATCCAGCGCCTGGATGCCGTTGGTGCCCTCATAGATCTGGGTGATGCGGACATCGCGGGCGAATTGCTCCATGCCGTTCTCGCGGATGTAGCCATGCCCGCCCCAGACCTGCATGCCGAGCATCGCGGCCTCCGTGCCCGTATCGGTGAAGAGCGCCTTGATGATCGGCGTCATCAGCTGGACGAAGTCGTCCGCCGCCTGGCGTGTGGCGGCATCCGGGTGGCGGAGCGAGACGTCATGTTCCAGCGCGGTGATCGCCAGGAGGGCACGGCAGCCTTCCGTCATGGCCCGCATGGTCAGCAGCATGCGCCGCACATCCGGGTGCACCAGGATGGGATCGGCCGGGCTGTCGGGCGCCCGGGTGCCGTCCAGCGCACGGCCCTGGAGCCGCTCCCGCGCATAGGCGACGGCGTTCTGGTAGGCGACCTCCGCGACACCGAGCCCCTGAACGCCGACGCCGAGGCGCGCCTCGTTCATCATGGTGAACATGGCGGAGAGCCCCTTATGCGGCCGGCCGACAAGCCAGCCCTTGGCCTCGTCGAAAGCCATGGCGCAGGTCGAGCTCGCCTTGATGCCCATCTTCTGCTCAAGCCCGGTGCAGGTGACGCCGTTGCGCGCGCCTGGGCGGCCATCCTCCTCGGGCAGGAATTTCGGCACCACGAAGAGGCTGATGCCGCGGGTGCCCGGTGGCGCATCCGGCAGCTTCGCCAGCACGAGGTGGATGATGTTCTCCGCCAGGTCGTGTTCCCCGGCGCTAATAAAGATTTTCGATCCGGTGATGCGGTAGCTGCCATCCCCGGCCGGAATCGCTTTCGTGCGGATCAGGCCGAGATCGGTGCCACAATGCGGCTCGGTCAGGCACATGGTGCCGGTCCATTCGCCGCTGGTCAGCTTCGGCAGGTAGAGCGCCTTCTGCTCCGGCGTGCCATGCTTTGAAAGCGCCATGGTAGCGCCATGGGAAAGGCCGGGATAAAGGCTGAAGGAGAGGTTGGCGGAGCAGATCATCTCCTCCACCTGGATGCCGATTGAGCGTGGCAGCCCCTGGCCGCCATAGGCGGGATCGGCGCCGAGGGCGGCCCAGCCCCCGTCGCGGAAGCCGCGATAGGCTTCCGGGAAGCCTTTTGGCGTGCGGACCACGCCGTTCTCCAGGCTACAGCCTTCCTCATCGCCACTGCGGTTGATGGGCAGCAGGATCTCGGTACAGAATTTCGCCGCTTCCTCCAGCACCGGGCCGATCAGGTCGGGCCCGACCTCCTCGCAGCCCGGCAGGGCGCGCAGGCGTTCGTTGCCGGCGAGTTCGTCGAGGACGAAGCGCATGTCGCGCAGCGGGGCGGAATAGATGGGCATCAGAGGCTCTCCCGTTGCGTCTGTCCGGGTCCCTCCCGGTCATGCGTGGGTCCCGGTGCGACAGGCATCCCAACCGGGCAGGACCGGACATGGTGAGGCAGGGTGCTTCGCCGCCTGCCTAGTTCCGCAGGGGCCGCCCCGTCTCGAGCATGTGCTCGACCCGTGCAAGGGTCGCCGGCATCTTCAGCAAGGCCATGAAATTCCTGCGTTCCAGCGCGTGCAACTCGGCCTCGGTCGTCTCCTCGGTATGGTCCTTGCGGCCGCCGGTCAGCGTCTCAGCCAGGTGGTCGCAGACCACGACGTCATGCAGCGTGGCACGGCCGAGCGCGACCTGCTGCTGCACGGCCAAGGCCAGCGCGACGCGGCCGGAGGCGCCGGGCAGGCGCAGCGGCTTCACCTCGGGCGGCGCATAGCCCTCAGCCAGGGAGAGCGCCTTCGCCTTGGCATCGGCCAGCACCCGGTCCCGGTTGAAGGTGATGCCGTCGGTCGGGCGCAGGAACAGCATCTCCCTGGCCTCGAAGGCGGATTTCGCCACCTGGGCGGTCGAGATCATCTCGAAAGCCTTGGCGACGGGCGGCATCGGGCCTTTCGGCGCACGCGGGTTTTCCGCCCAGCGCCGCAGCATGGTCGTGCAGCCCCCCCAGCCGGGGATGAGGCCGACACCGGCCTCTACCAGGCCGATATAGCTCTCGGCATGCGCCTGGACGGCGTCGCAATGCAGCAGGATTTCGCAGCCGCCGCCGAGCGCCATGCCGGAAGGCGCGCCGACCACCGGGAAGGGCGCATCGCGCAGGCTGCGCATGGCCTTCTGGCCTTGTTCGATCAACCCTTCGATCTCGCCCCAGGCGGCGATGTTGGCGGCAAAGAGCGCGAGCCCGATATTGGCGCCCACCGAGAACTGCTCGCCCTCATTATGGATGACGAGCGCCTTGAAGCCGCCCTTCTTCCCCAACGCCACCGTCTTGCTGATCATCTCGACGGTGCCGGGATCGATGGCATTCATCTTGGTGTGGAATTCGAGGCAGCCCACGCCGTCCCCGATATCCCAGAGCGAGGCGCTGCCATTCCTCGCCAGTGGTTTGCTGCGGCGCTTGACGTCCGAGAGCAGCAGCACGCCCTCCGGCCGCGAGACGGCGTGGTAGGCACCATCAGTGCCGAAGACGTCCAGCCGGCCGTCCCGGACGCGATAGAAGCTCCCCTCCCCCACCGCTACGAGCAACGGCGGCACCGGGCGGCCATCCTCGGCCAGGGCCTTCGCCAGCCAGGCCGCGCCGAGCCTGTCGATCAGCTCGAAAGGCCCATGGGTCCAGTTGTAGCCGAGCCGCATGGCGGCATCGACATCGGCGACATTGCCGGCAATCTCCGGCACCAGGGAGGCGGCGTAGCCAAGGGTGTCCAGCAGCACGGCGCGCGCATAGCGGCCGCCGCGGTCCGGATGCTCGGCCAGCGCGCGCAGATCGCGCAGGCTGAGGCTCTCCAGTTGCGGCTTCTCGCTTTCGCGGTACTCGCCGGTCCAGAGATCGATGGCCCGCTTCAGGCTCTCGCCCCCCGGCTTCTTCTCGCGCGTGTAGAAGCCGCCCTTCCCTTTCCGCCCCGTGCGGCCCTCGGCGATCATGCGCAGGATCACGTCATGCTCGCGCAGGCCCAGCACATAGGGGTCATCCGCCGCCAGGGTCGCCTTCATGCTGGCCGCGACATGCGGCATCAAGTCGAGGCCAACCAGGTCCAGCAGGCCGAAGACGCCGGTCTTCGGGATACCAAGCGGCCGGCTCATCACCGCATCCGCCTCCTCGACCGTCAGCTTTAGGTCGAAGGCACGGTTGACGGCGGACTGCATCCAGAGCCCGCCGATGCGGTTGGCGATGAAGCCCGGCCGGTCCTTGCAGGGAATGACTGTCTTGCCGAGGGCACGGTCGGTGAATTGCGCAATGGCCACCACGGCCTCGGCCCGCGTCGCCGGGCCGCGCACCACCTCCAGCAGGCGCATGTAGCGCGGCGGGTTGAAGAAATGGGTGATCAGGAAGTCGGCGGCAAACTCCTCGCCCAGCCCCTCGGTCAGCGCCGCCAGCGGGATGGTCGAAGTGTTGGAGGAGACGATCGAGCCCGGCTTCCGCACGCCTTGCAGCTTTGCGTAGAGCGCGCGCTTGGCCTCCGGCCGCTCGATGATCGCCTCGCAGATCCAGTCGCACTCGGCCAGCAGCGCCAGGTCGGCCTCCAGGTCGCCGGGCGTGACCAGCCGCGCCGCGCCCTTGTGCATGAAAGGCGCCGGGTCGGTTTTCAGCATCCGCTCCACGGCCCGCGTGGCACCGCCCGGGAGGATGTCGAGCAGCACCACCGGCACCCCGGCATTGGCCATCTGCGCCGCGATGCCGGCCCCCATCACCCCGGCGCCCACGACGCCTACCTTGCGGATCGGCATCGCAGGCCTCGGATGCCCGGCCGGGGCGGTGGCGGACCGCAATTCGGTCTCCACCATGGGGGCGCCGGTCGTCAGCGACATCAGATCGCCTCCAGCACCGTGGCGATGCCCTGGCCGCCACCGATGCATTGCGTGGCCAGGGCATAGCGGCCACCCTCGCGCTGCAGGATCTGCGCCGCCTTGCCGGTGATGCGGGCGCCGGTCGCTCCCAGCGGATGGCCGAGCGCGATGGCGCCGCCGTCCCTGTTCACCTTGGCCTCGTCGATGCCGAGTTCCCGCATGCAGGCCAGCGCCTGGGAGGCGAAGGCCTCGTTCAGCTCCACCACGTCGAGGTCGCGCGCGCTGATGCCCGCCCGCGCCAACGCCTTCTGCGAGGCACCGACCGGCCCCATGCCCATCACCTCCGGCCCGCAGCCGGCGACGGCCACGGATCTCACCTTGGCCAGAGGCGTCAGGCCGTGCGACTTCGCATATTCGGCCGAGCAGACCAGCAGCGCGACGGCGCCATCCGTCAGGGGGGAAGAGGTGCCCGCGGTGACGGTGCCGTCCTGCCGGAAGGCCGGCTTCAGCGCCGCCAGGCCCTCGGCCGTGGTGTCCGGCCGGATGCAGCCATCCTGCGCCACACGCTTGCCATTCGCCTCGATGGGGACGATCTCGGCTTCCAGCCTCCCCTCCTGCTGCGCCGCCGCCGCCTTCCGCTGGCTGCGCACCGCGAAGGCCTCCTGATCCTGCCGTGTCACCTGATGGAGCTTCGCCACATTCTCCGCCGTCTCGCCCATGGAGACGTAGGCCTGCGGGAAATCCTTCGCCAGGCCCGGATGCGGCATGGGGTTGAAGCCCATCATCGGCACGCGCGTCATGCTCTCGACGCCGGCGCAGAGGAAGGCCTCGCCGGCGCCCAGGCGGACCGCGCCCGCCGCCTGGTGCACGGCCTGCATGGAGGAGCCGCAGAAGCGGTTCACCGTGGCGCCGGCCACGCTCTCGGGCAGGCCCGCGATGAAGGCGATCAGCTTCGCCGCGTTCAGTCCCTGCTCACCCTCGGGAAAGGCGCAGCCCAGCACCAGGTCCTCGATGGTCGCGGGGTCGATCCTGGTATCGGCCACCAGCGCCCGGACCACCTGTGCCGCCATTTCGTCAGGCCGGATCTTCGTCAGCTCGCCCTTGTGCGCGAGGTGGAAGGGGGAGCGGCGATAGGCCGCGATCACCACATCGGTCATGCCCGAATTCCTCTCCGTGCGGCGCAGCGCGCCGCGTCAACATTTCTGTTTTTCCACCGCGGCCAGTGCGGACGTCTTTCCCGCCAGTGCGGCCAGCGCCTCGCGCTCCACAGCCCGCAACTCACCGAGTGTCTGTTCCAGGTCGCGCCGCTGCTGCTCCAGCTCCGCGATCCGTTCCCGCGTGCGCGCCAGCAGCAGGGCGAGCTGGCTGTGCTGGCTGCGGTCGGCATCGTAGAGGTCGAGGAACTCCCGGATCTCGGCCAGCGAGAAGCCGAGCCGCTTGCCGCGCAGCACCAGCATCAGCCGCGCGCGGTCGCGCCGGTCGAAGACCCGCGTGGTGCCGGCCCGGCGCGGCGCGATCAGCCCCTTCACCTCATAGAAGCGGATGGCACGCGGCGTGATGCCGAGCTGCTCCGCCAGCTGGTTGACGGTAAAGAGCTGCAGCGTCGCGGCGCCGTCCTCGGCCGCCATCTCAGCCCCCATCCCGTTGCAGCAGCTCGGCCTTCAGCTCCTTCTTCGAGAGCTTGCCCACCGCCGTGCGCGGCAATTCTGGCCGGATTTCGATGAGCCGCGGCATCTCGATGGCCGAGAGCCGGTTCTTGAGGAAGGCGCGCAGCGCCTCCGGCGTCGCCATGCTGCCGGGCCTCACCTGCACGAAGGCCGCCGGGCTCTCGCCCCGGTAGGGGTCGGGCTGGCCGACCACTGTCGCCGCGACCACATCCGGGTAGGCGTAGAGCGCCTCCTCGATCATCCGCGGATAGACGTTGAAGCCGGAGCAGATGATCAGGTCCTTGATGCGGTCCACCAGCGTTACATAGCCATCCTCATCCATAATGCCGACATCACCGGTATGCAGAACGCCGTCCGGCCCGATGACGGCCGCGGTCTCCTCCGGGCGGTTCCAGTAGCCGGCCATGACATTGGGCCCGGCGACGCAGAGCTCTCCCTTCTCGCCCGGTGGCAGCACGCGCTGCGGGTCGTCCAGCGCCCGGATCTCGGCTCGGATGCCGGGCAGCGGCAGGCCGATGCTCCCCTCGCGCGGCGTGCCCTCCAGAGGGTTGCAGAAACAGACCGGCGAGGCCTCGGTCAGGCCGTAGCCCTCCACCAGCCGGCAGCCGCTCTGTGCCTCGAAGGCCCGCTTCACCTCCGCCGGCAGCGCCGCGCCGCCGGAGATGCAGATCCTGACGGAGGCAAGGTCCTCCCGCCTCGCGCCATGATCCAGCACCGCCTTGAACAGGGTCGGCACGCCGTGGAAGATCGTCGGCCGCGTGCGGCGCAGCGCCGCAATCAGCATCTTCGGCTCGAAGCGCGGCAACATCACCAATTCCGCGCCCCAGCCGATCGAGCTGCAGAGCACCGCGGTCAGGGCGAAGACATGGAAGAAGGGCAGCACCGCCAGCGTGCGCTCCTCGCCGGGGCGGCATTGTGGTGACCAGGCCTGTACCTGGCGGAGATTGGCCGCCAGGTTGGCATGGCTCAGCATGGCACCCTTCGGCGTGCCGGTGGTGCCGCCGGTGTATTGCAGCACGGCGATATCTTCCGGCTCCGGCGTGGGCTGGGCAACCGGCCCGCCGGCCAGCAGAGCCGCCCAGCGCAGCACGCGTGGATGCCCGGCGGGGATGCGCCCGATGGCCTTCCGCCTAGCCAGGCGGAACAGCAGGTTCTTCGGGAAGGGCAGCGCCGCCGCGAAGGGGCAGGCGACAACCTGCCGCACCGGGCCGTGGTCCAGCAGCCCGAGCACCCGGCCGAGGATCGGCTCCAGGTCCGGCGCGACCATGATCTCCGTGCCGGAGTCCTTCGCCTGCGCCGCCAGCTCGGCCGGCACGTAGAGCGGGTTGAAATTCACCACCGTCGCGCCGCAACGCAGCGCGGCAAAGAAGGCGACGACGTAATGCGGCCCGTTCGGCAGGCAGAGGCCGATGCGCGTGCCGGGCCCGGCGCCGAGGCGCCGAAAGCCCGCGGCGGCGCGCCCGACCAGCGCGCCGACCTGACCATAGGTCCAGCGCCGCCCCATGAAGTCGAGGCAGGGCCGCTCGCCGAAGCGGGCGACCGCATCCTCGAACACATCGACCAGGGTCGTGGGGGGGAGCGCCAGATCCCAGGTGATGCCCGCCGGATAGGCGCGCAGCCAGGGCCGTGCGGGACCTTCGGAGACCGTGTCCATGCCGCTGGCCCTTCCTTCAATAGGCGAAGCGCAGCTGTGCAGTCAGGATGTCCACCGAAGCCCGATAGGTGGCGTCCAGATTGCCGCGGAACAGATTCGTATTATTCGGGCCGGGGTCCCGCAGAGTCACGGTCGCGTCATCGACGAAGATGTGGGTGTAGGCGGCACTCAGCGTGACGTTGCGGCGGATCTGGTAGCTGGCACCGACGGAAAGCCAGTAGCGATCATTGTCCGGGATGCGCGGGGTGCGGTCGGCCTCGCGCACCGGCGTTTGGTCGTAGGCGAAGCCGGCGCGCAGCGTCAGCGCCTCGCTCCAGCGATACTCGCCGCCGATGGAGAGGAAGACGCTGTCGCGCCACTTCTCCTCAGTGACCGAGGGCGCGCGGCCGTTGTCGAAGGTGACGACCAGCTCGCGGAAGCGGGACCAGTTGGTCCATTCCAGCCCGGTGAGCAGCGTCCAGCGCGCGTCGATGCGCTGGCTGAGGCCGAGATGGAGCGTCTCCGGCGTCACCAGCTTCGACCGGGCACCCGTATGGGCGAAGCCGGGCGAGAGCGACAGCGGGAAAGGCGCGCCTTCGAAACTCGCATCGCCGGTGAGCTCGTGAAAGACGGCGGAGCGGAAGGCGAGGCCGAGGCGCGTGCCGGCCAGCGGCTCCCATTGCGCGCCCAACTGGAAGCCTATGGCGGTATCGGTGCCGCTGACCGTGGACCGGCCGTCACGCGCGCCCGGGGCAAAGCCGGGCGGGCCCTGGATGGCGCCGAAGTCGATGCCGCTCGACAGCCGGGCGGAGGCATACTGGATCTGCAGGCCGGCGCCGATCGCGAGGTTCGGCAGCACCTGCCAGGACAGGGCGGGCGTGATGTTGGCAGTGCGGAGCGAGGAGGTCAGCGCATGATAGCGGGCGATGCTCTCCGCCGGGTTCTTGGTGACCAGCCCCCAGGGTGCGGTGATGCCGAGGCCGAAGCGCCAGGCGGGCGCCAGTTCGACCGTCGCGTAGGTGGCCGGCACGAATGCGTCGAGCGCGACGTCGCCGCCAAGCGTGCCGGTGATGCGCGCACCGCCGAGCGCCGCATTGCGCGTGGCGGTGCCGGAGGTCACCTCGCCGGTCGGGAAGATGCCGGAGCCAACGATCGCGCCCTGCATGCCCGGCAGCGACGCCATGGCCGCCGGGTTGAAGAAGATCATGCTGGGATCGTCGTCGCGCGCGGCGGCACCGGCAAAGGAGACGCCCTGGCCAACCGCGCTTTGCTCGCGCAACTCATAACCCGTGGCCGCGGCGGTGCCGGCGAAAGCAAGAACGCCAAAGCCGAAACATATTGCCCGCACGCCTGGGACGCGCATGCTGTTCCTCTCCCCGCACAAGGCCCACACCGCTTCCGGTGCCGACCCGGCCGGCCGCTTGGCACGCGGGCCAGCCGAGGCACTGACGCTCATGCGAGGTGACGTATAGGTCATTCAATGTCTCTAAGCGGCATCACGACGGATAGAGGAGGAAGACTCCGTGGCAGATGCGGAAACCCTGATGGCTGCGATGCGGGAAAGGGCAGCCGTCCTGCGCCAACTCGGCTACCGTGTGCGTTTCGATCTGACGGATACCGGTGAGAGCGTGCTGCTCGATGCCAGCGGGCCGGAACCGGAGATTGCCCCGGCCGAGGAGGCCACGGAGGCGGACACCGTCCTGCGCCTCACGGCCGAGAACCTGGGGAAGCTGATGACAGGCCGGCTGAGCCCAATGCTCGCCTTCTCGACGGGGCGCCTCCGGGTGGAGGGCTCCAAGGGCGTGGCGCTGAAGCTGGCGAGCCTGCTGGACGAGGAATGACAGCGGATCCGGTGGGGAAGGGCGAAGCTCGCCTGAGTGGCCCTCCACAAATGCCGTAATTTATCTGACCAAACAGAAGGTCAGACCGTCGGGGCGCGTCACCACAGCGACTGGGCGCCATGTCTGAACGCCAGACCGTTGGTTGCAGAGCAGAGTCTCGCGTCCGACCGTTCACGGCCCTCAGCGATCTGTTCCAGACATGGCCAGCGGCCTCGGAGTCGGCTCCCGCTTCCTCATGCCCCTCCATGCCTCTCTTGCCGCGCCATGGACCTTGGTGCCGCCCGGCATGGCGCAACTGCGCTGGGCAGGGCGCTCTGGGCCGCACAATTCATTCCTTTTTTGACGTTAGAACTGTGGCGGATTGGATACGTTCTCGGTCCAAGGCTTAGAAAAGCAACCTTCGCGCGCATTGTATATTGCATAACGTGTTTGTGAGTATCTAAGACGTGATGCGAGCGCCGGCCGCGGCATCGCCGAGGCCACCAGACGAGGAGCCATGCATGACCTTTGTCCGCAGCCCGATGGCCGCCAATCTCGCCGCCATCGCCCGTCAAGCACCGGCCCATGCCAGCCTCTCCGCCCGTCCGGCCGCGACGCACGAGACACTCGACACCGCCTATGACCCGGAGCGCGGCATCTATTGGTGCCGCCTGCGCCCGAACGGCCGCCCGTGCTTCAGCCCGGAACTGCTGCGCGACATCGCGGCCATGCATGCCGCCCTCCCCGATCTGTTTGCCGCCGATGCCCCCCTGCCCCCGCCGCGCTGGTTCGTCTGTGGCTCGGCCATTCCGGGTATTTTCAACCTGGGCGGCGATCTCGGCCTGTTCCGGGACCTGATCGCGGCCGGCGACCATGCCGGCCTGGTGCGCTACGGCCATGCGGCGGTGGAGGCGATCCACCGCAACCACACCGCGCTCGACCTGCCGATGATCACCGTCGCACTCGTCCAGGGCGACGCGCTCGGCGGCGGCTTCGAATGCGCCCTGGCCCATGATCTCATCGTCGCGGAGCGCAGCGCGAAGTTCGGCCTGCCGGAGGTGCTGTTCAATCTCTTCCCCGGCATGGGCGCCTACAGCTTCCTCTCCCGCCGCATCGGCCGCGCCGCGGCGGAGAAGCTGATCCTTTCCGGCACCATCCATACCGCGGAGGAGATGCACGCCATGGGCCTCGTGGACGTGCTGGCCGAGGATGGTGAGGGCGAGGCCGCGCTGCTCGCCCATCTCGACCGCGGCGCGCGCTTCCACAATGCCCAGTCGGCGATGTACCGCGCCCGCCGCCGGGTCGACCCGGTGACGCTGCAGGAACTGCGCGAGGTGGTCGAGGTCTGGGCCGAGGCGGCGATGCGCCTCTCCCCACAGGATCTGCGCCGCATGGCGCGGCTGACCGGTGCGCAGGACCGTCGCATCGCCGCAGGCTGACGGGCGCTCGCCCCTGATACGCTGATGCGCCGACGATGCCCGATACGATAAGCACCGCTCTCCTGCAGGCACCGCCGATGCGGCTAGGGCGGATTGCGTTCAGGACCGGACGCCAATCCGCCATGCCTCCTTGCTTTTCGGGCAGAGTCCCCGTCCCTTGCTTCACGGCCTCCTGCGATCTGCGCGCAGCACCTGCCGCCTCCGGCACGCCACCACCCGGTGCAGGCTGTCGCCGCCCGCCAGATGATACCGTCTCCGGATGATCAGCTCGGCTGAACGGGCTTGGGCCACCAATGGAAGTTGGTGTGCGGCTGGAGGGTGGCGGCATCGAACTGGCGACAGCGCTCGGCGATGGTGGTGCTGAGTTCATT